>Ga0136600_1000131_pt1 | contig 40777 bp, 35 predicted proteins | sample AntRauMFilla2698_FD_104634 | JGI IMG/M metagenome (GOLD analysis project Ga0136600, IMG submission 104634) | Saline lake microbial communities from Rauer Islands, Antarctica - Metagenome Filla 2 #698 | ecosystem: Environmental > Aquatic > Non-marine Saline and Alkaline > Saline | place...
TAACCAGTACAGAAAGGGTCACAGCATAGATAAATAGTTGCGCTGTATCAGATAGAATAGTTGATACCCAATACGTATCGGGTAGATTGACTGTAGTGGTGAAATATGCCATCAACAAGGCCATAGACCTTGCTAGGATATTGTTTTTATCAACAACCTGGCTTACCGAAGCAGAAGCATTCTCACGATGCATCAATGACCCACAGGTAAGTGAACCAAGTAGAGCCATAGAGATAAATACCAAGGGAAGTAGAGAATTAGACATAATATATATATATATTTTAGCGGTCGACTTCACCGAAGACAATGTCTTGGGTACCGATAATTGTGACGACGTCGGCGATTAGAGAGTCACGTGTTATAGCATCCCTAGCTTGCAAGTGAGCAAAACCAGGTGCCTTAAATTTAACACGATATGGGCGAGACGAGCCATCAGAAATAATATGAACACCAAACTCCCCCTTTGGAGCTTCAGTACCCACATAAACCTCCCCTTCGGGCACACGAAATCCTTCCGTTGATAGCTTAAAGTGCTGAATTAGGGACTCCATACCTGACTTCATATCGGAGCGAGTAGGGAACCCAAGCTTTGCACTAGCCATCACCGGTCCGGACGGTATTTGTTCTGCAAATTCACGAATAAGATCATTAGAGACAAGCATTTCTTCTATACGGATAAGGTAGCGATCATAACAATCACCTGAAGTCCCAACAGGAATATGAATTTGGTGCTTGTCGTAAGACTCGTACGGCTCTACTACACGTAGGTCCCACTGGATACCTGATCCACGCAGCATAACTCCAGAAAAACCATAGGCTTTTGCTTCTTCGGCGGTTACAACACCTACATCAACAAGACGGCGCTTCCAAATAGGATTAGAAGTTAGGAGGTCGTTTATATCCTTCATAACGCCTTCAAACTCATAAGTCCACTCTATAATATCGTCAATAAGACCAGCAGGTAGGTCTGACCGAACGCCACCCGGGCGGATATATGCTGAATGTATACGAGCACCTGATGCAGCTTCATAAAAACCTATCAGCTTTTCACGCTGCTCAAATGCTAGAAAGTAGGGAGTTATGGCACCTACATCTATTGCATGACACCCAACAGCGAGTAGATGGTTAAGAATCCGCGTAATCTCTAGATAGAGTATACGGAGATACTGTGCACGGATGGGAACATTTACGTTGCACAACTTCTCGATAGCTAGGCAATAAGTATGTTCTTGTGCCATCATTGAGACATAGTCCCTACGATCTAGGTAAGGAAGACCCTGTAGATAGGTCTTGTGTTCCATCAATTTCTCAGTCCCACGATGTAGAAGGCCAATATGAGGATCTGCACGCTCAATAACTTCGCCATTTAGTTCAAGGACTAGGCGAAGGACACCATGAGCTGCAGGATGTTGTGGACCGAAATTAACGGTCAGACTACGAAGGTCAGACATTATATAATAGTAGAAGTAATAGTATGTTGCGGGAGCAACGAGGGAGTACGCAGATAAACAAACGTAGATGTAGACAAGTCGACTTCCAAATGCAATGGAATCGGATCTACAGGGGTAGCATGTGAAATAGGAGTTAGAGGTAGAATCGAAACAGTATTAAGATCATAATTACTCGAGCTAACAGTAATAGAAAGAGGAAGCGTTTTTGTAGAGAGTGCTACCAAATCCCCCGACTTTAGCCGGAAGTTTGGACTTGTAATCAGCTTATTATTAACGCTAACTTGCTTAGTCTTTACTAGATTTGCAGATTCGTACCGATTCTTAGCAAAAGTTGCCCGCCAAATAGCTACATCTAGCCGCGATTCAGGAACACGTAGACGTTCACGATATATATATCGGTTAATACGCTTTTTCATTGTATCGTCCTTAAACATCCATTTTGCTATACCCATGGAGGCGATAGGCTTAACAAACCCTATCGTTTTTCGGTTGGAAGGATCAAAATTGAGATAACGACTTGCTTTACGGGAATGATCTGCATAGCCATGAATATAACGGATCATACAATAAATAGGTAAACTAGTGGTACTATAAAAGCTATAAACACAAACGTATTCATAGAAATAGGGGTTACAAATAGAATCCTTACAAGAAACAGAGCCTCCATAGTACGTTGAATTAGCGACTGCACGGAGCCAGAATCACGGAACGACCTACGTGATGTAACGGAATGGATAACACGAGTTAGGCCCAAGGGGCCACATGACTCAATAACACCCCGGTCAACTACTAGATAGGTAGAGCGATAGCCGTGATTAAGTACGGACTGTGATAGATTACCATACATTTTATCCCACATCCACTTACGATTTAGCATGGTATACAACCAGACTCCTGTTGGGGATACTTTATACTCATACATAGATGTAGTAGCCGTGTGATAAAGCAGAATTGCTAGAAGAGCGCCAGTTATTGCCACCATAGTAGGAAATACCTTTGCAAGATGAGGTAGGAACTCACCATCGATAGAGCTCAAGTGATCCGGATGGGTAAACCTGGCATGCTCCCAAAAGGGAGTACCTAGACCAATTATCCTATCACGAGATAGATAGCCAATAAAAATAGCTCCGAAAGATAGCACTACTAGAGGGAGCGCCATCTTAACCGGTGCATCATGAACCCCAGATATTACGGACTTGTGCCCATTAGGACTAGACCTAAAAGTCAGGTAAAGCAGACGATTTGAGTAGAATGCCGTAAAGAAAGCCGCCATCGTACCCATTACGTAAGCAAATTGTCCAGATACCGAATAACTACCATAAGCCACTTCTAGGATAACATCCTTCGAATAGAATCCTGTAAGATAGGGGAACCCTATAAGCGCTAGAGAACCAATTAGGATTATAGCATACGAAAAAGGCAATAGTGAGACTAGCCCACCCATACGCCGTATATCCTGCTCATCAGACATAGCATGGATCACCGATCCCGCAGATAGAAATAGCAACGCTTTAAAGAATGCATGATTAGCAAGGTGAAAGACTCCTACACTGTATGCAGATACACCACAGGCAAATACTATGTAACCCAACTGAGAACAAGTAGAGTAGGCAATAACGCGTTTTATATCATTTTGTAGCAGACCAGTCGTAGCTGCAAACAGAGCTGTTGTACCACCAATAACAGCAATAATAGGGAGCATAGTAGAGAATTCAATTATAGGTGATATTCGTGCCAACCTAAACACTCCAGCCGTAACTAGGGTTGCAGCATGAATCCTTGCGGATACGGGCGTAGGACCCTCCATAGCATCTGGAAGCCATGTATGTAGGCCCAACTGAGCAGACTTACCTGCAGTACCAACCCTTAGAAAAACTCCAAGAAGGTTAAGGGTGTTAAAGTTAACACCTAGGAAGTTCGTGCCAACTTCATAAGGAGCAATAGAGAACCTGATCGAATAATTAAGCGTACCATACTCTATAAATACCAAGAGCATAGCTAGAGCCAGACCAATGTCACCTACGCGGTTAACTAGCATCGCCTTGATAGCAGCCTTATTTGCTTGTAGGCGAGTAAACCAGAAATTAATTAGTAGGTACGAGGATAGACCAATCCCTTCCCATCCGAGGAACCTTTGTAGAAGATTATCACCTGTTACTAGGACCAACATAAAAAAGGTGAATAGGGACAGGTAAGATATAAAACGAGGGAGATGAGGATCACCACCCATATACTCAAGTGAGTATAGGTGAACCATTGACGATACTCCGGTAACAACTACTAGTATAGTTACCGTAAGACTATCAAATAGGAACCCCCACTGCAAATCCAGATAACCCGATACTATCCAAGGAGTATAAGTATAAGTAACAATAGTGCCACCGAGACCTACTTCAAGAAATGCTATAACAGATAGAACAAACGATGACATAAGCATCCTAGTAGCAAGGTAGCCACCACCGGTACCAAAGATAAATCCAGTAGCAGATAGAAGTGACCCTACAAGAGGAAGCCTAACAAGGAGAGAGTACATGTAACCTTTACAGGCAGGTAGGGATTCGAACCCCAGGTCCCTGTCGGGACTTCGGCACTCAAAACCGACGCCTTCGACCACTCAGCCACCTGCCCATTTAACGTAGCTTGGTACGTTTTGTAATGCTCTTAAGCTGCTTAGAGACTTTAACTTTACTATCCAACGCTTTATTCGTCGCATTCCAGAAATTATCTTTCTGGTGTACCATCTTCAGCTCGTTAACATTATCTTTAAAGGATTGGAGTTGCTCCATAGGGGACCTTAGTGGATTTACCTCACTAGGATTATGAGTTTCATAGTTAAGAGGGGACCAACTACCATCCTTACTCGTTGTCTCACGACGGTAGTCAAAACCTGTCTTCCAATAATGACGATCTTCAATTATCTCTTCATAATCCATGGGCTCCTCAATCTTTTTCCTTAGAGAATTTACTGGAGTAGTCTTTACTGTATTACTAAGAATACTAGCCTGAGCCGTCAATACTGTAGGATCATACGTATCATTCAGGTGACTACGGTCAACATATTCTACAACGCGCTTATTAACCTCCTTTTCCTTTTCACCGAGAGCGTCAACCCAAAACAAGGTCTTACTTAGGTTAGTACTATCTGCATTCTCTCCTATATTTTGCCCCCACGGCATATCTATTCCTACTTCAACCTCCTTTGGGAAAGCCTTTACAAACTTAAAGTCAGAAGGTTGACTGGGATTTTCATGAACTGTTTCCAGTGAGTCTAGACTGGCACTACTATTCAGAATAGTTGACTTAAATACAATATCTGAATTAGATATCAATTCATCCCAAGTATGCCTTTGTATAGAGGAGGCTTTAATACCTTGGCGTGTAAATAGATTGTATGGTTTAATATTACAGATACGCTCTGATATCTTTATTACCTCCTTAGCCTGAGAGCCATATACAATAAGTTGCTTCTTGGGATTCTTTTTACCACTTAGAAGAAAAAGAGTACCGTCATTAGGTATATTATTAACCGAAATCGTAGTAGACGTAACACCTCCGGTCATAATAAGAACACTTTGCGAAAGAACATCATCTTTTTCTACAGTATTAAGACTACTAAAGGCGTACCCTACTCCTTGAAGAGTAATTGCAATACAGTTAACTCCACTGGGATATTTAAATTTAGAGTAGATATCCGTAACCGAACCTTTAGGATTAGAAGTGGTCGAATAATATTCACCTTCCTGAAACCAGCTGCCAACACGATTACGTTTCAGTATTATTTTGTACTTAGCTTCCCACTTTGCAACTCGGTTTTTGGGTCCCTTTTTACGTTTACCAAATTTAGGAGCAGGGAGATAGCGCGTCGTCTCACTTCCTGTAGACTTAGTTACTGGAAAGTTCGTAAACATAGTTAACGATACACCTACCAGGATTCGAACCCGGGACCTACGCCTCCGCAAGGCGACGCACTTCCACTATGCTATAGGTGCATTTTTATACATAAGCAATAGCATTGTCAAGCAATGAGGAACTCATCTACGTGATCGAGGCGGGACTCGAACCTGCCACCCCAGCGGCTTCAACACTGTGCTCTACCGGATGAGCTACTCGATCAAGCAAAGGCTCCCCACTTACGCCGGGATTTCTTCATAGTACCAGAACCATAGATTTTACCTCGTAGATACCAGATATGTGAGAAGCGACGGTCATAACGGAACCCTCGGTTCCTCCACTTAGTATTACCTGGGTGCCACCGTGTTCGATTTCTAGATCGTCGTTTGTTTTTAGAACGGCGGTTAATATAGCGCCGTACACGTACTATAAGGTTCTTTTTATCTATTAGAGCGTCATACTTGAGCCCATCAAAATATCCTTTAACAGAGTTTATATCAATTCCATTAGATTTGATTTCTATACTGCTATTGTTAAGATAAGACGTGGTCATATCTTTGAACCGGAATAGAGTAATCTCTTCCAATATCTTAACAAGATCCCACTCTTTCGTCGTATCAGTTTTATGCTCAAAACGCTCAAGGTACAATATACGCCCAGGGACATCCCAATTATGTTCGTAAAAATAGCGACTATGAATACTATCTTTACGTAGCCGATTTGACGAGAATGAAATAGGATCTTTTCCTGCTTCATTCTTCTTAACACTTGGCACACGGGTTACTATACGGTTATCAGGTACCCAACCTTTAGACTCATGTACCCATGACTTTGTTTTTGCCTTTTTACGATAAATATTACGACCTGTATTAGTTGTAATGAGGGGAGTTCTTTTCGCTACTGGTAGAACAAGTTCTGCTACCCTAAAAGGATCCATTTGCTTAAGTATAAATAGGTCGAACGAGCTTCCTTTTTCTTTAAACGGTACCTCCTTTAGAGAATGTAGCCACCGGAATGCAGATTTGACTACTGGATGAGAGTCAAAACTCCCTTTTAGACGCTTGTAGATAAACTCTTCGGATAGTGTACGTACCCCTTTGTTACGCAGGTTTAGATATAGATAAAACGATGCCATCTCTGGCTCATTAAAAGAATCAGGTGAAGCGTTGCTTATACTTGTTAGCTTAGGTAGTACCTGAGGAGAGTTGCGAAGCCCTCGCATCTTTGCTTTAAAGTCCGAAGAAACTGATGACAGGATATCGGGAGTACCAGCCAAAATAGGCTGCGTACTCTGATAGAAATCTTCGTAGGTAAGCGGAGAAGTTATAACTTGACTATTCAACTTACTACCAGTAAGCTTAGATATTTTAATCGAAGCAATTACTACTCCTGAAGATAGACTAGCTATACGATCATCTGCCATCTCAATAGTATTAGAGATTGGACTCGAACCAAAACCCTAGCGCAAACATGCGACTGTTAATAACTTACTTACGAATCGACATAAGGCGATGAAAGGACTTAAATACCTTAAACAACGTAAAGGTTAGAAGTGCTGGCACCAACATAAAGATAAAGTGAAGCACAGTTATAGCGTCATGTACCTTTGATGAGTCAAAGTTACGCCACCTTAATAGCTTATGACGCCTCCATGAGTTAAAAGCAACATCACGGAAGCCACCCCAAACATAATGTTGTGTAAATTGAGTTACTGGCCAAGGGTTAGGACCCACGGTCTTGCCTTCAGTCAAAGTCTTATAGACAATGTAGAGGAAGAAGAGGGTCGCATAAGCCGAAATCAAAGAACCAAACGATGCAACATAATTCCATCCTGCAAAGGCTTCAGGGTAGTCTGGAATACGACGAGGCATACCAGCTAGCCCTAGGAAGTGCATTGGGAAAAAGGTTAGGTTAACACCAAAGAACATTAGCCAGAAATGAGTTTCAGCTAGAGTCTCTGGATACATTAGTCCAGTAATCTTTGGGAACCAGTAGTAGAATCCTGCAAATAGACCGAACACCACACCCATCGATAGTACATAATGGAAATGTGCCACAATGTAGTAAGTATCATGGATAGCAATATCCAACCCACAGTTAGAACATACTACACCAGTAACTCCACCCAGGGTAAATAGAATTAGAAAGCCAACAACAAACAGCATGGGAGTTTGCAGACGAACCGCTCCTCGCCACATGGTAGCCAACCAACTAAAGATCTTAATACCTGTAGGTACCGCAATAATCATAGTAGCCGCAGTAAAGTAAGCACGGGTATCACAATCCATACCAACAGTAAACATGTGGTGGGCCCAAACGATGAAGCCTAGAATACCAATTGAGATCATAGCATATACCATTCCTAGGTAACCAAACGTTTGTTTATTTGAAAATGCAGAAATCACCTGAGACACGATACCAAAGGCAGGAAGAATTAGAATATATACCTCCGGATGACCAAAGAACCAAAATAGGTGTTGATACAGGACAGGATCACCACCCCCAGCTGGGTCAAAGAACGAAGTATTGAAGTTACGGTCAGTTAGAAGCATAGTAATTGCTCCTGCTAGAACAGGAAGTGAAAGTAGAAGCAAAACTGCAGTAATTAGAACTGCCCATACGAATAGCGGTAGACGGTACATGGTCATACCAGGAGCACGCATATTAAGAATAGTGGTAATAAAGTTTACAGCACCCAAAATGGATGAAGCACCTGCTAGATGTAGGGAAAAGATGGCTAGATCAACAGATGGTCCCGAGTGAGCCTCTACAGAAGATAGAGGAGGATAAACGGTCCAACCAGTACCAGCACCCGTTTCAACTAGAGATGAGGATACTAGAAGAAGAATTGATGGAGGTAGAAGCCAGAATGAAATATTGTTCAGACGAGGAAATGCCATGTCAGGAGCTCCTAGTAGTAGTGGTACCATCCAGTTCCCAAAGCCACCGATCATGAAAGGCATTACGAAGAAGAAAATCATGAGGAAAGCATGGGCGGTAACTAGAACATTATATAGCTGGTAGTTACCCGCTAGGATTACAATGCCAGGTTGTGAGAGTTCGAAACGCATTACTACAGAAAGAGTTGCGCCAACAACACCAGCAAAGGCACCATAAATCATATAAAGGGTACCAATGTCCTTGTGGTTAGTAGAAAAGAGCCAACGCGATGCCCAGCTGTACCAGCTGACATAGATAGACTCTTTATAAGCTTCAGTAGAGGCGGCAATACGCTCTAGTTCAGCACGAGATTGAGTAGTCATAAATTTAAAATAATTATAGGGATAGAAAGTATAGCAATGCCGGGAATTGAACCAGGATCTAGAGGGCATGAACCTCGCGAGTTACCATTACTCCACATTGCAGTACTTACGTATAAATAAAGGCTATTCACCTTTACATTCGCTAGCGATCCATTCATGGAAGGCTCCAACACCAATTGCATCGACTACAATTGGCATAAACCCGTGGTTAATACCACAGATTTCAGAACACTGACCATAAAAAGTACCTGGACGAGTAATGAACAAACCAGCCTGGTTCAACCGACCTGGACAGGCGTCCATCTTAACTCCAAACGAAGGGATGGTCCAGCAGTGTAGTACGTCCGTTGCAGTAACAATCCTACGAACATGAGTGTTAACAGGAAGTACTAGACGGTTATCAACTTCTAGCTGACGAAATTGACCAACATTAAGTTCGTCATCTGGTAGCATATAAGATTCGAAGGTGATAGATGAGCCATCCTCTTCGTTTGCGTAGTCACCGTACTCGTAAACCCAATACCATTGGTGACCTTCGACTTTAACAGTCATGGCCGCATCAACAAGTTCATCTACAGAATACAAAAGTGCAAATGAAGGAATTGCCACTAGAACAAGTAGCCCAGCAGGTAGAATAGTCCAGACAATTTCAAGAACAGTACCATGAACGTTGTTACCAGCGGGAAACCATCCAGTTGAATTTACACTAGATTCGTTAAAGATGTTAAATCGTACCAAAACACGGTACAACATAAAGAACACAAACAGACAAACACCCACTAGGATAATCATTAGATCCGTATGGAACCGGATGATACCCTCGGCAATCGGAGTTGCTGGATCTTGAAATGATAGCTGCCAATTGCGGGCTGCATCCGTAAGTGCCATTGAAGAGGTCGTTAGAAACGCCATTCTTCATATGATGCGGCCAGGATTCGAACCCGGGACCTAAGAGTTAAAAGCTCCACGCTCTACCCCTGAGCTAACGCACCTTAATGTAATTCATAAAACCAAGCTCCAGACTCTAAGTACTCTCAGAAGGGGGAGGGGCTAACAACATGCACAATAAAGACACAACGTCGGATCTACCATATAGTATACAAGCTAGAAACAACATATAAAAACAGAGAATTTGATAAGGAAAGGGGTACCCCTTACTCTGTTATTCCGTATAGTTAACTACGACCATAACTTAGCAGTAGTGGACCCTTTTTTTAGAAAATTACACAATCCCACTAAAATCAAAGGAAAAGACAGCCAACCTACATACATTACTAAACAGTTAACGCTTGAATCGTCGCGAATTAATACGCTTTGCAGTTTTACCATTAGTACGAGTACGCTGACCACGAGAAGGGAGCCCACGCTTCTGACGTAGATAACGGTCTTCACCCGAACGCAACCCGTTATTTGCATTGTCGCGTAGATAGACATTAAGTGCACCTCCATAACGATAATCTTTCAGGAAATCAGAAAGGCGGTTCAGGTGCCCCTCGTCTAGCCCACCTACAGGAGTACCAGGGAGAATCCCAGTATTCCGACACAATTTAGCGGCGATACTACTACCAATACCATGGATCTTCGTTAGAGAAAGATCTAGCCGATCGCAAGACGGTACTTTGATATCAAAAAAGCGAATTACTTGATTATCCTTCATAATGTAATACTTACAATAATTAGGCTAGAAGCAGATTCCCTAGAGGCAAGAAATGGCTCCGGGTACAGACCTATCCACAGTATAACTAGGAATAGAGGGAACAGGCAAGCCTTTTCGATGTCAGATAGATCTGGAGTATAGTCCAGCCCAGACTTAACATTACCGTAGATAATACGGTTGAGCAGCCAAAGTGAATAAGCACCGCCAAGAACCAACCCTGAGGTTGAGAAAAACGTGCCAACAGTACTCCAGTTCATAAGACCTAGCATAATTAGAAATTCTCCAGTAAAATTAGCAGTACCAGGTAGAGCAATATTCGCTATTGTAAATCCTAGGAATACAATAGCATAGAGTGGTATAAACTGAGCAATACCCCCATAATAAGACACCAGGCGTGAATGATACCGGTCGTATAGTACACCCACACACAAGAAAAGCGCACCGGATACTACACCATGTGCCAACATTTGGAATACCCCACCGGAAATACCCACGATAGTCATAGAGAAAATACCCAGGAGAGTTATATTCATGTGAGCAACCGACGCATAAGCAATAATGCGCTTTATATCTGTTTGACGGATAGCAGTAAAAGATGCATAGACGATAGCTACAAGACATAGCGTTACAATCATAGGAGAGAAATATGCCGTCGCTATCGGGAACCTTGGAATAGACAAGCGCACTAGACCATATGTACCAAGCTTCAGCAAGATGCCTGCTAGAAAAACAGACCCGGCGGTTGGTGCCTCGACATGAGCCTCCGGTAGCCAAATATGGACCGGGATTATAGGAACCTTGACAGCAAATGAGGCAAAGAATGCCAGCCACAGCAAAATCTCAGTCGCCGGAGACCTATTTACAAAGGAAAGAAGTTGGATATCAGTAGTACCCTGCGTGTTCCTAAGATAAAGAATGGCAATGAGGAATGGAACTGACCCTAGGAGAGTATACCTAAAGAAGAAATACGAGGCACGAACCTTACGCTCACGTGACCCCCAGTGACCTACTACAAGGAACATTGGAATTAGAACCATTTCAAATGCTAGGTAGAATACTAGCCTATCGGTAGTAATAAAGACTAGGTTAACAAAACCCTCCATCATCCTAAACAGAGCAAAATACTCTTTAGCACGATATTTGATTGAGTCCCATGAAGAAAGTAGACAAATAGGTACTAGGAAAGAATTTAGTAGTAGGAAAAGAAAAGAAATACCATCTACTCCGATACCTAGCGATACTCCAAGAGACGGTAGAAAAGCAGCAGTATTAGTAAATTGATAACCACCAAGGGAATCATCAAAAGCACACCAAAGATCAACACATACTAGTAGAGTAACCGTTGAAAAAGAAAGTGCTACGAAGCGCCCATACTTTGACTCAGACGGCAGCAGGTAAGTTAGCAGCGAGCCTACGAGTGGAAGAGCAACAGTTATGGTGAACATTAGTGCTATAGGTAGTGAAGGAATCGAACCTCCGACATCCTCGGTGTAAACGAGGCGCTCTACCCCTGAGCTAACCACCCCTCTCCAACACAGACTCGAACTGTGGACCTAGAGGTTAACAGCCCCTCGCTCTAACCAACTGAGCTATTGGAGACTGGGCGACCGATGGGAATTGAACCCACGACATCCTGCGCCACAAGCAAGCGCTCTAACCACCTGAGCTACGACCGCCACAAACCCCTTCTAAGAAAGGGGAGGCGAAAGCCTCTATTAGAAACAATCAAGCAATATCACCTTACAAAGGAGTAAATTAACTAGAAAGTAAATAGGAGTAGGAATGCCATCATTAGAGCAAACAGAGCGATTGCTTCAACAAGTGCGAATCCCATAATAGTAAAACGGAACAGTTTTTGTTCTAGTGAAGGGTTACGAGACAGAGCAAGTACAAACGCTCCAAAAACGATACCAATACCAGCACCTGACCCTGCCACACCAATAGTCGCAAGACCTGCACCAATAAGTTTAGCTGCTTGTACGATCATAATATGAAATAAAGTAGAGTATTAAGGAAGTTATAGCCATCAACGGGAATTCATCGTTGGGATTTGATTACTTGAAAGATACAGGGGAGTTTCCTTAGAAGAGATAGAAATAGAGGATGATTCTATACCCCCCCACAGATCCGCATCCTCTTGCATATCAAACGCACCTTGGACACCTGAAAGAGAGTATGGAAACATAGATCGATTGAGAACTGGCAGTGACACCAAGATCTCATTCGTTATAACGGTACCGAGCCCTGTGGACATAGATACTGAAACAAGGTCACCCTTACGAACTCCCCATGTTTGAATATCCCTTTTTGAATAGTGCAGGGTTGGGGTACCTAGAAGAAGACAATACATAGAATAAGCAATGCCACCTAGGTTAGTAGTGCCCTTATTTTCTACTTTTATCGTTATTTTATAATTAGGAGAACTACTTCGAAGGATCCGAGTAGAAATGTCAAAACGAGTTTGGTTCATACTACTATGGTCGATATAGATACTACTTTAGAGCCGCCATCAATTGTACGAAGCTCATGAGGCACAGCACACCTCACACGGGAACCCCTAGGAGCATCCTTAGATACATTCCATAGAATTCCAATATTAGAGTTAAATTGAATACTAGAACCTCCATAACGCTTTATGGGCTTCTTAGTTTGAATTAGAAGAGCAGTGACTACAGAGCCCTTTGGTAGACTAGCGTTCTTGGATGTACGTACAGATATTTTAGTCTTGTCACCCATAGTTGCAACTTGCCCACGGTAACCGCGCCCGGGGCCTAGAGTTCGGCCCACTCCTACACCAGAGTTGTCACCCAAAGTAATTATTGAAGAACGTTGAAGCATAAAAAAAAGAAACTACCCTCAGTCGGACTCGAACCAACAAATCATGAGATACCGGAATTTGAGACCGACGCGGCTACCAATTTCGCCATGAGGGCTTACCATGAAGACTTCTGAAGAATATCTTTACATTTTTCTCGAAGAACAATGCGACTACATTTAAAATCGCGGATCAGACCACGAGCACGACCAGTAAAGATACAACGGTTCTTTACCTGCACGGAACGGACTGAGGTAGGAGTAAGGTTAAAAGTAGAGAGGTATGTGGTTATAGGGGTAGATGATGCCACCTTTTTACGGAGTAGAGAATCCTTATGAGACTTCATGAAGTAATATGGAAGTGGAGGGAATCGAACCCTCGACCTCCTGCTTGCAAAGCAGGCGCTCTACCACTGAGCTAAACCCCCTTTACCCACTCAATCAATTTAAGAATAGAAGATACATGGAGATACTTATTTAGCTTACGAAGTGGAATATAGCTATGAATCATCTCACCAGATATCTTTGCAGAAATAAGAGCATTATCAAAGTACGACCCGATAAATACGAGTCCATTACTACTAAGCACTTTATTTGACGGTACGTTAAGAACAGTATTCTTATTACTAACAGCGGTTATCGGATACCCTATAAAATAGTGCCCATTAACTAGAAATGACTCAGTAGAGAATAGGAAATTTATCACTTTCCCTGTTACCCATATCCCCGTGATATTTATACCACCAAGGGTATACAGGGAATATTCGTAAAACCGCTTACCGTTATCTAGATCCTCTTCATAATCATTATCGTTGTGATTTTCTTCTGCTGGTACCCAGCGATTAGATAGGAATGGTGAACTAAGATCACGCACCAACTTTGACCCATAGAAGATCCACAAAGGATTCCCTGTTTGAGTTAGATGGTCAAGACTATGAATTATAAATAGTTCCGCAGACTCAAAGCGAGAGGAAGCCTCACTAATATGAGTAGAGTATATCTTATCACTAAGGCGAGGGCTGAACTTAGGAAGGATACCAAATAGAGAGGAGTTTATATTACCTTTTGTACGTAGAAAGTGATCACCATGAGTAGAGATACGACCCATATTATTGTTAACATCAGTCCAATCCTTACCACCTTTACGATAACTAAGTTCATCAAGCCCACTAATTGAAACATAATTTTTACGAGATACATGTGGATTCATGATGTAGGATGAGTAGGGATGGATTCGAACCACCGTGCCTTACGGAAGTGATTTACAGTCACTCGCAATCGACCACTCTGCCACCTACCCAAATACAATCCAGCGGTTCGAATACGGTATCAACTTTACTAGTAGTACCCTTCTATAGATCAAATACGAAGCAGGAATAAGAACTCTACTCACTTTAAAGGTTCCCGAGCTTATAAATGTAATAAGAACGAGTACCCAAATAGGTATCAGAATAGAGGTCAGTAGAGTCGTAGAAGAATAAACCCTTGTATGGACAAAGATTACAACAGATATAAGAATTACAACAAAGTCTTCAACAAAATCAACTAGTTTTGGGTCATACTCAAAGTTACCAAAAGTATTACCCGAAGTGACCTCCAACGCAAAAAACGTTATATGCATAGATACCCACAGGGTCATCGGTAGTCTAACAAGCCACCAATACTTGACGACCTCATTACGGTAAAGAAAGCGAATATTGTCTATGTACCCTAGGACGACAAGGTAAGGCAACGCAAGTAGTAGCGCAGGAATGGAAAGCGATAGGAGCCTTGCAATATCAAGATAAGAAATGAGTCCACCACTAACCGTAAACTTTATACCCAAGTAAGTTGAGTCCTCAAGAATCTTATTAATCAAGTAAATAACCTCATCGTAATAGGAATACCTACAAACATAAAACAACAGAACCGGCATATGCTCTTACTACTGACAGGACTCGAACCTGAACGGGCATAAGCCCACCGGAACCTAAACCCGACGCGTCTACCAATTTCGCCACAGTAGCATATTACTCTGTTAGAGCCTTCTTAATAGCTAGAGCTGATAGAGGGTTAATACAGGGTACTGAGGAATCAATGCGGACAATTGGTCCCTCTGGGCGGATCCACTTACTGCGACCAAAACTAAACTTAGCATCTCGGTGAAGAACATAAAGCGGAGAGCTCATTCTAAGGGAAGTAAACCCAGAGGGAATAGTAGTTACCTGATTACTAACTATCGCCATCTTATTTGGTGCAACCGAAAGGGAAGAACCGACTGATGACAGATTTATTATACCATTGAAGCGAACTATAGAAGTACCCGACATTGTGTAAACAAGGAAGGAGGGAATCGAACCCCCATCTTGGGCTTTGGAGACCCACATCCTACCACTGGACGACTTCCCTACTCCTTCATAAAGTAGCACGATAAAGACCCACGACCTTTAACACTCAGCCCGCTACAACTTACGAGAAGTGTAAGTATCATTGGAGCCGTCATTAAACCTACTTAGCAATAGGAGCACCTTCTTACACCTGGGATCCTCAAGCTTAGTCTTACACTCAAGGATATACAAAGAGAGACGATCAAGTTCATAGGAAGTAGGCTCCCCACCTTTTTGGATCTTGGATGCCAACTTCAGAACGTCCTTTACAGAAGGTATCAGCATTTTAAAGGATCTGTCAAGATATTGCACAAAACCCGCATCATTCATCCCTTTAGCTTCACTCAATACAAACGGCACATAAAGGGCCTCCTTACTTTCCAGGAAACGCTTATCTAGAAATTTCTGATAAAGCTCCAGAGTCAGGTTAGTAGTAACAGTATTAACAGGATCTGATACCATCGCACTAAGAACGCATAGCGGAGTATACTCCGCACTATGCAAGTACGACCCAAGCCAGCGAATAACTCGACGAGAGTCTACAACAGAAAAAAGGGGTATATCGCGAAGACCCTGTATCGAATTAATAGACAGAAGGGGCCAAATTAGCCCACTAGCTTCGGTTAGAACCCACTCATGTAGACGGGAACCACCCTTCATACGACGATGCTGATAAATATACAACCAATTATCAAAATAAAAACGTTGATTAGCTTTCTTATTTGAAGTCAAATATACTTTCCAGAATTCACGGTTAACCTTTTTATTATGCTTCCATTCCACCTTCTGGTGGAATGTATCCGAAAGTATAACATGATGCGAACTTTTGCGAAGTGCATAGAAAATACTAAAGGTGGTGTCAATTCCAAAAACACCAAGCGAGCCACTATTATGGCCCATAGATACACCGGCAGACCAGTCCTGCCAACGAAAACTTGCATTGGGCGTAAGACTTACCGGCTCGATAATACTGAGAGCGTCCGTAAACTCTCGCTCCCCATTTAGACCACCTAGAAGCGTGACAAAGCTACCACTTGGATTAGTATGCTCAGTATTACGAACGGGTTTAACGGAAGTCGAGGGATCAACAACAATATAATTTGGTAGATGCATGCGTGATCCTTTTAGCTTATCAATATTATAAACACCTGATACAATCTTAGCCACTTTAATATCTTGATCATTATCAAGTGGAATCGATAGTTGTGAAGAAATATCAACGGGGACATGAGCATTCTCATAACTAACCGTGAGATTAGACTGAGTTATAGCACTCAACGAACCCACGCTCAAGAAAGGGTTAACGAATTGCTCCTGTTTAGCTGATTCATAAAATGGTACCATCGAATTAAGTGGAAAAGACTTCGATAGCTTTGCATACCATTTCTTAATTTTACGAATATCTACGAACCTGCACCCTCTGGAATAAGAACGCTTCCCTTTGAACGCTGATTTTGATCGACGAGGTGTTAGGCTAGGCACACTAACATTCGTCTTAGCTAGCTTTGTATATGTAACTAGATCAGCAAGCCTATAATGCAAGGTAAGAAAAAGGTGTGGAGGATAACCTTCAATAGAAGTATGCTCAAAAGAATTTACCTCACAGTCATAGTTAACGTTAGATCCAACTGCAAGCTTCGGTATACTTCCCGTCACTTTAGGACGACTCCAATAGTTATCCTTAACACCAGTAGCAAGAGTAATAGTAGCTACAGGAACAGTAACCTTATCACTAGGTGCCCGTGTCAGCGTTATCATATTATACTTTCGCGATTCTTTATATAGCCCTTGCTTAGTACTATTTTCAAATAGATCCGAGCTTACCTTTGATGTAGCCCGGGTAGATTTAACTTTTCGACCCAGTTTAGGACCCCCTTTATAACTTTTACGTAGGGTATTTATTGAAGAATAGTCAAGATATTGAGTACCATCCAAACTTATTTGTTTAAACACACGATGATCCCTCTTCGAAGTATCTACTTTCGAAACGGAAGGAAGCTTAGATGTACTGAGAAGGCTAGATAGATAAGTACGATATTTAGAAGAGTTGTATATAATATTATTATCAGCCATCCACTTTACAACAAGCTTTGTATCATGATCATAACGATTATTACCAAAGTAAGGCACAAAAGGCTTCCATAGACTGTAACGGTATGCTTCGTATGGATGCTTAGTTGCTACCAGTGCTTTATGAGAAGATTGAAACGATTTGTCAGGAGAACCTTCAGGTTCATAGGCCAACCCTATACGGTATAGCTTTGTCAGCGTAGAACGTAGCACTTTACGGTGAGATTTTATTTTACTACGACGTACAGCAGGAGTTGAGTAAGTAACTCCTGGAGCTAGCGACTTAATAAACGAAGAAAGTGTTGGCTTAAGTTTTGTTAGCCACCGCGACCAAAAAGTATCATCATCACGCCGCCCCGGAGTATAACTCCACCAATAACTGAAATAGTAGTCATTAGCATCGTACCAGGTGGGTACCCGAGGAGTATGTACATTAGGAGATCGTTTACGGAAATTCTTTCGATTCTTACCATACGTCATAACATGGCGTCGAATAGATGCTTTATGACGCTTACGAGCTTTAGCGTAATCTGAATAAGTCCACGGTGTAACCGAACCCTTAGTATTCTGCGGTAGGGTATTTATTAGAGCTCCAACTTTATCAATATGACGGCTAGGAGTAGTGTTAATTAGAACGGAGGTTAGAGAAGCAGTTGCTACCTTTAGGTTATAAGTATGGCGATGCTTCTTTTTAGAAACCCACTTATTGTTAACCTTCTTAAGATGACCAAGACTTGGCTTTGTTTTTAGAATGCTACGAGTTTCCGAAACGACAAGCTCAGTATCCGGGCCCCTAAAGTCAGAATCATGTATAGACTCCGTTGGTAGGTCATAGAGCGGCTTAATAGCCCAATGATTCGTCTCGGGGAGCGTGTGTAGATTAAACCGAGCCAACGTATGGACAATAGAACCTACCTCCAGGAATCCCCACGACCTAGTGGGAAAGGCTACATTATCCTTTTTAAAGTAATCGTAGGACATTTTTATATTCTTATCACTAATAGTCTGGTAGAGTCCAGTATTAGTTGCAGTCTCATCAAACTTCATATACTTTGAAGTGTGGTTGACCCCTTGTAGATTATAATTAACATAACTAAATGTTATAGACTCACGAGGTACAAAGCTACCCTTAGCTTTAAGATAATTTCTACTATCTCCACCAATATGCTTATCCCTAACTTCAGTACTTACGTTAGAAGGATATAGATTACTTGTCCTAACATAGTCCTCCATATAAATAGGTGCCACAAGATGAGACTTTGTGCTAACAAACGGAAAGTTTTGGTATTCCAGCCTCTCCACATACCCTTCATCCATTAGTAGCGTGTGGTTTACTTCACGGTCACTACTAGAATAGGGATAACCTTCAAAAATAGCAAGTGAAGTAATCTGTTTGCTCGCTTTAGTTGCGATCCCATACTGAAAGAAGTCCAACTGAAACTGAGTTGGTAGGTTCATAGGAGATTCATATACTGGGGTATACTTAAGGTTTGTTCGGAGTGGCTTTGCACTACCCAAAGCTAGAACCCACTGCTTAATATGTTTTGGACTTAGCACAGCCGGTACAGCCGACTTTGGACGGCTGTACTTGGGCTCCAATCGAGAAAGCTTAGTTTGAAGCTCACGTAGTAGAAGCAGGACACTATTGCCATCATTTGTAAGGTAATTTTTTTGCCAACCTTTGTATTGAAAACGAGGCTTAAGTACCTTCTTAGGGTTTATATAAGTTGTTTGCCCATTAAAAATTATAAAGCGCGCATCACCTATCCAAAAATTACTTGAGTAAAGATACTTGTGGAAGTAAACGCGATTAAAATAATCAAATGGTCGGTAGCTTCGCAGAGGGGCATCATGGTTCGTTACAAATTTGCTACCTGAGTTTACAAAACTGTTGCCTTCCATCCCAGTAACTGAGGATTTTTCTAGGAAGCCCATACTAAGAGCTTTACCTAGCGAAGTAAAACTTGGCGCTATTTTTACACCGAAAGGTTTGAAGAAAGCTTTTGCCAACTTTGCAGTTGTTATAACAAGATTAGATGATTTGACATTTAGCTCCAGTCCCTTATGCCACTCAGCCAAATTCTCGTAATGACCCAATGAATACGCTTTAGGTTTGTTTGACCAAACCGGATTACGAAGGGTCTTTGATACCTGCAGAGTGGCAGTACGGTAAACACTTTTTGATCGATTCTTAGTAAAGAAAGAATTCCAACCCACATGTTTTGTAGTATAATCAGTAGTGCCACCTATACTAGTTGGGTAGTGATAAGGGACTAGTGAAATAGCATTATTCTTATACTCGAACACGTAAGGGTTAGTAACTACTAGCTTACTAACAGATAGGGAGCTACGATACCCATAAGTCCCAGGAATGCTCTTCAGAAATGTGTTGACACGGTTTCTATTCAGACTTAGGGAAGAACCAGTTATTGGGTAAACTTTTGGTAGATTGAGTGAAGGCTTGGAGACAGCGGCATCGCCAGACAAAGGTACCAGCCTTTGCTTATTAGATGAAGTACTAGCTACGGACGAAGTATTCATACGAGAGTACTTCTTAGGTTTATGCTCTGCACGCACACGACGACTCGGAGCTCTACCAAGGAAATCCAATGAAGATGTAGAAATGATATCATTAAACTTAATAGGTATCTCCGACATCTTAGACTTACGATAGCTATCAGGTCCAGTACCACTAGTATACCTAGTAGTTAGCGGAGTAATTGGCTCTAGGGTAAGTACCTTATTTTTGTTTGCAGTAGAATAAGCGAATGGAGAATACCTAGTTTTTTTATACTCTTTACTTACCCTTTCTTTACGGTGTTTATAATCATTGCGATAAGTAATATGCTTATACTTGCTTTTAAAAACCTTCTCAAACAGCTGAATTCGAGTTTTTTCACGATACCAATTTGGAAGATTGTTACAACTATACTGACTTAGAAAGTCAAACTCACGTTTAAAGGGAGTCATAGAGATAACTATCGGCGACTGAAACATAACTACTGAATTTATTTCATTAACAAAATAATCCCATCGCCAGACCTTGCGATGGAGTCCACTAACGAAGATATTTCGCAACTCATATCGAAAGGGAGTACGATCAGTGTAGAAGTTGTGACGTCGACGAAATATAGCACCACGACCGTGGGTACTATGCTTATTAGATATATTTAGTATATCAAATACCTTACCAACACCATAGTTTGAAAACCAGGGTTTCTTAACTATAAGGCTATGGGTAGAAATACTTTCTGATATGATTGGATAGGGCTGTCGAAGTGCAGTAGCCTTCCCTTTTGACTTAATAGATTTATGTACTGGTACCCCTTTTACTAGTGAGAGAGAAGTTATACTTATGCTATTTATCTTATCTTGTAGATCGTTAGAGTAGTTAGAATGAAGCCAACCCTCTATACGGATGACATCACGCTTAACCTGTACACGTCCGGTATAGTGATTTGTATTTTCTTGAACATAAGGGTGCCGTATAACGTAGCGAGTAGCGTAACGTACCTTTACAGGATTATTCTTAGTAGGGCTTAGAGCTACAAGTTCCTTCTTTGATATGTTACCAATTTGGTTTAGAATAGGAGTTGAAATGTTACGATATTTACCAAATACCTTTTTTTCAGGCTTACTAGTTAGCTTACCAAGAGATACCTTTACTATATCTGCTACCAGCGAAAAGTATACCTCTTTATATCCTTTTTTAAGGAGTGGTAGAATACGACTCATTTAATATATTACATATCATGGACTCGAACCACGCAGAAGGGCTACGATATATTTGGAGCTATACCTTCTATACATTTAAACATATAAATGACATGACCAGATATATCCCCTTCCCGATCAAACCATTATAGCAAAGTAGGCTTTTTGCCAGTAAAAGTGTACTACTAACAAACAGATCGGGTGTAAGCGCCTCCTACGAATAGTTCTTTACTCTCACATCGGACTGTCAAGCTAGTAATAAGCTCTGACTTAGGTAGCATATTTGTATCTTGTGAAGAAGAACCTTTTCGTGACCGATAGCTGGTACGCATTTCATCAATGTCTTGACTAAGAAAGTCTGATAGTATACTTAGTGCTATTATAGACCTCTCGTTAACCTTTTCCTTTCCAGATAGCCGAATATATAGGTCGGAAGGATAAATCTCCGTCACTATTTGACCGTTTGCCCATCGGCCATAGGAATTATACATAATAATAGGTGATGGTAGAGATTTAAGCCATGAATTGAGGTTGTATACCACTTGATCTACAGTATTTACTCCTTCTACTACATTATTGGCCAATATTGAAATATCAAGTGTATGATTCAATTGCTCAAATACTACCGGGATAAGACCTATTTCATTTACCTTTGGCTCAACAAAAGCAGTATAGCTACAAGTAGTAATATAGAAATCCCACGAAATACTAAACTTAGGCAACCGCCCCATGGTACTCCCTAGGAACATAGGAACATAGGGAGGAGTAACTTCCTTACTTACCGGAGGGGATGCCAACGGACTGGGTACATACGTCTTCATACTATTTATTAGTAGAGTATTCGTTATGCCCACAGAGTGTGAACGGATCTCCATACGAGTACGAGAGTACTCCCACAAAGTTTTATTATAAATAGAAGAATCTATATTATTTTTACGCCGTTTATTCCGATCAAGTTTATAGACTTCCTTAGAAGTACGACTGTTATAGAATACCTTAGGAAGAGTGTGAGTAATACGGGTATGGAATAGTTTTATAGTACTAGTCTTAAGGGCATTCGGTGCAACTAGTGAAATAGACCGTATAATTTCCTTAATATATGTAAGTGATAGGCTTAGCGTAGTATAATCTTTATGATCTTTAGGAATCGAAGGAATGACTTTCGAATTAACTATGGTAGTAAAATTAGAGAGGGGAATTGAAGTAATCATAGGAGTTAGTATAGGAAATAGTGCTACCCTTTTTTGAAAGAGAGCTAGTTCCTTTGAGCAATTCTTCACTGAAATATAGTTATGTATACGAATATACCAATAGAGTGTACTCTCTACGCTACCAGCCTCTAGGAACTGATGCGAGCGTGAGTGTACCTTTTCCTTTGATAGATACGAACTAATCTCCTTACTATAGCTTTTTACAAAAGACTTCTTAATCAAAGATTCATCTAGAGGCTTAAAGAAGTCAGCAAAAAGTAGAATGTACCTAAACACAACAGTAAAATGCTTACCATAAGGATTTGATTCTGCCCAGCTAATAGTGTAAGTATTAATTAGCGATGGGACTTTATTAGTGCGACAAAAAGATGAAGTACCAGGGAAGTTTATACTATCTAGAATGGAAATATCCCGTTTTATCGTAGAATCTACTGTATTAGAAAATGTCAGTGGGAACGAAGATATATGCCACTTTTTTCGAATCCCTTTACGGTTCCCCGAAGCACGCTTAAATTGGTTCTTCTTATTCGTTATTGGCTTACCTTCTTTCTTTTTACGTTTGTAATAGAAAATCATGTACGGCGTAGGCTCTTTAGACGAGGCCCATTGTGGGGCTTAGTATTTATAAGAGATACACTTTTTAGGTAGTACTTTGTTTCTTCATTATCATCTATAAATTTATTGGCAAGAGCAAAATATAGCTTACGACCCGTCCCCTTATATTGAAATGAGATATTTGAAATATCATTCTTCTCCAACGCTAGCTCAACACTTTCTACAAGGCTACGGAGACTATTAGGAGAGGTACGTGGGTACTTAAAGTAGCCACCACGCCAGGAACCCAGAGTCTTTCCAGATGGCGAACGGACAAGCACAGCTAGATTGTTTACTACCTCTGTAAACTGAATATAAGCGTGTCCAATACGCTCATTTTTTTTCCTCTTAAGAAAGTTACGTGCTACGCTTAGACTATTACATTCTAGTTCACGATATTTTGTTCGCTTTAGCGGAGAACGAACTAGATAAAAATGATGTTGCAAATTAAAACACGATGATTCAGACGTAGTTAGAGGAGTGTTCCTAAGATAAGACTGATCTTCAAAGCGAATAGAGCGATTAGAAGTAAAGATAGTAGATTTATTGCTATCTAGTGTAGCAAACTTAGGAGTAGCTGAGATAGATGAAAGTAGAGAAATATGAGACATTAGTTAATTAATAGGTAGTTCCCGAATACGAGGCATACAAGTGACGGCCAACTTATGGGACCTTTTCTTTAGAATGGATAGAGCTACACTATTGGTGACCCCAGTAAATTCTACAACAGTAGTACCACCAGGAACATCAAGACCCCAGTAATCATGAGGCCCTTTACCCTTACCCATTCGAGCTTCCTTAGGCTTATCAGTTTGCGGAATATGTGGAAACACTTTAAACCATACTTTACCCTGGCGGCCTATCCCTCGAGACAGCATACGACGGAGTACTTCCAGCTGACGCGAAGTGATACGACCAGGCTCGCTAGTCACTAGAGAAAATTCACCAAAGGTTACTTCCGAACGACGATAGTCTGGCCGGAGACGTATAGCTTGAACTTTTGGATACTTAACCTTCTTGGGATGAGAAAACATTAGGGGAAGTTACGTCAGCTGGGAGTCGAACCCAGAACCTTCGCATCCGAAGTGCGACGCTCTATCCATTGGGCTACAGACGCCAGGCTACACTAGGAATTGAACCTAGATCACAAGTTTTGCAGACTCGCGCATAACCACTCTGCCATGTAGCCAAATAGATAGATAGCATAGGGTACCCCCTTTCTCGTGAGAAATCTATACTTAAGCGCGTGCCTTCCACTGCAGTTAAGTGCCAATTATACCTCTTTTTTCATTAATTATTAATTTATTGTATAATACCTAGAATCCTAGGAATAGTACCGAGTTGAAGAAGAAAAAGAAAACGAGCGGTAGGAATACAATAAAGTCTAGCTTTCGTACCCTACTAAGTGCTTTAGGATCATCCTTATTGTTAAGAAGAATGTATTGTCGAGTTTGGTCTGCGGTGCGACAAATCCAACCCATACACCAAACGGAGAGATATTTAAACATAGTGTAATAAAGTAGATGACGATTTATACTTCAAGGGCTCCCCTACGCCATACATAAAAATAGCCAACGAGAAGCTCCAGTAGAAAATCAAGCATTGAGTAGAAACCTATCTGAGGTAGGTGACCGAGGGATACTGCCCAGGGATAAACGAAAGCAGCTTCCCTATCAAACACAATAAAAAGAATTGCTACCAAGTAAAAATGTACGTCGAACTGTACTCGGGAGTCCTCAAAGGGATCAAAACCACACTCATAGGAGGATACCTTCTCAGAATCACCAGTATGAGTAGCGATACCATAAGAAAGTATGTAGATAATAAGCCCTAGTGCCAACGAAATAACTGCGAAGATACTAATTTGAAAATATGACAATACGGAAAGATCAAGAAACATGACGTATTCGAGAACGATGGGAGTCGAACCCATGACCGACCGCGAGACAGGCGGACATTCTACCACTGAACTACGCTCCCTAGCTTATTTGTGCTAGCTTGTTTTTTTCACGCAGGTAAACAATCGATTTTTCAACATCCGGATTTGGGTTAGGTACACCATATTTAGATCGTGAAGAGACACGGTTTTTTACAGGCTTAGAATCTAGTGAGCCGCGGAGAACTTTTAGTTTAATTCCTGGTAGGTCCTTTGAACGCCCACCACGAATTAGTAGACTGTTGTATTGTTGGACAGTATGCCCAATTCCAGGAATAGCTGCTATAGATTTACTTCCACCACTAAATCGGATTAGTGCAATAGAACGGTTAGCTGAGTTAGGCTTTTTGGGGGAAAGAGTCTTAACACCTAGGCAAAGAGCCGTACGAAAAGGCTTACCGATTATCCTAGGCTCAGTACGCTTAGGCTTATATATTTTACGAGGTTTGCGAGACCTTTGAGTGTATGTCATTAGTTATTACGTAGGATTACTTTCTGCTTCTTTCGTAGAACAGAAATAGCAGGAGTAGGGTTAAGTAGTGTATTCACCGCTACCTTAAACGAATTTCCACGGAGGAGCTTACATTCGCGATAACGTTTAGACCCAAAGGTAATACGAACACGAGAACGACCTGTTTTTGATTTTAGTAGGGTTAGGGGAGATACCATTTTGCTAAATGCGTATGAAACGACACTCCTTGGATTCTCACTAGGAGTTTTATTACGCAGGTTATAGAAATAATTATGCCAACTATACGATGGCACAGGAATGAAGTTAACCGACGCAGCAGTAAATTCGATAGTCGATCCGACATACGGGCGACTACGCGGAAAGGTTATTCGACCTACCTTAATACCAGATCCCGTTTTTACATATTGCAATGAATTGCTTATAGGCGTAGGAATTGGGTAATTATTCACGGAGCCCAAGGGAGAAGAACCTATAAGGACACGGGAAACATTAATATCTTGAACAGATTTAGGATAAAGGTAGCCAACAGCTGCTGGAACCCAATTGGAATTAGAAGTCATTAGTAGCGAGGATGTGAAAGAGGGTTAAATGGAAACTTAACTGTTATTGTTCCGCCAATTATACCATACTTAGAACGACTAAACGTTATTTTATATGTTTTAGTGTAGCTTGCAGGTACCTTTGCATTATCATATCGATAGATGAGAGTTCCTTTTCGGTCCTCCCCACTAACACGCCCGTTATAAAGTATATGAACTCCCGAAAGATTTCCGGAAGCTACCAAGGAGCTAGCTAGCTCCTTAAGTTCAAATACCTTTGAAGAATGAATTACACTCTTCTCATTAGTAAGAGAAGTCATAAACAAGTTAACTAGCTTAATAAACCCGTTACCCACATAGATAGGAGAAGTATTGTAAAAGGAGTATATATCGGAGCGAAGTGCTATCTCCTTTTCAGGAATCAACTGAGAAGTAAGATAAGAACTATTAACTTCACATACTTTATTATTAAACACGTTTGAAAGAACTTTGTCCATTTAATATACTAGGATAAAGGGAATCGAACCCCTATACAACTTACTTAGACTTAACGACGGTAAAGATAGCGTCAGAAGGGTTACGCGCCAATTGGCGAGATACGTCTTCCTTAGTAGCAATTAGGGAATAAGGACGGGGTACTGTGAGTACGATAGCACCAATTAGTGCCACCAGCAATACAAACCCAGCAATTAGATAAAACTCCCAAAGTTTGGTATACAAAAGCTGACCCATCAGTTCAATAGAGGCTACCTCAGTAACATTTATCAGCGTAGATGATTCAAACCCTTTATCGGATATATGATTAAACGTATATAGCAAAGAGGGGATGAAAAATAGCATCGAGATTAGAGATAGAGAGCCAGTAGTGCCATCATTTCGCTCTACTTCCTTTAGGTCAATTATTATAACTACGAATAGAAAAAGCACTGCAATAGCACCCATATAGACTACCCTAAACCTAAGTGAGAGGAATTCAATACCTATTGATAGTAGAGAGATACCTGCCACAAAGAAGGTTGCTACTAGGAATAGAACACTATGAACAGGGCTACTAACAAAACCAATAGCTATACTAAAAATTATTAGTAGAAATGTAAGGGCTAGTTCAATCATAGAAGCGACTCGGAAGGATGGGAGTCGAACCCATGATCTTCCGCTCCCAAAGCGGACGCGTTACCACTTCGCCACATTCCGAGGCTAAACTGACTTAGTATAAGCCAATTCATCACCTAGAGAAGCACTCTGATTACCCAGAGTGTTCTGAAGCTTAATAGGTGATTTTAGAGATGCAGCAATACTCGGTAGAAGGATAGCCTTTGAACCATAATATACTACAAATAGGGCTGAACAAGCCCAAAATACTTGACCAAGGTAGGTCCATGAATCTAGTTGAGGCATAATAGAAAATTATTTGTAACCCGTGAAGTAGAGCAATCGAATCAAGATCAACACCACCACGGACTTTAGAGAAGACTACCAAAATTGCGAGTCCAATAGCCGCTTCGGCAGCCGCTACAGTAAGCACAAATAGAACGAACACCTGTCCTATAACGTCATCCCATATAGATGAAGCACCAAGTAGTACAAGGTTTACCCCAAGAAGCATAACTTCCAGAGAAATCATCAGTAGAATGACATCACTTTTAATAACGGAGAAGCCGACGACACCTGCCATAAACAGGCCAATACCATTGTTCACAATAAGATAGGGAGACATGCTCTAATTTGATTGACCTGGAATCGAACCAGGAAGTACCAATTATCAACCAAAGTATCACTAAGGATAGAGTAAAACCCGACATAGGGATGAAATATTTTATAAAGACCCCCTATTAAATATACTATAATAGTGCGAAGTACCTACACCTTACCACTAAGTAGTACGGTAATAGTAAACTAATACCCATAAATATTAAAGTTAAGACCATGAGGAAATCCATTCATACCATAAAGAAGAATTGCAACTCCAAACAGCAACCCAATCGACCTCGGAAGAAAAACCTTCCAGCCAAGGCGTATCAGCTGATCATAACGGAAACGAGGGTAGGCTGCACGAGCTAGGATAAACCTGATCATAAAAACAAGCGTTTTTAGCGCAGTTATGAAGGCACCGGAAAAGATTCCCCTAGGACAAAACCACCCCCCAAAGAACAGAATTGATATCAGAACAGACATTAGAATTATATTTGCGTACTCACCAATAAAGAAGAGCACAAACCCGGCCGCCGAGTACTCTACATTGTAACCTGAGACAAGTTCTGCCTCGGCTTCAGGTAGGTCAAATGGGTGACGGTTAGTTTCAGCTAGTAGGGAAACAAAGAACAGAAGTATTACTGGAATAAGTGGAGTTGCCATCCACACATCCTTCTGTGCTAGAACAATTTTCGTTATATTTAGGGATCCTCCACAAAGTACTACTGATACCAGAAGAAAACCAATGGAAACTTCATAGGATACTATCTGGGCTGCTGAGCGTAGCCCACCCCTAAAGGCGTACTTAGAATTAGAGGCCCAGCCAGCAATTAGAACACCGTATACAGCAAAGGAGGAAAGCGCCAATAGAAACAACATTCCTAGTGAAGGATCCGAATACGCACCATGAGGAGCAATAGGAATAACAGACCACGAAGTAAGTGCTAGAACAAAAGTTACCAGAGGAGCTCCCAGAAATAGAAGCTTATTAGAAGAAGCGGGAATAATTGTCTCCTTAACAAGAAGTTTTGCAGCATCAGCAAGTGCTTGAAGAAGACCGGAAATACCGACCGCATTAGGACCTTGTCGCCGTTGTACAGCAGAAAGAATTTGTCGCTCAGTTACGGTAAAGAAGGCGACACCAATTAGAATAGGAACCAATAGTAGTAGTATATGTAGGAGTATACCTACACCAGATAGGGTATTAAGCAAATAAGACATAATAGATCAATTGAGTCAGAACCAGAGGTAGCTTCTATAGATAGAAGCTGACACTCCTTGGAGTTACGAACAAACCACGGTCCTATAGAATAATAGTCATAAGAATTATTACCCATAGGAGCAACCGTGATAGTGTTTGTGTGAGAGAGTTGTGCCATCTGTGAGGGCACAAGCCATACGGGATGATTTATCCCAATACCATTTGAAATAGTAGAAGTATGATCTTCAGGCTCATCAACAAACGCAACCTTTCCAGGAATATTAAAAGTGGAACGCTGAACTGAATCACCAATAGTAGGATAAGCTAGGGGGGAAATAACACTAGAGTCTGACTCTGAAATATTAAATGCAGTTGAGAATTCAGCCTTCATGGGGGAACCATTAGAGATGGCCAGGTCAAATCCAGTGTATTCTAGGTTACGACCCTCTACTGCTTCAGACACCGCACCAGGATGTGCATCAAAACGACCCGAAAGAACATCCAGTGAAATGTTACCCTTAGAAATAAGGATGGGGTAATTAGACGTTCGGATCAAAGTTGATAGCTGCTGTGAATCAGCAGACCTATTAACCATGTTAGCACATGACTTAGAGGCCTCTGGAGATAGATTCACTACAGTGGTTTTATCCTCAACCCACTCTCTAAATATAACGGAATCAAGAATTGGAGATTCAATCTCCGGATTAACTTCATGTAGAAGAATAAGGTCCGACTTCTGAATAACTTCGAACGGCATTATAGTATAATCTTCAGGAGTACCGGAAGGAAGTAGATTCGAATAAATATGAATACCGGAATGGGTACTAATAAGTCCATTGAAGCCACGAGTAGCTTCTCCAAAATCACGACCCATTACGGATCCTTCCGACATAGGGGTGCCCAGATTAAACTCATTATATTTTGGGGAGGGGGTCATACCCTTAAACACATAACGTGACTTATTTGGAAGCCACTCCTGATTAATGGGATCACACTGACGAGGCTTACCATATGATCCCTCACCGATAGAATACCCATTAACCCAAGACCCAAGAGAATCCGAAGGATCCACCATATCTACAGTGGATACAGTCTTTTCCCACGAACGTGTTTCAAATTGCTGTAGTTTGTCCGTTAGAGCGCCAACGGGACACAGGTCAACAATATTACCATCCATATACGGATTCCCTGAAGTATCCGGAGCTTCTAGAGCATAAATACCAATCTCTATCTCATTACTACGACCTGAAGTACCCATACTCTTCTTACCTTGAACTTGAGTAGAAAAACGTACACAACGTGTACAGTGAATACAACGGGTCATGATAGCTGCTACTACAGGCGAAATATCTTTATCGTCTACCCCACGACGAGGTGAAGTAGAGCGAGCTATATCCGTTCCGTAGTACATCGCCTGGTCTTGAAGGTCACACTCACCTGCTTGATCACAAATAGGACAGTCCAGCGGGTGATTTAGCCTTAGAAGCTCCATAACTCCCTCACGTGCTTTGTGAACCTGAGGAGAGTCGGTAAGAACATTTATCCCTTGACCTACAGGTATTGCACAGGCAACAACAGGTTTGGGAGAGTTAACAACTTCAACGAGGCACATACGACAGTTACCTGCAACGAATAGGCGAGGGTGGTAGCAGAAGCGAGGTACTTCGGCCCCAGATACTTCACATGCTTGCAGTACCGTAGTACCAGCCGGTACTGATACGGGGGCTCCATTAACGTAAAGATCGACCATTACTCACTGAGTGGGTATCGGGATTCGAACCCGAGACGTCAGTTTGGAAGACTGAAGTGTTACCTCTACACCATACCCACAAGTGTGTTCTTAAAATAATAGCAACAAAGGGGGTAGCCTTTGTTGCTCCATTTCTATACTTTAAGAGTAGCATAGATACGCAGTATATCTCTACTTTTCTTAAAATGGACATATAGCTATAAATATAGGAAGTAAAAAGGGCGACATTCAGTTACTCTAATATTACTTCTTACCACCCTTAGCTAGCTTACCAAACGGAGACTTAGGAATACCTCCAGATGATTTACCTTCACCACCTCCCATTGGGTGGTCCACAGGATTCATAGCAGACCCACGCACTTTTGGACGCCACCCTAGCCATCGGTTGACACCTGCCTTACCAAGTACGCGCTTGCTGTGAGAGCTTCCTGAGATACGGCCAATCGTAGCATGCGAAGTTCTAGGAACCTTAATAACACGCTTATTAATATTAATTAGATATCCGTCAACCTCCTTTGCCACCAGGACAGCAAAAGTACCCGCAGAACGAGCCCTAGTAGGTCGGCTCTTATAGGAGATTAGACAAATTACGGTTCCTAGAGGGATATCTGACCTATAAAATCGACTTCCAGGAGATATAGGTGAGCTCGGCTTTATAATACCACTAAAAATGCTACTACCAGGAAGTACACCATTAATAGAAGTAAGTAGCAGAGTAAGCGAATTACAAGAACCAGCATAGCGGCACTCTATAATAGGAGCCGACCGACGCGAGTCCTTTAGAATACGAAGAACAATTAGACTTGGAAGACTCAGAAGACTATCATCAGAGATAATGATCCGGTGATGCTTGGCACCACCTCCCCGACCACGCATGGAAAGACGACCTTTAGATCGTCCACCCGTACGCAAGATAGAGGACTTGTTATGAGCATTTATGTCTACGACCGCAACTTTTATACCAATACGATGCCGACGACCAGGAGTTGTAGGTTTACACTTAACCATAGCTAAATAGCGAAGGATGGATTCGAACCATCGATCTCTGGGTTATGAGTCCATTGCTTTAGCCAACTAAGCTACTCCGCCTTAGATAGCCAATTTTCAACAATACCAATTGCTGGAGTCAAGAAAAAGATAAATGCAAAATAGTACACTGTACCAAGCTGACCAACTTCAACGTATGGGTACTCAACATACTTCTGCCCAATCCACCCAAGCAAGAAAGCGTCCATAATAAACAGCCAATAGAAATAACGATAAATAGGACGGAAAGCCGCTGAACGTACATTGGAAGTATGTACGAATGGTAGTACTAGAAATCCTAGAATAGACACCCTTATCGCGATAACTCCACCAAGCTTGTGAGGAATGGACCGTAGAATTGCATAATAGGGCCTAAAGTACCACTCAGGAACAATGTGTGCTGGAGTTACAAGAGGATTTGCCATAATATAGTTGTCCGTATGCCCTAGCGTATTAGGTGCAAAGAACACAAAGTAACATAGAGGGAGTAGAATGAGTAGTAGAGCAAATAGGTCCTTAACATAGAAGTAGGGATAGAAATTAACCCGAAAATCACGAGAGTCCACACCCAGCGGGTTGTTTGACCCTGATTCATGAAGAATCAGAAGATGTAGAATAGCTAGTGCCGATAGCACGAAAGGTAGGGTAAAGTGAATAGAAAAGAACCGATTAAGAGTTGCATTATCAACACTAAAGCCACCCCATAGCCAATAAACAACAGATTCACCAACAAGCGGTACTGAAGATACTAGGTTAGTAATAACAGTTGCTGCCCATAGAGACATTTGTCCAAAGGGTAGCACGTACCCCATAAATCCAGTTCCCATCATAAGGAAGAAGATAATAATACCAGTAGTCCACAGAAGTTCACGAGGACGTACGTAAGAACCATAATAAAGGTTACGCATAATATGCAGATATACTGCAACAAAGAAAAAGGATGCACCATTAGCATGTAGGTAACGAATCATCCAACCATAAGACACGTCACGCATGATATGTTCAGTTGAATAGAATGCTAGATCTACATGAGGAGTATAATGCATAGCTAGGAAGATACCGGTTACCAATTGTACTCCTAGTATCATACCTGATAGAGATCCAAAGGACCAATAGTAAGAGATGTTTGCTGGAGTAGGATATGCCACCAAGTGATTGTGGAAATGGGACCTAACTGGAACCTTGTGCCATTGAAATGCCATAAGAAAATAATTGAAGTACGATCGTGTAGCTCATGACGAAGAACCGACATTTGCATACCATTTATCGAACGTACAAAGGATATAGATGAAATAATAGAAATCGAGTGTACTGGATTAGACGAGACCTTCTTTCGGTGTTCACGGTACTCAAGCTGGTCACGTGACTTCTTAGATACAAAAGGAGAACGATTAACAGTATAACGATTAATAGAACGTAGGCCATCTAGATTTGTATATAGAGTCATACTAACTATAGACGAAGAAGGACTCGAACCTTCGACCTCGCGGTTATCAACCACGCGCTCTAACCGGCTGAGCTATGCGTCCCGGACAAACTCGGATTCGAACCGAGGAACCCACACATGGGTCCTGTTTAGCAAACAGGTGCCTTAACCACTCAGCCATTTGTCCATTCAGTCGGAGGGATTTGAACCCACGTTCTTCAGTTTAGGAAACTACCGCCTAACCATACTTGGCTACGACTGAATGGTAGGTGATACCCAAATGAGGGTCATTATGGCAGAATGCCATCTCTACGATGAGATTTAGATCAGTTCAGCAGCAGGTTCCCCTACCACTACCTTGTTACGACTTCTACCCAGTCGCCGGTCAAGCCCCGACCCCAAGGGGCTAGGACAATCTCAACTCCCAGGCAGTGACGGGCGGTAAGTACAAGAGACGTTTAACAGTTCACCGATGCGTGATGATCACCGATTACTCTGGAATCCAGCTTCATGAGGCTATTGCAGACCTCAATCCGAAGTAAGGACCGCTTTCAAGTATTGCTCAAGTTTACACAGTTGCCTCTCTTTGTACGGTCCATTGTAGCACACCTACGGCCTAGCCTATTAGGGCCATACGGACCTGTTGTCGCCCACATTCACACTCCATATCGAAGTGGATCTTAGATACATAATATAAATGCCATCTAATATGGATTTCGCTCGTTGTAGGGAATCAACCAAACACCTCTCGGCACGAGCTGTCAACGGCCATGCAGCACCTGTCTAGGATACAAAGGCTAGTAAGGTTTCACGCGTATCATCGCATTAAGTAGCATGCTCCTCCCAGGGTTCGTCTCCCCGTCTAGTTCATTGGGTTTCGGCCATTCAGCTTTACTCTCCAGGTGGTTCCCTTAACCCGTTAGGTGTTCGGAGATAAAATGACAAGATCATTTAATACCAATAGGGAACATCGTTTACTCCCAGGACTACGGGGGTCTCTAATCCCCATCGCTACCCTGGGCTTCACCCCTCAGCCTAACCTACATTCCAGTATACTGCCTTCGCCTTTGGAGTTCCCCGATCAATCTGAGTATTCCAACACTACCGATCGAGTTCCGTATACCTTAAATGAGGTGGTAATAGTACACCTGACTAAACTAGCAAGACCTTTAAGACCCAGATATAATTAGTAGAATCTAGTGTACCACGCCTGCGGGTCCTTTACACCAGTTCTTGTCTAAAGACTCGACCCTTCCGTTTAACCGCGACTGCTGGCACGGATATGGGACAGGTCTTCAAATCGTTTTAGCGTCATCTTCCTCAAACGATTCCAGTGGTTCCGGTTTTTACACCCTCTGCCACTCAGGAGGTAGCAGGTTCACTCTTTGCGAGCATTGACCATGATTCTTGACTGCTGCCACGTATGTGTGTAGACCGTGTCTCAGTTCTACTGAGGCAGGACAACCGTTAAGCCCTGCTACACCTGACATAAACGGAGTCTATTAAACTACGTTAGCCATATAGGTGGCTTCGAACCATCGATAGGGGGATTATCCTTTATAATGGTAATTAACCATCCCTGAAGGTAGGTATTCGAAGTATTACTCTCCCGTTCGCCGTGTTAATATAAACACTCAACTCGCATGTCTTAAACTCCTCCTTAGCCTTATAGAAGTGCCTGAACCAAACACTTAGTAATATAAAACAATATAGATTGTAATTATGTAAATAGGTATATATATATATAATTATATGTCATCGTAGGTATCTTTATGTACGTTTCCCATATGGTATCTATACAAAAGTTTCACTCACGGATTAACCGGTGAGAATTATAAATTAGTGCCCCTAGGCAAAACCTGGGGCCTATCAACGTGATCGTCTCTCACGATAAAAACTGACATTACTAATACGAGATGGCTTCGGTATGAACAACCTTATCCATTAGGAACGTAGCTACCCTGCGATGCCATAAATGACAACAGGTACACCAGAGGTCCCCTCGCTTCGATCCTTGCGTACTAGAAGAAACACTCGTATATGTCATTTGCCCAGCAGATAGAGACCGAACTGTCTCACGACGTTCTGAACCCAGCTCGCGTTGGTTCTTAGAGGACGAACAGTCCTACCCTTGGCAGCTTCTACACCACCAGGATAACCAGAGCCGACATCGAGGCACCTCAAACCCCCGTCGATAGGGTCTCTCAGGGGGTGGAGGCCTGTTATCCCCGGCGTTCCTACTTATCCTCTGAGCGATGGCCCGCCCACTGGGGACCACCGGATCACTAGGACCTGCTATTAACACCTGAAATGAATGTCTTCACCTCAGTCTAGATTCCATACGGCCTTACCCGAATAACCAAGTATTTATCTTAGCTTAGGAATCCAATGTGAGCCTTCGTTACTATTTAGAAGGCGACCGCCCAAGTCAAACTAACTAGGATACATATATAGTTACTATTAAGATATGCTACCGTTAAGGAGATTGAAGCTAAAGGGTAGTATCTCAAGGATGATTGCTCTCCTACCTATCCTGCTCATTAACTTCGCCTTCCTAATGTATCCAATCAGTAAAGGAGCACGGGGTCTTCTCGTCTTACTGGGCTGAGACCGTATCTTCACGGCCAATACGACTTCACAGAGTCTGGGTGGGAGACAGTGAGGAGTTCGTTACACCATTCATGCAGGACCATAATTAGTGGCCAAGGAATTTCGCTACCTTAGAACGGTCAGAGTTACCGCTGTCGTTTAGTGGGCCTTAGAAACAAACCGTGAAGAGTGCTTCCTTAAGCTTGCACCACCGGACAGGTGTCACACCCAATACATCAGGTTACCCCTTAGCTGAGTGATGTGTTTTTGGTAAACAGTCGAAACCTCCTAGTTATCTGGGACCCTAAGGTCGTTGCTTCTCCCGAAGTTACGCAACAATATTGCCGAGTTCCTTCCACCCAGTTCGCTCTTCCCCTAAGTACTTCACGCACATTAGACACCAGAGTCGGTATGAGTACGGTTTTTGTTACTATAGGTTCTTTAAATCCTTGTAACGATATAGGTTCACCTATAGAATGCCCATCACTTTCGGTATTCACCTAAAGTTTAGGGACCGCATATCATCGGACATGTTAACCACAATGTCCGAAACCTTTGTCTTATTCGGGGGGTAAGATTTAAAAACTTACCTTACGTTACTCACGCCAACATTTTTATTCCGTTTGTAATTATACTTAACGGACACTCTGCTACCACACTAGTAAGAAGCTTCGGTGATATACTTTAGTCTCTAGTATCTTCGGCAATCTTTCTCTGATCGGGTGAGCTATTACACATTCATTAACGAGTGGCAACTTCCAAGCCTATCGACACGATATCATTGAGAAAAACTATCCTTACCACTAAGTATATCTTGGAGACCTTAGCAAACTCTCTGGGCTGTTTCCCTTTAGACGGAGGACCTTCTCGCCCAACGTCTGTGTGCCACAATCATATTAAGTTACTGTATTCTAGGTTTAACTTCCATCCGTCAATCAAGCAAGATTAACCTCGGGAAACTAGAGCCTTACCCCAGTACTTTTGTCATTGTAACCCGCTGCCTAGACAGCTTTCGCAGAGAACCAGCTATCACCAGGCTCGATTGGCTTTTCACCCCTAAACACAGATCGTCGGAACCTATTGCAACAGATACCCGTTCGGACCTCATCATAATCGAATCATCCTGTCCATGCCTAGATCGCCTGGCTTCGGGTCTGATACTACTGACTTATATATTGTTAAATAATAGACACTTTTTGTCCTCGCCAGTAATAACAACTCGTTGGCCCATGATACAAAAGGTACCCTGTAGTCCTAAGACTTCAAGAGCTTGTAAGCAGGGGGTAAGACGGAGTTCCCTCACGGTACTTGTGCACTTTCGGTCAAGTGGAGCTATACGGAGAAGTGAAGGCGGGGCTCCAATTTCTCAGAAGTCCGACCGAACTCCCGATACTACTTCTTTAAGTAACTTTTCGCTCGCCACTACTAGGTTACACGCGGTTGCTTCCGTATACTTATAGCTACTGAGATGTTTCACTTCGCTATTACGTTTTACTAATAGGAGGTTTTCCTTTAGGAAACCACAAAGGGTATCATTAAATGTCCTATACCACTTGCCTATCCGTCCATGCCCACTGCTCTAATACAAAACTAGCTAAGCTAGATATTAAGGAGGAGTAAGTTACCCAACCTTAACTTCCACTTACGTGTTCAGTAATTATGTTTAAAGACACGAAGCGGAAGAGGAACAAAGGTCAAAGCCTTTGGGGTCAAGTTTAGTGACCACCTTCTACTGAATCTGACAGATAAATACATGCCAGAAGACAGAAGACATAGGATTGAATGAATGCAATACCCGTTTCAAGGCCCATCATAAGATAAACAACTACTAGAGGGCCAAAGTGAGCTAGGAAGACAACACCAGTAGATATTGCCATAGTCCAAGCGAACCCAGCTAGAACCTTTAGTAGAATATGACCTGCCATCATGTTAGCAAACAATCGGACGGATAGGGAAATAAACGTAATTACAAACCCTAGCGTTTCTAGGATAATCATTGGAAATAGCATACCTAGAGGTACTCCAGACGGAAATACCAGGTTAACACTATGTTTACCATGGTAACCAGTTGCAATATTTGCCTTACCAATCCAAAGTGATAGCGCTAGAACAAGAGTTACAATTAGGTGTGAAGTTACAGTAAAGCTATATGGAACCAATCCAGTCATATTAAGAGTTAGAATCATACAAAACAGGCTAAAGATATACACAAAGAAGTTACGGGTGTGCTCAACTGAAGTGCCTAGAGTCTGATGAATTATAGCAATTATTAGAGAGTAGATTGAGCCTACTACGGTAGCCCAACGAGTTGGAACTACTGAAGTAGATTTCCCAGTACTTAGGGCATTTATAATTGCCCAGAAAGATAGTCCAAGAGTACCAAACAACATAGAGTTAGTTAGGCCACCAAGAACTGGAAATGGAAGCAGCTGCACGATAGCAAACTGCTCAAGAGGTGAATAGATCATAGTTTTAATATTTAATAAAAGTCCTCCCCATGCATACACTGCAATGAACAGGAACAACCACACTACATCAACAAAGTGCCAATACCAAGCTGCAGCCTCGAAGCCAAAATGATGGGAACTAGTAAAATGTAGACGTGCTAGGCGGTATAGACATACAGTTAGGAAACACGTACCAACAAAAACATGGAATCCATGGAACCCGGTTGCCATGTAGAACGTTGAGCCATAAACTGAGTCTGCGATTGTAAATCCTGAAGAACAGTATTCCACGTATTGTAGGTAAGTAAACAGAACTGCTAGTAGTACCGTGAAGATAAGACCGTCATAGGCCCCTTCTTGATCACGAGCACACATAGCATGATGAGCCCATGTTACTGTTGCACCTGAAGTGAGTAGAATCATAGTGTTTAGAAATGGAATTTCCCACGCACTTAGCACGGGAATACCTTTTGGAGGCCATACTGAACCTACTTCAGGAGTAGGAGCCAGAGAAGACCAAAAGAAAGCCCAAAAGAATGCTACAAAGAACATTACCTCTGAAACGATAAAAAGAATCATACCAAAACGTAGACCTAGCTGTACAACATGAGTATGCTGACCTTCAAATGAGCCTTCACGGATCACATCACGCCACCAAAATGCAAAAGTACCTAGCAAAAGAGTAAATCCAATCTTAACTAGAAGGGAACCGCCATCAAAGTTGTGAAATGCCATTGTAGTACCTGTGGCTACTACAAACGCTGCAGAAGAGCCAACTAGTGGCCAGGGTGATGGATCAACTAGGTGAAACGGGTGTTTTTGAGTAGTCATAAAGAGTTATTATTTTATAAGTTAACTACAAAGAGCTAACTCCCTGAGGGAATCGAACCCTCGTCGCCGCCACGAAAAAGCGAAGTCCTAACCACTAGACGAAGGGAGCACCCTGGGAATATAGTCTTACTGATAAGATGTACAATAAACATTGCACATTCGAAAGGCTAGGAGTTAACCAGGAGAAGTGGAGAAAGGGGTACCCCTAGGACCACAAGAAAGTATACTTAAGTCCGAGCATAGAACCCCATACGACTACCCTAATCCTACTATTCTGCACATTCCAAGCAAAATAGAAACGATTGGAACAGGAGGACTCGAACCTCCAATCGACAGCACCAAAAGCTGCCGCCCTACCGATTAGGCCATGCTCCATCATTTAAGACCACCTGAGCGAGAAGAATCGAGAGAGATAAACTCCATAACAGCAGGATAGACAGCTCCTCTAACTGTAACAAGAGCGGCAGTAGGCTCTTGAATACTAAATGATAGCACAGGCCACGGAGTTCCAGAGAACCATAGCCATACTATATTAAATAGCATGAAGAAATAAATTAGAATACTATAAATCATACAATACCGATACTTAGAATATACAACGGTTGGGGGAAGAGTATAAATGCAACTAGAATTAGCCCAGCCACACTAACGACCTCGGGTACCAAACCTTTGTCTAGAATCAAATTACCATAATTACTTGCAGACTCGAAGAATATCAGCTTCGTTAGACGTAGATAGTAAAAAGTAGATACTACTGAAATTAGAATAACCGACAAAGCTGCCAACCAATTATGCCCAACAACCTCACGTAGTACATCCATCTTTGCAAAGAAACCAGCAAACGGTGGCAACCCTGCTATAGAAAACATAGAGAACGCCATGGTCACTGCTATTCCACGATAAGCAATACCCATACCGGTAAATTGAGACAAGTATTTGACCGACGAATATTTAATACCTGTACTATCGTGGGAGAGAATCAATACTGACGACGCCACTGACCATGACATTAGGGAAACAACAATGTAAAGAAGTAGATAAAATATCGCTGCAGACAACCCAGAAGTAGACAAACTCGCAAACCCTAGCACGATAAATCCTATATGACTAATACCAGAATAAGCTAGAAACCGCTTAACCCCCGGTTGTTGGATAGCACCCATAGTACCCACCAAAACAGACAACACCCCGACCAAGAGCAGAGGACCCTGTAGAATATCATCCGCATGCCTTATCATCACCTTAGTCCTGAATACGGTTAGTGCTAGCTTAGGAACAAGAACCATAAACAACGTAGACTCGGTGGGAACACCCTCATAAACATCAGGAGCCCACCAGTGAAAGGGAGCAGAAGCCAACTTCATTAGAACTGAGAGAGAGAGAAGCGAGAGCGCCAAAGGAGCACTAAACAGATCAAGCGAACTAAGCATCAAGCCACCAGTTTCTGTATAAACAAGCGCTGAACCTAGTAGGAAAATAATAGAAGCAAAGGAGCCAACCCTAAAGAACTTAAGACCGGCTTCGGTAGAAAAGCCGGAACGGTGCTCCATATTTGTTATAATTATAACAGAGTAAGAGTATAGCTCCAACCCCAAGTAAATAAGAATAAGGTGATCCGCATGATTAATAATAGATAGGCCTAGTATAGCAAAGAGTACTAGAATAGAATATTCAAAGGTAGATCGAGACTTGTACCACCGACAGTGTACCGAGGTAACCAGTACAGAAAGGGTCACAGCATAGATAAATAGTTGCGCTGTATCAGATAGAATAGTTGATACCCAATACGTATCGGGTAGATTGACTGTAGTGGTGAAATATGCCATCAACAAGGCCA
>Ga0136600_1000133_pt1 | contig 40595 bp, 36 predicted proteins | sample AntRauMFilla2698_FD_104634 | JGI IMG/M metagenome (GOLD analysis project Ga0136600, IMG submission 104634) | Saline lake microbial communities from Rauer Islands, Antarctica - Metagenome Filla 2 #698 | ecosystem: Environmental > Aquatic > Non-marine Saline and Alkaline > Saline | place...
ATTGGTTGACCCGCCCGTGGCCGCGACAATCGCCGCCGCATTTTCCAATGATTTGCGGGTAATCAAATCGCGCGGCAACGGCCCGCCATTTTTGATCAACTCAACCACCACCTCGCCGGAGCGTTTTGCGTATTCGCCTTTATCCTCGTAAACCGCGGGAATGCCGTTCGCGCCGGGCACCGCCAGCCCCAAAGCCTCGGCCACACACGCCATCGTGTTGGCGGTAAATTGCCCGCCGCACGCCCCCGCGCCAGGCAGCGCGCCACATTCGCAAGCATAAAGATCAGCGTCATCAATCGTGCCGACCGAATGCTCGCCCACCGCTTCGAACACGGTGACGATATCGGCCTCTTTACCTTTATAAGTGCCCGGTAGAATCGTGCCGCCATATAAGAAGACAGAGGGCACATTGAGGCGCGCCATCACCATCATCATGCCGGGCAGCGATTTGTCACATCCGGCGAGCCCGACTAAAGCATCATAGCAATGGCCGCGCATGGTCAGTTCGACACTGTCGGCGATCACTTCGCGCGACACCAGCGAGGAGCGCATGCCCTCATGGCCCATCGCAATGCCGTCCGTCACGGTAATGGTGGTAAATTCACGCGGCGTTGCACCGGCTTCGCTCACTCCTTTTTTGACGTGCTGGGCAATTTCACCCAGCATAATGTTACAAGGCGCGGCCTCGTTCCAGCATGTCGCCACGCCGACCAAGGGCTTGGCCAAATCTTCATCCGTCAGCCCCATCGCGCGCATCATAGAGCGATGCGGCGCAGATTCCGGCCCGACAGTTACATATCGGCTCACGAGTTTATCCTTATCCCATTTGCCTTTTTTGGCGTCAGGATGGGCGCGGTCTTTGTTATACATTTTTAGCTCCTATAATATTTTGTCTAGCTTGGAAAAACCAAAATAAAAACACAAGCCTTTAATACATTATTAATGTTTTCATAACTATAATGGCATTGTTAAATAATTAAATATAAGGGTGTGAGCAATGGGGAACATTAAACCAAGTGATGATACGCATTATGTGGTATTAGCCGTAGGCGGCGCAATTGCTGATCATAACGTGGATAGCGTTGGAAGGTTTTTTGCTGAGCCTCCTCCTCCCCCCCGAGCCTGAAGATATACCGTTTGGCCCCGTAGAAATGCCTCACCCAGAAGCCCCATACTACGGCGATTGGGAGGCTACCCCAATGCCGACGGGAGAAATGGACTGGGACAACCATGACAGTTTTCAAGAATGTGTGGATTTTGCGAGAGAAAACGGCCTCACTGCCGTTGTGGTTCAGCCTGAGCGAAATGATACAAATATAAGACTCGCTGTTTACTATGAGCCGACTGTTATTTATTTAGATGAAAATGGCGAAGAAATTAATCCTGAAGGTGCCCCCAATATTGGGCTAGCGGGTGCACTAAACCCACCCAATCTCCCATCCGATGACATAGATTGGGAAGGCGAGCGCACCCCTGAAAATGAAGGCGGAGAATATTATACCGAAACAGGACCTGATGGCGAAGATCGCAAGTTTTTTACACAAGATAATGGACATACTTATTACGTTTGGACCAACCCAGAGACTGGCGAAGAACAATATATAAACCCCAAATATCAAGACGATCCAGAGGCGGTTTTTAACTACATTGGCGGAGAAGGTCCTTTTGTACCGGCTGATTTTGATGCGCCCCGCCTTGAAATACCAAGATTACCAGACCTAGCAAATAGTGGAGGCAATTGCTTTAACGGCGATCGGTTTGATGATCACTTTGCGGCGGGCAGGGAAATGCCACCCGGAGACCTCTGTGGAACCTTTGAGGGCGCGGCAACTGATCCTAATCAGCCACCACCTCAAGTAGAATTGGAGAGGTCTACGGCGCCGGCACCTCAACAAAGTGCCGATATTAGCCTTGGCAACGCCCCCGGCTAAGATTTAGCAGTACCTTCATATTGCAGCACAATTTCATTAAAAGCGCGGCGAAAATCAACCGCATTATCGATATAGGGAATGCGGAAATAGCGCTGCCCCACACCCATAATAACCACATTGGCATAGCCCAATAATACACCGGGGAGCATACGCTCTAATTCTATGGATTCAACCTTGGAAAAGCGCATATCCACGACCTCCATTTGCAGCAAGCCGTAACGCGTTAAAACCCGCTTATCAGTCAGCGCCAGCAAAAGAAAATGCTTTGTCTGCACAGAATGGATCAGCATCAGCACGCCCACAATACCAAATAAAATGCCAAGCTCGACCGCCATTAGGCTCACGAAAAAGGCAAAGATTAAAACGGCGACTGATTGCCAGTATATCGCCCAGTGCACGCGCCCGACAGCAACCAGCGTTTCGTCCGGCATCAGGATGGATTCCAGTCTTAGATCACTCTCGCCCAAAACATTGGTGATTTTATCGCCCAGCAAGTCTTTCGTTGTTTTTGTCATAGCCTAGGAGCTCTTAGCTTTTTCGATGGATAAACGAAAGGCAATAGGATCTTCGATCGGGGGGAGAACAACCTCGCCCACACCCATTCCGCGCACAGCCACGCGGCCATAATTAAGCAAACGCCCCAAAATCCCCTGCAGGACATTCACCCCTTCGATACGGTCAATGCTCATCTCGCCGACATGACGCGCAACAAGCCCGCGCTTATATATAAGGCGCCGATTGGTTACGGCGATCTCGGTTGTGGCCTTGACCACCATCATTTGCGCAAAGCCCAGCAAGCCCATGACAAACATGATAAAAGCAAATATCCGCAAGCCCGGGTGAATATAAGGCACCGCCTCCATCAAAGGGATGTTTTGCGGCAAATGCCCCATATGCTTATAGATGAAAACGCCGCCAACCATGAGCAGCAGCGCCGTGACGATGCCCCAAAAAATCGACATGAAGGCATGAACCGTGTACATCCAGTGAAATTGCCCGACATGGATCAAATCTTCATCGGGGCCAAGTGATTGTTGAACATAGAGCATTTTATTTTCCTTGTGCTTATTCCGAGCAAGCGGGAATCTTATATTATTCTATCAAATATTCCCGTTTCCACGCGGGATACAAATCCCTGTTTTATTCCTTATCTCCAAATGAAATCCCCAATGCGCGGGCCGTATGAACCAGCATACCATCAGATTGCACTATATTGGGCGCTTTAATTGCATCTTCGATGGGGACATCAATGACGCTGCGGTTGCGCCAGGCAACCATGCGGCCATAATTTTCGGCCTCGATAAGATCCACGGCCTTCACCCCGAATGCCGCCGCCAATAGGCGGTCATTATAGGTCGGGCTGCCGCCGCGCTGCACATGGCCCAGCACGGTAACGCGCGTCTCCGAGCCCGTTGCAGCCGCGATTTTCGGCGCCAGATATTCGCCAATACCGCCATAGCGTTTCTCGCCGCCATGATAAACAACCTCCAGCTTATCGCCATCGGGGTTTTTCACGGCCTCGGAGACAATGACCAGCGCGAAGTTACGCCCCTCGTTTTTAATCTCGTTAATCTGCGCGGCAATGGCCTCCACACTATAGGCAATCTCGGGCAGCAAGATAACATCCGCCCCGCCCGCAATACCGGCATGCAGCGCAATATGCCCCGCATCACGCCCCATGACCTCGAGGATCATCACGCGGTCATGGCTGGCTGCGGTGGGTTGCAATCGGTCCAGCGCTTCGGTCGCCACAGCCACGGCTGTGTCAAAGCCGACCGAGACCGCCGTTTCATTCACATCATTATCAATCGTTTTGGGGATGCCGATAAAATTCAGCCCGCCTTGCGCCGCAAGCTTGCTCAGGATTGCGAAGCTGCCATCCCCGCCAATACCAATCAGCGCATCAATCCCCAGCGATTTCACAACGGCGATTAATTCTTCGGAGCGGTCCTTAACCGTGCCGTCATCCATAGGATATTCGAACGGATTGCGATTATTGGTTGTTCCCAAAATTGTGCCGCCCTGACGCATAATATGGCCGTCAAACATATCGGGCGACAGATCCCTGACGCGCGGCGGCGTTTCAAGCAGCCCCGCCGTGCCCGTTTCAATACCAAGCGTCCTCCAGCCCTTTTCATGCGCCGAAATAACAACGGCGCGGATAACCGCATTTAATCCGGCACAATCACCGCCGCTGGTTAGAATTGCTATGGTTTTGCTCATGAATCTTTGCCCCTTATAACTTTAAAAGGCTAATCGTTTCCCGCCCTTTATACAAGAGCCGCGCAAGAGAAACATGCAAGCAAAAGCAACGCCCTAACCGCAACGCAACGTATCCAAACAAAGTTTGCGTTTTTTCGGTTATCAAACAGTCTTTTATCTGGTACTATTGAATCTTGTTATCGCGATAAATTTACAAAAGTTTTACCCGAACGTTTTCATGGAAGATCAAGAAGAATTAAAGCTAAAGCTCACCGAATATAAGGAAGAGCATAAGATGCTTGACGAAACAATTGACCGGCTGATGGATTCAGACCAGCCGGTGAATCTGTTTCATATGCAACAGCTCAAGAAAAAGAAGCTGTGGCTGAAAGATATGATCCAGAAGATCGAAAGCGGTTTAATCGACGATATTATTGCTTAATCGTTCAAAATTCCCTATAAAGCCCGCATGACACATTCTGATGAAAATCCTCTGGTTGGGATCATTATGGGCTCGCAGTCCGATTGGGACACGATGCGCGAAGCCCACAATATTCTCCACGACCTTGATATCCCCCACGAAACGCGCATTGTCTCCGCGCACCGTACGCCGGACCGTATGATTGAATACGCCAAAAGCGCGAAAGAGCGCGGGCTGAAGATCATTATTGCGGGCGCTGGCGGGGCGGCGCATCTGCCCGGTATGGTGGCCGCGATGACGCCCGTTCCCGTACTCGGCGTTCCGGTGGAAAGCAAAGCGCTGCAAGGGATGGATAGTTTATTATCTATCGCGCAAATGCCCGGCGGCGTTCCCGTGGGCACATTGGCGATTGGTAAGGCGGGCGCGAAAAATGCCGGTATTTTGGCGGCATCCATATTGGCGGGCTTTGATGAAGACCTCGCCGCGCGGCTGGACAAGATGCGCGATGATCAAACAAATAGCGTGGCGGAAACGCCTGCGGACAAATAATATCCCTCACAGGGTGCCTTATAAGAATTGCTTTTTGAAACATAAAGGCCACAAAGCAAGATAAAGTTTTTTAAGTCAATTTTACTTTGTTTAACTTTGCAAACTTTGCGTTTCAATTATCTTTGTTTATTTGTAATGAAACATAAAAAGCGAAACAATCAATATGCGTAATCAGGTACTTGGTATTCTTGGCGGCGGACAATTAGGCCGCATGAGCGCGCTGGCCGCGGCGCGTTTGGGCGTGAAAGTCCATATTTTCACCGCCGAGGAGAATAGCCCCGCCGCGCAAGTCGCCGCGCATACGATTGTCGCGGATTACGGCGATGAGGTGGCTTTGAAGGAATTTGCAGCGGGAGTTGATGTTATTTCATACGAGTTCGAAAATATCCCCGCGCAAACCGTGCAATTCCTCAAAACCCTCAAGCCCGTCTACCCCGATGATAGGCTTTTGGCCGCGAGCCAAGACCGCATTGCCGAAAAAACATATCTGAATAGCATTGGAATCGATACGGCACGATTTATGGCGGTGAGTGATGCGGCTGATATTGAAAAGGCTTTATCAGAGTGGGGTGCCGGCGAAATTATTTTAAAAACGACCCGTTTCGGTTATGACGGCAAAGGGCAACTGCGCGTGTCGAAAAATGATGACTTTACAAACGTGCTGGCACATTTTGCGGGCGCCCCGCTCATTGCCGAGGAAATCGTCCCTTTCGAGCGTGAGCTTTCCGTTATCATTGCCCGCGATAAAGAAGGGCAAATGGAGCATTATGGCCCGGTTCATAACGAGCACCGCAATCATATTTTGCACCGAAGCACCTACCCTTGCGGTTCAACGGATCAAGTGATCGAAAAAGCGTTGCAAATGACGCGCACGCTGGCCGAAAAAGTTGACCTAATCGGCGTGCTTGCCCTTGAACTGTTTGTCACTGAGGATGGTAGCGTACTGGCTAATGAAATTGCGCCCCGCACACATAATTCGGGTCATTGGAGCATCGACGCATGCGTCACTTCGCAGTTCGAAAATCACGTGCGCGCCGTTTGCGGCTTTGCGCTTGGGTCAGGTGAGGCACATAGCGGCGCAGTCATGACCAATTTAATCGGCACCGATATTTTGCAAATTGCTGATCTGGCCGCGCAAAAAAATACCGCCATTCATGATTACGGCAAAGATGATATCCGCGAAGGCCGTAAAATGGGGCATTATACGGTGATTAGCCCTTTGAAAAACCACAAATAGACACGAATACACGCGAATTTTTATTTCACCACTAAGTCACTAAGCTTCACTAAGAAAAGAATTAAAAAACTTAGTGTTTCTTTGTGTCTTAGTGGTTTAAAAAGAAGGAATTGAAATGTCTGCAGAAAGAAATGAAATGACCCAAGATACCCGCACTGAAACCGACTCCATTGGCGAGATCGCCGTTCCTGCCAATCATTATTGGGGCGCGCAAACGCAGCGGTCTTTGCAAAACTTTGATATCGGCACCGAGAAGATGCCTGCGCCGCTTGTGCGCGCTTTGGGTATTCAAAAGAAAGCCGCAGCCATGTCGAACATGGCGCTGGGTATTATGGATGCCAAAATCGGCGATGCCATCGTCAAGGCCGCCGATGAGGTGATTGATGGCACGCTGGCCGCCGAGTTCCCCCTTGCCGTATGGCAAACAGGCTCGGGCACGCAGAGCAATATGAACGCCAATGAAGTCATCGCCGGACGCGCCAATGAAATGCTGGCCGGTACTCGCGGTGGTAAGGAGCCGATCCACCCTAATGATCATTGTAATATGGGGCAAAGCTCGAACGATACATTCCCAACCGTCATGCATATTTCTGCCGCTCAGGAAGTCGCGCAGACATTAATGCCGCAGCTTCAGGCGCTGCATGATGCGCTGGATTCTAAAGCCAAAGCGTTTGATAAATATGTGAAAATTGGCCGCACCCATTTGCAGGATGCAACGCCGCTTACGCTAGGCCAAGAGTTTTCGGGCTATGCGACACAAATACGCTACGGCATGGATCGCATTAAAAACACCCTGCCACGATTGCATCAACTGGCCCAAGGCGGCACGGCGGTCGGCACGGGCATTAATTGTAAGGTCGGCTTTGATGTGAAATTCGCCGAAACTGTGGCCGAACTTACCGGACTGCCCTTTGTCACGGCGGAGAATAAATTCGAGGCGCTGGCCGCGCATGACGCGATGGTCGAGCTGTCCGGCGCGTTAAACGTGCTGGCCACCTCTCTCATGAAAATAGCAAATGATATCAGGCTTTTAGGCTCCGGCCCGCGCTGCGGCATTGGCGAGATTGCCCTGCCCGCGAACGAGCCCGGCTCATCGATTATGCCCGGCAAGGTAAACCCGACCCAGTGCGAAGCGCTCACCATGATCTGCGCGCAAGTCATGGGCAATCATGTCGCCGTGACGGTGGCGGGCAGCCAAGGGCATTTCGAACTGAACGTGTTCAAACCGGTGATGATTTATAATGTGCTGCAATCCCTTCGTCTGCTGGGTGATGGTGCGCGCAGCTTTACGGAGCATTGCGTTGAGGGCCTCGAGGCGAATGAAACGCGCATTCATCAGCTGCTCAATGAAAGCCTGATGCTGGTCACCGCGCTGAACCCGCATATTGGTTATGATAATGCGGCCAAAATCGCCAAAAAAGCACATGCAGACGGCACAACATTGAAAGAGGCGGCGCTGGCGCTTGAGCTTCTGACCGCCGCGCAATTCGATGAATGGGTTGTCCCCGAAACCATGATTAAGCCCACAGATTAAACGGCCAGCTATATGCGTAAGCATTCTGTAAATATCGCCGGACACGCGACCAGTATTTCGCTGGAGAAAGAATTTTGGGCGGCGCTGCAGGATTTAGCGGCGCGGCGGGGCGTATCTATGAATGCCATGATTGCCGAAATTGACGCGCGGCGCGGTGATCATAATTTATCGAGCGCGCTGCGGCTGGAAATTCTGGCTGATTTACAGGGCCGTCTTACTGACTGAATAACCCGTCCAGTACACCGCGTATGACTTCTTCCTCAACGCTTTTCGGCTCGACGCGCTGAATGGTATTATTGTCATTTGCAGGCGCGGGCGCGGTATTAGCAGAGCCATTATCGGGCTGCGTGGCTCTAATATTATCCGCCGGTGCTTGCTGCGCGGGCGCCGCATCACCTGATCGCGTGCGGAACAAGCCGGGGATACCAAGCTTTTCTTCAATTTTCTGGCCAAGCTCGCCGCCAAGTTCCTTGCCTATTTTGCGTTTGATTTTACGCTCCAGATAATTCTCGAGCGCGCCCTTGCCAAAGGTTTGTGCGGGGTTATCAAGCGGCCCCTCAAACTCCATGGTAAAGGGCGGCAAAGCCCCCGCGCCCTTAAGCGTAATGGTATGTTTTGTTGCAAGCGCCCATTGAGGCAAGCTGATCGTGCCGGTCGTGGCTATGTCGGCCTGCGCGCCCGTAAGGTCGAGTTTGGCAATATTGACAACGCCTTTGGATATCGTGTAATTCCCATCCAGCGCAGAAAATCCGGTGGAGCCGCCTGCCGATGCGCCCTGCCAAAGCCCGAGCAAACTATCGGCAGGCTTGCTTTCATCAGATAAAGCGCCAGCAAAGCGCGTCAGATCAATACCTTCAAGCACCAGATCCGTTCCGCTCACATCACCTTGTCCGGTGAGCCCTCTAATAAGCGCCGATTGCGTGCCGCCGGTCGTTTCCAGCGCTGCATCCATATTGATGCGCCCCTTACCGGCAAGCAATTTATTACGCACCAAAGAGCCCACCAAAGGCTCTAACGATACGTTTTGTATCGAAGGATTAGCGCTTATGAACAGGTCGTTCTGGCGCTTTTCAATCAAGGCATCTGTTTTAAGCTTCCCGCCATAAAGTCCGGCGCTGAGCTCGGAGATTTTCAGCGTGCCGTCTTTTTGTGTCGCGGCCAAAACAGGCTCGGTTAGATCCCACCCTGCATATTTCAGTGACGCGGCCTTAAGGGTCAAATTAAAGTCAAGCGCGCGCAAGAATCCCGCATCAATCGGGTCAAGTGACCACCGTGAAGTGCCATAGGACTTTGCCCCGGTCTGACCCTGCTGCGGTGCAGAACCGGACGCGGCGCGCGCCGCATTTGCCTTGACCGATTTTGTATTTTTGCCCAAATCCAGCGCACCAAAAATCAATGCACCGTTAATATCGGGACGCGCCCCGCCAGTTATAATATCTATATTTCCGGCAAGCGGCGCGCCTAATATCTGCGCCTTAATGTTGGAAACCGCATAGCGATCCTGGCCCAGCGCGACATCGCCATAAAAATCAACGGGCCGAGAAAATGCAGCGGTTGGCGGCGAAAATTGAGAGTTAAGCAAACGCACTGCATTCGCTAAATTGGGGTGCTTAATTTGCAACGCCAACTTATCTGTCGTGAGCGCACCGCCCAGCGGGTCAATGAAACGCCCCTTGGCAATGACCTCGCCGCTCATGGCGCGGGCGTTCATTGTGACATCCATTGCGTCCGCGTCACCAGTGGCATTTATTGTGAGGTTCATGCTGCTAATATTTTCAGGCAGAAATGAAGCATCGGCGCCAAAACCGCGCGCGGTTGAGCGGATATCGCTCGTTGTCAAAGACACACTGCCGTTAATACCCGATAGCGCCGCAATATCGGCAACCTCGCCCTGCATAACGATTTGCGCGCCTTCTATGTCCTGAATAGAGGCCCGTGATATTTTCACAAGCCCTGATTTTTCAGCAGACCCATTGAGCTTTAGCGCTTTAAAATCAAGCCCGTTCAGCGTGCCTTCATCAATTACGATGTCGGCATTTATATTTAACGGCACGCTCAAAGAGGCTGCTGCTTTTTGAATAGCTTTTTTCTGTGCAGCAGCATCACCACCAGATGCATCTGATGATGCAGATGACCCGCCGTTAAATTGAGCCGTGTCGAATTCATTAAGACGCATAGTGAAATCCAGACTTTCGGCTTTGGGGTTATATGTCCCACTCACCTTAGCTGTGCTGGGCCCCAGCGCAAAAGTGCCATCTGTGATTTGAATATTTGCGCCTTTTGTAACGGCCTTAAATTCAGCAATGACACGCTGACCAAAGTCATTTTCCAGCGAGCGAATATCACCGACACCTGCAAGGGGGTTCAGCGCGACAATAATCTTGCCCTGCGCTTCATTCGCGCCGCTTTTTAGCTGAAGGTTATCAAGCGTCACGCGCTCGGAATTTATGCTCAAAAGGCTTTTTACCGTGGCGGGCTTGTTGTAAGACACGCCCTTCATACCCATAGAGGCGGCAAAAGCCTCGGGGTTATCTATATCAAGCGTGGTTTCCCCTTGCAGGGCAAATCCCGCGCCCGTTTCAATGACCCCCGCATAGGTAAGAGCGGCGTTGCCATTGATGTTGGCGGCGACATTCACCGTGGTCGCGGCGCCTTTTTCCAGCCGCCCCGCCGCGCCATCAAGGTCGATATCCAGCCCCATCGTGCGCAAACCGCCCGCGATCTTGAACGGACCGGAGAGGCTGGCGGCGCTCAAATTCATGTTGATATTCTCGAAAATTTGCTCCTGACCGGATTTATCGTTAATCAGGCGCACGCGCCCATCTTTAATGCTGACATTATTAATCGCGATATCTTTGGCAGATTTTTCCGGCGTGTTTTCGGCGGTTTCAGACGAGGCCGTCTCGCCGCCCATTTGCGGCGATAATCCACGTGGCTTGCCGTCCGCACCGACTTGCAGCACGATATCCGCACCAACCAGATCAATGCCGCTCACCTCGATTTGTCCCGTAAAGAGCGGGAAGAGAGCCAGCCCCAAATCCAGACGCTCCAGCTTTACGAGATAATCGGATTTTAAACCCTCCGGCGCTTTGACGGTAACGTCTTTGACGCTGACTTGCGGAAATGGCAGAACGCTCAAGCTTAAATCACCGCCCAGAATAATGTCATAGCCCGTGGCTTTTTCGGCTTGCGCCTCGATTTGCGGACGATATTGCGACCAGTCAATGAAGCTCGGCGCGATGACGGCCACGCCTAAAAGGACAATAAGAATAGAGGGAATGACGAGTAATTTTTTCATGATGAGCCAGTTGTATCACTCGCCGTGCTGCACCGCAAGATACCTTTAGGTCATGTACTGGCCGCCATTTGCGGAAATCGTTGCTCCGGTAATAAAGGCGGCCTTCTTGCTGGCCAGAAAAGATACGACATTGGCAATTTCCTGCGGCTTACCCATCCGGCCCACGGGGATTTGTTTTATTATGCTCTCCAGCACGGCGGAATCCATAGCTTCGGTCATATCGGTTTTGATATAGCCCGGGCAAATCGCGTTCACGGTCATGCCTTTGCGCGCGCCTTCTAAGGCCAGCGCCTTGGTAAAGCCAAGCATACCGGCTTTGGCAGCGGCATAATTGGCCTGCCCCAACTGGCCCTTTTGACCATTAATCGAAGAAATATTGATAATGCGCCCAAACCCGCGATCACGCATACCCGCCGTTACGGCGCGGCACATATTATAGCAAGATGTCAGATTGGTTTCGATAACACTATGCCAGTCTTGCTCGGGCATTTTGTGCAGCATACCGTCTTTTGTAATACCCGCATTATTCACCAGCACAGCAATATCACCCAGCTTGGCAATTTTATCAGCCAGCTTTTCACAAGAGGTATAATCCGCAACATCTGCCTTGAATATGTGGTGACCGGTTTCTTCTTTGAATTCCTTGGCTGCCTTGTCATTGCCGTGATAAATCGCCGCAACGATAAAGCCATCGGCTATTAATTGCAGTGAAATTTCTTTTCCAATGCCGCGCGTCCCGCCGGTAACTATTGCAACTTTTGACATTCTGTCTTCCTTTTATGTTGTGAATTTTTTATTTCACCACGAAGGCACTAAGATTCACTAAGTTCTTTTGCAATATTTTCTTAGTGCTCCTTTGTGTCTTCGTGGTTTAAAAACCTTATCTTTCAACGCACATGGCAATACCCATGCCACCGCCAATACACAGTGTGGCCAAACCTTTGGCTAGATTTTCCCGCTTCATTTCATGCAATAATGTGGTGAGAACCCGCGCGCCCGACGCGCCGATCGGATGCCCCAGCGCAATCGCGCCGCCATTCACATTGGTCTTGGCCGGATCAAACCCCGCCTCTTTCATAACGCAGCATGCTTGCGCCGCAAATGCCTCGTTGGATTCCACTAGGTCGAGATCGGATACGCTCCACCCCGCTTTCTCCAGCGCCTTGGCCGATGCAGGAATAGGCCCTGTGCCCATCACGGATGGATCAACACCTGCTGTCGCCCAACTTTTAATTGTGGCAAGCGGTTCAAGCCCGCGCTTTTTGGCCTCGCTGGCGCGCATCACCATCACCGCCGCTGCGCCGTCATTTATGCCCGATGCGTTACCCGCCGTGACAGTGCCGTCTTTCTTAAAGGCCGGACGTAATCCGCCCAAACCTTCGGCTGTTGCACCCGCGCGGGGGAACTCATCGGTATCAAAAACGATTTCGTCTTTGCGGGTTTTAATGGTGAACGGCACAATCTCGTCCTTGAATTTCCCCGCAGCAATCGCGGCCTCTGCACGGTTTTGCGAGGTAGCAGCAAATTCATCTTGATCCGCGCGGGAAATAGAATATGCTTCGGCGATATTTTCCGCCGTAACGCCCATATGGTAATCGTTGAAAATATCCCACAGGCCGTCTTTAATCATAGTGTCTTCATGCTCGACATTGCCAAACTTTACGCCATCGCGCAGATGCACGGCATGGGGCGACAGGCTCATATTTTCCTGCCCGCCTGCAATGACGATATCCGCATCGCCGCTTTCAATCGCCTGCATCGCCATGGCAACAGCGCGCAAGCCCGAGCCACAAACCTGATTAATGGTAAGCGCCGTTTTATCCTCGGGGATACCCGCAGCAATTAATGTCTGCCGCGCGGGATTTTGCCCTGCCCCCGCCGTGAGCACCTGCCCCAAAATGACATCGTCAATCTCTTGTGGTTTTACGCCCGTTTCAGCCAGCAAATTTTCAATCACCGCTGCGCCCAATATGTGCGCGGGTGCCTTGGATAATGCGCCGCCAAACGCGCCAATCGCCGTGCGTTTTGCTGCAACAATTACAATAGGGTCGCTCATAGATTTATGCCTTATATGTAAGATGAATTTACAAAGCGCAGCATAGCAAGATGCTTTGTTTTTTCAAGTAGATTCCGCAAGCCACCGCGCCAAAGGCTCCCAGACTTGCGCAACAGCATGGCGCCCGGCAATCATGCCGATATGTCCGCAATCGGGCGTTATAAGCGCAGCGCGTGGCAACGCACCATAAAGAGCGCGGGCGCTTTCAAACTCCACAAGGCGATCTTTGCGCGAGGCAATAACAAGACTGGGTGCGGTAAGAGCCGATAAATCCTGCATGGCCTGATTGTTCAAAAACCAACCATCAATACAATCGCGTGCAATATGTTGCGGCAAATCGCGCCCGTCATTCAGCCAATCTTCCACGGCTACAAATATTTGTGCCTCCTCGCTATCGGGGTTCATATCGGCAAAGCGCGCAAATTTCTCCACGCCCATGAGCGGGTCCAGACTAGCCAGTAATGTTTGCACCCAATCGGCGGGCAGTTTGCCGCGCTGGGCAACCAAAGGCATGGCGCTGGGCGCCCAATATTGTACGCGCTGTAATAATTGTTTCTCGCCTGCATGAAAATCCCATGGCGTGGCGAGGAATATATGGCGGCTAAATAATGCCGGCTCTTTCGATGCTGCGCGCGCGAGCAACGTACCGCCCATGCAATATCCCAGCGCCGCCAAAGGTGTGGCTACTTGTGTATTCTTGCTATGTTTTGCTGCGACGCGGCCTGCCTCGCAAAGGCGCTCATTAATCAAAGCCTCTATGCTCAGCGCCGTATCTTCGCCATCCAAAGCGCCCCAATCAAGCAGGTAAACGTCATACCCAAGGGCACATAAATAATCGGCCAGCGAGCGCGGTGGGCATAGATCCACAATTTCATAGCCATTAATCAGCGAGGGCACCATAAATATGGCGCCCGCTTTTTTCTTATTACAATGGCTGCGCTTATGATACAGGGTGCTTCCGCCCTTTTTCCAAACATTGTCATAGGTTTTTTGCGGCGGCTCATAAGGATGCTTTTGATAGATATTCAGACCTGAATACATTTGTGCAAGTTGGCGGTTCATCTGCATGACACCCGCCGGATTTACTGCCGCTTCGGCCTGTGTTTTTTGTGCAAAAGCCGCCGTAGCAATACCGATATGGGCGGGCATGGGCCTGATTGTTTTACGGCTCGTCATCATCTCTCTTTTAGCAACTGCACAAAAATATTTTGCACCTGCACAAAAACCTCGCTATAATGAAGTATTCAACATGAAACTATATATAAGCAAAGGACAAAAAAATGGCCAGAACAAAACGCGCGCCGGGTGAGCCCACCATCATTAAAAAATATGCGAACCGTCGTTTATACGATACGGGGCGCAGCTCCTATGTCACGCTGGATGATTTGTGTGAAATGGTTAAAGAGGGCCATGATTTTGTTGTGAAAGACGCCAAGAGCGGCGAAGATTTGACGCGCTCTGTTCTGACGCAAATAATTGTTGACCAGGAATCCAAGGGCGAGCACAACCTGCTGCCCACGGGCTTTTTGCGCAAATTGATTGGTTTTTACGGCGAGAATGTCGAAACCCTTGTGCCCGGCTATCTAGAGCAAACAATGGATATTTTTGTAAAAAACCAAGAGCATCTTGCTGCACAAATTAACAAGTCATTTGAAAGTATGAACAGCATGAATAACGTCTTTCCCGGCGCGCCGAGTTTGGAAGATATTAACCGCCAGAATATGGAGATGTTCGAGCGCACAATGAAAATGTTCGCCCCTTATAATGCGCCCGGTTTTAATGCCGCGCCCGAGGATGATAACAAAGAAAACAAAGCCTAGGCTTTATAGTGTAGCATAGCACAATGAAAAACAGCCCCTGTGAAGGAGCTGTTTTTTTTGACCAAGTTAGTGACTGAGGGGAACCTCCCCCCGGGGTGGTAAAGAGTATAAAACCTTATGAGCCCGACACGCTTTGCATGATGCGGTCGCGCACATCCATCGCGGTTTGCATGTTATCGGTTGGCGCTTCGTGAGCCAGAGCGGTAAATGTTCCGCCTTGCGAGAAGAAAAGTAGTGAGGCCGAGGAGTTTACACCCGCGCCGACACAGGCAATTTCATAACTTTCAATCCTGTCCATACCCTGCATTTTTGAAGCGCTTGGAATGGCGGCAAAATCCCCCTGACAGCGCCCCTCGGTTGTGCCGAGATAATCCTGCACAAAATTATCGAACTGCGCGGCAGTCTGAAGTGGTTTTTGCTGCGCAGAGCCAAAGAGACCGGAGGCTCCCTGCCACTGGTAAGAAACCACTTGCGGGCCGGAAAACCCTTTAATTTGCTGCGGCGCGGCGCCTGTGCGTATGCCGGCCTGCGCCAGAATATTTTCGATGCGCACCGCGGGAACATATATGCGCGGCGGCGTGTCATCGGGTGATGCGGTCTGCTCTGATGGTATTACTGCGGGCGCCGTAGAACTTCGTGCCTGCATTTGCGGGGTTGGCGCAAGCGCTTCACTTTCTATAGATGCGCTCGTTGGTTCAGGCTCTTTTTGTGTATCACTGGTAGCGGTTTCAATTTGCCCGTTCCCCCCTTCAAAAGAACTGCCCATCAAGAATTCGCTCTCTTGGCGCTGCGGCTCGTTTTTCACGTCTGCTGTTTTTTGCGTCTTATCGGCCACCGCGTCCGCAGTTTGCGGCGTTGCCTCGGCAATTTCCGGTGCATCATTTATCATCGGACGCGCGCCGGATTGAACAAATCCATCTTCTGTTTCTTTAATGGTGCGCACCATATTGCGCTCCAGACTTTGCGCTTCGTTATGAAATGCGGGTGGCGCTGTACGGTTATTCGTATTTTGAACAAGGCGGTTTTTCACAATAATGCCTGTTTCTTCATCCACACTCTCTTGCTTCACAACACGCTCGGCAGGCTTTGCAGGCGCCGTTTTTGCTGCGGTTTGCTTAACCGGCGCGTCTTCAACAGGCGTCGGTATTGGGGCGGTGGCCTTAACGGGAGCCGGAGCGGAAGATGGAGCAGCAGGAGCAGCAGACTGTCTTGCCTCGGCCACTTGCACGCGCTTCGTAGCCGCAGCAGGAACAGAAGCCTCGCGCTGATCCATTTGTGTTTGCAACTTTTGGAGGCTCGCATTCAAACGCATCAATTCTTGCTTTAATGCTGCGCTTTCCTTACGCAATGGCGTCACGATTTTCTCAAGGTCTTTATAGGCGACGCGCTGCTCATCAAGCGCGGCAGTCAGCGTCTTGTTGCGCTGCTGCCATGACGCTAATTCGTCTTGTAATGCTGCAATATCTTTATTATCGGATTTGGCTGCCACCAGCGCATCAGACAAGTCATCATTTTCCTGACGCAACTTATCCAGCGCGCCCTTGAGGTCTTTTTGTGCAGTGCTGGCCTGCGTCAATTGGTTCGCGAGCGATTTCTTCTCGTTATCAAGTGCGGCGTTGCTGACCTCAATTGTTTGTAGTTTTTCATTCACCTTGGCAAGCTTCGCGGCTAGCTCATCTTTTCCGGCTTTAAATGATGCTGATGTATTGGCAACCTGCCCCGCATTTTCTTGAGCCTTGGTTAATTGTTGCGCCAATCCCTTGTTTTCTTCGGTCAATAATTGTGTGGTTTGCGCCAATGCCTCTTGCGTTTTCTGAACCTCACCTAGACGTTTGGCCATTGCCTCTTTTTCGTCCTTAAGAGCAGCAGACGCACTCTCCATGACCTCATGGGCATTTTTAGCCTGCGCCAATTGGCCTGTGAGAGCCACATTTTTATCCTTTAACTGATCAAGTTGTCCGGCGAGATCGTCTTTTTCATCTTTGAGGGCTTTGGACACTAACTCATATTCGCTGCGGCCCGACGTGGCGGCTGCCAAATCTTCACGCGCATCAGATAAGGCATCATTTGCGGCGGTTAGATTATCCTGTAAAGCGGTTTTTTCGGCAAGCAAGGCATCATAATCTGATTTTGCTGCACTTAAACGCTCGATAAGCTTATGATTTTCATCCTCAATCTTATCATGACTAGCGCGCAGACTTTCCAGCGCGTTTAATTGTTCTTTTTGTACCGTTTGCAACGCGGCATGTTCCGCACGCAGAGCCGTCAAATCGCCTTGCATTTTTGTAAGCGTTTCCTGATCAATCGTGGCCTCGGATAATTCTGCCAACAAATCATCATTTTCTGCGCGCAGAGCCTTAATGTGCTCGGCTTGGACGGCTTCATTGGATTGGCTGGTTTTTAATTGCGCACGCAAATCCGCGACAAGCTTGGCATTTTTGGTTTCCGCCTCGACAATCATGGCCTGCAGGGAATTTTTATCCTCATCCAGCGCCGCCGCGAGCATTTTATTTTCCTTTAGCTTGCTATCAAGCGCCGTCTTGGCGGCCTCCAGCCGTTTCATTTCTTCTTGATACTGCTGATTATCGGCCTGCAATAAGGTCATGCGGCCCTGGGCCACGGATAATTCTTCGTTATTTTCTGTGAGCGCCTGAATTTCTCCATCCAGTGCTGCTTTCTTGCCATTAAGAACGTGCAGGTCTTTTTGCAGCTTTATAAGCTCCATTTCCTGCTGCGCCTTTTTCTCCATCTCCGCTTGCAAGGCTGATTTTTGAGCCAACGCATCGGCCAACTTGTCCGATGTTGTCTCAACGGCTATTTTCTGAGCGCCCAGATCTTCTTGAAGCCGCTCATTAACGCTGCGTAATTCCTGCATACTGTGCGTAAGCTCGGTCACACGCTCAACAGACTCCGCTGAGGCACTGTCTTTTTCAAGGCGCAGCAAACGCAATTTATTTTTAAGCTTATCCAGCGTCTGCATTTCGGCATGAAGATTGACATTTTCCTCGGCCAAGAGAGTCACTTCAACCCGCAATTTATCAAGCTGCTCGGCTTTATCACTTAATTGGCCATTCTCCATTTGCAGCAAATTCATGCGCGCCTGCATACCATCTGCCATCTTCTGGCCGGAGATATTTTGTGACAGCACTTCCTGCAAGCGTAAATTTTCTTCACTGAGGCGGGCAAGCTCGCCGGAATGGTTTTCGGAGATCAGCTCTTCCTGCTGGCGCAATTCACGCTGTAGCGCGATATTTTTGGTTTCCAGCACCTCAAGACGATTAACCAGAACGGCAAGCTGGCCTTCACGCGGTGGCACAGCCTGAAGCGGCTTTACCTCGCCCGCAGCGCCGCCCGGCATTACATAGCGCGGCTGTTTAGCGGCGGCCGCATCTTGTTTTTGCGCCAACTCAACGCGTAACTTGTCATTTTCAGCTTCCAGACTCCCTATGCGCGAATCCATATGCTGCGCCTCACGAAGAGGCTCGGGCTTTGCCGGTGTTTGCGCCGGCGCGGGACGATTATTACCCAAACAATTATTCAGGGTATCGAGCCCCTTATCGACATCGGACAGGTTCAGATTATAAGACTGCCCACCAACCTCAACGCGCATATAACCAGTGCGGCTCAGCGCCTCGAAAAAGTTAGGATCTCCGCCCAAGCGCACAACAAATGCCTTGGCCGAGATTGGCTTTAGAGTGTATGAGCGCACCTCGCCCGCACCAGGATCAAGAATGACATCATATTTATTGTTCATATCAAAGCTGGAATCACGAAAATCAATTGCGACAGAAATCATGCCATCACGGTTTTCGGCAAATGTCAGAATAACATTGCGGCGGAAGCGGCGCGCTATTGCGCAGTAAGGATCGGCGCTGCCGTCATTGACGTTGGTTACGGCCCACGCGGTTTGCGGATGCAATATTGTGCCTTTTTGCGCCAGAGCGCTCGGAGAGGCCACAATGCCCGCCGTTAAAAGCGCTAGCGTTGCGGTTGTCGTCCAAAGAGCATGTTTTGCCATGACAAATATCCTGCTGTTTATGTGGGTCCGGGCTAAGGGGGTGGGACTTTAGGGAAGGAAGAAACGCAGAAAAAAGAGCCGGATCAGAAATAGAAAAATTGTAAATTTCGAGAGAACCCCGAAAAAGAATCATATGTAATGATACGGTTTATGGGGATAAGTGGTCAACACGTAATTAGTCCCTGATTTTTAAGCAGGCTCTATCTGTGGATAACTTGATAATAAAGGGGTGATAGGAAACGGCGCGTTTTTAAACGACTTTAGGCGGCCTCATCCTCGCCGCCCTCGAGCTTTTGACTGAGCGCGGCCTCTAAAAACGCGTCAAGATCGCCGTCCAGCACGGCTTGCGTGTTCGATGTCTCCACCCCCGTACGCAGATCCTTGATCATTTGATACGGGTGCAAAACATACGACCGGATTTGATGCCCCCAGCCAATATCGGTTTTTTCGCCATGCTCGGCGGCGGCGGCATCCTCGCGCTCTTGTAATTGCTGGGCGTATAGCTTGGCCTTGAGCATCTCCATCGCCTGCGCGCGGTTTTTATGCTGGGACCGCTCGGCCTGACAGGCCGCGACAATGCCGGTGGGAATATGCGTCATGCGCACGGCGCTATCGGTTGTATTAACGTGCTGCCCGCCCGCGCCGCTTGATCTGTACGTATCAACGCGCACATCTTTCTCTTCAATATCAATATCGATGGAATCATCAATGACGGGGGAAACGCTCACCGAGGCAAAGCTGGTATGGCGCTTGGCGTTTGAATCAAAGGGCGATATACGCACAAGGCGATGCACGCCCGTTTCTGTCTTGCTCCAGCCATAGGCCTGATGGCCAGCGATTTTAATGGTAACGGATTTAATGCCCGCCTCTTCGCCTTCGCTGCGCTCGAGCACGGAAGCTTTAAAGTCGCGCTTTTCAATCCAGCGCAAATACATACGCAGCAAGATATCGGCCCAATCCTGCGCCTCTGTCCCGCCCGCGCCTGCATTTATCTGCATATAGGCATCATTGCTGTCGGCCTCGCCGGAAAGCATAGTTTCAATTTTCTGGCGCTGTATTGATGTTTCTAAGGTGGCGAGCGCCGCTTCGGCCTCGGCGGCCACGGCATTATCGCCTTCTTCCTCGGCCATTGCGATAAGTTCGATATGATCGGCCAACTCGCGCTCCGCCTTGCGAACGCCCGATAACCCGCTCTCCAAAGCCGTGCGTTCGCGCATCAGCGTTTGGGCGTTACCGCTATCATTCCAAAGATCGGGGTCTTCACAAAGGGCATTTAGCTCTTCAAGGCGCAGGACAGATTTGTCCCAGTCAAAGATGCCTCCTTAGCAGCGCAAGCACAGACTCAATTTCGCTTACAATGCTTTGGGTTTCGGCTTTCATAAACTAGGCCGCCATCTTGGCCGCAGAGCCGCCTTCGAAGTGATCGCACACAGATTGCACCATCGCATCAACGTCATCACCAAGCTGCGTTGTGATAATGTTGCCGTCAATATTAACCGGCGCGCCTTCAATAACGCGGCCCACGGCCAAATCACCGGCGGCAAGAAGCTCGATTGCCTCGTCCAGAATAGCGCAGGGTTTATCTGTTTTTACAAAACCACCAACAAAACGCTTTGTGTGCGCGGTAAGCTTTAATTTCTCAACGCTGCGCGTACCGCCGGGAACAACCAGCAAATCATAATCCGCAGCCAAAGCCGTATTTAATGTATGATCCGCCGCATAATGGTGACCCCATGCATCGCCCGTCCAGCCATTGATCAGCCCGCTATCCATGCCAACGATACGGACATGGGCGCCGCGCTTTTGAAAGGCGCGCTGCAGGGCTGTCATTTGTAATTCGTTAAAGCCGTTTGCGACCAAAACAGCGATTTTCAGACCACTTATTGCGTTTTGCATATTTGTAATACTCCTTGTAAAATTTGCGCGGCTCTTGCGGTGGGAACGGATATCCGCCCCGTGAACTACGCTTTGTCATTTGAAAGATCGGACGGAAACTCGCCCGATACAGAGTAAATGTCAACACCTAAACTCATGGGTCATTACAATAAATTTCCATAGAGGGTAAAGCTTTTTAACAAACCGCTTGTGAGTTTATTGTTGAAAAGCGCCCGCACAATGGTTTACTTTACCGAACAAGCGCTTTAGAAGTATTTGAAGTTCAATAATTTTTCAGCGCCAATTTTATTTTTAGTGGAGCAAAACAATATGAATATCCTGCGCAATATGATGCTAGTTTTCGGAGCCGTGCTTTTGGCCGGTTGTTCCGTTATCGATTCTTACAGCGAGGTTGACGCGCTCAACGACGCCGAGCCAACCGGAAGCGCCTTTACCCGCGCCTTGGCTGGTGAATATAAGACAATGTCCAATTTCGAGTTGAATAACCAGATGGATTATCCCGATGCGCTGCATTTTGCCCGCAAGGGTCTAGGGGCGGCGGCCGGTGATGCGGTGATGCCAGAGCCTGTGAGTGATTGGAATTTGAAAGAAGAGCATATTGTTGAATTGCACGAGCAGCGCTCACGCCTTGTTCGCGCCTATGAAGGTGGCGCACGTGAAATTGCACCTGAATTATCCGCGCAAACACAAGCTGCCTTTGATTGCTGGATTGAAGATCAGGAAGAATATTGGGAAGATGATGATCTATCCTGCAAAAAGCTTTATCTTGATCTGATCGCCCAGCTTGAAGGTATGGTTCCCACACCCGCCCCTGTGTTTGTGCAAGAGCCTGCGCCTATTTTCAATGTTGACCCTGCCGAGCCAATGGAAGTTGAAAACGCCATGTATCTGGTTTTCTTCAACTGGGATTCCTCCAAGGTTGATGCCGGAGCCGCCAGCGTTTTGGATGCTGTTGCCCGCGAAATCACCTCTAACCCGCCATCCATGGTGAATATTATCGGCCATGCCGATACATCGGGGCCGCGTGATTACAACCAGCGCCTCTCATTAAAGCGTGCCAATAATGTGCGTGACGGTTTAATATCGCGCGGAATTGACGGGCGGATGCTATCGGTTGATAGCCGCGGCGAAAGCGAGCTGATGGTGGAAACACCGGATAATGTGCGCGAACCTGCAAACCGCCGCGTGAATATATCGTTTGAATAAGATGATTTAAATTTCAAAGAAGCCGGGTATCTGTTATGACGCCCGGCTTTTTTAATGCCCCGATCTCTGATAGCATCTGCTTGAAAAGGAACTAACGCTTGGATCTACGCCCCGTTTTTTATGTGATCGGCATCTTATTGTCTATTTTGGCAGCGAGCATGATTTTGCCGATGCTGGCCGATTTATATTTCGGCTATGATGATTGGAAAGTTTTCTTTGTCTGTATCGTCATCACCGGATTTTTCGGCGGCTCGATGATTCTCAGTAATGCCGGACAAGCCTTCAACATGAAGCTGCGGCAAGCATTCCTGCTCACCACATTAAGCTGGCTTTTTCTTGCTGTATTTGCCGCCCTGCCCTTTACGCTCAGTGATATGGGCATGGGTTTCACCGATGCTTTCTTCGAAGCCATGTCGGGCATTACCACCACCGGATCAACGGTAATTATCGGTTTGGATGATGCGCCTGCGGGTATATTACTATGGCGCGCCATCCTGCAATGGCTGGGCGGCATTGGTATTATCGTCATGGCGCTGTCCGTGCTGCCCTTCCTGAAGGTTGGCGGCATGCAGCTTTTCCGCACGGAATCATCGGAGAATGAAAAGGCCGTGCCGCGCGCCGCGCAAATGGCAAGCTCGATCGGCCTGATATATCTGGGCCTCACCGTAAGCTGCGCGCTTTGTTATATTTGGGCGGGGCTACAGCCCTTTGATGCGATTGCCCACGCCATGACCACCATTGCCACGGGCGGGTTTTCGACCTTTGACGCCTCTTTCGCGCATTATAATGCGGCGTGGAAGGAAATTGTTGCGATTATCTTTATGCTGCTGGGTAGCTTGCCTTTTGTATTGTACCTCAAGGCCGTGCGCGGAAATTTAAAGCCCCTGCTGGCGGATTCGCAGGTGCGATGGTTCCTGTCCATTGTTGTGGGCGCCATTGTCACTCTGGTCAGCTACCTTACGCTTAATCAGGATATGGCCTTTGGCGAGTCCCTGCGCCGCGCCAGCTTTAATGTCGTCTCGCTCATTACCGGCACGGGCTACAGTAATGGCGATTACAACCAATGGGGCGGCTTCGCGGTTAGCTTGCTGTTCTTCCTGATGGTGGTGGGTGGCTGCGCGGGCTCGACGACATGCGGTATTAAAATTTTCCGCTTTCAGGTGCTCTACTCCATTGTGTCAATGCAGATCAAAAAGCTGCTGCATCCTCATGGCGTATTTATTCCCCATTATAACGGCAAGCCTATTCCGCAAGATGTGCCCGTATCGGTGATGAGCTTCTTCTTTATGTACGCGCTGTGTTTTTCACTTTTGGCCGTGGCCTTGTCTTATGTGGGGCTGGATTTCCTTGAAGCGATGTCCGGCGCGGCCACAGCGATTTCCAATGTTGGCCCTGCGCTGGGCTCTATTGGCCCTGCCAGCACCTTCGCGCATTTGCCCGATAGTGCGAAATGGATATTAAGCGCGGGAATGATGCTGGGGCGGCTCGAGCTATTTACCGTGCTCGTGCTTCTTTATCCGGGATTTTGGAAGCGCTAATCGCGCGCGTTAATTCATCACGTAATCGGAATACTCGGCGCGTATTACGCGCTCAACCTCGGTATCCAGCGTCTTGAGCAATTCCTCCAGCGCCACCAACTGATTACGCTCGCGATCGGCGATCGATGAGTGCTCGTTCACCCTTATGGTGCGTCCGGCGCTCATCTTCACAGTTTTCTTTAGCTCCGGCGTTTCCAGCAAAAGTAATACCGCAACATTCAAAACATACTCATCCAATCCGCCAACACCCAAAAAGCGCGCCATTTCGCGGCCCGCCGGAACATAATTATGCGCCACGGAGGCTTCGTGGATTTGTACCGTAAAGCTGCGCCCCGCAAGATCTACGGCTGAATTATTCATCGCAGGCGTCACTTTACTCGCGAAATAGTTTTCGGCCACCACAGGCAACGGTTTAATGAACGGCGCGTGAGGCTGGGCTTGCAAAGAGTCCTCCATAAGTTCAATGGCCACATTATTCACCTGCATCATGACGGGCGCGATGTGGTTAAACGTCATGGCGGGCATCGGCTTGCCCTTGGGATCAGGCATAGACGTACAAGCGCTCATCAGGAAAAGCGGGAACAGGAACAGCAAAAGAAGGTTAAGTGTTTTTTTCATGCTCTTTAATCTTACGGGCAATATCCTTTAAGTCAAAGATGTAATCATTGGCGCAAAATTCACAATGCATCGTAATTTTACCGTCATCGGCCAAATGCACGCGGTCATCTTCGGACATACCCATCAATATCCCCTCCACCCGCGCGGGGCTGCACCGGCATTCTTTCATTAAATGATTGGGATCATATACACGCACGCCCTCCTCATGGAATAAACGCATGAGCAGCATATTGTGATTAAGCGCCGGATCGAGCAACTCTTCCTCCGTGCAGCTATCGAGCAAGATCATTGTGCGGCGCCAATCATCCTCGCTGATATTGCTCATGGCCGCGTCGTTCTTCTCGTCTTCGGGCATATGCTGGAGCATAATCCCCGCCGCGCGCCATTGACCATCACGCATACCGACCGCCATTTTAATACCGGTGGTGATTTGCTCGGACTGGGTGAAATAATGCTGGACGCAATCCACGAGCGAAGCGCCTTTCAGCTCGACAATGCCCTGATAACGATCATCATGGCCTGTATGATCCACGGTGAAGGCGATATAGCCCTTACCTAAAAGCTGCGCCAGATGGTGCTGCGAGCCCTCGGGCGTTTCCAAGGCAGCCAGTTGCTCGCGCGCATTTTGCAGGCGCTCCTCGTCGAAATACGCGCAACCGCGCAATTTATGATCCGAGGTCACATCGGCCACCAGCATTTTCACCGGCCCGTCACCTTGCGCTTGCAGGGTGAATATCCCCTCATATTTGAGCATGGAGCCCAAAAGCACGGTGAGCGTAATATTCTCGGCGACCAAATGCGCCACGGGCTTACGGTAATCATGCGCGCTTAATATGTCATCGAGCGTCCCGCCCAGCCGCACAATACGGCCACGCAAATTGGTACTCTCCAGTTGGAATGTCTGGACGATATTATCGTGAACCGTATCAGGGTCTATGACATGAAGTTCGTCGCTCATTTAGGATTTGATTTTGTATCCGGTTTTAATCATGCGATACGCAACCGCCATCAGGAAAATATTGGTCCCCACCAGTACGGCCAGCCCCAGCATAGGCGCGCTATCGGCCTGCGTAATGAAGCCCGCGCGGAAGCCGTCAATCATGTAAAAGAACGGGTTATAATGCGCCATATTCTGCCAAAGGCCTGGCAGAACCTCAATGGAGTAAAATGTACCTGAGAGAAAAGTGAGCGGCGTGACAACAAAATTGGTAAAGGCCGCAATATGGTCGAATTTCTCCGACCAGATACCGCCGACAATCCCCAGCAGCCCCATCATCATCGTACCCAAAACGGCGAAAGCCAATATTTGCGGTATATTATGAATGGGCAAGCCAACCACCAGCGCCACCACAATCACGCCGACAAAGCCGACCGAAAGGCCGCGCACGATCGAGCCGGCCATATACCCCGCCAACAGCTCCATCGAGGAGAGCGGCGGCATCAGCACATCGACAATATTGCCCTGCACCTTTGAAATGACAATCGAGGAGGATGTATTGGCAAACGCATTTTGCGCCATGGTCATCATAATAAGGCCGGGTGCGAGGAAATTTAGGAAGCTCACATCGCCAACCTCGCGCTTGATACCGCCAAAGGCCAGCATGAACACGGTGTAGAACATCAACATGGTCACCACCGGCGCGATCAGCGTTTGGGTATAAACGCTCAGGAACCGCCCGACTTCTTTGCGTATCAGCGTATAAAGCCCGATTGTGTTCATACCGGTGATTTTACGCGGGGCAAGCTTGATTGATTTTGCAGACATATTTAAGGGCTTTCCGTGACGGCTTATAATTCCTACAATCTAAGTGTTTTACCCCAGAGTTCAAGAGGCAAAAATTTTGCAGTCCCCTCCTAAAAAGCAAAAGAAACCGCGCGGCCCTAAAGTGCCGAAAAAAATCACGGATAGTTACCTGCATAATTCGGGGCTGTATTATCTGGAGCGTTTTGCCAGCTCCAGCGCGAATTTCAAGACTGTCATGATGCGCAAAGTCTGGAAAAGCTGCGCGCACCATCAGGATCAAGACAAAGATGAATGCGCGGCGATGGTCGATAAGCTGGTCGTGAAGTTCATTGATTTGGGCTTGCTTGATGATGCGGCCTATACGCGCGCCGTGGTCACATCATTGCGGCGCAAGGGCACATCGACCCGCGCGATCCTGACCAAAATGAAAATGAAGGGCGTGAACCGCGATGACACGATGCGCGCCTTGCGTCATTATGACGCGGAGAATATCCGTGACCCGGAGCAAGCCGAATTGGTGTCCGCCCTGACGACGGCGCGGCGTAAACGCCTCGGCCCGTTTCAGCGCGAGGATAAAAAAGCCCGCATTGAGGATGAAGAGGAAGCCCAAAAGTTAAAGGAAAAAGAAATGGCAAAGCTTGCGCGCGCCGGATTTTCTTACGATACAGTGCGGCGCGTATTCGAGATAAATAGCGATGAAGCCGATAGTTTTCTTTATGAGAATGGCTAGAGAAAGACTAGAAAATGGCTAGAGGATAATTAGGTAACGTTATGATTACGCGTTATTTAAATCACTTGGCACTTCATCGGCCTGCCATGTAACGCGGCTTACCGGCAGTATAATCGTCACCGTTGTTCCTGTGCCTTTTTGCGAGAGAATATTTACCCGCCCGCCATGTAGCTTCACCAGCAAATCAACCAGCGTCAGACCAAGCCCTGTTCCTGAGCCACTGCGGCTCAAATCCGTATCAAGCTGCGCAAAGGGCGATAGTGCCTTATCAATTTCATCTTCATTCATGCCCACACCCGTGTCAGAGATTGCATACTGCAATTCGCCTTGGTCACTGACGTTGCAAGACAGGGTCACGCGGCCCCCTTCGGGTGTGAATTTAATTGCATTGGAAATCACGTTTAGCATGATTTGCTTTAGCGCCAGTTCATCGGCAATAATTTTCGGCGGGTTATGAATTTGGTTTTGAATTTCAATTTGACCCTCTTTGGCTTTGCCCTCCAGCATATCAAGGCAGCCATTTGTGATTTTTTCAAGATCAACAACACGGTCATTAAGTTCGCGCTGGCCGCCCTCGATTTTAGAGACCTCCAGGATTTCGTTGATTATACCCAGCAAGCCTTTGCCGCTTTCATTGATTTGTTTGGCGTAATCCCAATATTCGCGTGTTTCAATCGGGCCGAATGCCTCGCTTTGAATAATATCGGCAAACCCGATTATAGAGTTGAGCGGCGTGCGCAGTTCATGGCTCATATTGGCAAGAAATTCGGATTTCGCGCGGTTGGCAAGATCGGATTGAATGCGGGCTTTCTCGGCGGAAATCTCGCTTTGCTTGCGCTGTGTGATGTCTTCGATTGACCCTTCGATGAACAGCACATTACCCTCATCATCGCGCACCAAGCGCGCATTTTCATTGACCCAAATCTGCGTGCCATCGGCGCGGCGTATCTCCGCCTCCAAATTCGAGACTTGGCCCGAGGTCTCCAGCGTACCGATAAAGACCTGCCGCGCTTTGCGATCCACGTAAAGGGATTCATTGGCGCTACGCACTTTTTTCAAAAGCTCGTCCTTGCTCTCATAGCCCAAAATGCGTGCCATGGCGGGGTTGGCGCTGAGGAATATTCCCTCCGGCGTCATTTGGTAAATACCGCCCGCCGCATTTTCAACGATCTTGCGGTATTTCTTCTCTGCATCTGCCAAAGCCTTCTCGGCGCGACGGTGCTCCTCTACATCGGTGAATGTGCCGACAACGCGCAGATTGCCTTCTTGATCCTCGCGCGTCATAGACAGCGCCAGTTCCACGGCGCGGAACGTGCCCCCGTCATTGCGTAATTTCGTATAATTGCGGTAAGCCTCTTTTTTGCCCTCCACCAAAAGCTTGAAATCCTGACGCTGCTCCTCCTGCGCTTGCGAGGGCAGCATCTCGAAAATATCCTGCCCCAGCGATTGTTCGATTTTAAAGCCCGTAATACGTTCCCAAGATTTGCTGAGGAACAAAATTTTCCCGTCTCTATCCGTTTCAAAGATGATGTCACTGACGGAATTAATAATGGCGCGCTTGTCACGCTCGGCGCGCTCAAGGCTTTGATTAAGCGCCTCGCGTGTTTTCATTTCACGGTGCAGCGCCTTATTCCGGTATTCCAAAATCTGGTTCATACCGGCCATTTCACCGGCTTTTTTCTGGTTATTATGAACATAAATCGTCCCCAGCGCCGTCATGGACAGGCCGAAAATCAGCGCCAGATAGGGGATATATTCAATGAATAACATTTTGGGACTGCGTAAAAACTCAATTTCTACATTCCAGATATTATCGCCCGCATTAACCAAAATGCTGCGTAACATGGGTTTGTTATACGTGGCGCTCGGCAAGCTACGATTTTCGGCGTAGATATTTTGCCCCAGCGTTTCATCAAACACCGAAATACGAACACGCAGCGCGCTTTGCTGATCCCATACATTCTCAAAGACGCGGTCAAGTTCGGGCACGGCAATCAAGACGCCTTTTTGCGGATTATTCATCTCCAGCGCCTTGGTCAGCGCCTGAACGGGGTTTTGCCCCTCTTTCACGGGCGTATTCTCGGGGTGAAAAGGTTGCGCCAACCGAATACTAGTATCACTCAGCGGGTTTTTGCCTAAAAAGCTGCGCAAACTATCGGGCGTCAGGCGCACGGGCGTATAGTCTTTATTGGCCTCGGCGGTATAAATATTTTGGTATTTCCAGCCTTTATCATCCCCCTGATAAAGCCACAAAATTTCATGAAACGCGCCAATGCCGTCTACATTTTTGCGAATCTCGTCATATGTTTGTTTGTTGCCCTTATTATCCAGCAGCGTGATGACGGTCGCGATTGTATCAAGCGTGCCATGAATATCCTGCGCGCTGCGCTCTATCTGCTCGGCCGTATTTTGCGCCAAAAAGCTGTATTCCTCTTGCGCCAGATCGCCCGTAAAGCTAGCCACCAGCCAAAAGGTCAGTAAGCTAATTACCAGCCCATTGACGAAAACCATGATCTGCGGCATCGCGCCATGACGTAAAACATCGCGCTTACGAAGCATTTCCTGATCTTTTATCTCTGTTGTCTCGTCAGTCATCTGTTTGTTTTAATTGCGTTTTTTAACATTAGCCCCGAATGGTGCTTTTTGGAAACGGCCCTCTCACCCCATAAAGATGCCTGAAAGAGGTTAAGAGTTTGTAAAAAAACAGTTTTATTTTAATGGCGCGGGGCTGCTATAAAACATCCATGACAATTGAATATGATGATTTTTTGAAGATAGATATCCGCGTGGGCACAGTGATTGAGGTGCATGATTTCCCCGAGGCGCGCCGCCCCGCCTATAAGCTGGTTATTGATTTCGGTGCAGATATCGGCGTTAAGAAAAGCTCGGCACAGATTACGGAGCTTTATGCTGCGGAGGATTTAGTCGGTAAACAGATCTGCGCCGTGGTGAATTTCCCGCCCAAGCAAATCTGGCCGTTTATATCGGAAGTTCTGGTCACGGGCTTTGGCGATGATGAGGGGCACATTACGTTGATTGAGCCCAACCACAAAGTGCCCAACGGCGCGCGCCTGCATTAATTAAGGCGCCCCCCTTACAGAGGCAGCCGAACAACGACCTTCAGGCCGCCATGCGCGCTTTTCTCCAGCCATATTTTACCGCCATGCGAATGCACAATATCCATGGCAATCGGCAGCCCCAGCCCCACGCCGCCCGTCTCTGCATTGCGCGAATTATCCACGCGGGTAAATGGTTTGAACACCTCCTCATACAGCGCCTCGGGGATGCCCGGCCCGTCATCTTCCACGTAAATCTGCACGTAATCTTCGGCCAGATGAGCGCCGAGCCACACATGAGCGGAATATCTCGCCGCATTACCGATGAGGTTACTCAGGCAACGCTCGAAAGCAACAGGCTTGAGCATCATTAAAATCGGCTCGCCCGCCTCTTGCATGATGATATTCGCGCCGCCACGCCGCGCCGTGGCCGCGACTTTTTCCATTAAATCATAAAGCTGGAGCGCGCGGAATTTCTCGCCCTCCTCGCCACGGGCAAAATCAAGATACCCCTCGATCATCTTATCCATATGGGCGATATCGTCCTTCATGTCGTCTATATCACTGCCCTCGCCCATCATCGCCAGTTGCAGCTTGAGCCGCGTTAAGGGCGTGCGCAAATCATGCGAAACACCGGCCAGCATCGCTGTGCGCTGATCCACCTGCCGCTTGATACGTTTGCGCATCGCCATAAAGGCTTCGGCGGCCTGCCGCACTTCGCGCGCGCCCTGGGGTTTAAAACTCGGCACATCGCGCCCCTTACCCAGCAAATCCGCAGCAACCGCCAATTTACGAATGGGGCGGATTTGATTTCGCATAAACAGCACCGCGACAATCAGCAATAGCGCCGAGGTCACAAACACCCATAATAAGAAAATATAGCCCGATGAAGAAAATAAACGTCGCTCGGGCAAGGACACGCTCAGCAAGCCATTTTCAAGCTGTACGCTGACCTCGATCCATTTCTCCTCGAAATCCATCTCCAGATAAAAGGGGCGGCGCACTGTCTCGCGCATTTCTCCGGCCAGCTTGTCACCGACAATTTCTTCCCACAGGAAATATCCGTGATGTTTTTGCCCCGATTGCGAGAGCTGCCCCCCCGGCTCGAAACTTATCAACATACTGAGATTACGGCTAAAATACGCGGACATCTCCTCCAACCGCGCCGGATCGGCCTCAAGCGTGCGCGCCATAACGCTGATTTCTCCGGCAACCGCATAAGCAAGGCGGGTGGTCATTTTGCTCCAGTGACGATCGAAAAATACGATCATTGTCACCACTTGTATGAGCAGGATCGGCGCGATCAAAATGAGCAACGAGCGGCCAAATAATGTGCGGGGCATGAATTGTTTCAATGAAAATTTCATGAGACCGGCACCGCCCTGAGCAAATATCCCTTACCGCGCACAGTTTGCAAATGGCGCGGCGCCTTGGGGTCTTCACCGATTTTCTTGCGAAGGCGGGTGATATGCACGTCAATGCTGCGCTCTGCGGCCTCGATTTCGGCCTTTTGTGCAAGGGCTGCGCGGCTGACAGGCGCGCCATCATGCTGCGCCAAAACCTGCAACAATTTCGCCTCAACGGCGCTAAGGGATTGCACGTCACCCCCCTCTTCCAGCGTTGATGCCTGCATATCGAATATTTTATTGCCGATCTGTAAACGCTCCTCGCCATGCTGCGCCTTACGGGTGCGGCGCAATATTGCCTCAAGCCGCAGCACCAATTCGCGCGGCTCGAAGGGTTTTGTCAGGTAATCATCCGCGCCCGATTCCAGCCCCACAATCTTGTCATCACTCTCGCCAAGCGCCGTGAGCAGCAGTACCGGAATATCAGTATTCTCGCGGACAAAGCCTGTGAAATCCAACCCCGTCTCGCCGGGCATCATGACATCGACCACCAACGCATCAAATTCGAAATGCTCCAGCATTACCCGCGCGCGGGCCGCATCATGCGCCTGCACGACGACAAAATCCTGCGCCGTGAGATAGCGCGAGACAAGCTCGCAAATGCGTTTATCGTCATCAACAACCAAAATATGTGGCTGGGCGGCATAATTTTTAATTTCAGGCATGATCCCGCTTTACAAAATCTATTCTTTTGCCATAGCTTAATGGGGAAAGTATTCGAAAACAAACAATTAAGAGCGCACCCATGACCCACCTGCCTTTCGACGACCGTGATGGTTTTATTTATCTGGATGGGAAAATCATTCCTTGGCGCGAGGCGCAGACGCATGTACTGACACACGGGCTGCATTACTCATCCTCTGTGTTTGAGGGTGAGCGTGCCTATGGCGGGAATATATTTTTATCTGAGAAGCATTCTGCGCGCCTGATAAAATCGGCAGAAATGGTGCATATGCCCATGCCTGTCGATTTGGACGCCATAGAAAATGCCAAGCGTGAAGTGCTGGAAGCTAATGGCTTTAAAGACGCCTATGTCCGTGCCTTTGCCTATTTGGGCGGCGAGCAGATGGGCATTGATACAACAAAATGCGTCACGCATTTCGCCGTGGCCGCATGGACGGATTGGCAGAGCTATTTCGACCCCGCCGAGCGCAAAAAGGGCCTCACGCTAGCCACCGTGCCCACGCGGCGCCCGCCGCCGGAATGTATGCGCGTGCATAGTAAATCCGCGGGAAATTACCAAATGAGCATGATTGCCAAGCGCGAGGCGCACGCGCTGGGTGCTTATGACGCGCTGATGCTGGATTGGGAGGGCTATGTGGCGGAGAGCTCCGGCGCGAATATTTTCATGGTGAAAGATGGCGTGATCTTAACGCCCAATGCCGACCGGTTTTTGAACGGGCTGACGCGGCAAACGATTATTCAGATTGCCCGTGATAACGGCTACACGGTTGATGACACACAGCGCATTCTGCCCGAGGAATTGATACGCGCCGATGAAATTTTCCTGACCGGCACCGCCGCCGAAATTTCACTGGTGAGCAAAATTATTCATGATGGCGAAGAGTACAGCTTTGGCGTTGGCCCCGTGGGATTAGAGCTAGCCTCGGCTTATACCGATTTGGTGAATAGCGCACCCGAGCCCCATAGCCCCTAGAGTTTATTTTCGGGCAAAACACAAAGACACCAAGTTAAATGCAAAGGTTAAATAAAATCTCTTCTTGCGTTAGGCATCTTGGTGGCTTTTTTTAAGCATTAAAAAAAATTTAAACCGCTGATAAATAAAAAATAAATTAAGAGTAAAGCCTGTTTTGTACCCGTTTACATACACGGTTTTGTGTTTTGCAACAATACAACGGCACACCATAATTTTCATAACTTTACTTTTTATGCTTGATATGCTAATTTCCTGACATTTAAATATATATGGTTTTGGAATTAAGCATGACAGCAAACCCAAAGATTCAGGTTGCAGACCTTGTTTTGGTCGATTTTCGTTCACGGCATCTAACGCCTGCAATCCGCCTATGGAAAGAACAAAACGCAGTTCCTTTTGCGGAAAGTTGTTCGCGACAAATTTGGTATGGCATAGAAACGGACTTTAAAGACTTTCCAAATGACAGCCCCAATATTGCTTTGCTAAAAGGTGCTGACGCATACAAACTATTGTTAAGTCTTATTTCCGGCTTCGAAAGTAAAAGATTAGGCGAAACCCACATTAGACACCAGTTTTTCAATGGCTGGCACGCTTTTGAACAAAGCCACCCTGACACAGCTGATAGTTACAGAAGCCTTATTAAACAATTAAAAACAGACACAACATATATACAGGACTACATAACCAACGATTGGAAAGTAAGTCGTGAAGAATATGCTGCGCTTGGGGTTTCTGGTCAGGGAAAAGGTGACAAAATTTTAATAGTGGGCAGCCTAACTCGCGCTGGTCAAGTATCCCTTACAACAACAGAATTAATCAAAGTATGTGAAAGCAAACAGAAACCCGACAGAGATTTTCTAAGTATCACCCACCCAGATCCAGAAGTACTTAAGCAAATAGAACATGACATGCGCCTATTGCAGAGTGCAGGTATAATCAGGCTAAACATACAATATTTACCATTTGAAGATTTACCGCAGCACCTTGAAAAAAACGACCGCATTTATGTCACGATGGCCATGGGAAGCGCCCCAGAAAACGAAGCCGAATTCGTACAAAAATGGAACACAAGGATTAGGCGCGACAACACCTTAATCTGTTTGCGCGGGAAACCAGAAATGAGGGGGGCATCTGTAGCACCTTGGAACAATAGCCAGCTAGATAATTATACTTCACCAGAAGATGTCAGAGGGGAAATGGCACAGCGCGCAACAAGTAATAAATTTTTGAAACAGCGCGGGGCGCATGCGTTCGAAGTTTTTGCTGACCTACGTGTGGAAGGGAAATCACCGCGTCACAACATGACTACAGAACAAAAACTGGAACTGCAAATAATTTAAACTAGGGAATTCCGAATTTTTATTTAGCAGTAATTTAGTAAGATTATGAGACAAGGTTATATCCAGTGAAATAAGGCGTTTATTCTAAACATTAAACTTGAATAAAATTACGTCGCCGTCTTTCACGACATATTCCTTGCCTTCCATGCGCATTTTGCCCGTGTCTTTTGCGCCCTGCTCGCCTTTTGCAGCGATAAAATCATCGAACCCAATCACTTCGGCTTTGATGAAACCTTTTTCGAAGTCAGTATGGATTTCTCCGGCGGCTTCGGGGGCTTTGGCGCCCGTGCGCACCGTCCATGCGCGGGCTTCTTTGGGGCCGGCCGTGAAATAGGTTTGCAAGCCCAGCAAATTAAATCCAGCGCGAATAATCTTGTTCAGGCCCGGCTCTTCCAAGCCAATGGTTTCCAGGAACTCCGCGCGCTCCTCGGCACTATCAAGCTGCGCTATTTCGGATTCAATCGACGCGCAAATCGTTACAGACTGCGCGCCCTGCTGCGCCGCCATCGCTTCGACCTTGGCGGTGAGGTCATTGCCCGTGGCCGCGTCGTCTTCGGATACATTGCAGACATATAAAATCGGCTTGCCGGTCAGCATCCCCAGCGTTTTAAAGAACGGTATTTCATCGTGGGTTAAATCTACGCTGCGGGCGGGCTTTCCCTCATCCAGCAACACTTTAACGCGCTTCATAACCTCTTGCTGCGCTACGATGTCTTTGTCACCGCCGCGCGCTTTGCGGGCGATATTTTCGATTTGCTTGTCGATGCTCTCCAAATCAGCCAGCAGCAATTCCGTTTCGATCACTTCCGCGTCACGGATCGGGTCAACGCTGCCATCTACATGGTGGATATCGTCATCCTCGAAACAGCGCAAAACATGGATCACCGCATGGGTCTCGCGGATATTGGCCAGAAACTGATTGCCCAGCCCCTCGCCTTGTGACGCGCCCTTAACAAGCCCGGCAATATCCACAAACTCAAGCTGCGTCGGAACAATTTGCGCACTGCCTGCAATTTTAGCAATTTGGTCCAATCGCGCATCGGGCAAGGCCACGCGGCCGACATTGGGCTCAATCGTGCAAAAGGGGAAATTGGCCGCCTGCGCCGCCGCCGTAGCCGTCAAAGCATTGAACAGCGTCGATTTGCCGACATTGGGCATCCCTACAATTCCGCAATTAAATCCCATTTCTTAATCCTTCTTCTCTTTAGTCGTAACAGGGCATTCCGCCGCAACACGTGTCATATAATCCTCATCCGCGCCCTCAACCAAGCATGGCATATGCACCGCCAGCGCATCGATCCATGGCGCCAGCCACCCCTGCTCGGCCTTGGCAAAATCACTCAGCACATAGCCACTGACGCGGGCCTTATCACCCGGATGACCAATGCCCAGACGCACGCGTTCATATGCGTCGGTGCCCAGATGCTGGTGGATCGATCTCAGGCCGTTATGACCCGCATGGCCGCCACCATGTTTCACCCGCATCTTACCGGGCGCGAGATCCAATTCATCATGAAACACAACAATACGCGCCGGTTCGATTTTGTAAAATTTTGCAGTCTCGGCAACGCTTTGACCGGAATTATTCATCATTGTCTGTGGTTTCAACAAAAGACCCTTTTGCCCCGCAATGGTCCCTTCTGCAACCTCGCCCTTGAATTTTTTTCGCCATGAATTGAACCCAAAATGATCCGCAATTGAATCAACCGCCATAAACCCAACGTTATGGCGGTTGTTCTTATATTTATCTCCGGTATTGCCCAGCCCGACGATCAGCCACATGAGTTCACCCTTATGAGGTTTGTTTCGTGATCGCAGCCAGTTAAACACAATGTTCACAATGAGCGCTTTAGCATAAAGAGCGCAGCGCGATTATTCGCTGCTCTCTTCTTTTTTATCTTTGGCATCATCGTCGCCTTTGGCATCTTCACCTTCGGCTGCATCACCTTCTTCACCTTCGGCGACATCTTCATCGCGTTCAATGCCATCATCTTCATCAAGCGCCAATTCAGCCTCCAGAGCCTCAAGGCTCTTCGGTGCCAAAATAGTGGCAATCGTGAAATCACGATCATCGATGATCGGCTTTGTGCCCTCGGGAAGATCGGCATCGCTCATCTTCACGGCATCGCCATGCTCTTTTCCGGCCAATGATACCTCGATATATTCGGGGATGTTTTTCGCGCGGCACAGCAGTTCGACGTCAAATCGCACAATGTTCAAGCTACCGTTATCTACCAAGCCGGGGGAGTCTTCCTCGTTGGTGAACTGCACGGGAATATTAATCGCAATTTTCGTTTTATCGGTCACGCGCAGAAAATCAACGTGCTGCACTGTGTCTCTAACGGGGTGCGCCTGAACATCACGGGCAAGAACGCGGTGGTTTTCACCTTCAAGCTCAATCTCGCAAACTGTTGTGAACATGTGGCCTTTATTATATTCCACATTGATCGTGTTTGCGTTCAAGGTAACCGTAATCGGCTCTTTCTTATCGCCGTAAATCACGGCAGGAACGTCACCATTACGACGAATTTCACGTGCGGCCCCCTTGCCGACCCCGTCTCTTTTCGTCGCTTGTAAAGCGTATATTTTAGACATTTGTCATTTCCTTTTCATTTGTGGCACACCTCCAGGGGGGATTTATGCCGGTTAACAGGCTGTTGCCTTGCGCGTTAATAAGCACAAAGCAGCGCCCTAAATCAAGATAAAATCAAGCTTTTGGCGAATTTATTGCGCTTCAATAGCAAACAGCATTTTTAAGGGGCGCGGCGCAAACAGCACAGCGTAACCACATTACGTAAGCGACGAGTAACAAAGCCCCTTGGAAATGATGGACGCTATTTATCCTGACCGTAGCGGAATAACTCGGAAATTGAACGCTCCTCGGCGATGCGCCGTGTGGCCTCGCCGATCAGGGGGGCAACACTGATTTGCTCGATATTATGCGCCGCGCGCACCGCATCGGTGGCGGCAATCGAGTCGGTAATGACCAGTTTCTCCAGCGGGGAATCAGCCACGCGCGCTACCGCGCCGCCGGATAAAACCCCGTGCACAACATAGGCTTGCACGGATTTCGCGCCGTTTTCCTTCAGCGCTTGCGCCGCGTTACAAAGCGTGCCGCCGGAATCCACGATGTCATCGACCAAAATACAGACCTTGTCTTTAACGTTCCCAATAACATTCATCACCTCGGATACGCCCGCTTTTTCGCGGCGTTTATCAATGATCGCCAGCTCGGCGCCGCAACGCTTGGCCATGGCGCGCGCGCGCACAACGCCGCCAACATCGGGGGAGACAATGCAGATTTCCTCGCCGTTACATTCTTCCTCGATCTTGGGGATGAACACAGGGGATACAATGAGATTATCAAGCGGAATATCGAAAAAGCCCTGAATTTGTCCGGCATGCAGCTCCATCGTCAAGACGCGGTCGGCGCCCGCCGCCGTGATCAAATTTGCCACCAGCTTGGCCGAAATCGGCGTACGGCCTCCGGTTTTACGATCCTGCCGCGCATAGCCGTAATAGGGTAACACAGCCGTAATGCGCCGCGCCGAGCCGCGCTTTAGCGCATCAATCGCAATCAGCAATTCCATCAAATGGTCATTGGCGGGATAAGAGGTGGATTGAAAGAAAAATACATCCTCGCCGCGCACATTTTCCATGATCTCGACAAAGACCTCCATATCGGAAAATCTTTTCATGTTGGCTTGCGTCAGGGGAACATCAAGATAGGCGGAAATCGCTTCGGAGAGGTCTTTATTGGAATTTCCGGCAATCAGTTTCATGCTGTCTCCGCGCTCATATACTCTGAAATATTCTAGTTTTAATCGTCCTACGCACTATAAGAAAATGAAGCGGGAAATCAATAGACAAATACGTCATTCCGGCGAAAGCCGTACTCGAGTTGCCTGAAACCACGAGATCCCTGCCTGCGCAGGGATGACAATTGGGGGGATAACATCACTTGATAACAATTACTGAAATCTGGCGGCCATAATCGGGGGCATTATTATGTGTGGCGCGGCGGTAACTAAAGAAACGCCCCTCCTCGCGCAGCGTATCACTCCCCTCGGCCAGCACATTGGCCACACCAAGCCCTTCAAGGCGCGCGCGGCAATACCCCGGAAGATCAAACATAAGATGTCCTTCGCGCGGCGCGGCGCGGAAAAAGCGCTGATTATCGGTGGACAGCACCACAAAAGGCGCGGCAAAATCATCGGATACTTCATAGGAATTCGGCCCGACGCACGGCCCGATAGCGGCGCTGATATTATGCGGCTTCACGCAATTGTCCTTGAACGCGTCAATGACCGCGTCCAATACGCCATTCAATGCCCCCTTCCAGCCCGCATGCGCGGCGGCAACCATACCGCCCCCCTCGAATAGCACAGGCGCGCAATCGGCGGTAAGCACGCCCAGCGCCATACCCGGCACGCAGGTAATCATCGCGTCAGCCTGCGGCCGCTCATCCAGCGCCCACGGCTTTGTCACCTCCACGCAAGTGGCGCTATGGATTTGATGCAATGTTTGCAGATGCGCCGCGCCGAGCGTTTCTTTGACCCGCTTCAAATTCTCCCGCACATGCGCCGGATCATCATCCGACCCCGCGCCGCAATTGAGGCTGTCATACAGCCCCGCGCTCGCCCCGCCCTGACGCGTAAAGAACCCATGCGGCGTTTTGATATTATCGACCTTGATGTAGTCCATTTTAAAATCCTGCAGGGTTTAAATTATCGCTATGAACGGCCATCACCTTGAATAGCGCACCCATCTGATCAGCGCTGCATAAGCGGTTTAGCGCTGTTTCCAGCGCTTCCTGCTGCTTCGCATCAGCTTTGCTTTTAAGAATTTGCATGCGCTGGTAAACACCCAAAGATGTCAGGAATTTGCCCTGCTCCACCGGCCCCGTAACGGGCGCATCTGCCGCCGCCATAAGCGCGCCGAAATCCACATGCGCCGTAAGATCCGCCGCACCAATATGATCCAGCGCGTCACATGGTTCATGCTTTGAAACAGCCTGCAACGTGTCACCGTAATTGGCACGCTCATAGCCGTAATCAATGATCAACGCAGCGCCATTACCCTTTATAATGTCGCAAATACGGGTCATGATTTTTGTGCGCGCAGGGGATAGCTCAAGGATTTTTCCTTGCGGCGCACCCTTTAAATGATCCGGAATTATCGCGAGCAAGTCTTCCGGCGCGGGGGCATGATCAAAATTCACATCTGCCGTCACAACGCGCTCAACCCAGCCCTGACCAACCCTTTGCAGTTGCCGCACAGGCAGCGCATCGAAAAATTCATTGGCAATAAGAATGGTCGGCGTATTTTCCGGCAGCGTTTCCAGCGCCTCATGAAAGATCGGCTCATGCGCTTTTAATGCGTCTTGCTGTTTGGCTTTGAGGATGGGGCTGATCTCCACCAGATGCAGGTGAAGCGCATCATGAAATCCCGCAACGTTTGATGTGCCGCGCATCGCATCGGCCATCAACGTGCCGCGCCCCGGCCCCAGTTCAATGATATTCACCGCATCAGGGCTGCCCATTTGCAGCCAGATATCGGCCATCCATACGCCGATCATCTCGCCAAACATCTGGGATATTTCCGGCGCGGTGGTGAAATCACCCTTTACGCCAAGCGGATCGCGACTACTGTAATAAGCCTGCACCGCGCGGCTCATAAAGGTGCCGACATCAATGGGCGCGCCTTTGAGAATATTATCTTTGAGGGGCGCGCTCATAGTGCTTTTCGCTTAAGCGCAAAGAATACCAGCCCCGCGCCCACAAGGATCATAGGCAGACTCAAAATCTGCCCCATCGACACCACACCGCCGATCAGCCCGATATGTGCATCCGGCTCACGGAACAGCTCGATGAACGCCCGCGCCGCGCCATATCCGGCCAAAAAGACACCGGCGACAATGCCCGGGCGATCGCGCACGCATTTCATACGGTAGAGCGTCAACAGCACAACAAAGAGTAGCGCTCCCTCCAGCGCCGCTTCATAAAGTTGGCTGGGGTGGCGCGGCAAATTATTATCGATGGGGCCGCCGCGCGGAAACACAAAGCCCCACGGTACATCTGTAGTGCGGCCAAAAAGCTCGCCATTGATAAAGTTTGCGATGCGCCCAAAAAACAGGCCAATCGGCGCAATGACGGCAATAATATCACCCATCCGCAGCACGGAAATTCCCTTGGCCAGCGCATAAGCGATAATCGCGGCAATCACGCCCAGAGCGCCGCCGTGAAAGGCCATGCCGCCCTCCCATAGCCGCAGCGCCGCCGCAGGGTTATCCAGATAAAAGGGCAAATTATAAAATAGAATATATCCCAAACGCCCGC
>Ga0136600_1000135_pt1 | contig 40234 bp, 46 predicted proteins | sample AntRauMFilla2698_FD_104634 | JGI IMG/M metagenome (GOLD analysis project Ga0136600, IMG submission 104634) | Saline lake microbial communities from Rauer Islands, Antarctica - Metagenome Filla 2 #698 | ecosystem: Environmental > Aquatic > Non-marine Saline and Alkaline > Saline | place...
AGGTAGTTGATGCTCCAAGAGACCTTACCCCTACCTTTATTGAATATTTTATCGCCTGTTTCTTCTAGGTAACTTTTATTCATAAGGTGACCAACACCTGCAATGAGTTTCCCAGCGCCTAGGATGAGTGCTGTAAGGGAGGCCCTGTGAGCATCTTTACTTTGATCGTCCTTATACTTTGTGTAATAGGCTAAGTAACCAGCACCAGTTGCAATCAGAGAAGCACTTGCATAAATTCGTGATTGTTTCGCTCTTTCCGCTAATCTCCTATAATAATGCTCTTTTTGAACTTCAGAACCCTTATAAAGTTCCTTTTTGCCCCGAAGTCCTTCCTCTATGTACCCTTCTTCGTTGGATGCGCCTGATAGGTAGTGAGCACCACCTAGTGTGGTGGTGATAGTACTCAAGAGGTAGAAATCTTTTTTCATATCATTAGATATATCCATAGAGGACGCCATAAGTGCTCCTGCACCGCTGACCATATGAATATGTCCTACGTTATTAACAGAATTGTTATATGAACTTCGACCCAGATTAATATGATGATCTAAACCCAAAGCACTTTGACCAAAACTGAAAGGGGACAGAAATAGTGTAATGAGGATGACCAAGATCGACATTTTTTCTCCTTCTTAATAAGGTGCCAGGCACCTTTGGTTTCGCACATGCTAAGGGAGTGCTGCCTTTATTGTCCAACATACCAATAAATGGATAAGAAGTGGCAAATGCTCCCAGCGAGTACAAAGATATGAAAGATCCCATGATTCAATGGAATCTTTTTTATTAAATAGATTACTGCACCTGTTGTATAAAAACAGCCCCCTAAAATTAATAAGCGAATGCCTTCCTCAGGTAACGTCTGCATAAGTGAGTTACCAAACAATACAATTAACCATCCCATAACTACGTAGAGGAGAGTGGATAATACTTTAAAGCGCCCCGTGAAGAGGAGTTTTAGAATTATTCCCGTAATGGCAAAGCCCCATGCCAAAGAAAATAAAGACCATCCTCCATGATTGACCATCGTGATAAGAGCATAGGGGGTATATGTACCAGCGATAAGCACATAGATCGCACAGTGATCTAAGACCTTTAAACGAAAGCGTTTCTTTACATCACTTGTGTTGTGGTAGGTGACAGAAGCCCAGTATAGAAAAATCATGCTGAATGAAAAGACGCAATTACTAAAAATAACTAATGGCACTGGGTTTTGAAGATCTCTTCGCAGTAGCAAAACCAGAGCAACAACTCCTAAGATTATGCCAAGAACATGAGAGTAGACATTTATTCTCTCTTCAAGCGGGGAGTAAGTATTGTGCTTGGACATTGATTCCTTTTAGGTGCCAGGCACCTTTGGTTACGCTATTGCTAAGATAAGAGTAACCCAAAATGTCTAAAATGAGGTGATTTGTTGGTTTTACATTAGATTTGGTTAATCTTTTTCACACAACGAAAATGACCGAGAGAGCTCTGATAAACCTTTGACGCTTTAAATCCACTAGACCATTCATATTGGCCATTATCCATAAAGATAGGCAGATTTACAGCTCTTTCAAGTTCCAATCCAGGTATGTTCTCAATTGAGTCGTCAGAAGTTCTTAGTTCGATATCTTGTCCTTGAAGCTTTCGAAATGATATATCTTCAACTTTAATATCACCGAGCTGAGAAAAGAGCTCTTCAATTTGAATACGGCTTGGGAGTTCTGCCTTTATTTGTTCACAATATTTTTTCGCTAATTCATGAGACAGTGCCATTGCTGAGCCTTCCCTCTGAACAAGATCACCCCAAATATTTCCAAACTCATCTTGAAAGCCTTCAAAACCATTATAGGCGACCTTATTAAAGTCAGCACCACGATAGGAAATGCGGTGTTCTTCAGTTGATGGGAGCTCTGAGTAAAGTCCCCCTGCTCTAAAGACACGCTGGCACTTTCCAAGGCCTGACGAGTGGCTCCACTCCGGTTGATCACCTCGAATAATTATGCTGCCATTATAACCAGACATCTCATTAAATAATGAACCCCATTCATCGGTAGATGAAAAAGTAATAACTCTGTCTTCTTTTATCATCAATTCTTTTAAGACTTCAATTCTTTGCTCTGGTGAGATGGCCATTACTCGAGAAACAAGGTCACTGTTTTTTGTTACGACGTAGGTTGTGATCTCTTTGTCCTCAATATACTTGATAAGGGAGGCGTTATAGTCACGGTTATTTCTTGATTTAAACTTTAGCTTAACAAGGTCTTGTGGAAATTCCTCAGACCTTGTCATCGTGTAACTCTCTCCTCGATGACGACATTTTATTAAGTCATGGTCCATCGCAAGGATTGGAGTAGAGAAAAACATAGAGGCAAGGAAGAGGCAATTTAGGGAGAGTATATTAAAAGTTTTCATTAGTACTGCTCTCCTTTAAGGGCCTTCAAGATTTCTTCTGCAATGTCATAGTGGTTTACTTGAGGTGAAATGAAGATTGCATCTTTCAGCTCTGGAGGCATCGTCCAAGTGTCGGTTTGCTCATCAAAGTACTCATAGTCATAGCGTTGACCGATTTTAATATCTTTTTCGATAAGACTACTAACCTCAGGAGTGGAGTTTGCAATATCTTTAGCGTGAACTCTTAAAAGGCCTGAGTAAATGACATTAAGAACATAAGCACACTGCTTCTCAGTCAAATCCCCCGTCGTTGGGCATTGAAGGCTTTTAATAAGCCTTCCTTCTGTCTGTTTTTTTACTTCAAGTGAGGTCATAACTTTAGCGGGAGCCGATAAGACAATAAAGTCTTCACGTACTTTTAGCTCTTGGAAAATTTTCTCAAGCTCTTCAACATCACAGTAAGTACCGTCGCCAGCATAACTTCGAACATTTCCTTCGCCGTCGATATAGGGCCGGAGCATAGTGGAGAAGTCTGTAAGTCGTAGCGTTTCTTCGCTATCAACACCTTTTTTAATCTCAAAAAAGTCAAAGCCCTTGTTACCTTCAAGACGCTCTAGTTTTAAATGCCCATCACCTCTCCAGTATTCACCGATCATGGGAATCTCTTGGTCTTCCCAAGGGTCAGCAATACTTTCATCTCTTAATTGGAGGATACTCTTTCCCCAATCAAAATAAACGTTCTGCCCCTGCCACTGTGGATTTGAGCGAAAATTAAGGAAAGTATTTTCCATTAGGTGTGCTGAGTGAGTTCCGTAGAGAACATTTTCTTTAGTATAAAAGACGTCGATTTTTCCATCTTCTCTTAGTCTAAGTTCCATTGCCTTCTCGTAGCCTACTATCTTATTATTCCAAAGGTCTGTACCGAGAACGGGACGAGTATCAGGGTTACCAAAGTCATCATAATCATTTAATCGCTCAATATCGTAGCAATTGGCCATCGCAGTGGTGTTGCCCGCGAAGATATTGAGGGAGAGGCAAAGCCCCAAGAAAGTGACAGCTAATCTATCGATTTTATATGGCATATTGGTCCCTATTAATTTTTCTGCATAGTATCATTTTGGGAAAAAGTTGTAATCACTTCGTGTAAAACATTCTCTGTGCCATGCAATTAAGGTCCACTCCAGGTGATTAATTTCGTTATTAACTGAAAAATATCATGTTAATTGGCACTAACCTCATGCCAGTATACTTAATGGCCTTATTGATAGTACTTGAATGATTTAATTGGGATGTTATTCGATAAAAGAAATATGATAACGAGGAATGAACATAATTAAAGAATACTATAAAGTTCTCGGATTAGCGGAGACTGCTACAAAGGGTGAGATTAAAAAAGCTTATAAGAAACTTGCTAGAAAGTATCACCCCGATTTAAACCCTGGTAATAAAGCTGCCGAAGCCAACTTTAAAGAGGTTGCAGAAGCCTATGAAGTTTTAAGTGATCTCGAAAAAAGGGCTGCATATGATTCTGGCAGCTTTGATGAAAAGAATAATCCATTTACTCAAAATCAACATGATTACTATTATCAATCTCAAAATGCGAGTGATCCAAGATATCAAGATATATTTGAAAACATATTTGGTTCACGTGGTAGAGGGAGAAGTTCTAAGACCAAAGGAGAAGATCATCTTTTTAAATTAGAGGTAGAATTTCCTGATTCAATCTTAGGGGCCCAGAGAGAGATCACAATTCCTCAAGGGAAAAAAATATCAGTTTCTATCCCTCCAGGTTTAAAATCAGGACAAAAACTGCGCTTTAAAGGTTTAGGTGGTAGTGGATTTAATGGAGGTGAAAATGGGGACATGCTTATCCAAATAACTGTTCGACCTTCAGATAAGTTTATAAGAAATGGAAATGATTTAGAATTGGAATGGCCGATCCTGTTTTCTAAATCTATTTTGGGGGGGACGATAAGAGTTCCATGCCTTGATGGGGAAGTTGATTTATCAGTTCCTCCAGAGGTGAGCTCAGGAGCTCGTTTAAGAGTTAAGGGAAAAGGAGTGAGAGTAAAGGATCATCCTGGTGATCTCTTTGTTAAGCTAAAAATTTTGATTCCTAAAAACCTGCCCACTGAACTTAAGGATGCTGTTAAAAAATGGGATGAAGAACAAAGAGTAAATGTATGACCAACATAACATATACTTTAGAAATTATTTTGGATGAAACAGGCTTTGCTGAAGAAGAACTATTAGAAATGATTGAACATGAAGTCATTTCACCATTCGATCACTCAAATATGATGTTTGATCAAGAGGATCTAAGAAGGTTGGTACTGGTAAAGCAATTGAAAGAGAATTGCAATCCAAACATGGAATCACTCGAAGTTATTTTACATCTTCTTGATCAAATTCATTATTTACGAAGAAAATAATGAAAAATAAATATATATTGAAAAGGATGATTAATGAACTTTGCCCATTTACACTTAATACTAAACCACCTTCCATTATTAACATTACCTATCGTAATGATTTTTTTAGGATATTCACTTTACAAGAAGTCGGAGCAGTTTAAACGTTTCTCACTTTTAATGATAATGTTAACTTCTGTTTCAGTTCTTCCCGTTTTTCTTACTGGTGAGCCAGCAGAGGAAGTCATCGAAAAGCTTCCTGGAGTGTCAAAATCGGTAGTTCATGAGCATGAAGAGTTTGCAGAAATTGCATTTGTTCTAACATTGCTAGTTAGTATTTCATCACTTCTTGTATTATTAACTTATAGTAAGCCAGTGACCGCTAAGTATGGTATCCCACTTGTTTTAATCGTTTCAGTTATAGCAATTTCAGCGTTAGGTTATACCGCTAATCTCGGTGGTAAAATTAGGCATACTGAATTATTAGAAAGTCAGTAATAAAAAAATCATGTGTGGAGTAGAAGGGTTTGAATCATAATTATAGCGAAACACATAAGATTAATTCTGCAGGCTTTTTAAGAGCTGCCGTCTTGGGAGCGAATGATGGAATTATTTCAACGGCCAGTCTAATTGTTGGAGTTACATCATCAGGTCTTTCAGAAAAAGAGATTATAACTACTTCAGTCGCTGCTTTAATTGCCGGAGCGATGTCTATGGCCGCAGGTGAGTATGTATCTGTGAGTTCACAGGCAGATACAGAAAAGGCTGATAAGAAACAAGAAAAGAGGGAACTAGAAAATGAGCCAGAAGCTGAACTTAAAGAACTGGAAAAGATATATATAAAAAGAGGATTAAGTAAGGGGTTGGCGTTTGAAGTTGCCAAAGAATTAACTGAATATAATGCATTAGAATCTCATATTAGAGATGAACTTGGGATAATCGATGATCATAAAGCCAAACCACTACAAGCTGCTGTCACATCTGCCATAACATTTACTGTGGGAGCACTGCTCCCCATATCCTTAATATTCATAGTAAATATCAAGTTCTTAGTTGTGGTTGAATCTATTTTTACTCTCTTCATTTTATTATTAATGGGGGGAGTTGCTGCAAGAGCTGGAGGTGCAAGCATTATGCGTGGCTCACTCAGGGTTGCCTTTTGGGGAGCAGCAGCTATGGGATTTACAGCATTTATTGGGTCTTTATTCCAAACTTCAGTTTTATAGGTATAAAGAAATCAAAATTAAGTGCCATGCACCTATGGTTTCGCAGCTGCATATTTCTGAAAATATTGGCTTGATTCATAGGGCGAAGCCGACCCGACCTCGGTCCTGCGAGGTATGTCTCTTTTGGTGGTTACCAAGGAGTTGAAACATGCACTGGCATGTTTCCTCGGGGCGGCAAACTCGCTTCGCGAGTTCAAGTCTCTAGTTTGGATTTTTAGGCAAAAAAAAAAGCCATCTTAGAAAGATAGCTTTTTTAACTGAATTAATGGCGGGAGCGACGAGACTCGAACTCGCGACCTTCGCCGTGACAGGGCGACGTTGTAACCAACTCAACTACGCCCCCGCAAAAAATTCGGTAAGATGGAGTATAGGTGGGAGAGGGCATTTTAGTCAAGATAAAAATAGCTGGTAAACAAATTTTGACATGGTCCATTAACTGTTTTTTTAGCATTGTTATTGGGGTATTATTAGTTTTGACACTGGGCTAAGAGGAGCGCAAACGCCTATGGAAATGATCTCATCATACTTTATTGCCCTTTGGGACTACGTCATTTTGACGGCGCCATACCTCATTTTGGGCATGCTCGCTTCTGGGCTTCTCCATGAGTTTATGAATATGGAATTCATGAGAAGACACCTCTCTGGCAAGGGGATAAAGCCCATCTTTAAGGCCGCGGCTTTCGGTGTGCCACTGCCTCTGTGTTCGTGCTCAGTAATTCCTGCTGCTGTTACCCTAAAAAAGCAGGGGGCCAGTAATGGGGCGACTTCGTCTTTTTTAATTTCCACTCCCGAATCAGGTGTTGATTCTATCGTCATGACCTACGGAGTGATGGATATTCCTATGACTATCATAAGACCAGTGGCCGCTTTTTTGACGGCCATGGTGGCAGGCCTTGGGCAAAACTTCTTTAATAATGAATTCTCTTCAGAGTTTTCTCAGGAAGAAAAGGCAGCTCAGGCAAAAGTAGAGAGCGAGAGCTGCTGTGATTCAACTAGTGAATCTCCTGCAAAGGCCAAGCGCTCAATGGTCGATTCAATAAAGAGCATTTTAAAATTTAGCTTTAAAGACCTCTCTGATGATCTCTCCTTTTGGCTCATTATTGGCCTTATGGTAGGAGCGGCCATGAATCTTCTGATTCCTGAAGACCTGTTTACTCAAATTCCTGATTGGGGCGAGAGATTGATTGTTTTGGCGTTTGGAATTCCTTTTTATATTTGTGCTTCGGCCTCTACTCCTATTGCGGCGTCTATGATGATGAAAGGCATGTCGCCGGGAACGGCCCTGATTTTTCTCCTTGTCGGGCCAGCAACCAACTTTACCAATATCGCCGTTTTACAAAAATTTATTGGAAAAAAGGGCGTTGTTATTAATGTGCTTGCTATTGGTCTGGTGGCGCTGGGCATGTCCTTCGTTGTGGATTATCTCTACACTACTTTTTCCTGGCCTTTGACTTTCAAAATTGAAGGCATGCATGAGCATGGAGCTAGTCTTTTCGAGCATGGGATGGGCATTTTTCTCACAGCTCTGCTACTTAAAGGCCTCTATGTTGAGAATATTAAACCACGATTAAAGAAAGAAGAGAGCAAGGCTTGTTGCGGATGAAGAGTATTTTTATTACGGGTGGAACATCAGGTATTGGACTAGAGTTGGCCAGGCTTTTTCTCAACCAAGGCTGTCGCGTTGGGGTTTGCGGCCGTAATCTTTCAAAGCTTCCTGATGAATTGAGCAGTCCATGGGTGAATAAACTGGAACAGTTTGAAGTTTCAGTCACCGACAAAGAAGCCCTCCAAGGCGCAATAACTGAGTTTTCTGTAAAAGGTCTCGATATCTTAATCGCAAACGCTGGCATCAGCCATGGTCATAAAACTCCGCTTCCAGACTTTCCTTCCACTGAAAAAATAATCGAAACGAATATTCTTGGTGTGATTTATGCTTTTGAAGCTGCTCTGAAGAAATTTGAAGCTCAAGGTAGTGGTCACTTGGTTGGAATTGCATCTGTGGCAGGATTTATTGGACTGCCAGGCGCAGCAGCTTATTCGGCTTCAAAAGGCGCCATCATCAATTTAATGGAGAGCTACGCTCTTGACCTTGGGAAGTTTAACATCAGCGCGACTTGTATCTGTCCTGGTTTTATCGATACACCACTGACGAAGAAGAATGACCATTCAATGCCTTTTTTAATGTCTGTTGAAAAAGGTGCAGATCTTATCAAGAAGGCGATCGATAAGAAAAAGGCTCTTTATGTCTTTCCATGGCAGATGGCACTCGTGATCCACATCTTGCGGCGATTACCACGCTTCATTTATAGAAGGTTGATGAAACTTCCCGTTGCAGACTATTCCCCCAAAGAAGTTCAAGGAGAGAGGAAATGAAAGCCTTACTAAATTCGACTTTTATTCTCTTAAAACTACTGGTCCTGGTAGGACTTATCAGCAGTTGTCAAAGTGAAGAAAAAACCGTGACGGCACCTGCTTCCATTGACGGTGTTTCTTCACCTGCAATGCCCAAAGGTGAGGATTTTAATATAGATAAAGAAGACGACGAGTCTTGTGACACTGAAGAAGACCTCGAAAAGAAACTAGAAGAAGCCAAGAAAAAGCCTGATGAAGCCTTCAAACTTCAAGGTGGAGATGCTGGTTGCGAAGTCTAAGAGGCCAAGGCGTTTAAAGGTCTACTGAACGCAGAAGAAGCGCACTAATATCATTAATTAAAGAAGAACTTCTCTTTGAGAGTCTTCTTTCTTTAACCACGGCTTGGAAGTTTTCGACATCAAGATTGACGACCTTTTTAGGGTCATGCCAATCCTTTATAAATCTTCGATTAAAACTTTCGCCTTCTTCACGCGAGAAAATTTGAGCACCAAACTCACGAGACATTCCTTTGAGTGCCTCTGGTGTAATATTCGAACTTCCACCCAAAATAACTTGGCCATCAACACATGTGATTTTTCGATGGTTTTCTTGATGATAAGTCATCTCTTTTCCATTAGGAAACTTCGCCAGAACACCAATAGTTTTTCTTGCGCGAAATTCAATTCCTGCTGCCCTTAACTCTTTGAGAAAAATGGTGTTGGGAAAGCCATTCATACCTTGACTCTCTCGCTGATCGAGTAGAATTTTTATATCAACTTTAGAGTTCTCAATCCTCTTTTTTATGAGGGTATCAACAATATAGGGATCATAGAGATAGAGCTGCTCCATATAAATGGTCTTCTTGGCATTGATGATCATATCAATGAGGGTGTTCCTTGTGTTATTAAGTGCGCCTTTAATACTGGTCTCAGCTAAGCGGATACTACTGCGGCCTTTATAGGGAATAGAGGTTTGTGTCACGGTAAAAGGCTTGAGGAAAGAGTCGCTTAAACCCAACTCTTCCATATCTTTTCGATAAGAAGCTTGAACGAGAGCAGCTGCTGGGCCTTCTACATAAATGGCATCATCAAAGTAATAAGCTCCATCGTGGTCGGTCCAATTTTTAGAGCCAAAATAAGCTTTTGGATCTAGTGTATTTCCATCAACAACGATGACCTTTGAGTTGTCTGATTGTTTACTGAGATGGAACTCCATATTGGCCTTGAGTCTGGAATCGGTCTGAATTTCCTGAGCTAAATACTTGAGGACTGGGCTTACTTCTTCTAAAATAGCAGTTGAGGCTTGAGAGGTAATTCCATTATGAATGAGTAATACTCTAAAATTTGGATTACCTTTGATTTTCTTTCGGCTTTGATCAATTAAGAACTTTGCGAGTGTTGCTCCTGTTGTTCCACCGAGTAAGTGAATATCTATGAAGATGGACTCTTTTGCCACGAGAATCATATCTCTTATTTTTTCGAAAATCGGATCTTCCCTAAAAACAGGATGACCATCATCGCTTGGTCTCATAGGCATTTGCACGTAAGGACTATCAAAATCCAATACTCCACCATTAAAGAGAACTTTTTGATTGAGCCAGTTGATTCGATCCATATCCGTTCTATTTTCACTAATGACCTCAACATAATTTCCAGGAATGAGACCAATAGCAGAAAGAGAGTAAAGACGATTGGAATTGAGCAGCTTCTTTAATTGTGTTGTGACAATTTTAGTATTTTTGAGGGCCTCAATTAAGGTAGTGCTGTCAGGAAGGTCTCCAATCAGGGTTGCCTTCTCTATAAAAAGGGGCATGAGCTTTGTGAAGTAAGTCTCTGTTGTAACGCCACTATGGTCGGTAAGAGTTCTCATGATATTGGTAAGCGCATGAGGATTAGGAGTTAGCGGGTTATCAATCAGGTCTCTAATAACAAGTATTTTAGCGAGAAAAGAATAAGTGAGGACTTTTTTAAAATTTTCAGGACTAGGCTCGACAAAGCGCCAGTAGAAAAGGGAGGTCATAAGAGTTTTGGGAAAAAAAGGAGAGAGCTCTTGAAGAAAGAGGTTAGCTTCCTTTTCTTGCTCCTTACTCATTTGAGATAGGGCCATCTTGATTGTGTTTATATTTTTTATTTTAGGCGAAAAGATTAAAGGGTGTACCTGAACTTTGTAGTTAACGGTCTTTATTCTTTCCTGAATCGGGTAGGCTTTTTCTGCTTGTACCATAAAAGAAAAGGCAAGGGTTAAAAGTATTGAGAGGGCCTTGATCATATTCGCCCTCCTTTAAAAGTTTTGTGAATTTCACCTAGGTCAAAGCTATCAATAAGTTTAATAGCATTTTCATGAATTAACTTTCTATGGATTTTGTGTTGAAGCACGCCTTTTTGAGAACCTTCAATGTAGTTGGACTTTATTGTTGTTTTAAGTTTCGACTGATCTGAAAACTCACCTTTTTGAAAATTAAAAACTAGCTTCTCAAGTTTTGTCACAAAGATATGGCTCTTGCCGTGATGCTTAACGACACCATGAAGATTGAGCTCACTTGTTTCAATAACCTGGTCTTGATAGGCGTAAGGCCTCTCTATAAGATTAAATTCATGAAAGACAGGAGGTAAGAGTTTACCAAAGTGAACCTCCATTCTATTGAGACGCGGCTTAGTTTTTTCAATATGAAAGTCTTTATAAATATCAATAGTGATGAAACTGTCACGATGAGAGGCTTCACCATCTTTAGTTTCTAGTTTCTTAAAGTGAATGAGGGATAAACGAAAACTTTCCTGATCAACAAAGGGATCGGTTTGAGCGAGTTCAGTGCTTGAGCAATAGCGGCGAAAGCGAATAAACCCTTTTTTATGAGCTTTAGAGAACCATAGCGAAATTTGTCCGCCTTTATACTGGTAAGTATTAATGGTTTGTGGAGTGGATGTGTCAGCAACCACCTCATGAAGTGGCCTTTTTGTCTTTTTTAAATCTTGTAAGAGGGTGTTCCCTTGATACCAAACGAGAAGGTCATTACTTGCGAGCTCTTTTTTAAAGCTGAACTCTGAGGTCACGCGTGGACTAAAGTTTAAGTCCACTTGATAGATGACCTTATCATCGAGGGATTCCATAACTCTTTGAACGACATCACTTATAAGGTTGCCCTCTACTAAGTTCATAATATCGATATCTGAGGAAGAGAGGGAATCTTTTAGGCTTCGTTGAAAGAGCTCTTTTGCTCTCAGTTGAGACTCAGCTTCTTTTTGATTAGTTTGAACCACCAACTCAAGATCATAGCTAAGGTATTTCTGAAAGGAATCAAAGTTAAAGTAATCTCTATAAATCTCTATGCTGTCCGGATTAAAGTCCATAAGGGAAGAGGGGAGCCTTCCTCTATCATCAAATTCTTTAATAGATTGATTGGCCCAAAATGAATCATGAAGTGTTTGTTGGTACTTCGCAAAACCACCATGCAATGCCGTCCCCAAAAAGAGAACGGCAAAGGCGATATGAATATTTCTTTGAATGATCTCATTCTTGGTTTTCAAGCTTCCACTCCCACTAGGGTTTATCGGAAGCTGGTAGGAAAAGGTTAGAATTTAATCGGTAGAGAGCTTATTAATTTCAGTCACTTAGGTTCTTTTTAAGGAAATAATTTTTATTCCTAAATCCGACCATTTCCAAGTGACTTCTAGGTCCCCAATATTATGAATAAAGGTACGATGAGGGTCTTTTGTGTAGGCGGGTCTTGGGTCCCAGCAAAGTGTTTCTTCTAGTAAGACCTTGTCTTCACCAAGGGAATCAAGCTCTTGAGGATTAAGCTGTGAAAAATCAACAGGGATTGGCCTTAGCTCTTCAGTGCTATCGACCCAACCATTATTTGCAGACTCAATACTATCCCACATCGGAAGGTAAGGTTTGAGATCGATAAGGGGAGTTCTATCTAATATGTCCATGCCTGAAATAATTAAAGTTGCATGGTCTTTGACTTCCTCAAGTTTGACGACGGAAAGCCCTAGTGGGTTCGGGCGGTGAGGGGAGCGAGTGGCAAGAAAGCCGACCTTTTCTTTGCCTCCAAGTCTAGGAGGCTTAATGGTTTCACGCCAAGAATCACTTTCATGACACCAGTAAATGAGCCAAAGGTGAGAGAAGGTTTCAAGCCTGCGGAGAGTATCCTCTCTCGCAAACTCTGAGTTAAGTTTAATTTCTCCACGAATATTAGGGCAGAGGCCTGGCTGGCGAGGAATCCCAAGTTTCTGCTTGAAGGGTGTGTGAATTGTGCCAATAGGATTAATACTATACACGGACTATTCTTCTGAGCCTTCACCTTCATAGATGTCATCGTTATCGTCGTGATATTCCATAAACTCTTCAATGAAAGCCAGCTTGGTTTTATCTTCAACTCGGTCCACATAGAGCACACCATCGAGATGATCTAATTCATGTTGAAAAACAGTTGCTGCAAAGCCTTTTGCTTCCATTACCTGGGCCTGCCCTTCAAGATCAGTGTATTCAACTTTGATGACTTTTGGTCTTTCCACATAACCGCGTAGTCCTGGAACAGAAAGACACCCTTCCCAAAAGCCACTTTTGGTTTCATCAACAACAGTGACGGTGGGGTTAATGACAACGAGAATGTCGAAGGGGTCCTCGTCTTCGTCTTGGTCCTGGTCTTGGCCTTGGTCAGTGTCCGGGTAGCGAGGGTTATCTTTGGGAACACCAACAATGGCGACTTGCTTGGAAACGCCAATTTGGGGCGCTGCAATGCCAATACCTTCTTCGGCTTCCATTGTTTCAAACATATCTTGAATGAGTTCTTTAAACTCTCGGGTCAGTATCTCTTCTCTAGGGATGGGTTCGGCCTTAATGCGTAGCACAGGGTGACCCATTTTCAAAACTTCTCTCACTGCCATCAGTTCTGTCCTTTTTTCAGTTTTAAACACTATCCTTACCCGATAGAATCATAATCGCAAAGGATAAAGCCCATGAAAGTACTATTTGTCTGCCTTGGCAATATTTGTCGTTCCCCTGCAGCTGAGGGGGTTTTCTTGCATCTACTAAATGAGAGAGGCATCTCGGATAAGTTTACTGTGGACTCTGCAGGCACTAGCTCCTTTCATGTGGGAGAGCGAGCAGATCCGCGCATGAGAGAGCACGCTTTGAAGAGAGGAATTGAGCTTCCTAGTCGCGCCCGTCAGTTCATCCGCTCTGACTTTGATCAATTTGACTGGATTGTGGTTATGGACAATTCAAATTATGAAAATTGTTTGAAAGTTCTTAAAGGCGAAGCAGAGGAAGAACTCAGGCCCAAACTTATAAAAATGGCTTCCTTTACTCCAAAGACGGGACTCGCTGAGGTACCTGATCCATACTATGGCGGTGCCGCTGGCTTTGAACAGGTCCTTGATATAGTAACAGAGGGCTCTGAAAACCTTATTGAATTTCTTCTCAAGCAATAAATGGAAAAAAAGAATTATATCACTCCCATGGGCTTTAATCGGCTGCAAACGGAGTACGACTATTTAAAGAAAACGGAGAGACCACAAGTGACGAAGCTTGTGACATGGGCGGCTTCATTGGGAGATCGATCCGAGAATGCGGATTATCAATATGGTAAAAAACGCTTGCGAGAAATTGATCGCCGGTTACGCTTTCTTGCGCGAAGGATTCATGATGCCCAAGTGGTAAACCCCTTGGATGTTGATGGAGATCATATTGTTTTTGGTGCTAGTGTTGCTTTATGCGATGAAGAGGGCAAGGAACAACGTTTTTCAGTCGTAGGTGTTGATGAAACAAACCCAGGAAAAGGCCTTATTAGCTGGCAATCTCCTCTTGGAAAAGCATTGCTTGGTAAACAAGAGGGTGACGAAGTATTAGTTAAAGCGCCAGCAGGTGATATCGAATACGTTATAGAAAAGATTGAATACGTAGAAATATTTATCGAGGAGTATAAGCATGCAGGTCCAGGTGAAAGTGAGTCTAGGTGAGCTCGTTGATAAGATCAGTATTCTTGCCATCAAAATGAGGAAAATTGGTGACAAGGAGAAGGTCGCTCATGCCAAGGAAGAATGGGAAGTCCTCATGCATTCCCTTGATGAGCTTAAACTTCATGGAATCGGTGAACATTTATCAAATCTAGAGACCATCAATACAAAGCTGTGGGATATTGAGGATCAGATACGTTTGAAAGAGAAGGCAAATGAATTTGATAAGGAGTTCATTGAGCTTGCTCGAGCTGTTTACTATACCAATGATGAGCGCTTTAAATTGAAGGATAGTTGTAATAGTACCTATGGTAGTGAGCTAAGAGAGGTTAAGTCCTATCAGAAATATGACTAAATCCTTATAAGCTTTTTCTTATCAAAGCCTTTCGTATTGTGTTAAATTCATTGCCAAGTAATTATTTTTTGGAGGAAGACCATGGCCCAGGGATCAGGTGATATTTCTGTTGAACTCAAGTACAAGCTCTATGAAAAGTCCGTACAAAATCATATGGCAGATATTGAGTTTATCGAAGAGGAATTTAAGAAGCTAAGAGGCACATCTCCAAAAACATTACGAGAAGACTTCGGTGGTACGGGAGCGATGGCTTGCGATTGGGTAAAGCGTGGAGCTGATAGAAAAGCTTGGGCCATTGATTTAGATCCCGAGCCAGTAAAGTACGGCAAAGAGAAACATTTCTCGAAACTTAACTCTGAAGAGGGAACACGTATGGAGTACATTATGGGTAATGTACTTGATGACTATGATTTTAAATCTGACGTCACAGTTGCTTTTAACTTCAGCTACTTTATTTTTAAGAAAAGAGCAGACCTCTTAAAGTACTTTAAAAAGGTTAAGAAGAATCTTGGCGAAAACGGTGTCTTCTTTGTCGATATCTTTGGAGGTACCGAGTGCTATCAAGAGATGGTTGAAGAAACTGAGTTTGATAAGCATAGTTATTATTGGGATTGCGACAAATACAATCCCCTCACCAATGAAGTTCTCTACTACATTCACTTTAAGAATAAAGGGACCAAGTATAAAAAGGTCTTCACCTATGATTGGCGTCATTGGACTGTGAGAGAGATTTCCGAGCTGATGGAAGAGGCGGGATTTAAGACCGTTCAGACTTACTGGGAAGGCGAGGATGACGACGGGGAAGGAGACGGAGAGTTCTTTGTTTCAAATGATGAAGAAAATTGCGAGTCTTGGGTAACTTACGTCGTTGGTATGGTTTAATAAAAAAACAGGAAAGAAGTTGTGAAAATGGATTTTTGCAAAGTTTCCCTCGTTAAGATTGAAATATTTTCGAATAAGAAAAACTTCTCCATTTTTATTCGTCTCGGTGAAGACAAGTTCGTAAAAGTCTATAATGGCGAAGAGCCAGACGTTGAATCCTTAAAAGAAACCCTGGAAAAATATAGCCTTAAAGGCATGGAGTTTCTCTATGTTTCGCGATTAGCTTATGAAAGCTTTGTCTCGCTTATTGAAGAAGATATTAATAGTAACTTTGACAAGCTTGCCACCTCTCAGTCTGCAAGTGATAGAATTGATGGACTCGGCAACATCTTAATGGAGGTGAAATCCCTTCTGGTAAATATGGGGATGAGTTCAGGAGCCATCTTTATGGCCAATAAGCTGATTCACGAGGTCATCGAGGAAAATAAAGCTCACGAGAATCTTGAGGCACTTTTTGAACTCTTTCTCACAAAAGAAGCCTACCTTAAAAACCATGCTCTTCTTTCAAGCTTTCTTGTTTGTTCGGTTTTAAAAGAAATGAATTGGAAAACAGACAATCTTACCCAAAAAGTTGTAACCGCCGCTTTATTTCAAAATATAACCCTTGAAACTGACTCTCAGGCTAAAATTTATTCAAAGCTTGACCCAGAGTTTGAGAAGCTCGACGACTATGAAAAAGAGCTTGTAGAGAATCACCCACACCTTGGGGCGGAGCTGATTCAAGATCAAGACTTTGCATCAGATGATACCGGCAGGTTACTACGTAATCATCATGTGCTTCCGCTCGAAGGAGCTTTTGAAACGAGGGTCAGTGCCGCTGCATTGCCCATCATGGAGTGCTGCTTTAATATTTCTTGCTACTTTTCCGATCAAATTATGAGATCAAAAAATCAGAAGGACTTTTCTATAATGGCTCAAGAAATGAATGAAGTTTTTAATGTAGGAAGTTTTAAGAGGGCACTTGTGGCCCTTTTAAAAGTAATGAAAGTTTCTTAATAAATTATATTCTTAAAGGTTATATTCTTGTATTTCTTAAAAAGAGGAGACGTGAAGTTTTTAGCATTTTGCGAAAGGAGAATAATCGTTTTCTCCTCACTTGAGCTTTTCCCTGCCATTAAATCTATAGCTTCTTTGAAAGCATCTTCCATTTTAGGATACTCTACTTCAATAAAGGCCATGGAAAACCTCTTATTAAACATAGCTGTAGCATAGAAGGATTTTTGGCTTTTTAGTCCCGATTCAAGGGTTGTTTCCAAAGAGCCATTGAAGATATAGTTAAACCAAGAAAATGGCTTATCTCTTTTCGATAAAGATGAGGCGCCCACCCAGATGCAACCATCGACTTGTGGATTCAGCTCAGCCAAAAGTGCTTGGCGATTTGTAATAGTTTTATTTTTGCTTTCTTCTAATGCCATCAAGAACACCATTCACAAAGCGACCTGAGTCTGCTCCACCATACTTTTTAGCAAGATTGACCATTTCATTGATAACAACTTGATAAGGAGTTTCAAACTCTGTCAGCTCAATAGTCCCAACAAGGAGAACGCATCTTTCAATCTTTTCGAGATGCTCAAGGTGCTCCTTCTTCGTTTCCTGCTTTACCAGTTCTTCAACTTTATTCATTTCTTTAGAGAGTGAAACAAGGAGTTTATTGGCAAAGAAAAAATTTCCATCATCAATTTGATTATCAGGATGTTCGTCATCAGGACTCATATATGACTCTTTAAAGTCCATGATGCGCTCTTCGAGCTCAGCAGCAGAGACATCACCACCAACAAAAGCTTCTCTAAATGGGGCGTTGTCTTTAATAAAAAGTTGGAAGAGAAACTTAAGCGCGAATTCACGGCCTAAGGTTTTCTTATTGTCGGGTTTGTTCAATGTTTTTACCTTTTTCCTTTAGTTCTTGACCAGTAAGTAAAGGTTTATGGATGCGAATATTTTTCTCGAGGTTAGAAACAAAATCTTCGATATTGCTAAACTCCCAATAGAAAGAAGCAAATCGAACATAGGAGACAGGGTCTAATTTATAGAGTTCTTCCATGACGTAGTTGCCAATGAATTCACCTTTGATTTCCTTGAGCGCGAGCTCACTAAGGTGTTTCTCAAGGCCATCAATCAGGGCATGAATTTGGTCTCTAGATATGGGGCGTTTTTGGCAGGCTTTGGTCAGACCTTTAACAATTTTTTCACGATTAAAGTTCTCTCTTCTGCCGTCAGCTTTTACAACTGCAGGGATTTGGATGGTGACGTTTTCGTAAGTTGTGAATCTCTTATCACAATCTTCACAACGGCGACGTCTACGAACGGACATTCCGTTTTGTAGAATTCGTGTTTCAATGACTTTTGTATCGACAGCAAGGCAGCTTGGGCAGTGCATAATCTTCCCTTTTAGTGTTTGTTATTTTTACCTAATCGTGCGCCCAATGGCAACGCGCTGATTGTGCGTTGCGCTTCATCTTTTGGCTTCAAACGGCCATTCTTTTAAGGCGCTCATTTCTTTTAAAAGGATTTTTATGAAGTTCGCTATTATTTTCTTATTTCTTTTCTCTCCTCATCTTCATTCTTTTGACCCAGGTTTGTTCGAAGCAGACCAGTGTACTCGTATGTATCGGCGCTTGAGCCGCAATGGATTTTATCGCCTGAGCCCACCTTTAACATATGTAACTACTGGTCAGCGCTCTTATCTTCAAAGGGTTTTCCTGAACAATGAGTGGTTCCACCTCTTCTCAGATAACGGTTTAGAAGAAGTACTGGGCGGCCTAAACAATGTTCGCGACTACCTCATTTTTGAAGACCGCATTTGGCTCCTAGATGAGTTTCACCTTTATGAATTTAGTTTAGAGGGCAGGAGGATTGGAAAGTACACCTATAGTAAACGAGCTGATCGTAGAGAAAAACCCAGAGGGCTGTTTCGTGCAGGGAATGACCTTTATATCTCTAGCGGTCGTCTAGGTTTGATTGCCTTTAATCTGAGAACTGGAAAATTCAGACCTATTCACAATCTCAATACTGAGCAAGAAGACGGAGGAAAGTCACTCGCTGTTTCTGTTACCGGTGATGACAAAAAGCTCTATATTCTGATGACGGGAAATACAGAAAACGCTTTTAATGGAATCGTCACTTATGACCTTCAAAAAAGAGATATGGTTCAAACAAGCCCTTACAATCGCCGCCGGCATGGAGTGATTTCTCCTAATGCTCGCATCTACTCTCAAGGTGATTCACTTTTTATCAATAATGGTGGCTGGATTCATCGCTTTGAAAAGAAAGAGCTCAATAACCGTAGGACACCTGCACCCAAGTGGCTCTCTATTCGAACACAAAACGATGGCAGACAATCATTTCTTATGATTCGTGGAGACTTTATCTTTGATGGAGATCAAATCCACGGCTGCGCTATGCTTGACCAGAAGGTCATTGCCACAAGCCGTGGTATTTAAGAGTTAATTAACGATAGACGGGAAAGTCACGGCAAAGTGTAACCACTTCATTAGCAACTTTCTTTGCTTCTTCAGGATTGCCTTTGTTTTTAAGAACACGACCAATCCAACCAGCGATCACTTTCATATGCTCTTCTTTCATGCCACGAGTGGTGATGGCCGGAGTACCGAGACGAACACCTGAAGTAATGAAAGGTGATTTCTTATCACCTGGAATCATATTCTTATTGCAAGTGATGTGAGCAGCTTCAAGCATTTTCTCGGCTTCTTTACCGGTGAGACCAACAGAATCAACATTCACTAGCACGAGGTGATTATCCGTTCCGCCAGAGACAATTTTGATCCCTTCGTCTTGAAGAGCTTTTGCTAATGCCTTTGCATTTTTCACAACTTGCTCTTGGTAGGTTTTAAATTCAGGCTGAAGGGCTTCAAGAAATGAAACAGCCTTTGCAGCAATCACATGCTCTAGCGGTCCACCTTGAATACCAGGAAAAATATTGAAGTTCGCTTTCTTTGCAAGCTCCTCATCATTAGTAAGAATGATTCCACCACGAGGACCACGAAGAGTCTTGTGAGTAGTTGATGTCACATAATGGGCATGAGGTACTGGCGAAGGATGAACGCCAGCGGCAACGAGACCACTAATGTGGGCCATATCAACAACGAGGTAAGCACCTACGCTATCAGCGATTTCTCTGAACCTCTGAAAATCAATAGTTCTCGAGTAGGCGCTGGCACCAGCAATAATCATTTTGGGTTTTTCTTTTTTAGCAAGCTCGGCAATGACGTCATAGTCGAGTTCTTCTTTTTCGGTATCAAGGCCATAAGAGATAACCTCATAAAGTTTACCTGAGAAATTAACTGGAGAACCGTGAGTAAGGTGACCACCTTGAGCGAGATCCATTCCCATGATTTTGTCACCTGGCTCTAGAAGAGCAAAGTAAACGGCCATATTCGCTTGAGAGCCAGAATGGGGTTGAACATTGGCAAACTTCGCACCATAGAGTTCTTTAAGACGATCAATGGCGAGTTGCTCTGCTGTATCAACGAACTCACAACCACCGTAGTAGCGCTTCTTAGGGTAGCCTTCGGCGTACTTATTAGTAAGAACACTTCCTTGAGCTTGCATAACGGCAGAGCTGGCATAGTTTTCAGAAGCAATAAGTTCAAGACCTTCTTCTTGGCGCTTTGTTTCCAGGCCAATAAGCTCAGCAATCATTGGGTCCATTGCTGAAATTGATTTTGAATTGGGATGAAACATCCTTAGACTCCTTCTCTTTTGAGAATCAAAGAACAGTTGGTGCCACCAAAACCAAAAGAGTTGTTGAGGGCATAATCCACTGTTTTTGATATGGATTTGTTGGGCACATAATTAAGGTCACACTCAGGGTCTTGATTATCAAGGTTAATCGTCGGTGGAAGATTCCCCGTGTGAAGCGCCATTGTACAGAAAACTGATTCAATTCCACCAGCAGCACCAAGAAGGTGGCCAGTCATGGACTTGGTTGAAGACACATGAAGATTATAAGCATGGTCACCAAAAGTTTTCTTAATAGCATTGGTTTCACCAATATCTCCAAGCGGAGTTGATGTCCCGTGAGCATTAATATAACCCACTAACTCTGGTTTGATACCGGCCATATCTAAAGAAGATTGCATTGCCTGACATGCACCCAATCCTTCTGGATGGGGAGCCGTTATATGGTAAGCATCACTACTTGAACCATGGCCAACAACTTCAGCATAAATAGTAGCGCCTCTTGCTTTAGCCTTGTCATAATCTTCAAGGATGAGAATCCCTGCACCTTCACCCATAATAAAGCCGTCTCTTCCTGTATCGAAAGGACGAGATGCTTTTCCTGGATCATCATTACGACGGGAGAGTGCTTTCATATTAGCAAAGCCGGTAATTGTCATGTCGGAGATAACAGATTCTGTTCCGCCGGTAATCATGACGTCTTGTCTTCCTGTTTGAATTTCCATCGCCGCTGTTGAGATAGCATGGGCCGCAGAGGCACAAGCACTAGCGATAGTATAATTGATTCCCTTAATACCATTTTGAATGGAGATGAGACCGGAAGCCATATTAGGAATAATAGAAGGAATAAAGAAAGGAGAAACTCTTCTCGGTCCTTTTTCCATATAGACTTTGTGTTGAGCTTCAATAAAAGGGAAGCCACCCATGCCTACACCAAGAACGCATCCTACTTTTTCAGGAGCATAACCTTGCCAGTCATCTTTTGAGAGACCTGCATGAGTGAGGGCTTCATGAGTGCTATGAAGACCAAGATGGATAAAGCGGTCATAGCGTGCGTGTTCTTTTTCGGGAAGAATATCGTTGGAGAGTTGAAAGTTTTTAATTTCTCCAGCAATTTTAACAGTAAGGTGTTCTGTCGGAATTTGTTCAATGAGTGAAATCCCTGGCTTTCCTTCAAGGATATTGCCCCAGACTTCTTTAAGGTTGTGACCAAGGCCACAAGTGATTCCCATTCCGGTGATCGCGACTCTTTTCATTTGGCACCTCAAAAAAAAAAGCCCCTTTCGGGGCCTTAAGCATTATTGTTTTGAATCAAGATATTTGACGACGTCGCTGACTTTCTTAAGTCCCTCAGCATCCTCTTCCGGAATTTCAATTCCGAATTCGTCTTCCATCTTCATCATAAGCTCAACAATGTCGAGCGAGTCTAAGTTAAGATCGTCGACAAAGCTTGTTTCCGCAGAAATTTTCGCTTGGTCTACTTTCGTTGCATCGCTTATGAGCTTGATGACTTTTTCTTCCATTTCTTACTCCTAGAAAAAAATCCAAAACTTTTGATTAGAATTAAATATATAATCCGCCGTCTATTTTTATCGTTTCACCAGTAATATAAGAACTGGCATTACTTAGCAAGAAGTTAACGAGGTTTGCGACCTCTTGCGTTGTACCAAATCTTTTCATTGGAATTCCAGCAAGATAGCTATCCTTTGTCTCTTCTTTTAAAGCATCGGTCATATCCGTATCAATGAAGCCCGGACAAATCGCGTTGCAGCGCACATTTTTTGCTCCCAGCTCTTTAGCCAGTGATTTCGTAAGCCCCACCATACCTGCTTTTGAGGCAGCGTAAGCAATTTGGCCTGCATTACCCATTAATCCCACAACGGATGAAATATTGACTACACTGGCGTTTTCAGCGCGTAAAAAGCCACGACTTAGGACTTGGCTGACCATGATGGAGCCTTTGAGATTTGTGTTAAGCGTTGCTTCTACATCTTCTTCCTTCATTCTCAGAACAAGTTGGTCCCTGGAAATACCAGCATTATTAACAAGCCCTTCAATAACCCCATGCTCTTTAGCAAAAGCATCGAGGGCATCTTTTATTTGTGGTGTATTGGTGACATCAAACATCACTGGAGTTGCAGCTGTCGCCCCAAGGGACTTCAAGTGTTCGCCCATTTCATTGGCCACTGCTTCTTTGCCCTCACGAAAATTAAAGACGACATGAGCACCTTGCTCAGCAAGACTTTCTGCAATGGCACGACCAATGCCACGGGTGGCCCCAGTAACAAGGATCTTTTTACCTTTTAAGTCTTCAAAGTTTACTTTCATGACAACAACTCCTTGAGCTCTTCAAAAGCGCCTTCTTTATCTAAAGAGACAACCTTAATATTACGATTAATTTTACGCAGAAGACCCATAAGCACACGGCCTGGACCTACTTCAATACAAAGAGTATCGTCTGGTAGCGCTTCAATGCTTTGGGTCCAGCGAACAGAACCATCGACCTGCTTTATAAGGTTTTCCTTAATGATAGATCCCGGAGTATCAGCTGCGTATTCCACAGCATCAATATTCGCAATGTAAGGTACGAATGTGGGTTTAAATTCAATGGTTTCAAAATGAGCAGCAAGTTTCTCTGCAGCTGGCTTCATAAGACTTGAGTGAAAAGGTGCAGACACATTAAGCTCAACACAACGATGAGGCTCACTTATATTTTCTTCAAACCATTTCACTGCTCTATCGCAGGCTTCTGCATGACCTGAAATAACGGTCTGATTTGGCTCATTAAAGTTTGCTGGCATCACTTCATTATCTGTTTGGCTGACGGCCTTACAGGCTTCTTCAATTTTTGCCATTGGTATTTTCATTACGGCAATCATTTTGCCTTTTCCTGCAGGCACAGCTTCTTGCATATAAGTACCACGAAGATTGACGGCCTTAACAGCATCTTCAAAGGAGAGGCATTTCGCAGCAACAAGTGCAGCATACTCACCAACTGAATGGCCAAGAACACGGTCAATTTTAATATTCTTATTGAGAAGAATCTCCCACAGCTTATCGAATAAAGCGACAGAGTGGGCGAGGATTGCGGGCTGAGTATTGGCCGTCAACTTGAGGTCGTCTTCTGGTCCTTCAAGCATCATTTTCTTGAGGTCGTAGTCTAGTGCAGTATTTGCTTTATTTAAGAATTCAAAGCTAGGCTCACCCTCAAGGGCTTTACCCATACCAACGTATTGAGCACCTTGACCGGGAAAAATAAGTGTTACTGATTTCGTCATAGGGTTCTCCTTATGAAGTTGATTTCTTTAGCAGCGAATTAGTAGCGAAGAAGAGTGGCACCAAAAGTAAGACCAGCTCCAAAGGCGTCAAAAAGAACAAGATCTCCTCTTTTGATTCTTCCATCAAAGATGGCTTCATGAAAAGCGATAGGAACAGTTGCAGCAGAAGTGTTGCCGTAGTTTTCAATATTAACGATAACCTTCTCCATGGGGATACCAAGAAGCTTAGCCGTTGTTTCAATAATTCTAATATTTGCTTGATGAGGAACAACCCAGTCGACGTCCTCAAGACCAAGCCCCGCTTTTTCTAAAACCACGCGGGCATTGTCTGCAAGAGTTCGGGTCGCCACTTTAAACATTTCACCACCTTTCATTCTCATAAAGTGGCTACCGTCTTTGAGGTGGTGAGCTTCAATAGGGTGAACGGAACCACCAATAGGTTGGTCGAAAAATTCTTTGCCTTTTCCATCTGCACCAAGATGAGTGGCAAGAATTTCTGATGCTTCACCCTCTTCTGCTTCCCCAACAATGGCGACACCGCAGCCATCACCAAAGAGGATGCAGATACTTCTATCAGTCCAGTCAACTTCACGAGAAAGCATTTCAGAACCAACGACGAGAACATTCTTCGCCATTCCTGTTTTGACAAAACTATCGGCCATATTCACGCCATAAACAAAGCCCGAACAAGCTGTCGCAATATCAAAGGCCGTGCACTTATTTGTCATTCCTAATTTTTGTTGAAGAACTGAAGCGGAATTTGGAAGTTTGTAATCGGGAGTAACAGAGGCAAAGATAATCATGTCAATATCATTTGGCTCTAACTTTGCTGCCTCTAGAGCTTGCCATGCCGCTCGTTCAGCCATGTCTGCTGGAAACTCACCACCTTCAGGGTTACAGATTCTCCTGGCTTTAATCCCTGTACGTTCATAGATCCACTGATCATTAGTATCGACAATTTTCTCGAGGTCAAAGTTCGTCATGACCCTTTCTGGAAGATAGATGCCGGTCCCTTTGATTTTAGTCTTTGTGGTCATCGTGGTTGTCATAGCTGCCCTTAGGTCTTTGAATTAGAAATTCATGGATAAAAAAAAAGGGCCTCTCATAAAGAGGCCCCAAATATTCAAATTGAGTTATAGCTATTTGACAAGACTTAGTGAAAGAAAGCGAAGATGCGCTTACTCCTCAGCCTCACCTTCTTCTTCACCAGCTACTGATACAGTAAGAACTTGCTTACCTTTGTAGTGACCACAAGCAGGACAAACTGTGTGGGGAAGAATATGTGAACCACAATTAGAGCAACTCATAGGGTGCTTTCTATATAGTTTGTGGTGCTGGCCCGCTCTTCTTAAGCCTTTTCGAGATACAGATGTTTTTTTCTTAGGTACGGCCATTTCAGACTCCGATTATATTCAGCATTAACAACAACTAATGGTAATTAGACAGGTGTTTTTACTAGGAAAGAGTCTGTAAGACAAGTCCTTTTTGGGCAATTACCTTTTTTCAGGGTGTTGCTTAGCTGGTCTTTTGATGTTTACAGGGCCCATGGTTAAGATCTTTGCCACATTCTTGGCAAAGTCCGAGGCATTGTGCGTCATGAAGAGGGAAGTGGTCAATATTCATAAAGAGGTTTTCATGAAGCATTTCAAAGACATCAACATTGCCCTTGTCATGAAAATAAAGATCGAACTCTTCATTTTCGGTAAAGATGTCATCGAGCTCTTCAAACTCAGGTTCTGTTTCTAAAACTTTAGGAATAAAGGACACTTGAAAATCGGCATCCACTTCTTGAGGAGTTGGTGTGAGGCAGCGCACGCAGGGAGCTTGATACTTTGAAGAGAAATGACCCCAGATGAGAATATGGTCGCCGAACGGCTTGCCTGACTTTCTTTTAATTTTGAGGCTGCAAGAAAACTCACTTCGCTCATAGGTAGAGTCTTCTTTGTCAGTGTTTTCCTCGAGCTCGTCCAAAAGACTTTTTACCCACTCTAGATCTGTGCCGAGCTCGTATTCATAGGTTTCATCAAAATTGTAATGGCCTAATTTAATTTGTGGCTTCAAGGTATTAAAAACCTGATTATTATTATTCATTGAGTCCTTCCTTGAAATTTTTTATCTCTCGCAATCCTCTCTGTCTAGACCATTTGTGAATAATACAACGCTTCGGGTATGCTAGTATTCGTGCCGCAATGAGGGCAAAGGACTGAGAATGATACTTTTTATTGTCGGATTTATGGGGGCTGGTAAAACTACTCTCTTGGAAAAATGGTCAAAGGAGTGGCAGGGGGAGAGTGGTGACCTCGATCATTTATTAGCTGAAGAACTCAGCATAAAACCTGAGCAGTTGGGTGAATGGATTCTCAAGGCAGGTTGGGATGACTTTCGTGCTATTGAAACTCGAGTTCTCAAGACACTGCTAGAGAAAGACTCTGGGATCTATTCACTGGGCGGAGGGGCTTTTCATCGTTTAAATAGAGGGCTTCTTGAAGCAAAAGTAGGGGTGAGGAGTATCTTTGTCGAAACAGATATTGAAGAATGTTGGCGCCGCGTTAGTGGTGATCCGAATAGGCCCCTCGCTTCTGCGGGAAAAGATAGGTTTATCGATTTATATAAGGAAAGAGTGAAAGATTACCAAATAGCTAACTATTCAGTATCTGGAGATAAAGATTTTCCAGCGCTTGAGGATTTTTGCAAAAAATACAGACTTTCTCTCACAATAGACTAAATGAGTCTGATTAAGGCATAATTAAGTGTGCCCTAGTGCTAAGAAGGCACGACTTAGAGGATATATGGATATGATGGATACAACGCGAAGAATAATCAATCAAAACTCGTCTACATATACTATGAGTGGTGAAACACAAATTGTTGTTGCTCTTCTCGTTAGCGATCTCAAAGTTGCAAAAAAATTATCAGAAGTTTATAAGGCCATGGGCATAGCACCCTATGTCTGCACGTCCTTAAGTGAATTTTGGCAAGAAACTTTAAAAGAGATGCCTCACATGGCCGTTGTTGATGTCAAAATGATGAATCAAGGGGACTACTTATTAAAAGATCATCCTATGGTGGTCAGCGAAGAGTTGCCTCTCGCTTTTTATTACGATGAAACAAGTAGTGCTCTTCTATATTCAGCTTACGACACTTTAAACTTTGGTTTTATTGATGGTCGTCTAAGCCTGAAGGGGCAGTTAAAAGGCATTCTTAAACGTTTTAATACATTTCACTCCTGGCATAATCGCGCTAAAGACGCTCTTCTTGCTGAAGAAAATCTTGATGGTAAGTTAGCAAAGATTGTTAAAAAAACTGAAGAGCTAAAAGAAAAAACTTTTTATCAAGCGCTTCAAAAAAGTATACAGGGGCGTCTAGAATTAGAAAAAGAGGCCGATGACTTTCAATCTGCAATAGCCCGAGTTTTTGCCCCAATGAAAGAGTTTCGCTCTTTTACTTTTTTAGAACTTTCACCTTCCAAGCAAAAGCTGGTTTCACCTAAATTTCAATATGACAAATATGTAGAAATTCCGTCCCTTTGGTTGGGGAGAACTTGCGAAAGTGGAATTGAATTCTTTGCACAAAATATGGCTTCACAGATTTGTTTAGAGCTTATGGGTGGGGAGCTTATGTCTCTTCTTATTCGTGGAAAGTCACGTGAAGCCGATATGATTATTTTTATACGAGTTGAGGGAGAAGAGTTCTTGGCCCAATTTGACTGGGAATCGCTTGAGCGCTACCTGTCGGGACTTTATAGTTACTTCGCTTTAAGAGGAACAACTGAAAAAGATCAGGCAAAGCTAAATGGGCAGACCTGGGACCTCTTTAGTCTTTTAGATGATATTAAGTATGGTGCTCTTCCTGAATCGCGAGTTGAGGGGGGCTATGAAAGGTTTGCCCTGATCGGAATTGACTTTAAAGAGCTTGTTGAGCGAGCGCTATCTCAAGAAGGAATGCGTTTTTATTGGAAGAAGTTCTTCTCCGACTTCTTAAATGGTCTTGATGTTCAAAAAGGTATAAACGCTAAAAACTATCACTATGATCTTAGGCATACTCTTCTTCTTGTTGATAAAGAAGAGGTTGAGCATACACTTTCTGAAATTAAGAATTATTGTTTGCGCTACCCATTTTGGAGATACTTCGAGGATGCTGACGTTGTCCTTGGGGCGAGCTTAAAGCCTGAGGTGAGAATTATTCCGATGTCACCCCAGGCAATAACAATGATCGCTAGTGAAGACACTCAAGTAAAAAAACTTGAAAGTACTTTTGAAGAAAAACCGAAGAAAGCAAAAAGAAAAGGGTTCTACCATCCGGGTAATGAACAAAGTATGTAATGGAGCTTGGGCGTCTTGGTAGTCGACTGATCGTCGACCTCTCCCTTTTTAAAGAGAATGTTAAATTATTGAAAGATCACTTTCCTGATCAGCAGGTCCTTTTTATGGTCAAGGCGGATGCCTACGGCCATGGCATTTTGGAGATGGTAGAATTTTCTATTGAGGAATGTGGTATCAAAGAGTTCGGAGTGGCCTCTTTAAGCGAAGCGCTTGCTCTGCGAAAGTCCTTACCTGAAAAAGAGTTTGAGCTTTATGTTTTTTCTGATCAAGGTCTTAGCCTTAAGGAGAATCATGAGCTGTATCATCAGAAGCGAATTTTTCCAGTTATCACCAAGTGGAGTGATTTATTGGTATTTTGTGAGACTCCTTCTCTCAAGGGTGGTCCTCTTTGTTTAAAGTTTAATACGGGGATGAATAGGCTTGGAATAGACTTTGATGCAGCAGAGGAAGTTGTATCCTACTTAAAATCAAAGGGTATAAAGGAGATTCATCATTTAATGAGTCACTTTGCTAATGCTTCTCTTTCGATGGAGAAAAATAATCGCAACCTTTGGCAAAGAGAGCGCTTTAAAGAATTAAAAGTTTCTCTTATTGGTGCTGGTCTCAACATAAGGAATTCCTCCATGGGGAATTCCGGAGCTTTAGAACAAGGGATTGGCGCAGAGGAAACTCACATAAGACCCGGCTTAATGCTTTATGGGCCAAGTTCAATGGCGCCTAAAAATAAAGATAAAACTTTTTGGAATGGTAAAATTATTTCTCGTCTTGAAACAACTATTCTTAGCTTAAGGAATATTAAGAAGGGAGACCCTATTGGTTACGGAAGTGTAGCTTGTCCAGACTCTGGACTTCTTGCCATTATCGCTATCGGCTATGGTGATGGTATAGGCACAAGGTTTAGTGGAGCACACCTTACTCACCGAGGTATTGAGGGGCAAATTGTTGGCCGAGTTTGCATGGATATGACCTTCGTTTTATTCCCAGAGGGGACGGACTTAAAAGAAGAAGAGAGCTTTACCATTTGGGGGAGTGACCCTGTGTTTTTTGGGAAGTTTTCCCAGGAAACAGGTACTGTACCTTATGAGTTGGTTATTGGTCTTACAACTCGCGTTCCTAGAATCTATCAGATAAACTAATTCCATGAGTGCCCAAGCTAAGAAATTAGAAAAGAAAAACTTTATTATTGAAATGATTGAAGGCTTAGGCGCTTCAATTCTAGAGTCACTTGAGGGACTTGGAAGCTTTATTAGCTTTGTCTTGAGAGCTCTTTATTGGCTTTTCAAGCCACCCTTTCGCATGAGACTTTTCACTGAACAGCTCTATTTTGTTGGCAATAAAAGTATGTTCATTATTGGATTGTCTGGCTCTTTTACGGGCATGGTTATGGCCTATCAAACCTACTTTGGTTTCAAGCTCATCAGTGTTGACTCTCTCGTTGGGCCAGTGACTGCACTTACTTTGGCCAAAGAACTGGCACCTGTCCTCACAGGTCTTATCGTTGCGGGAAGAGCTGGCGCAGCCATGACGGCACAGATTGGTTCCATGAAAGTTACTGAACAAGTTGATGCTCTTGAAGTCATGGGCATAAATAGTATTCAATATTTGGCTGTTCCCAGAATTGTTGCCGGAACGATTGCGGTTCCGTGTTTATCGGCCCTCTTTCTTCTTATCGGAAATGTGGGCTCTTATATCGTAGGTACAAAGTTCTTAAGTATTGATGAGGCCATTTACTTATCAAAGCTCGGAGATTTTATGTATCTCACCGATATATGGCAGGGTCTTATAAAGGCCACCTTCTTTGGCTTTCTGATTGGATGCATTGGAACTTACTTTGGATTCAATGTCACAAAAGGGGCAGAAGGAGTAGGTAAAGGAACCAACCTCAGTGTTGTATGGGGTATGATAATGGTGCTCATTTCAGATTATTTTTTAACAAGCTTTCTCATCCACGTATTATAATGCTGACTTTTGAAGAACCCGCCGTAAGGATTGATAATTTAACAAAAGTGTTTGGTGAACAAACAGTTCTTAATAATTTAAGTTTTGATATCCCTAGAGGAAAGATCACAACGATTTTAGGATTTTCTGGAGCAGGAAAGTCAACTTTACTCAAGCACATTCTTGGGCTGATGCAGCCAACTTCAGGCAGCATAAGTGTTCTTTCAAAGAACCTTAAAGATCTTGATCGAGTTGAATTAAGAGGCTTCCGTCAAAACTTTGGGATGCTTTTTCAGTATGCGGCCCTTTTTGACTCACTTACTGCTGTTGAAAATGTGGCCTTTCCCTTGAGAGAGTTTTCCAAACTTTCCAACAATGAAATCCTTGAGCGATGCCATGAGCTCCTTGACTCGGTGGGAATTCAACCTATCTCTCATGACCGACTCCCTTCAGAGTTATCAGGTGGTATGAGAAAGAGGGTAGGTCTCGCGAGGGCCCTGGCCCTTGAACCACAAATTATGCTCTATGATGAACCAACTACGGGGCTTGATCCTATAACGACTCACATGGTGAATGATCTGATCACTTCAACGAGTGAGAGGAATAAAGACCGACAGATGACGTCGATTATTATTTCTCATGATGTTAAAGCCACTTTGAGAATTTCTGACTTTGTGGCTTTTCTTGATCGTGGTAATATTGTTGAGTACTTACCCGCTCAAGAGTTTGCAAATTCAAAGAATGAATTAGTACAAGATTTCGTAAACTTGTAGGGCCAAAGCTTTTTGCAGGGACGCAAAAGATAGATGAACGAACTTAAGGTCGGATTATTAGCTATAGGCACCATGGCAGCCGTAGTTTTCATGTCAATAAAGGTCACCTCCAATCAGTCTGGGTTTGGTGATTACGTCCAGTACCGAACTATTATTAAAGACGCTTCTGGAATTTTTCCAAAGACTCCAATCAGAGTCGCCGGAATCAATGCTGGTCGCATAAAAGAAATTGATCTTGCTAATAATAATGCCCTTATTGTCTTTGAAGTTCTTGAAAAGGTAACCGTAACGAAGGGCTCAAAACTCAAAATAAAAGCCGTAGGTTTCTTAGGGGATAAGTATCTAGAAATTGAAGTCGGTGATAGCACTGAAAGACTTCCTCAAAACTCATTTCTTGCTGCCGAGGAAGGTGGGGGCATTGAAGGTCTTGTTAGAGATGCTTCGACAGTACTAAAAGATGTTAAAGTGATTGTAGGCTCTCTTAAGGAATCCTTTGCTCCAGAAGGTAGACAGCCTCCAATGAATCAGATCTTGGCGGATATGACAGTGGCGGCCAAGTCTCTAAAGGAAATTCTTGAAGGAAATCAAGAAGGCATCAACGATGTTGTCGCCAACATGAACGAACTCTCAGCGGACCTTGCTTACCAGCTTAATAATAAAAACTCAGACTCAGCCATGGCAGACCTTAAAGAGATTCTGGCCAACGCCAAGAATTTTACTAGGGACATGGAAAAAATAATGGCCGATATGAAAGCTGGAAAAGGAACTATGGGCAAGCTTTTAGTTGAGGAGCAGATTGCTGATGAAGTTCGCCAAACACTCTCTGGGGTAAGGCAGCTTGTAACGCGAGTGAATAACGTGAGAACTGAGCTTGAAGCCTTTTCAGGTGCTAATACCGGCTATGGAAGTGAGTCTGCCTTTGGCTTAAGACTTTACCCTTCTCCTGAGCGTTTCTACCAATTTGGTGTGGTGACGAGTGAGTTTGGTATTAAAGATGAGTCTATTATTCGTACTAATATAAATGGCGTTGAGTCAGTTGAAAGTAGAAGCGTCCAACAAAAAAATACCTATCGCTTCAATCTTCAATTGGGACGGCATATTCATAACTGGGTTCTTCGTGGGGGTCTTATTCAATCAACAGGTGGCTTTGGCGTTGATTATGAATTAAATGACTGGGGTTCAAAGTTCTCATTTGATGTTTATGATTATCGAGAAGACATTGGACCAAACCTACGACTTTCAACAGAACATCAAATATACAATGTTTTATACGGAAGAATTCGCTTTGAAGATCTTCTTGAAGATTCAAGAAGTGCAACTCTTAGTTTAGGAATTAAGTTTACGGATGAAGATATCAGAGGTCTCTTAGGTCTCTTTTTGGGTAATTAACTTTGGCATTAAAGAACTGGCTTATTAGAACAAAGAACAAGCAAATCCTCGGTCCAGCGACCAAGGATAAGGTTATTGAGCTTGTTGAAAAAGGTAGTCTCACAGGTGAGGATGAAATCACTTGTGGCAATGGCTACTGGTTTTGGGTCCGAGAAAAAACACTTCTCGAAAAGTATCTTTATGGAGACCTAACTCAAACGTTTAATCCCATTAGTGAAGCTAGAGATGTTCTCACTGCAAAATCTAGCCCAGATGGTGTCACGGCTTCAATAGTTGAAAGTCAACAAAGAGCAAAGTCTCCGCCAGCACCTACTCCACCACCCGCTGATGGAGATATCTTACCAGATGATGATGATCTCGCTTACCCCGATATGGGCGACTTGGATTACCCTAGCGCTGATGCCACGCCTGCTCCTGTTGCAGCAAAAGAAAGTTCTCCACCGACTCCTGTTGCTGTAAATATTCCTGCTGTAGATGAGACAGGTGAAGTTACACTTAGTGATCTTGATAGTGGTATTCCAGAAGAGAACTATGAAAGTGAAGAGGATATTAACTTTCTTTACCCAGATGCTGCTGATCTTGAATATCCTGAGTTACCGGGTAGAGGTCCCGCTGTGACGAAAGAGTTGGAGGGGATGAAGCAAGATTCTGAAGACATAGAAGAACAGGCACCTGAAATAGAAGAGGATGCAACAGATCCTAATGTCGCCATTCCTCAGTTAAGCGAAGAAGTACAGCCACCAGAACCGCTTAAAAAGAGCACTAAAAAAAAGTCTAAAAAGAAGAAGCGAGTAAAGCGAGAGGTCGTTAAAGAGCGACGAGGGAATGACCGGTATCTCATTTTTATTGCCCTCCTTTTGGTCACAGTTATTGGGGTGGTGATTTACTATTATAAGTCAGTTCTGAATAAACCTCTTCCGGTTATTGGTATTGCAAGCGCTGAGGCCCAGACTATTGAGAGTTTAAGTAAAAAAAAAATCTTTTAGAAATAGAATCTCTTTCCAACGACTACTTAACAATAAACGTTAGCCTTGATCTTTCAGGTCTAAAGTTTAGTGATCCTGTATTTAAAAATCTCGAAAATTGTAAAGCTTATGAGGACTACCTATTTAAAATGGGAATCCTATTAGCCTTAAGAAGGGGCCTTAGAGAGAAAGTTATTGATTCAATGACAAAGTGTTCGGAGTTTCTAGGGGATGACTTGAAGAGAATGATGTTCTTCCCTTTCTTAGGAAATGTTCAAGAAGTGGGACAGTACTTAAAGGTTAATGGTTTAAACCTAAAGGAGCGCTTAAGAACACAGAGTAAGTTTACGCGAAGAAAGAGTATTCTTAAGAGTAAAGAAGAGATCATGGAAATAATTGATCTCCTAAAAAATGAAAAAGAGATAGTATCGCCCTTAAAAAGGGACCATCTTCTTAAGAAAATTACGAGAATTCGAGTGTCATTATGGAAGAGAGTATTTTCTCTTTATATCGCAATAAAGGCAGAGAATGAGCCATGGGCCTCTTCGTTGAAGCGCTCTCTTGCTAAAGAAAGTCCATACTTCAATATTCTCATGAGCCTTCCTTTTGATGATTCTGAACAATTGAAGATTCGAGACTTTCTGGTCGATTTATTAAGTCTATACCGAAGCGAGTACGAAGATACTGTGGGCCTAAAAATACTTGCTGAAAGGCTCACTCGATACGGAGAAAAGGCAGAGTTTCGTCTTCTGAGGACGAAGTTTGATGCTGATTGGTCTTTGACTGAGTTAAGAAGTAATTTCAAGAACCCCGTTCTTAAAAGAGAGTTCTTTGATTTTTGGTTTCAAGTAATGATGAATAGAACTTCTGAAAATGAAATTAAGGAGCATTTAAGAAGTACTTTGGATAGTCGCGTCCTAAAGAGTTCTGAAGACTCTCAATTCTGGATCTTTGAATTTTTCTTTCCTGCTGATAAAGAGCTTCGTAAGATTATTACGAAAAGGCTTTTGGAAATGTGGAACTCCTATCAGATCGAAAAGAAATTCATTGTTTTAAAAGCAATGGAAAAGTCTGAAGTAAAAACTAGCTTAATTGCATTAGACCCTCAATTTAAAAGAGCAGACTTTCAATATAAGAGAGAGTTCTACACAGACCTTCTCAATAGTGGTTATTCAACAGAGTATTCACTCTACTCTCTTTATCAAATTGGCGACCGACAAGAAGAAAACTTGTGGTGGCTAATGTTTTGAAATGAGTGACTACTACCAGCCTGACTTTTACCGCTTTTCCGAAGACTCTCTCTTGTTAGTAAACTTTATAAGGGATGAGTTGAGGGGGAGTGAAACAGAAGCACTTGAGATTGGTCCCGGCTCTGGCGTGATAAGCATTGAGTTGTTACAGACAAATCCCTTATTGAGAGTTACCGTAATTGAGCTCCAAGAGGCGTTTGAGCAGTCTTTGCAGAAAAACTTAAAACTCTTTAGTAGAGAAGCTGATGTCTATATAGATGATTTTCTAAGTGTAGAAATGCAAAAGAAGTTTGATGTCATCTACACCAATCCACCTTATTTCTTCAGGGATAACTCAAGAGAATCCTCCACAAGGGAGAGGGATTTGTGCCGTAGAATGGAGAGGCAAAGTTGGGAGCTGTGGCTTGAGAAAGTTAAAAGTCTCTTAAGTAAAGATGGCTCTTTTTTCTTCTGTCACAAAGAGAGTGAAGGGCTTTTTAGTGAGGATCATTGGAGAGTTGAAAAAAAGAAAGAATTAAAAGGCTTAAGTCTCTTCTTACTAAAGGCTAGGAGTTAAGTTTACTTTGTAAGTATATTGAAATGAGCTTGTCTCTAAGTTCCGGTTCTAAATCCTTATACTCTTCTTCAGCAAGCTTTTTCCACTTCTTATATTCAGGGCTTTGAGGATGAAGCTTTATGCTATTTTGTTTTACTTTTTGCTCTGATGTGACATCTGCCCTCATCATTATGTCTTCCATTTGCTTTTGAAAGTGAGTGCTATCAACAATAAACTTAAAGTAGCGCACTTTACTTTTCAGATAGGGGAATTCTTTAAAAATTTTCTCTCTTAACACTTCTTCATTCATACTAAGTGCTTGTGAGTAGGCAGAGTGATTTGTTAAGATTGTGAGGGTTTTATTTTGGTTTTTGAGAGGAACCGTCGTTTTGGCAAGCTTTGGACCAACAATCTTGGGCCACGCCCTTATAAATATAAGAAAATCAAAAAACTCCTCAGAAGAGGTTTTCTTGTAGTAAGGAGAGCCCGTTTTTGAGCCCTTACTTGAGGGCTTATGACCCAGTATGTCAGAGATTTTCTTGAACATGCTCTATCTCAATCTTTATCAGGCCCTTTGGCAAGATGTTTTCTCTGAGTGAGCGTCTCATCTAGGCATTCGGTTAAGCATGTTTTATGATGGCGCTATGATAAAGAGGCTCTGGATACTTCCTTTGATGCTCTTCGCTGCTGCCGGTTGCGCCGGCTATCGATTTGAGAAACAAGGAAACCCTTTTCAAAATGATAATATTCGCTCGGTGGCGATACCTATGTTTGTTAATAACACTGTCTATAGTGGTGTTAGCGCACCTTTCACGAGAGAAATTACTCGTCTCTTTTCTTCTTTCCCAAGACTAAAGATTTCAACCTCTTCCAACACAAAATCTGACGCTATTGTTCTAGGAATAATTAATAGCCCCAAACGCTACGCCACGGCCATGCAAACAACGGCGACGAAATTTACGGCTGGTGAGTTAGAAGAGTCGACCGGCAATAGGTCTCAATTCTACGTACCAACGGCTTCAAGTTACAGAGTCGATATAAGAGTGATAATGATTAAAAATCCAACGACAGAGGATATCCGGCTGCTTTCTTCAAAAGTTGGTGGCTTGGTTAAAAACCATCCAAAAGTTGTCTTTAATCAGGCCTTCTTTTACACTGGTAACTTCAATAGAGAGTCTAAAGATACGATTACCTCCGATAGCGGTGGGATTGTGAATTATTCCAAAACAAAGCGATATTTTGAGCAAACACTCGATGGTCTTGCCGTCCAAGCGGCGCGAGATCTAGAGGACTTGGTGATCAATGTTTTCTAGCTTCTTTCCCTGGGAATTTATTCAAAACTTTCCTGAGCTGGTTAGCCCCAATGAGCCAGGTCTCTATGCTTTTTCTTGTTACGATCCTTTTTTAGAACGTATTTTTATGGGAAGTCTTCCCAAAAATATTCAGGGTGGCTTTAAGGTATTAAGTGGTAATGAGGTAACGAGAGCTTGGCTAGAGAATAATTTAAAAACACTAGACCTCTTTGCGGAAAATCAATCTTATAAAGTGCTCTTGGCAGGGGAAATAAATGCAGAAGCAGAGGACTTTCTCCTAAATGAAGAGATTGACTGGGACCAGCGCTTCTTTCTGTTGAGCTTTATTGGTGAAAGTAAGTTCTTCGACAAGCTTAAAAAGAAAAAAGAAGTAAGAAGTCTCAAAGTGAAGGCACCTCGCTTTTGGGAGGCAGGAAAGCTCTTAAAGTTCCTATGCGAGCAGACAGGGGTACTTCTTACTTATGAAGTACAAAACTATGTTTTAGAGGCCATTGAAAATGAGCCTGGGGAGCTTCTGGCCGCACTTAAGAGGCTTGCTCTTTTAGGTAAAGACCCCAAGAGACTGACTCTGAATGAGGTGAAGCGAGAGCTTTCTCAAGAGAGGCTAGATCAGTTTGAGTTGGCAAAAATATGGGGGGAAAAGAAGGAGGCTGAATTTTATAAGTCTCTGTTAAATGTTTCTTCGGACTTTGAGTCAATGAGGATATTTTTCAACTTTATGCAAGGGCATACATTAAAAATGATTGATACCAGTTATATGCGCACAAAAGATCGCTTAACAAAGTACGATCGTCAGATAGAATCTCATGCTAACCTTTGGCAGAGAGATGATCTTAAAGCAGCTCTTCATGATTTTGCTGAGTTTGAGATTCTTGCCAAATCCAAGTCTGAAGGCTTGAACATGGTCTTTAGGTCAAAAATCATTTCTTCCTATAAGTGAGTAACTAACTATTTATTGCTCACAAACAAAAAAGCCCGTCTCAAAAGACGGGCAACAGAATATAGTTTTGAGAAAAGAACTAAAGCTTCGAGATTTGACTCGCAAGACGGCTTGTCTTTCTCGCAGCATTATTGTCCTTAATAATTCCGGACTTTGCCATTCTTGCGAGAAGGCTTTGGACTTTAGTAAACAAAGTCGTCGCAGTTGTCTTGTCGCCGCTTTCAATAGCAGCACGAAGACCTTTTACAACTCTTCTCGTTTGAGAAGTCTTTGTCTTGTTAAGTTCAGTTCTAGTTTTGGTTTGTCTTACTCTTTTCTTTGCAGACTTATGATGTGGCACGAACAACTCCTGCGGTTAGCTTAATGCACTGGTCTAAGAATCTTTAAAATACGTTTGAGTTGTATTTCATCTGGACAGACATGGCAAGGTTTTATTTGATAAAGGCTTGTAGCGCCGCTATTATCGACCAAAATTTTCATGGTTTAGGGACTTCAATTTAAAATTCAAACACTCTTAAGGAGAAGCTATGTCATCCATAAAAACAATAGCAGTTGTCGGAGCTGGGCAAATGGGGCGAGGAATTGCTCAGGTAGCAGCAATGAATGATTATCAAGTGCAACTATTTGATATTTCGAAAGAGTCGTTGGAGTTCGCCTTGAGTTTTATCGAAAAACAACTTAATCGCGGTGTTGAGAAAGGTAAGTGGGAAAAGGCATTTGTAGACAACACTCTTTCTCACCTGACATCCACTAGTAATCTTCAGGACTTAAAAAGTGCTGACCTTATCGTTGAGGCGGCTACTGAAAATAAAGAAATTAAATTTAATATTTTTAGGGATCTTGATAAGGTGGCTAAGCCAGAAGCGATTCTGGCAACAAATACTTCCTCAATCTCTATTACTGAAATTGCAGCTGTTACTAATCGTCCAGATAAGGTCGCAGGAATGCACTTCATGAACCCCGTACCTGTCATGAAGTTGGTAGAAGGTATTCGTGGCCTGGAGACGAGTGACCAGACTTTTGATGAAGTGGCTAAGGCCTCTGAGAAAATGGGAAAGACTTTTATCAAAGTTAATGATGTTGCAGGCTTTGCCATCAATAGAATTCTCATGCCAATGATAAATGAAGCCATTTATGCGCACTATGAAGGGGTGGCCAGTTGTGAAGATATTGACACCGGAATGAAGCTTGGGACAAATCAGCCTATGGGACCTTTTGAGTTAGCAGACTTTATTGGACTCGATACTTGCCTAGCGATTATGGAAGTTCTTCACGACGGCTTAGGGGATACTAAGTACAGACCGTGTCCACTTCTAAAGAAATATGTTGCTGCTGGAAGAATGGGACGCAAATCAGGAAGAGGTTTTTATGTTTATAACAGATAATTACGAGACGATTACTTTTGAAATAAAAAACGGTGTTGGTCATCTTACGATTAACCGTGAAAAGAAACTTAATGCACTTAATTCGACTGTACTCGCAGAGTTAAAGAAGATCCTTTCACACCTTATCGAAGAAGACCGTGGCCACACAGTTAAAGGTTTGATCGTCACAGGTGCGGGAGAGAAATCATTCATAGCAGGGGCCGATATTGCAGAGATGCAAGATATGAGTGTCGATGAGGGACGCTCTTTTGGTGCTCTTGGACAAGAGGTAACTCTTCTTTTTGAAAGCCTTCCTATGCCTGCGATTGCTTGTGTTAATGGCTTTGCTCTCGGTGGTGGGTGTGAGATGGCCCTGGCTTGTGACTTTATTTATGCGACAGAGAGTGCGGTCTTTGGTCAGCCTGAAGTTAAGCTGGGCTTAATCCCAGGGTTTGGCGGTACTCAGAGACTCTCTAAAGTAGTGGGAAGAAATAGGGCGAAAGAGATTATCTATACAGGACGAAATGTACTTGCAGATGAAGCCGCTCAAATTGGCCTTACTATCAAGACCTTTTCGACAAAGGAAGAGCTTATTGCAGCAGCGGAGAAAACCTTGGGGCTAGTTCAAAGGGTAAGCCCTAATGCTGTTAGAATTTCAAAGAAAGTGATGAACTCAGGAAATGATCTGACAAATGAAGAAGGGCTAAAGCAGGAACTTGATCAGTTCTCTGCGATCTTCTCATCTGAAGACATGAAAGAGGGAACAAAAGCATTTGTAGAAAAAAGAAAACCAGAATTTACCGGAAAATAAAAAATAGAGGGACTATGAATACACCAGAGTACAAAGAATTAAGAGAGCTCGTAGCAAAATTCAGTGACGCCGAGGTAGGACCTCTTGCTGCTGAGATTGATGAGAAAGGTAAAATACCAGACTCGCTAGTTAAGAAAGTAGCAGAGAATGGTTTCCTTGGTAGTTATGTTCCTGAGGAATATGGCGGAGCTGGAATGGACTATATGAGCTACTCGATTATTGTTGAGGAACTCTCTAGAGGTTGTGCATCAACGGGTGTTCTTGTTTCTGCCCATACTTCTTTAGCCACTTGGCCGATTCTTGCTTATGGCAACGAAGAACAAAAGAAGAAGTACTTACCTAAGCTTGCAAGTGGAGAGTGGATTGGTTGCTTTTGCTTATCAGAGCCCAATGCCGGTAGTGATGCTGGGAGCCTAACAACTTTTGCTGAAGACAAGGGTGACCACTATATTCTCAATGGGACTAAAAATTGGATTACCAATGGGAAAGAGGCGAAGCTGGCCATTGTTTTTGCAAAAACAGAGAAGACCGATAACCATAAAGGGATGAGTACCTTTATTGTTGAGACTGATTGGGATGGGTTTGAGATCCAAAAAGCAGAAGACAAATTAGGCATTAGAGGTTCATCAACAACTCAAATCGTTCTCGAAAATGTAAAAGTTCCTAAAGAGAACCTTCTAGGTAAAGAGAAAAAAGGATTTTCAATTGGCTTGGCCACTCTTGATGGCGGCCGTATTGGCATTGCGGCTCAGGCACTAGGTATTGCAGAAGCAGCCTTTCGTTATGCTAAGAAATATTCACTTGAGAGAGTTCAGTTCGGTAAACCGATTGCGGATCTTCAGGCCATTCAATTTATTCTTGCAGATATGAGTACGAAAATTGCAGCTTCTCGTCTTCTTATCGCTGAAGCAAGCCGCCTAAAAGATTTGAAAGAGCCCTATTCGAAAGAGTCTGCTCATGCGAAAGTTTTTGCAGCAGAGGCAGCGATGTGGGTGACAACAAAAGCCATTCAGGTTCTTGGTGGTAATGGATATGTTAGAGAATATCCTGTAGAGCGTCACTTTAGAGATGCAAAAATCACTGAGATTTATGAAGGAAC
>Ga0136600_1000136_pt1 | contig 40058 bp, 38 predicted proteins | sample AntRauMFilla2698_FD_104634 | JGI IMG/M metagenome (GOLD analysis project Ga0136600, IMG submission 104634) | Saline lake microbial communities from Rauer Islands, Antarctica - Metagenome Filla 2 #698 | ecosystem: Environmental > Aquatic > Non-marine Saline and Alkaline > Saline | place...
TGGCTACAATTGTAGAATCAGGTTTAGTAGCGTTGTAAATCTACACATTACGTGGCATACAACGAGCTCTCCCAAAGTAGAGTTTTTAAGCATGGCACCTTCCGCAATAAATGCGGAATGACGGTTTTGCTATGCAAAAAACAGTGTTACCCCAACTTCCTCAAAAAATACATTCTCAGCAACGCCGGCAGGAACAGCAAATCATAGAATAAAGCCCCGATAATTGTCAGACACGTCAGCGCTCCCATATATTGCGTGGAGTCGAAACTGCTTGTGCCGAGTACGCCAAAACCGATCAGTAAAATCATGCTGGTAAGAATGATTGCCCGACCAGTTCGGTTTGTGGTGACGTCAATAGCATGAAGCATATCGCTTTTTTCATTCATCTCGAGGCGCAGGCGGGAGAGGTAATGGATGGTATCATCAACTACAATACCAAAGCTGATGGTAAAAATGACGGCGGTTGATGGCTTGATATCAATTCCTGCAAATCCCATAAACCCCGCGGTGACAATCAGGGGAAACAGATTGGGCAGCAAAGCGATAAAAGCCAGAGAGGGAGAACGAAACATTAGAAAGAGTATGATTGTTATAAACCCGATAGCGAGCAGAATACTCGAATTCAGAGAAAAAACGATGTTTTCAGTCAAATCAGCTACTAAAATATTGGTCCCTGAAAGCACATAATCATAGTCACTGAATTCCTTATCCAAAAAGTCAGTTAATTCTGAGCGGATTTGATTGATTTTAGCTGATCCCACATCCTGAGTTAATGCAGTGACCCGTAAATAGCGATATTCGAAATCCAAAAAGCGCTCCAGTAAATCCCCATTCGATAATTCCAGCAACAACGCGTATTGACTGACTTGTGCCTCGCTCTCAGCATAAAATGGTTCATTGTCAATGGTTAAAACCTCATGAACACGTACAAGTGCATCACGGAAAGAAACTACCTTTTCAACTTCCTCATACGATTTCATGTGAGCTTCGAGGCGGGAGAGTTTGTTAATCAGATCTGGATTGAAAGCCCCGTTCTCCTCATGAAGATCAAACACAACCTCAACCGGAAACTGTGGTGTGAGCTCTGAACCGATAAACGTGTTATCCCTCATCAACTCCGTATCATCACTTAGGTCATCAAAAATTTTTGAATTAACACGAAGTTCAAAAATTCCAATGCTGAAAACGATCGCAATAAGTGTCCCGATTACAACAATTGATTTGGTATTGCGTGCGATAAAGGCGTTTACCTTATCCAATTGCTGTGACGTTTTTCGATAAAAAAGCATCGTAAATACTCGCTGACGCTTCGTCTGCTTAAAAGTGTAGAGAAAGGGAGTCAGGAAAAGCATCGTTACCACATATGCCAGCATAACTCCTGCCGCGGTGTACAATCCAAAATTTTTCATCGGGATAATATTGCTCACACCCAAGGTGGAAAAACCGATGGCAGTAGTAATACTCGTCAAAAAAGTAGCCAGACCCATCTTTTTGATCATTTCAAAGATGCTCTCCTCACGATTCAGGCCCTGCATGATGCCATCATTATATTTTGAAAGCATGTGAACTGAATCCGCAATCCCTACACAGAGTAAAATAGGTGCGATGGTGGAGCTCATAATCTCAAAATATCCGCCCGTGAGATGAATAAACGCCACTGTAAAAAGAATTGTAATCCACACAATGAGTAGAGGCAGGGTTACATCACGCAGGTTTCGAAAGAGATACCACAGCAAAAGAATGATTAAAACGGAGCCGGTGAAAACGTAATAAACTATTTCGGCATTTAATTCATTTACATATCCATTTCGGAAATAGGGAATTCCGGAGATGTATGATTCCTCCTCAAAACCAAACTTTTGAATAACACGATGCAACCCGTTGATGAATTCAGCACGACTCGGATAGTTATTTTGATCTTCAAAAATATCTACATAAACAGCTGTAACTGTTGCTTCATCATTCAGGTAAATACCTTTGACAAGTGAATCGGACAGCATTTCCTGTTGCACTTTTTCAGAGACAGACTCTCCGTGTTGAATGTAGGGATTCACCTCAATTCCACCATTTTCAGATGCGCGGATTTGTGATGCATCGTACAGAGAACGCACCTCCGAGACGTGCGGTAATTTCAAAAGTGAATCGGAAAAATCAGTTAGTGTGGATAGAAAATCCGCGTCAAATATCGAAGGCTGTTCAAGGGCGATGATGATAGTATTGTCGTCACGCCCAAATAGCTCGGCTACCTGTTCATATTGAGTGAGCGTGGGATCATTTTCCGGAAAAAAACCCTCCAGATTAAAATCAGTTCCAATCTGAGAAGCGGGGTAGATAGCCACAAGACTCATCACAAAAAGAGAGATGATTAAAATCCGTGGATGAGAAGTAAGAAAATTGGTAAAGCGCTTTAAAAAATATTCCAAGTTCAGATAGCTGAATTTTTCAGATTTGTTTTGTTAAGAATGTGAATCGAAACAATGGCAAGGGATTTAAAAACGATCCATAGACTCCGTTAATATCCAATAGCCTGATTCACGTCATACAGTTAGGTGATTGACAAGTGCCGCATTGTTCACTCAGGCGAAGAAACAGATCATTCACTGACTTCATTCCTGCCAAAACCATCGGGCTTCAAAAAAGAAGAGTGATTTTGAACGTAACAGTGAAAAACTAATTTCTGTCTCGTTTAAGGATGGCTTTTTTCCAGCCAAAAAGTGAAAACCGGTTGAAATCACAACATTATCAAGTCCATTCCATGACAGAGCCGGATTAATCCAATAATTTTGATTGGAAACATCCCATTGCGAAAAGAGCTGGAAACGGTAATTATCATCACCAAAAGAATGAACGTACAATAAACCCAGAGAATGAGCCCATTTGTCTCGGGTAATGACATCTTCATAATCATAAATGAGATCAGAAACCCACTCAAGACTCAATCTAATCGACCCTTCCTGATAAACCACGCCAACCATTCCGGTCGCATTCTGTTTTCGCTTAATAAATCCATTGTTGTTATTGCTAAGTGTGTCATCAATGGCAATTAAATCGCCAATTGTTAAACTGTCAGCATTAAACGCTTCAATATTCTGTGGCAGATAATCGAAAGGAGCACTGTGATTATACAACCCTTCAGCTTTAAAAATAAACGAGCCCTGTGTTCTTAATTCAGTGGAAAAGCCAGTCATTATACTTCGGTCGTACTCTCTGTAAAGGTCAAATCGGGCATCAATTCCGTTTCTGTAATACTGTTTATAAAAACGCTGTTGCGGCGGAAGCCAGTAGCTCAGGTACAAGTCGGCATCCCACGAAATGCTCCGGTATCCATAACGTAAAGCAGCCTGAAGCGATTCTTTCAGATCGGGCTGATTAACCTCACGATTTCTCACAAGATTTGCCGGAATGGGAAAAGAGTTCAACAGCGGTTTAATCCACGAAGATGATGTGTCGGGCAAAATGGATTGATTAAAGACAGGGGAGATCGCTGCGTCAAAGGTGTGATCTCCGGCAAAATAGGTTCCGCGAATTACAAAAGGTGCGCCTTGAATATTGGCGAAAGAAGCAGAGAACGCATGACGGAGATAGAGCGGATTATATACGTTGGTCACAAAATTGGTCTCAGATCGTCCCCAGTTCATTTGTTTTTTACCGATTGAGATATCGGCGTTCTCAAAATAGAATGCACCATATAGTTCATTGAGATAGATAAACGGATCAAGATCTTCCGGATTGTGATGATCAATCTCTAAAAGAAGATCCGCAAGATAACCGTAATCGAAGTTTTGTTCTTCGGTCTTGATGTGAAGGGCAGAGGTGGATCGAATAAGCTCTTGTTCAAACGTAGTTATGCCCTGATATGTAGAAACAGAACCTGAAATTTCGGGCTGACTAAACGTAGCATTAGCAGTAAGTAAGGCGAATAAAAATGTAAGTGAACAAAATTTCATAGTGTACGAAAAAGAATCTTAATAATCATTTGAATGGATAATAAATTGATCTTGAGAGTGGACATTTGTATATTTGGAGTATTGTGGGTGGTTACTATCCCGCACACATTAATTAGATAGATGTTTTTAATTCAACACTTCAAGCAGAAAGCAAGACACATATGGCGCACGAAAGAATTGAAATCGATTTAGCATTAGCAAAAGTCTATGATTTAATCAGCAACCCTGTTGATTTTCCAAAGTTCATGACAGAAGTTGATGAAGTTAATAAAATAAGCTCTCAGTCTTTCGAATTTGTAACCAATATTGAGGGTGAGGAATTCCGATGGACTGCTAATGTTATTGACGATTTACGTAATACTCGCTTTGCCTGGATTACAATCAACGGTAACCTGAATCAAACTGCAACAGTTCGTGTAACTCCGTTAGACAACGGAACACGTACACGAGTTGATTTCAGCATTGATTATCGTCCGTTTTTCGGCGAACCAAGTGAAGATCTCGCTCAGTTCATCGAAAGTATTCCTGCATTACTGAAAGGAAATCTCGATACATTTAAAGAACTTGCTGAAAATGATGGCTTTGCCAAAGAAAAAGAAACAGAGAAAGCTAAAGAAGAAGAAGCTGCTGTTTAACTTTTATTTTTACTAAGTATCTTTCAAGGGCTGTTTTCAACAACAGCCCTTTTTTTATGTCTGAATCATATTTTTAACCCGACATTATTTGCAACATGTCTATTTCAATTACAAATTTCTTAGCCTCTGAGCTAACTAATCGACCTTTTTTTGTTCTGATAGGAGAAAAAACCGATTACAGTCATTCTCCTCTTATTCATAACACCGCGCTTAAATTTCATTCTATCAATGCGAGTTACTATGCGCTGAATGTTTCTGAAAACGAAATATCTTCATTGGAATATCTATTTGCCCACCAAAACTTTCTGGGCGCTAATGTAACTATTCCATATAAGCGCCTGGTTATGTCACACCTTGCCACATTAGACGAAGTTGCAGAGCGGGTTGGAGCTGTAAATGTTATTAAAAAAGAAGCTGAAGGATCGCTCTCCGGTTACAATACTGATGTGGATGGTTTTCTTCGCCCTATGAAAATAAAGCATATCACACCGCCAAAACGAGCAGTAATATTAGGGTCGGGGGGAGCTTCAGCAGCTGTGGTTGAGGGGCTTCGGTCGATGGGAACCTACAAGATATACATGGTTAGCAGAAATCCTGAAAATGTGAATCACAATGATGCTGTTGCCGTAATCAGCTACAGCGATTTAAATATCATGCATCCGATTGATGCTGTCATCAATGCAACGCCCGTAGGAATGGGTAATCTGATAGATCAAAGTCCGGTGAGTGCTGAAACATTACGCCATTTGAATCCTGATTTGGTATATGACCTGATTTACAAACCACAGACAACAAAATTTCTACGACTGGCTGACTCATTAGATATTTCACATATTTTTGGCGGGTTATTAATGCTGGTTTATCAGGCAGCCAAAGCATTTCAAATTTGGACAGATAAGCCTTTTCCAGAGGAATTAGTACTTGAATCGTTAAAAGCTAAACTTTCAGAATAATCATGAAATTTTCATTTATCCGGCCAACAGAATTTCCAGCAGATGTACGGGCTTATTTTACGCTGAAAAACGCAGAGTGGAACAAACATCACACAATTCCCGGACTCAATTTAGGGATGAATTCGGATAATGAAGAAATTGTGGCTCGAAACAGAGATGCTTTTTTAACTCAGGTAGAGATTAATTCAGATTCATTGGCGCTCGTCCATCAAATTCACAGTGATAAAATTATAGAAGTTGAAAAACCCGGTGATTTTGGAAAAGCAGATGGGTTGATATCGAATATAAAAGGACTTACGCTTGGGATAAAGATAGCTGACTGCGCACCTGTTTTGATGGCTGATACCAAATCCGACTGGATAGCTGCCATTCACGCCGGCTGGCGGGGAGCTTCACAGCAAATCCATCTTAAAACAATCACAATGCTTCAGGAGCGTGGTGTTGAACCAGAGAATCTAAAGATCTACATAGGACCGTGCATTTCAGCTGAGAAATTTGAAGTTGGCGAAGAAGTAGCAGCGCAGTTTCCCGAAAATGTGGTTTTAAGAAATTACAAAAAGCCTCACGTTGATTTGAAACAGTATCTACGGAATTCTTTGGTCACTTCCGGAGTTGTAGAGAATCACATTGAAATTGATTCGCGCTGCACTATCTCCGACGAGCTTTTTTATTCATATCGGCGGGAAGGAGATCGCAGTGGAAGGATGATGGCCTTTATTCAACGTACTGCATGAGAGTAAGTTATTCCCCTTTTTATTACGCACCGATACCGGAAACGCATGTTTTCCCCATGCGAAAATTTGAAGAATTATATCGGTACCTGACTGATAAATCCATCTTTGATTCATCTCAAATCATAGAACCAACGGCAGCAGATGCCGCAACACTTTCTCAGGTTCATACTTCTCGCTATCTGCGAGCTATTTTAGATGGGGAAATTGAGCGGAAAGAAGAAAGAAGGCTTGGTTTGCCTTGGTCTCCCGGTTTGGCAAAGCGTTCACAACATGCGGTAAGAGGAACAATCAACGCCTCCCTGATGGCACTTCAGGATGGAATATCAGGGAATTTAGCGGGAGGAACGCATCATTCGTTTCCTGATCACGGGGAAGGATTCTGTGTCTTTAATGATGTGTGCATTGCTATAAGAACACTTCAAAAAGCGATGTGGGTTCGTAAAGTTATGATCATTGACTGCGATGTTCATCAGGGAAACGGTACGGCATTTTATTTTAAAGATGATCCCGATGTTTTCACATTTTCCATCCACGGAGAAAAAAATTACCCATTTCGTAAAGAGCCTTCCAAAATGGATGTGGGATTAGAGGATAAAACCGACGACACAACTTATCTCAAAACACTCACTGAGTCACTCGATAAAATATTCAGTTCATTCCAACCCGATCTGGTCTATTATCTCGGAGGAATTGACGTGCTCAAAACCGACAAAATGGGTCGTATTGATTTGACTTTGAAGGGATTAAGAGAGCGCGATGAAACTGTTATTCGATATGTGGGGGAAAAAGGATATCCATTAGTTTGTTTGCTTTCAGGCGGTTATGCTCCTACAGTAGAAGAAACGGTTCACGCCCACGCGCAGATGTTTCAGGCCGCTGTGGAGAATGAGTACTTGTTTAACGGTGGTTGATTTTCGACATTTCGAAAAGTTCACGGTTTAAAACCTTGAATAATCAGGATTCAGGTTTCATTTTCAACCAAAAACACAACCGGAAATAAACATCACCCGACACATTTTTATCAATTTCAAGTCAATAAAGTGCGTTTTATCCTGTATCTTTCAGGCTGAAAGAATGTTAATTAAACTCTATTTATGAGATTCGCCTTACTGGGTTCAACCGGTTCAATTGGGACACAAACACTTGAGATTTGCCGCCGCCAACAGGAAAATTTATTTCCTGTAATTTTATCCGCGAACGGAAATTGGAAGTTATTAGCCAAACAGATTAATGAATTTGAGCCGGAATTCGCAGTTTTAGCTGACGAATCTCACAGAGTGGATTTCATATCAGCTGTAACAAGTAAAAAAACCAATTTACTGTTCGGAAATGAGTCACTTAATACTGTTATCACAGAAACTTCTATCGATTTGCTGCTTAACGCTTTAGTTGGTTTCGCGGGATTTTTACCCACTTACACAGCACTCAGTAATGATATTGATGTGGCGTTGGCTAACAAGGAATCTCTTGTAGTGGGCGGAGAGTTGTTGAATGAAATAAAAACGGAAGCACGACTTATTCCTGTGGATTCTGAGCACAGCGCTATTTATCAATGTTTATTGGGAGAAGAAGAAACAGGAATTGAAAAGCTGATTCTTACTGCGAGCGGAGGACCTTTCAGGACGTGGTCAATAGAAGATATGTCCAACATTACTGTAGAAGATGCGCTGAATCATCCCAACTGGTCGATGGGGAGTAAAATCACAATCGATTCTGCTACTATGATGAATAAAGGGCTGGAAGTCATTGAGGCTAAATGGCTTTTTGATATTCCTCTCGAAAAAATTGAAACGGTTATTCACCCGCAAAGTATTATCCATTCAATGGTTCAGTTTATTGACGGATCAACCAAAGCACAACTTGGTGTTCCTGATATGATGGTTCCCATTCAATTTGCTCTGAGTGATCCAAATCGTTGGGAGTCTGATTTTGAGCGCATGGATTGGACAAAAGCACAATCACTCACCTTTGAACCCGTCGACGAAGAAAAATTCCCTTGTCTGACACTTGCGAGAAAATCGGCTCAAGAGGGTGGTATTGCTCCGGCTGTTTTAAATGCCGCCAACGAAGTTGCGGTTGAGCGCTTTTTAAATGAAGAGGTTTCTTATATTTCGATCGCGAATATTGTAGAGGAGTGTTTGCAAAGCATTGAATCAGAATCAACCCTCGATCTTGAGAGTTTGTTGGAGGCTGATAAAAAAGCCCGTACTCTTGCCGGTAACATCTGAAAAACAACCTGAATATTAGTACATTTTACCTTTCACATAACGATCATATCACGTGTTAGAATTATTATCAACCATACTTATTTTTGTCGCCGCTCTGTTAATTCTCGTGTTTGTACACGAATTGGGGCATTTTCTTGCTGCTAAAGCCTGTAACATGCGCGTTGAACGATTCTCGCTTGGATTTCCTCCACGAGTTGTAGGGATCACAGTCGGAGAAACTGATTATTGTCTTTCTGCTACGCCATTGGGAGGTTATGTTAAAATCTCCGGCATGATTGATGAAAGCATGGATGTTGAGCATCTTGATAAAGATCCCGAGCCGTGGGAATTCCGGAGTAAGCCAGTTTGGCAACGAATTGTTGTGATTTCAGCTGGTGTTATTTTTAACATGATTCTCGCTTTTGTTATCTACTCTGGTATCAGTTTTTCTTATGGCGATTATCGTATTCCTATGGAGAATGTCGGGGGCTTTTATGTTCCGGATTCTTCATTTGTGGCAGAAATGGGATTCAAAACCGGCGATCGTGTAGTGGAAATTAACGATACAGAGGTTGAATATTTCGAACAACTTGTAAATCCTACTGAACTTACTCAGGGTGAAGTCGACTTCACCGTTGAGCGTAATGGAGAAAGGGTTCATATAAAAGCTCCTAAAAACTTTCTTGATCGTATAAATAAGGGTGATTATTTCAGTCAGGTAAATTTACTGCCATCTGATATTACCCGTGTTCAGCCCGGAAGTCCAGCTGAAGAAGTTGGAGTGCCTGATAGTTCAAAAATTCTTGCCATAAACGGCGACAGTGTTTCATACTGGATGGAAGTGGTAAATCATATTCAGAAAAGTCATGGTCCGCTCACTATGACCTTCCTCAAAAAAGGTGAAATTATCCGGCTCGAGGTCACACCCGATCCTGAATCAGGAACAGTTGGTTTCTATAATGTTGGGCAGGAGTATTTTAATGTTGAAACCGTTGAATACGGTTTTGGAGAATCCATAGTAGCCGGTTGGAAGGAGACGGGCGATATGACCATTGGAATTGTGCAGGGTTTCGCAAAACTTATTTCAGGTGATATTTCCGTTAAACAAAATCTTGGCGGCCCCGTGGCCATTGCAAGTTTTACCAAGCAGGCTACTGATGCCGGTGGTGTTAGAGGTTTTTGGGAGATTACCGCCATGCTCAGCGTTACTCTTGCAATTATGAATATTTTACCCATTCCCGTATTAGATGGTGGGCACTTGGTTTTTTTAATTTATGAAGGAGTTACAAGACGAGAACCTTCACCAAAAATCAGGATGGTACTTCAGCAGATCGGTTTTGTATTGCTGGTTGGATTGATCATCTTTGTTACGTTTAATGATATTATGAGACAGTTCGGATTATAAAATGAAGCTTGCAAAAGACGGTTTTTCAGTAATAGTAACAATGTTAATACTATCGGCGCTATTAGCAGCCGCGGGTATTTTTGCGCCAATTCCATTTTGGGCATCTTACATTCTGTATGCAATAGCTGGATTTTTTACACTTTTCACACTCTATTTCTTTAGAGATCCAGAAAGGAATATCCCGGAAGTACCTAACTCCATTTTATGTCCGGCCGATGGTAAAGTGATCGTCAATAAAGAGATTGATTACCACCACTATTTTGATGGCCCTGCCCGACAATTAAGCATTTTTCTCTCTCCGCTCGATGTGCATGTTAACCGTGTTCCGGTTTCTGGTAAAATTGATTATGCAAAATACTTTCCCGGAAAATATCTTGTAGCCTGGCACGAAAAAGCATCTGAACTCAACGAGCGTTCTGAATTTGGAGTTATTCACAGTAGCGGGAATCACATATTCTTTAATCAGATTACAGGTTATATTGCCCGGCGTATCACGTACGATCTTTCACTTGGTGATGAGATTAAAGCGGGGTATAAATTCGGGATGATGAAATTTGGCTCACGTATGGATATAATCGTGCCTCGATCAATCACATTTGATATTGCTGAGGGAACTACGGTGGTAGGTGGAGAAACAATACTTGCTGAAATTCAATAATTGAATAGGAATGCAGAAAGAAAATCAAGAAGAATCGGATCAAGCTGAAAAGACTTCCGAAAGTAAACCCAAGCGTCGCAAAGTCTATAACAGTAACCTGAAGAAAAAGTTTAAGAAGCCTATTCCCAGAACGGTTGTGCCAAGCTTTTTCACGCTGATGAATCTGTTTTGTGGATTTCTGGCTATCATACAGGTTATAGGCGGAAAGCCTGAATTTGCTGCCTGGCTCATTGTAATGGCTGGTTTTTTTGATCTGCTTGATGGATTTATGGCCCGACTTGCTAATGCCACCAGTTTGTTTGGTATAGAACTTGACTCCCTCAGCGACATCGTCTCATTCGGCGTTGCACCCGGTATTCTCCTCTATACTTTTTCGCTGAACGAGCTTTACTTTCCCGGAATTTTACTCAGTGCTTTACCACCTCTGTGCGGAGCCGTGCGCCTTGGCCGGTTTAATGTCGAAGCCGTAGATGAAAACGAAGATCACAGCTATTTTAAGGGATTACCCATTCCGGCTCAGGCAGTAATGATTGTGGCATTTTTTCTCACATTCCGAGATAATCTTGAATTATTTGATTCTTTTAAATACGGCGTGAACAGTGTTGTCATTCCCATGGTTGTTGTGCTTTCATTTCTTATGGTTAGTACCGTTCCGTTTGACAAGATTCCTCGCATAAACGGAAAGTTATCGAAGAAAGAGAAGCGGCAGATTCTTTGGTTTTTAGGCTATTTCATTATCATTTTGCTGTTCAGAGAGTATGGATTAATTACTGTATTCGCGTTTTTTATAGTAAAAGGTGTTATTGGGTCAGCTATCACATTTTGGAAAGAGCTGCAGGAAGATGATGACGACCACACTGAATCAGATTAAGAATTTCTAAGATATAATTGAATAAACAGATGAGCATTTCCGGGAAACTTAACTGCGCCGTCATTGGAACCGGAAACATTGGGTTTCATCACGCTCGCATCTATAATTCACTTCCTGAAACCAATCTCGTAGCCATAGTTGACGCTGACAAAAACGCTGCGTCAAAAACTTCTGAAGCACATCAATGTCCTGCTTATTCATCTTTAGATGAACTTCTTGGCTCTCAGACAGACATTGATCTGTTTTCTGTAGCAACGCCTACCGAAACTCATACCAACATCACACACCGTCTTTTAGAAAACGGTCATCATGTGTTAGTTGAGAAGCCGATCACAAGATCAGCCTCAGAGGCTGAAGAATTAATTCAGCTGGCTGATGAAAAGAATCTTTTTTTAGGAATCGGCCTGATAGAAAGATTTAACCCGGTTGTTCGAAAAACAAAAGAGCTCATCGAAAACGGTAAAATAGGGGAGATCATCACTGTTTCCATTCGCCGTGTGGGGGGCTATCCTCCAAAGATTGCGGAAACAGGTGTTTTTTGGGATTTGGGGATACATGACATCGATCTTTCCACATTTTTAATGGATGATTTTCCCTCAGAAGTACACGTTCATCCGCTCAAAGTTCACAATAATCAGGTTGAAGACGCCTGTACAGTGATGATGCGATTTGATCACGCAACGGCAATGATTCAGAATAACTGGATCTCACCTGTTAAGATCAGGACCATATCTGTGACGGGGACTCAGGGAGTGTTGGAAGCAAATTTGATCAATCAGCAGATTCGTCACTATAACCATAATGTGGATGCTGATACATTTTTTGAAGATGACAATTTTGGTGAATTTTTACGGAAATATGGTGAGCCTTCGTCAGAAACAATCAAAGTAGAATTTGAAGAACCTCTGAAATTAGAATTGCAGCACGTAGTTGATGTCATTCAGAATAAGACTCCTTATTTGATTTCGCATCAGCACATGATTCAATTGACCGAACTTCTGGAACGTCATGCGCATTAAGGCTTGGGATCATAGAACAGTTCCATCAAAAGAGTGGGATAACTTTGTTCAGAATTCTCAGCAGGGCACATTATTTTCAGAGTCCCGGTTTTATCAGCATCACGATAAGCAGGCAGGCGAGCAGTATCTGGGCGTGTTCAAAAAAGATAAGTTGATTGGCGGAATAGTTGGAATAAAAAGAGATGAAGTATTTCAATCACCCGTTATGGCCAGTTATGGTGGTTTTATGTGGGAAAAAGAATCGCGGTTTAAATACATTGAGGAAATATTAATTCATAGCTGCGCTCATTTACGAGAAGAAGGCATTTCCACTTTAAAACTTACTCCGCCCCCCGATGTCTATGGATTTGAGCCCGATCAAACATTGGACTATCTGATAAATTATTACGGTGGAACTGTTTCTCAAACGCTAATTTCATCTGTTATTTCGGCTCACGATTACACTCTGGGATCGCACTGCAGCTCAACCAAACGCTGGGAAATCCGCCGGGCAGAAAGAAATGGAATCCGGGTTAAAAAGATTGACGATTTCGATGCTTTCTATCCAATTCTGCTTGAAAACAAAGCTAAATTCAAGCTTAAACCCACTCATAGTTTATCGGAACTGATAAAATTATTTGAGCTTTTTCCTCAACGCATTCATCTTTTCGGTGCGTATTTTGAAGATCAATTAGTAGGAGGATTGATCAATTTTGATGCTAATAAACAAACAACGCTCACGTTTTACATTGCCGCAAAGGATGAGTATCAGGAGCTGTTACCTGTTCAGAGATTGATTCATGAAGCTGTTTCTGATGCTCGTCGGAGAAGCTTCTCATGGATGGATTTAGGTGTTTCTATGGAGACCGATACCGATAACCCAATGGATCCCCGTCGTTCACTATTATTTTTCAAAAACGGCTTCGGCGCTATCGGCCAGACCCGGAAAACATACGAACTTCCTATTTCTGAGATATAAGTTGATTTTGTGGAGATCGATACTTTCAATCTCCACAAAATCAGTGACTCGGTCAGACCGGTAAACAAAGTTTTCCAAATCCTCTTCAGAAATAAAAATCCAGCGTTTACGAAAAACATAAATTACCTCGACAACCCGATCCGACCGATTAATAGAAAGCCTGTAAATCTTATGCAAATAAAAGGTTAGTCTTTTTATCATGCGACTTCCGAAGTCACTTTGGAAATGAAAATGTCAGATTTTAAAATTGAAAACTTCGGAACGGCGACTTCTGAAGTCTTTTCTGGGTCAGGCTTATTTCGTGCTAAGTTACCTTTCGCCTTTCCTTTTCTCATTAAAAAATGATTTCAGCAGATCTTCACATTCTTGCTCTCTGATTCCTGATATAATCTCAATCTTATGATTTAAAGAAACGTGATCATGGAGATGAAAACGACTTCCACAGGCTCCTCGGTGTGCATCCATAGCGCCAAAGACAATTCGCGGGATTTTAGACCAAACAAGGGCAGAGGCACACATTGGGCAGGGTTCCAGTGTTACATACAGCGTTGTCTCCGATAAATACTTCTCACCAAACAGCTTAGAAAACTCATTAATAATGTTGATTTCTGCGTGATGAGTTACGTTGTTGTGAGTCTCTGTTGTATTATGAGCCCGGCAGACAATAATACCGTCACGAACCAAAACTGCTCCCACAGGAATTTCCCCTGATTGAAGAGCTATCTCAGCTTGATTGATAGCTAAATTCATAAAATGGTAATGATTTTGCATCTCCATGTTTCAAATCATCTGCTTTTTGGGTATCATTTGCACGGCTAAAATCCCATGATATTAAGAAATACCAAGCTATGAAACGAGTTCGAGAAGAGATGACCAATTACCTTAAATCAACCATCCGAACTATTCCTGATTTTCCGAAGCCGGGAATTCAATTCCGGGATATTACAACGTTGTTAAAAGACCGTGAAGCCCTGGCTCTTACAGCCGACATGCTTGTTAGTCCGTTTATCGATCTTGATATTGATGTAGTTGTTGGTATTGAGTCACGAGGATTCATGTTTGGTCCGATTTTAAGTATTGACCTTAACGCTTCATTTGTTCCGGCGCGTAAACCAGGAAAGCTTCCTGCTCCATCGCATAAAGCCGAGTATGAACTCGAGTATGGAACTGATACTATTGAGATGCATAAAGACGCTTTTAAACCCGGCGCAAACGTGATTATTCACGATGACCTTCTCGCCACCGGTGGAACTGCTAAGGCTACCCGCGATCTTGTTGAGAAAATGGGCGGTAAAGTCATAGCCTACTCATTCATCATAGAACTCGAAGAATTGAAGGGGCGTGATTTATTAGATGAACTCACTCCGGTTCATTCGGTTATCAAAATGTAGCATTTTAGGGTTTCGTGAGGTTCGGTCAGAACGGTAAACAACGTTTTTAGAATCCTCTAAAAGGAATAAAATTAGTGTGTTTACGACAAGCAAAATTACCCTGACAACCCGGTCCGACCGATGGTTGTAAAAGCTACAATGCCTGTGAATAAAAATTGGCATTAATTGGCAGGCGACTTCCGAAGTCACTTTGAAAACAAACATCCAAGAAAACAAATTTTAAAACTTTTAAACGGCGACTTCTGAAGTCTGTGGCTTGGTTTTTCCATTTATAATCAAATCAACTACATCAATACCCAGTATTTGCGCAGGGCCCATTCGGATGTAAGCAGGAGAAGAATGAGAACGTAGAGCCAAATTTGTTCGCGCAGTGGTAATTCCTGCTCTATCGTTTGGACGGTTGCCTCTGAAGTGATCATCTCATCTAAGATTGATTCGAGTTTATCAGATTCAGAATAGTCCAGAAAACGGCCACCAGTTACAAAGCTGATATTTTTGAGTAGTTGGCTGTTTCTTTCAATTTGGGCGAACTCAGCATTTGTTGTTACTACTACGAAATTACCGGATTCATCATCAATGGTTTGATTTCCTTTCCCGGCTACCGCTTTGTAGCTATACGTTCCTGATGAAAGGTTGCCAAGATTCAATTCGTAATTACCATTTCCGGTAGGGGAAAATGTGAAGGTTCTGAGTGATCCTTCCGTGTCAGATTCCAGAGTAAATGTGATTGTCGCTTCCGACTCGAGTGAAAGATTCTCATTCTTGAGTATCGCTGAAATGGTAATTTCTTCATTTTCCTCATAGCCCTCATCAGAAATATCAAGATCTAATAAGTTTTCATTTGGAGGAATAATTGCCCACGAAACAATATTTGCCAGAAGCTGACGCATAAAGCTGTAAGTCTGATCATTTTTGCTGCGAATCCAGTCGTCAAATCCCACCATATTCAGAAACACACTGCGCGAATTTTGTACGGTGGTTGATGACACCACAGGCGCATCATTAAAAACCTCACCAAAATATTCGGCTGTAATGTAATTATTAGTGTTAGACAGAGGTAGAAATGAATCAGCGAAAGAGAGTAATCGGGTTGTACCCGGATCATGAAATGAGAGTGAATCCATTACCGGATGAAACTGCTGATCACTCATAAAATGCAGACTTACCGGACGCAAAGGACCTGATCGCTGTAATTGTACCGGACTTTGAGATAGCTGCGCAAAACGATTGCGATCAAAGTTTTCTGACGCAATTATGACAACTGGCTTTCCTTCAATGAGTTCAGAAATAGTCTTAATCTCGGCATTGGATTGACGAATTGATGGAAAGCCGTGTAGAACGAACAGATCAACTGTATCGGGATTAATGGAAAGAGAACCTTCCAAAAAGTTTCCGTTTCCAATACTTGTAAATGCTGAAACCTGTGTGTTTTGAAATTCTTTGAGAATCTGACGGACGACTTTGACATCAGGATGAAGGGTAAAAGAAAGATGTACGATTGTGGTTTCATCATCTAACACTTCTACCGTTGTCTGCTGAGCGTTGTTTTGATTAGTAAATTCATTCTGACTATCAGCTACAGATATTTCGTACTGATTCAATCCTGGTTCATCATCTGATACAGAAAAAGAAACTCTTTGCTGTTCATCTTCTACAAGTGAAAGTGAGATTTCTTCAATAATTTCTCCGTTTTTACGCAAATAAACCGTTTGATCAGTCACCGTCATTTGTGAACTGCTGATTAATGCTGAGATAGTAAAAGCCGCGTTTTTAAAAACTGAATTCGGAGCTACAATATCTTTGACAATGAGATCCTGAGGAGAAGTAGAATCTCCCAGAGCAATGCTGAATACAGGAAACGCAATATTTTCGGCAGCTAAAAGGGGATCAGCTCCTGTGGTATAATTCCCGTCACTGTATAATACAGCGGCTTCGATAGTCCGGTTAAATGAAAGTTCCTCTAAAGCACTATGAATATCTGTTTGGCGGGAAAGTGAATCATTGAGTGAAATCCACTCAGCGCTTGACCTTTTTGAAAGTGACGATACATTTTGACCAAATGAGAAGGGAAGAAGGCGATATTGAGAAGTATCAGCGGTTGACAGAAATTGCTGCAAAGATCTATCGTAATCATTAAAACCTTTGTAATGATCCGTTTCAATTTCAGTGCTAAGAGAACGGTCTAACAGGACTGCGACAGATGGTTTATCAACCACTTCAATTTCGCTCGAAATTACAGGATTCATCAAAACAATGATGATGAAAATAAAGGCTAATGACCGGAAAGATGCTAACAATCCGTATTGGAATTTGGAAAAACGAACTCTGTCAGTGAGCCAAAAACTGATAACGACTGCGCATAACATTAACACAGCGCCGGAGAGAGGCGAAAGAAGAGATGATTGGAACGTCAGCCAGTCGAGAAACACGGTTACACAAAAGTATAGCTTAAATACATATACACAAGATAGACAGCTATTAGGAAAACTCCGTGTACACGAGTGATTTTAGCTGAAAATTTTAAAATTGGCCAAATTAACAGCGTTAAGGCTACCATAAAGGTGAAGTGTAATGAAATAGTGAATTCTCCCTGAGCTAAAACGGGACTAAAAAGACTCAAAAAACCAATGACCATTAAAATATTAAAGATGTTGCTTCCCAATACATTTCCTAAAGAGATGTCGCCTTCAGCCTTGAATGATGAAACAACCGATGCCGCAAGTTCGGGAAGAGATGTTCCGATGGCTACAATTGTCACACCAATCACCAATTCAGAGATATTAAATACTTTGGCAATATTAATCGATGAGTTTACCATAAGCTGAGCACCGCCAATAAGTCCCACTAACCCAACAATGATTAAGACAATGTCTTTTGTAAGATTCTTTGGTGTTAATTCAATATCAGGGGATACTTGCTCATCTAGGTCGATATCAATATCCAGATCCTCTGAATATTCCTGCCCATTTTTTATGAGATAGATAAAAAACAATCCAAAAAGAAAGACTAAAATTCCGCCATCTATTGATGATATCTGTCCGTCGAGTGCCATAAACAGGAAAAGAAGGGTGACGGCAATAGTAATTGGGAGTTCCTTTTTTACAACTTTTTGGTTGATCTCAAGCGGTTTGATAAGTGAGCTAACACCAAGCACCAGAGCAATGTTTGCGATGTTACTTCCCACAATATTTCCAAGGCCTAAATCACTTGAGTTATTCATTGTGGCTGCGATATTAAACACAAATTCCGGCATGCTTGTCCCGAACGCAACCACGCTCATTCCCACAATAACCGGACGAATACCAAAACCGAGTGTAATTGCCGAAGCTCCGTCAACGAGCCACTTTGCTCCAAAACTCAACAGGAGTAATCCGGCAGAAAAAATGACAATATCTATGACCATGAAAGAATAAATCTGAAAAGTTGATTACTTAAAATCAACATATTTAGCAGTTTTCCCGCTTAGTAATGTGATGATTTTATTTACGTTTGATGAAAACCAAAGCCTGTATGACAGAAATAGATTGTTTTAATGTAATGCGTTAAAAGTTTGAATGGATGTGTTTCTATAATACAAAATTACACTTTGGCATTTAAGCACTTGAAGTATTTGAAATGTGACATTTTCTAAGCTTAAACAGCACGGTTTTTATGATTCAGAAAATAAATCAGCTACCAGTCAAACAACTATACAAATGGGATTCTATGGTTTATGAAAGCAGGCGATTAATTATATCAACGGAAGTTAACCCTTCTGCTTCAGCTGTATAATTCGGTACGATGCGGTGTCGCAACACAGGAATCGCCAAATCACGAATATCCTTTTCATTGATGTAGTATCGTCCCTGTGAAAGAGCTCGTGTCTTGGCTCCCACAATCAGGTTTTGTGAAGCACGCGGGCCGGCTCCCCAGCTCATATATTGCTTAATAAAATCGGGGGCTAATTCTGATTTAGGTCGTGTTTTGTGCACTAACTGAACGGCAAAATCGGTTACACTTTCGGGTACAGCCACTTCCCGAACTATCGATTGATATTTAAGAATCTCTTCTGCGTTCAAATTCTGATTGATAGTATAGTTCTGTGGCGAAGTTGTGCGGTTAACAATTGTTTTTTCCTCCTGAAGTGAAGGATAATCGAGCCACAGATTAAACATAAAACGATCAAGCTGTGCTTCCGGCAAAGGATAGGTCCCTTCCTGTTCAATTGGGTTTTGCGTGGCTAAAACAAAAAATGGTTTATCAAGTATGTACGTTGTACCCGCGGCGGTGACTCTGTACTCCTGCATCGCTTCAAGCAGCGCAGCCTGTGTTTTTGGTGGTGTACGGTTGATCTCGTCAGCCAGAATGATGTTGGCGAAAATAGGGCCTTTGACAAATTTGAACGTTTTATGACCTGTATTGAGATCATCTTCAATAATCTCTGTACCGGTAATGTCTCCGGGCATCAAATCGGGCGTAAACTGAATACGGTTAAAGCTCAGTGATAAAGTTTCAGAAACCGTGCTCACTAACAATGTTTTAGCAAGACCGGGAACTCCCACAAGCACACAATGTCCGCGAGAAAATAGAGAGATCAACAGAAGTTCAACAATGCGTTCTTGTCCTACAACTGCCTTTCCGATTTCATCTTTAAGGCTGTTAAATACAGTTTGAAAATCAGCTGCTGCCTGCTCAAGTTGTTTATCGTCCATTATGATTCAATATCTATTGTGCTGAAAATTGGCTGGAAGCGTTTAGGTATTTCAATTCGAACCTCCACGTAAAAGTTCTCTTTCAGCCTTTTAATCATCTCCACGAAACGTTGCTGACGCTTTCTGTTCAGCGCATTCTCCTCAATTATCGCATAATCTTGTTTTAAATTGGCGGTGTGTTCATCAATGCGTTCGAGAAGCATGACTATTCGGAATGCTTTTTTCTCATCAGGTGGATTGGTTGTGTATGGTTTTGGATCTGAAATCTCACCTGTTTCAAGTAAAAGGGCAATAGAGTAGAGGGATGGATCGAGATCTCGCAGAGCAATAAAAGATTTGCCTGTTTGGGGATTTCTAATTACTCCGCCACCGTTTGCTGTGGCTTCATCATGTGAGTGGAGGCGTGCCTTATCGCGAAACTCACGCGGGGTTGAAATGGAGTCTTTGAGCGCGCTTAGAAACTCTTTCGCAGAATCTTCATCAACATCATTTTTATTAATTTTGATAAGAACGTGATTGGTTGAAATTTTATCACCCACTCGTTTATTCAGACGAATAACATGAAACCCAAAGGAGGTTTCCACTACTTGTGATATTCCGCCGGGCTTAAGTGCTGCTGCCGCGGCCGAGTACTCAGGTACGAGATCATCGATGTCAATCATTGGTAACAATCCACCGCGAGGGCCAGAGGGTCCCTGACTGTATTTTTTTGCAAATTCTTCAATATCAGCGCCGTGATTTATGATAGAATCACGAAGAGCATTAGCAAGTTCAAGTGCTTCAGCGCGTGATTCGGGGTTTGGCTCCGGGATGCGCACAATCTGCGCCATTTTTGCCTGTTCCGGAATTTCAGGAAGTGAGTCTTTGGGGATTTTGTTAAAGAATTCGATTACTTCAGGACGGGTGATTGAAAGCGACTGCATCTCCAGTGCTCTGAATTTATTCACAATCTCATCTTTGCGGAGCATCTCACGCCAGTCGCGACGCAATTCAATAATAGACTTGCCAAAATAATCCTCCAAAACCTCTTCGCTGCCAGCCTGTTGAATCATACGCTCTATCTGTTGATTCACTTTGCGTGAAAGTTCGTCTTCAGTGACGGAAACTGAATCTATTTGAGCCTGTTCCAGCATCAGGTATTTTTCGATTTCAGAGTTAAGAATGGAATACCAAAACTCTTCGGAAAATGGTTGTTGCATCTGCTGTTGGTAAGTAAGCACAAGGCTGTCAACGTCTGATTTAAGAATGACGTTGTCATTTACAACAGCTACAATCAGATCAGCCACTTCACGTTTTTGAGCGTTAGACTGTGCGGGGAAAAATGAGCCGATCACCATTGATGTCATCAAAATCAGAAGAGGTAGTACGGCTGGTGGACTCTTAATGGTTGATTTAAGAGGTGATGTCAAATTCTTCAATTTCATTATTTACTTTTGCGTTTAAATAGATTTGTTGCTCAAAATTGGAAATCAATTTTCTGCGTTTCTCTAATTCTAACCAATTTTGAATGCGATTTAGTATCCAGTCGATATCGGGATGTTCCCCTTTTGTTTTTTGTTCGATGAGTTGAACAAAATGGTAACGCCCGTCTAAACGACGAATAGGAGATATTTCCTGAATGCCAATAATCTGAAGATAACGATTTAAAGGCTCGTATTTGGCAGCAGCCGCAGAAATTGGCCAAAATTGTTTAGAATCACTGAGTGTTTGTGACTTATTGAGTGCGTATGTATCGACTACATCTTCGAATGAAATTCCGGCCATTAAATCAGCCTTAGCATTTCGGCTTTCAGTCAAATTAGCCGTTTGCAGGTGTCGGTACTGAACATGGCGTTCCTGTAAAATAAACTGACTTTTATGCTTTTCGTAGTAGGACTGAGCTTCATTACGCGTCACTTTAAGTGAATCCGATTTTTGAAGCCAGTAATCACGCAGAACCTGGGCCAGGATTTGACTTTCCTGATTTTTGATCCGCTGCTGAATCAGGTCTTGTTCGTGCAGTGCATTTCTTCGTGCTTCCTGTGCTAACAACCTGTTTTTAATCCATCGTGAGCGATACTGTTCTAAGTAGCGAAGTTGTTCCTTATCGTCAGTAACTCCGGAAGGTATGTGCCGTTTTGCTTCCTGAACTGTTAGAACTTCATTACCGACTCTGGCATAAAGTTTTTCAGTCACCGTTTCCTGTTGCTGTGTGCATGACACAGCAACAAAAACGATAAACAGTGCAAAAATGGAGACAATTTGTTTGCGATATGTAAATGAAAGCTTACTCAGCAGGTGCACCTTGCTGTTCCAGGTAAGCGGCTCTCAGTTTTTCTTGATTAAGAATCACATCATTACGATCGCGAATTGCCTGATTCCATTGTTCTTCCCGAACAGGCTGATAATCACTAACAAGACGATTATAAGCTTCATCGAAATTCATTGGACCCGGAGGCAGAATTTCGCGCAGATAGAAAAAGCTTTGGCGCATTTTGTAGGCAAAATTATCTGTTATCTCATCAGGTGAAATCCCTCCGAGCTTATCGAATGGATCCTGGGAGATATCGGTAATAACGTCTTCGATGAGATAGGTGCGATCAGTGCGGGCACGAATTGTATCAAGCGGAACCTCATCAGCTATCATTCCACGCACCACATTTAGCAATGAATCGTTTGCGGCGGTTACACGAACATAATCGTACCGTTTTTTATGCTGATATTTCCCCTCACTTTGGTTGAACATTTTCAGCAGGGCAGAAGTATCTGTTTGCGCGTAATTCCAGACCGAATCCTGTGTGATATTAAACACCATCAAGCCACGCTCGTATTCTTTGATTGTTTCCTTGAATTCGGGATAAAGCTCTGCTGTAATTGGTACAAGTTGTTCATCAGCTTTTGCATTTTTAAACGCATCAAACCAACGGAACGAATATCTGGCTGCCTGCTGTCCCTGCTTGTTTTTCTTGAGCCATTCTACATAATCTCCCAAAGTGTAAGTGGTTTTATGCAGTTTATAGAGGGGTTTACTTACTAATTCAGCCGGATAATCAATTTCGGAGAGGGCATTGCTTTTTACAGAATCTGAAGACAGATACGAACGAAACTTTTGTCTTGCGTCGTCATAAGTAGCTTCAGCAACAACAGATCTAATCTCCTGATAGATCACTTCTTTATTGTTTTTGTAGCGGGGCAGTTTTTTCAGCTGTTTAAGCAATTCTTCACGTTTTTCATCTTCCGAAATGTAGGTTTTAACAGAATCGAGCTTGATAATATGCATACCGTAGCCACTGTAAAACGGGCGGGTGTATTCTCCAACTTCATGAATACCAAAGATTGAATCGTTTAAAACTTCGTTGAACTGACCACGACGTACAAAACCAATCGTTCCGTTTCGACCGCGGCTGTTGGGATCTTGAGTGTAACGGGTAACGGCTTGAGGCCAGGAAAGTTCTCCCGACTCAATTTTATTATATATCATCTTACCCCAGTTATTTACAAGCGTATCAATTACTTGCTCAGAACGGCTTGGTGGCGGGACAAAAATATGAGATACGAGACGTTCGGCACTTTTAGGCTCCCTGTCGAGAACTTTCATAATATGATAACCAAACTGTGTTTGAAACGGCATTGAAATTGAATCGACCGGAATAGTATATCCGCGATCTTCATACGGTTTTACAAGAGGTCCGGCGCTTACAAACCCAATTTCACCGCCCATTGGACGACCTCTGTCAACTGAAGAGTATTTTCTATTCAAGCTTTCAAACTTAGCGCCATTCAGCCATTCCTGTCGTGCATCAAGCAGTTTATTATATACTTTTGCAGTGTCGGCCGGTGTGGGATTTGCCGGTAATTTTACCAGGATGTGCTGAGAGTTAAACTCAGTATCAGAGCGTTCCATCAGTTCGGAAAGCATCTCGTCTTCCACCTTTTTCTGCATCCAGTAGGGAACAGCATACTGTTCGGCGTACGACTGAAGTTCTGACTGAATTTCATCCATTTCATGGTAGCCTGCCTTTCTTGCTTCCACAAGTTTGGCCCGGTAAGTCAGGTAGAGATGAGAAAAATCTTCAATCTGTTCAAAAGAGAGCGAATCAGTATCAGTGCTGTTCTTTTTGAAATGCGAGTAGATCTCGTTGTAGGATACCGGAGTATCAGTAATGCTTCCAACCACATCTTTTTCAGAAGTCTGATTTTTTGAACCAGTACAACTCCAAATAAGTCCGAGAGCTGCAATAGCAATTAAGCCGTTATATTTCATAGATTAATGATTCAATCAATTAGGTTAGTTTGTTGATTTGTTGTTAGAAAAAAGAAAAGTTAATACATGATTCCCGCAAGCGTGGCTGTCATCAGGTTAGCAAGTGAACCGGCAATTACAGCTTTGATACCGAATCGTGCAAGTTCAGATTTTCTGGACGGGGCAATTCCTCCAATTCCTCCGATCTGAATAGCGATTGATGAAAAGTTTGCAAAGCCACACAACGCAAAGGTAGCCATTGTAATTGTCTTCGGTGTCAATACACCGGCTGAAACCAAATCAGCGAGCTGCAAATAGGCTACAAATTCATTTAAGACGACTTTTGTTCCTAAAAGCGAACCCATTTGGACAGCATCGGCCCAGGGAACGCCAACCGCAAAGGCTATAGGAGAGAAGATCCATCCAAGCAATGTTTCAATTCTTAATGGTTCACCGAGAAGATCGTTGAGACCAACTAAAGCCCCAATCTCTTCAAATAAAAAGTTCCCCATCGCTAAAAGAGCGATAAAGGCGAGGAGCATTCCACCAACGTTGGCAGCGAGTTTTAGTCCCATGCCCGCTCCTGAAGCAGCAGCGTCAATTCCGTTGGCATCACTTTGCTCAACTTCAATTTTTACATCTCCTTTTGTGACTGGCTCACCGGTTTCAGGAATAAACATTTTAGCAATCACCAACGCAGCGGGAGCGGCCATTAAGCTTGCTCCAAGTAACTGCTCGGCAAACATTAATCGACCTACATCTAAAGAAACCCCCATCGACATGGAGTAAGAATTTCCCAGCATCTGCACATAAGCGGCCATCACACCGCCTGCAATAGTAGCCATTCCGCCAGTCATTACGGCCATCAGCTCCGATTTAGTCATTTTGTCGATATATGGCTTCACCACAAGAGGCGCCTCAGTCTGACCCACAAAAATATTTGAGATCACAGAAAGAGATTCAGCTCCTGAGGTTCCCATCAATTTGCGCATTCCCTTTGCCATTACCTCCACAACCTTCTGAAGGACACCATAGTGATAGAGAATGGTGGTTAAACTGGCAAAGAAGATGATAGTAGGCAGCACCTGAAAGGCAAAAAAGTTACCCAGGGAACCTTCCATTCCGGGACTTTTCGCAAGATCACCAAAAATAAACATGGCGCCTTCTGTTGTAAAATCGAGAACTACTACAAAGAAAGAGGAGATCCAGCTGAAGAAAGCTTTAGGCCAGCCAAGCGGTGCGAAATATTGGGCCATAAAGTCGCCCTTCAGTATAAAAACAGCCAGTACGAGCTGTATAGAAAGTCCAACGCCAACCAGCCGCCAGCTAATCGCTTTTCTGTTTGAGCTAAGTGCGTAGGCGATACCTAAAATAAACAGTACGCCTATTATTCCTCTAATTATATCCATGTAGCAACCTTTCTAAAGTCAGTTAATTTTATGCTTCTTTCTCATCATCATCAGAAATTTCTGTGTGATTGTAATTAGAAGAAGCTTGATACCCAAGTTCGGGTGGGTTAAATGTTGGAATGGGACGTCCCCGCCGTTTATCAACTGGCGGGCGATAACAGTGACGTGCTCGTGGTTCGTAAGCGTCTTTTTCGCCCACTAAAACCTGATCTCCATCCTCCACAATGCGCTGCGAGTAGTGTGCCGTGATTCCCGATTCAGCGCAGATAGCGTGCAATTTTGTTACATATTCAGCAATAGCCAAAAGTTGAGGCATCGGCTCGAATGGTTTTCCAAGGAAATCCATGTCGAGTCCGGCAATAATTACGCGTTTTCCATTGTTAGCCAGATCGTTGGCAACGTCTATGAGTCTGTTATCAAAAAACTGAGCTTCATCTATGCAAACAACATCGGCATGAGAAGTCATCAACACAATTTGGTCGGCAGTATCTACAGCCACACCGGGCATAGAATTAGCGTTATGAGAAACTACGTTACGTTCATCGTAACGAATATCAATCGCCGGCTTTACAACAATCACTTTTTGTCCGGCAATATGGGCTCTGCGGGCACGTCGGATCAGCTCCTCCGTCTTTCCGCTAAACATGCCACCGCACACAACTTCAATCCATCCGATATGCTGTTTCAGGATGGTTGGCTCATTTACCATTCGATCTGGATCTGTGATTTACAATTCAAATTTCAACATTATTCAAAGGGCTGAATATATCGGTGTATGGAGTAAAAATAAAACCGCTTTCCGCTTTTTCTTCATTTGTTTAATTGTTGCGCTGAAAGGTGGGAAAAAAGGGTGAACCAGGATTGGGCAGAATATTGGGGATTTTCAGTATTTAAGAATAAGAATCCTGACAATTCTGCTCATCCCTTAAATCCTGATTCTAAACACAGAAAGGGTGAAGCTGGATTAACGGGGCTTTTTGGGATTGGCAAGATTATGTAAAATATCCTGAAATTCCGGCAAATCCCCCAACCCCGGTTCCCCTATTTGTTTCTATTCTCGCAATTTGTACATATTTTGCACACATAATGAAGAAATTTACTTTAAAGAAACCTTCGTACGAGCCGCGAGATCCCTCTTCGTACACAATTAATTATGAAAAACTGCTCAATGAAGCTCAGATGAAGGCTGTATTTCATCAGAAGGGGCCGGCATTGGTAATTGCAGGAGCCGGCACTGGTAAAACGCGCACGCTTACCTATCGGGTTTCCCGCTTGATCGAAGACGGCGTTCCACCTGAACAGATTTTATTGCTCACATTTACCCGAAGGGCTGCGGCTCAGATGTTGGAGCGGGCAACATCATTACTCGATGAACGCTGTCAAAAAGTAAAAGGAGGGACGTTTCATCACTACTGTAGTCAGATTTTGTATCGATTTGGGAATAAAATCGGGTTATCTGATTCTTTTACCATCATCGATCCCGGTGATGCTGAGGATGTTATCCAGCTCATTCGTCAACCGTGGCAGTCTGAATACAAGAACGAAAGATTTCCCTCTAAAAAAGCTTTATTTCACATCATTAGCACACATCTGAATAAACAGGTTCCTGTTGTGGATGTTCTTGAGGATGAGTTCAAAAGGTTTCAAAAATTTCATGATCACATTATCGAGATAGAACAGCAGTATCAGGATTATAAACACGCTAACGGACTTCTCGATTTTGATGACCTGCTTATTCAAACTAAGTTTTTGCTGGAAGATCAAGAGGATATGCGTGCGTACATTGCCGGGCGGAATCGCCACGTTTTGGTGGATGAATATCAGGACACCAATCGTCTGCAAGCAGATTTAATCGCATTGCTAAGCTCAAAATTCAACAATGTGATGGCCGTTGGTGATGACGCCCAAAGCATCTATTCGTTTCGGGGAGCGGATTTAAACAACATGTTTGAGTTTCCCGAGCGCTTTTCAGATACATCTATTATTCGCCTGGAAGAAAATTACAGAAGTACACAGCAGATTTTAGATCTGGCCAATACCCTCATCGCTCGTGCTTCACGAAAATTTGATAAAACTCTGCGATCTCCTAAAACAGATGGGGATCTGCCGGGTTTGATAAAAACTCAGGATGAACGCGAACAATCCCAGTTTGTCACCCAAATGATTCTACATATGCGTGAGCAGCAGATTGAACTATCGGATATGGCTGTGTTGTTTAGAAATGGAAGAGATTCGTATGATCTTGAAGTGGAATTAAATCGCAGCAATATTCCATTTGTGAAGTTTGGTGGACAGAAAATTACCGAAGCGGCTCACATAAAAGACGTTCTGGCGCATCTGCGTGTACTCTATAATCCGGAGGATGAAATCGCCTGGAACAGGATATTGATGCTCATTGATGGAATAGGTCCAAAATCTGCCGGAGAATTGATTAATTGGATTAAATCAGGTGGTCAAAATCGTGTGGAGCGACTTCAAACAGCAAGTGATAAGTATCTGAATAAGTTGAAAAGTTTGCTCTCTCTTTTTGGAAAGATGAAACCGGTGATGGATCAACCGGGCGAGCTGGTGACCTTTGTGAATACGTACTATATACCCATTTGCAAGAAAAAGTTTGATGACGCTCAGAAACGAACCGAAGACCTTGAAAATTTTGAAAAAATAGCCGCTAAATACACCTCAGTTAAAGAGTTATTAGAAGATTTAGTACTCGATCCGTTAGACGGGACAGCTATCGAAACAGAGAAATCAGAGAAAGACGAATCGCCTCTAATTCTCAGTACTATTCACTCAGCCAAGGGGTTGGAATGGCACACGGTGTTTATGATTCAATGCCTCGACGGTGTAATTCCATCCGGATACTCTGTTGATGATAATGAACAGCTTGACGAGGAATTGCGTCTGCTTTACGTAGCATGTACCCGTGCAAAAGAGCAATTGTTTTTGACACTTCCGCTCACCCAAAGCGGTGGTTTCGGTGATTTCTTTACAAATCCATCACGCTTTATCAAAGATATCCCAAAAGACACCCTTGAACCCTGGATGTTGAATTACGAAGAAGAGGATGAAAATGCTAATCAGCTTGAAGATGGAAACCAAAATCTCAGAATAGATGAAGGCAGTTAAAGCTTAAACCGATTCACTTTACAGTCATGCTGACTGAATCGATTAAATCAATTATCCGATTTCAAACGCTTGTTGTGCTGAATCATATCGATGATCAGCCATATAACAGGGTAGGGAGGAAACACGATAGACAACACCATTTTAACTGTTTTGGTGTAATCGGTCACATTATCTGAATCAGAGATACCGGCCATGCCTGCTATCCAGAAGATGAATAAAATAAATGCGGTAAGGCTTGCAAAAACAGTACCCCAGAATCCAAGAAGATCAAAAATCCACTCGAGCATATTAATTGTGTGTAGATTTATGTAAATTTGACGCCAATTCTAAAGCGCTATCTGCGTGTCAAGATACACGATTAACGCTATTTATTCAGATAAAATAATTTGAATTGACCTAAAAGATGGTAACAGCCGATGAAACCTCGCGCTGCATGCAGGCCATAAAGTTAAGAATTGCACAGCATAGTTCAGCACAGATTTTCATTCAAATTTATTAGTTAGTTCATGAAACCAACAGTTTCAATTGTAGGGCGACCCAACGTAGGGAAAAGCACCTTTTTTAACAGGCTCGTCGGCGAGCGAAAAGCTATTGTTCACGATTCAAGCGGCGTTACGCGCGATCGACATTACGGTGAATCCCACTGGAATGGTATCGAATTTAACGTGATAGACACCGGCGGATATGTCCCTGATCAGAGCGGTCAGATTATGGATGGCATAAAAGATCAGGTTCATCTTGCCATCGATGAATCGGATGTTATTCTGTTTATCGTTGATACCGAAGTAGGCATCACAGATCTTGACCGTGAAGTCGGTCGCATGCTCATGAAAGAGGAGAAAGAGATTATTGTGGTTGCTAATAAAGCCGACAACCAAACCCGTGTGCTGGAAAGCGCTGAATTTTATGGTTTGGGATTTGAGCATGTATTTGCCGTTTCAGCCATAAATGGTAGCGGAACGGGCGAATTGCTCGATCTGGTAGTTGAAAAACTCCCCAAAATAACAGACGATCCTGAAGAATATCTTCCCAAGCTGGCCATTATCGGTCGTCCGAATGTGGGGAAAAGCAGTTTGGTAAACGCGCTCACAAACGACGAACGAAGCATTGTCAGTGATATAGCCGGCACTACCCGCGACTCAATCAACACCATCCTCACTTTTGAAGATAAGGATTATGTTTTGATAGATACCGCAGGACTCCGTCGAAAAACACGAATATCAGAAAGTGTTGAGTTTTACAGCACTATTCGGACCCAAAAAGCTGTGCGTGAATGTGATGTCTGCCTAATGATGATTGATGCTACGCAGGGACTGGAAGCTCAGGATATAAAAGTGCTTCGGGAAGCTGAAAAATTTAATAAGGGCATCGTTCTGCTTATTAATAAATGGGATTTAATCGAGAAAGAGAACAACACATTTCGCGATTATTGTGATGCTATCTATTACAAAATTCCGAGCATGAAATTTGTGCCGATTATTTCTGTATCGGCAACCAATAAAACACGTATTTTCAATATCATAAATAAAGTTGATGATGTGTTAATAGAGAGAGATAAGAAGATTTCTACCTCACATCTCAACAAGTTTTTGGAACGTATCACCAAAGAACGTCCGTTACCATATAAGTACGGACGTCAATTGTCAATTAAATACATGACACAGGTTAAGCAGAAGCCTCCCGTATTTGCCTTTTTTATGAATAATCCCCAGGATTTACCGGCAAATTACAGAAAATACATCGAGGCCAAGTTGAGAAATGAGTTTACATTTGAAGGCGTTCCAGTCACCATGGTTTTTAAAGATAAGTAACCGATATAGGTTTTGACCGTAAGCACAAATCGGGTTATTTTAACCTGAATGTTAGTTTCAATCAATTGTCCGTTTTTAACTTAATTGCACTATGTCAGAGAATTTAGAAAAGCCCAGAGTTAACGCGCTAAATAAGAATTATGAAAACGAGCGTAAACTCAATTTCCTTGAACGAATATACATCCCGGAAGTATTGAAAGGGCTGGGATATTCGTTCAAACAGATGCTTTCTCCCGACGTTACCATGCGTTATCCTGAAGAAAAATGGGATCCGCCAGCTATTTTCAGAGGTCACCCCGTATTGGTGAAAGATCATGGGAAGGAGAGATGTGTTGCTTGCGGACTCTGTGCCCGTGCGTGCCCTCCATTAGCTATTTCGATGCAGGCACATGAAACCGATGATGAAAAAGAACGTTTCCCGGATTTCTTTGAAATTAACATGCTCCGTTGCATCTACTGCGGGTATTGTGAAGAGGTTTGCCCTGAAGAAGCCATTGTTATGAGTAGCGAATGGGATCTTGTTTTTGAGTCACGAGATGAAGCGGTTTATGACAAGAACAAGCTATTAGTTGATAAAGAAGATTTAAAAGATCGTCTCGACTACCTCAAAAAATTCAGAAATGGTCAATTCGGACAGTTTTGGGACTTTCAGGAGGAAAACAACATTCACTCTGTTAGAAACCGTGACGAGAATTGGGATACCGGACTATCTCTTGTAGAGATGCTGGATAAGAAAAAAAGATCTGAAGTATCAAACTAATTTTAATCAGCTCATTTCATTATATATTTACTTAAATGGACTTCAATAAGAGTCAGATAGATCAGATTATTGATGATGCTAGTTACCTGCAAGATGAAGCTGAAGCTTTTAAGTATGTAATCAGCACCGTCCCGTATTCTGAAAAACCTGCAGGAGAGGAGTCCATCTTAGAAATGATAGCTCTGATAGACCATGCTCAAAAAAAATTCTACCGTCCGTTTGTTGAGACAGCCGCTCGTTTGACAAAAAGACCGGTTGAGTATGATGAGAATTTTGCCAAAACCTTTTCACTTGATAAAGAAAAGTATAGTAATCCGGAATATTTACTCAACAAAATAATTAAACACCGAGCTGCTTTACTCAGTATTCTTGAAAAGCTTTCCGCACTCGATTGGAATAAAAAAGCTGAAGTTAAAAACAGAGAACGCTCAATATTCGATGTAATGACTGAAATGGTCCATTTTGAGCGCAATCAGTTTAAAAAAGTTGCTGATCGTGTTATGGCAATAGAAAAAAACAAACAATAAAAGGCTTAGATATCATAAAACTGGCCGCATTAGGTTAATAAGCCATGACGTTATTTTTTAACGCACTTATCACAGCCATTCTTTTATACACGGTCTATTCTGTTTTAACAGTTTACCTGGTTCAGAATAATATTAGAAACTTAGCCTATCTGATCGGAGCCTCATCATACTCGTTATATTATCTCTATCCATACGCCGATGGACTCACTCAATTAGCCGGAGCGCAGTTAAATCAAACGTTGTATCAGGATTGGATATCAATTATCGGTATTTCATTTATTCTCAGTGGATTAGCGCACTTGGTCTATGAAGCAAAGCCGAAATTCGCTCGATTTCCTATAGGTCTCTGTGGATTACCTTTGTTGATTATCCCAGCCTATTTTTTCGTACAAGACACACTCATTCTAAAAGAATTAGTTATAGCTATGTATGAAGCAGGAGCAATTGTAGTAGGATTAATGATGTATGGTATGCTTTCCCGAAATACAAAATTTGAATACATCGTAATAGTAGCCGGCTTATCTATCCTTGGTTTGGCTTATATAATTTACTGGCTTCCTCTCGATGAGATGAAAAACCTGATTTGGGTTTGGAAAAGTTTTATCATTATTGGAATTCTAATCAGCGTACATGGGTTAAAGAAAGCTGAGTTGTCAGACGAAGTAATGGCCTGAAAGCAAACATAATTAAGCCTTTACTTTATTGAGTGACAGATAGTTAATAATCATAACTAAAAATTAATTTAGAAGAGATATGAGTATTGAAGTTGGAAAAAAAGCCCCCGATTTTACCTTAAAGAGTGAAAGTGGTGAAGAGATTACCTTATCTGAGGAACTGAAAAATACTAATGTTGTTTTACTCTTTTTCCCATTAGCATTTTCGGGTGTATGTACCAAAGAGATGTGTTATACAAGAGATCATCTTGAGCAATTTAACAATGTGAATGCTAAGATTCTTGGAATCAGTGTGGATTCATTTTTTACTCTTAAAGAGTTTAAGAAAGTACACGAATTAAACTTTAATCTGCTGAGTGACTTCAACAAAGAAGTATCCAAAACATATGAAACCATATACAATGAATTCTTCGGAATGCATGGTGTTTCAAAACGAAGTGCTTTTGTAATTGGTAAAGATGGAATGGTTAGATATCAAGAAGTCTTAGAAGACGCTGGTGAGCAGCCTGATTTTGATACAATCACAAAAACTCTATCGGAGCTATAAAAATCACTTTGTAAATGAATTTGTAGAGCCGCTCAGATTAAATAGTTGGGCGGCTTTTTTTACTTATGGCTATAGATATAGAAATAGCTTGAAATTTCAATTATCAAGAAGTGATGAGGTAAAATTTGATTCTAAGGCGTTCAAATTTGAAAAGCGGAATGTGAATGGGCTAATTACGAAACAGAAAACGAGTGATGGCCAAAGCATGATATTATTAATTGTCGTATAATTTATATTATGTAAAGTTATGTGTCTTGTTCATTAATAACCTTCATTCACTTCTATTCTTTGTTCAGTACTTCGCATCTGCTCTTTCACTCTTGACTCCCGGGGCAATCACGTCTTTTTTAAAACTGGATGAACCTTGCTCTCTATATCTTTGAATTCATATAGAGAATCACATCATTGGCAGTCCACTCATTGCCTCTCCAGATTTTTAAAATTCTTCCGGAATCTGAAATCAATACCGTTCTTAGATTATGAATAATTTGATTACTCTCTGTTTGCGTGACAACTCCAAGTTCACTGCTCAAGCGTCCTACCTGTTCAGGACTTCCGCTCACAAACTGCCAGTCTTTGAAAGAATCTGTATATCTCCTGCCGTAATCTTTAAGAACATTCGGAGTGTCGTATTTAGTGTCGAATGAAACGCTTACTAACAGCAGGTCTGGTTCAATTTCATTAAGACGTTTATGTATTTCATTAAAACGCTTACTCATCAATGGGCAAAAATCCGGGATTGGGCACCGTGTATAGATAAAAGTAAAAAGCGTGTACCTCCGCGAGCTTACAGGCAAGGTAACCGAATCGTTGTTCTGATTGTTCAACGTCACGGCCGATATTGTCTCGCCTTCAGTACGGACTCGTTCTCCCGACAATAATTCCAATTCAGGCTGTTCCGCGATAAAACCTGCTGGATTTACCGCTGTGTCTGGCAAATGTGAGATGTTATCAATATAACTTTGATCCGGCTTTACATAATACGTAAAGTTGATGGCTTCATTTATTGAGAAATCCTTGGTTTTAACTGTGTCCTTCGCAGTAAAAGTCATCGTCATAGCAGGCATATAGCCGGGAATTTCTTCATGCTCGATAATTAATTTGCCCGGTTCATCACCATAACCCACTACTCTGCCTTTGACCTCAAACGTGAGTGTATTCCCAAAATAATTATTCCACATAAAAAAGGCTGCAACTACAATGAGTAACAGCCATAAAACTTTTGATATTTTATTCATATAACTACAGTGTTTTCAAATAGATCCGCTTGGCTATTCCTTTCTTTTTTATCAACTCGAACTCCTCAAAGAAACGAATCAAAAAAGCTTCTTTATTCTCTAAATTACTTTTTCTGCTAACAGCTATAGTGTACGGTTTGTTTATGAATTTTCTGGGAAAGTGTCCAACCTGAGAGCTGATATTCATCCCCTTTGCCGTATAACGACCTATTATCCTATCTGTGAGGTAAACATCGATATCTCCATTAAGCAGTGCTTTAAAATTCTCTTCATCTGAGGCATTTTCGATTACATTCAAATTGGCATCCCAAAACTCCTGATTGTATGAAACACCACTAATAACGCCCACTTTCAGGTCCTGATTTCTGATATCCTCATACGAATCAATATCAAAAGCGTCTATATTATTCGATGTGGTAAACAACACATATTCTGACGACCACATAAAGCGTTCAGCCTGCTCATTGTGAAATCCATCCGGATAGATCAGGAAATCTTCGCGAGATTCTTTGTAACTGACTGACATTACAATATCAATCTCCCCTTTTCTTGCAAGATCGAGAGAACGCTCATCCTCAGGAAAGATAATTTCGTAGTCACGCTCCATCTCTTTCATTACAAGATCAATCAACTGAACGTTAATTCCGGCCGGTTTACCGTTTTCTTCATACTCAAATGGAATGAGCGTTTCAGAACCAAAGATAACTTTGGAATTCTGAGCCTCTACGTTGCTGTAATACGTAGAAATAAATAAGATTACGATTATTGATAGTATCTGTCTGTAGTACATTACATTTATTTATTGAATTATATTTACCTCAGGGGTGATCGTGATATTAAATTGTTCTTGCACACTTTGCTGAATTTTCTTGGCCAGTGCGCATATCTTTTCTCCAGTCGCATCGCCATAATTAACAAGCACAAGTGCTTGTTTGGGATAAACCCCGGCGTCACCATCTCTGTATCCTTTCCATCCGCATTGGTCGATAAGCCAGGCTGCGGGAATTTTCACCATTTTATCATCCATGGGATAAAATGGCATTTCTTCATACTCTTTTGCTAACTCTTGAAACCGTGACTTTGGTATAATTGGGTTTTTAAAAAATGAACCTGCATTGCCAATCTCTTTGGGATCAGGAAGTTTTGATGACCGAATTGCTATTACTGCATTGAAAACATTTCGCTGTTTTGAGGTTTCAAATTCTGGATGTTCTGCAAAGTAATCACTTATAGCTTTATACGAAATTTTGGGAGAAAAAATCTCTTTATTCAGCTGATAAGTAACATTTAAAATTAGATATCTGCCTTTCTTATTTTTAAATAAACTATTTCGGTATGAAAAATCACACTCACCTTTTTCAAAAGTGACTATTTCGTAATTCTCAGTGTCATAAGCGGTCAATCGAACAAAACGTTCTTCCTGTTCAACACCATAAGCGCCAATATTTTGTACAGGTGCCGCACCAACAGTTCCCGGAATAAGCGCAAGGTTCTCCAACCCAAAAAAACTGTTATCTACTGTCCATGCTACTAATTGATGCCAGTTTTCACCTCCGCCGACAGTAATAAGAACTTCTGACTTTGATTTATGGGATACCTTAATGCCTTTTATATCATTTTTCAGAATAAGATGATCAATAACATCACCTGCAAAGAGAATATTACTACCATCACCGAGAATCAGATGTGAAGAATTGTTTGAAAGGAGGTCAGGAAGTTCGGATACATCAGCGATATCTTCTATCAAAGCTATAATTCCTGCTTTGGAAGAAACGTTAAATGTGCTATAATTCTTTAGTGAGATGTTCCTCTTTATGATCATGTCACGAATATAAAAATGTATCCACTCTAATGATACCGCACACGTATTAAATAATCATGAACCGACTCATCACCATTTTAAAGATTCTAATTGTTTCAATTTTTCTAATCATCCCTTCTGTTCAGGCTCAGTCGGTTGATTTAATTATTCAAAAGCATATTGAGGCGAGCGGCGGAGAAGAAAATCTAAACAATTTAAAGGGGATTATTTATGACGGAGAGGCTCTAATGGGACCTAATAAAGCTGGTTTCACCATTAAACAGCTCGAGCCCGAATACGTGGTAACTACAATAGAGTTAAACTCATTTAGCATGCATCAGCTCTATGACGGAAGCAAAGGCTGGGTAATTCAAAATGTTAATGGAGAGATCTCAACACAAGAAATGGATGCAAAAGCAACAGCTCGTATTAAACTTCAGGGAGATCTACAGGGACCGCTTGTAAATTACACCGAAAAAGGAATCTCAGTTACCTTTGACAGTTTTTCCGATGAATACGGTGACCCGCTAATCAAACTTTTGGTTATATATAGTGACGGACGTCCGAATCAATTTTACTACCTGGATATTGATACATTTTTAACCAGACGGACCAAAGTAGTTGAAAAAGTCTCCGATCCTAATAATGGAGATTTACCAAGCGAAGAAATAGTAGTTGAAACGGTGATGGAGGATTACAGAAATGTGAATGGATTTATGCTTCCATTCACGCTTATAACTTACTCAAACGGCGAAAAAATTTCTGAATTGAAGATGTCATCTGTTAAAATCAATCCTGAAAACCTGTCCCCGGCCGACTTTCAACTAAACAACTATACCTCAAATTAATATCCCGATACGTGGATTTTAAAACCTTTTCCGCGCTTAGTTTCAATAAATTTTAACTCATCGTTAATATCAGCAATCTTTTTTCTGAGGTAACTTATATAAACATTAACGTAGTTTGTATTTCTGTCGAAATAAATATCCCAAACAGATTCTGCGATCTCACTGTATGTAACAATCTCGCCCGCATTTTCTAAGAGATATACGAGAAGGTCGTACTCTTTGTTCGAAACATCGAGTGAAGATCCATCTAAACGTACTTTTTGTTTAAAATAATCAACCTCAAATTTCCCGAAATGACTGATAGGTTTACTCTCCTTTTCTTTACGCCGCAGAAGTACTTTAACTCTTGCTACCAGTTCTTTAAAGTTAAAAGGTTTTATGAGGTAATCATCTGCTCCTTCATACAGTCCGCTAACTTTGTCATCAATAGTATCACGAGCCGAAACTATGATAATTGGAATAGATGAGTCGATGGAGCGCATTTCTGCAAGTATTTCCAATCCATCCGCATCTGGCAAGCCCATATCGAGAACAACCACATTAAATCCGTTGCTTTTCAGATACTCAACGCCTTCTTTGCCAAACTTAGTGGTAACGACTTCAAAACTTTCACGTTCGAGCACTTTTCGCATAAGTGTTTGTAATGTAGTATCATCATCAATCACTAAAACCCGTTTCATTACTCCTCTTCGCTCGTTAAGTCATTAATTTGAGACGGTTATTATTTATTTTATTCCTTTCCATTAAATAGTACGGTAATTATTGGAAATCAACCAATTTTTTGCGCAATTGACCAAATCTTCTGTTAATGCATGTCCGCCTTTAACGGTTACAAACGAACCATTAAAGCCTGAATCAGACCATTTTTGAATAGACTCCTGCTGTGGCTCAGGTTTTACAACGCTGTCAGATTTACCATGCACGGCTAAAACAGATAAATGACGATAGTTTTCAGTTTTTTGAGCAACATCTTTAATCATTTCAATTTTAAATCTGCCTGACAACATGATTACTTTATTTGTGTGTTTCCAGCGGGTTAATGCCCAATACCCGGCGAGGTACGCTCCCATTGAATATCCGATCACACAAATCTCACTCACGTTGATATGTCCCAAATGTTGATCAATAACATCCTGCACGAATTCAGAGCTCATTTCTAAATGTTGGTTATATGTTTTCTGGTCTCCGTATAAATACCAGGCATATCCCCTTTTTTTATTGTTCTGGTGTTCAATTTTTGTTGGGAAAGGTCCCTGAATGAATAGATGATAGGCTTCAAAATCTTCAAACGTTTTAACAGCCTCTTCAAATTGGGTGATATTGTGACCATACCCATGAAGATAAACGATGAGAGGTTTTGGATCTTCTGAAGAACCGGAACTGGAAAGTTTAAAGGGAACCTGAAGTTTAAATGTTGCTTTACCTGCTACAAGTCGGTCTGCGTTCATATAGCTATTATAGATTATTAAACCCGGAAGAAACATGAGAATTGAATATACAGCAATACTACTAATATTAGATTCTGAATACCATATTGTTGTCTAAATAAAAACAGGCTGTCAGTAGATTGACAGCCTGTTTAGAAATTAATTAAAAAAGCTGGTACTTATATCTTGATAATAAAACCACCAACTGCAACCCCTCCTCTAAAACCAGAGTCTGTTGAAATACTGCCAATTGTTCCAAAGGAAAATTCGACGTGTTTAAATTCGAGGCCGGTTCCGAAACTTAGAGCTGAACTCGTACTTCCACCAAACCGCGCTCCCCATCGAATCGGCCAAAAACCCCAGAGTTTCCACTCATTACCCAGAATGAAAATAGGTTTCGTTGTATTAATTCCTTCTGTATTAAAACCCTGAACATAATCGAGAGTTGCCATTGTGGAAATGGAATTGTTGAATTCGTAATCTCCTCTCACACCAAAATTTAAAGAAGTTGGAAGTGCTTGTGTGAAGGAAGAATTCTGCTCAGTCAGATTGCCATAGCCTTCATCTGCAAGACTGTCTTTTAGCACAAACTCAGCATAGTCTCCAAATACTCCGTCAAATTCATTATCAATGCGATCTGTATCATAGTCAAGACCATCGAAGAAAAAAGTACCATTCGAGTTAAATGTTGATGCACCAGAGTTAAAATTTGCAGAACCGATGTCGGTTATAGACAAAGAAGCCGCTAACTTATATTTTTCGTCGTATGGATTGAATTGATAGGTAACACCAAAATCAAGTCCAAAGCCCATTCCGTTAATATCGGCGACACCGTCACTCGCGCTGTCAAAATACTCACCATTCTCAAAAAGAGTGAACATGCTGGAATCGGGATATTGTTCTCTGTCGGCTATATACTGATTTAAGCCATCAACCAAACCACCTGTGGCATCGATGGTATAATCCATAGTATGACGAATAAATTCTCCTTTTCGGACTTGAAGCTGAGATTGGATGTCTGCACCCATATAAGCATTACTGATTAACATTTTTGGAGCTATACCAGCATAGATCTTATTCTCCGCATTCATGAATTCAAATTCATAGGCCTTCATTGAGTATCCTAAAGAGATCTCAGAGAACGCAGTTGTTGTTACATTAAAATTCACATCACGGGTTTCTCCGAACAGTTTTTCGTTTGCTCCACCAAGTAACAGACGAGCCATACCTTCGTTTGCCTGACCGTTCACAAGAACCCTTGTGCGCCCGGCTAAACTTAGTCCAACTTCTTCTAAACCAAATAATTTGTCTGAGCGGTATGATATACCAAACAGCATAATATTTAATTGAGTGGTAAATTTTTGATCATCATCATCAAAAAAGGCCGGCAAAACTTCGTTTTCCAACATAGTGTTATCTATGGTCAACCCGGTTGTAAAGTAATCGTTAAAAGCGCTCACTTTTAACAATGAACCACCTGCTTGTGCACTTATACTTGGAATTAAGAAAGGCAGGTTAAAAACCCATTTGCTGTCAGTATCTGACAAACTCAGGTTTGCCGGATTTACAAAGTTGGTGCGATAGTCTTGCATATACGTAACACCACCTCCGCCAAGTCCGATATTCTTGGGTGACTGGAAGTATGACTGTGACTGTGCCGGCAACCAGCCCGCCACGCAAAATGCTATAAGTATGATTAATTTCTTCATCTAAAAATCCTCCTGTTAATTAATTCGACTCAACTGAACCGGTTGCGGATGCACTAAACTGTATCTCTACGTAATCATCTTCCCGTATCTTAACGGTTTGATCACCGGAGCTGGTTGCTTGTATTCTGATCTTCATATCCACTACCTCAGAAAGGTCATATACGCTGTTAATTTGAATATCCAAGACTTCTGACGCCGGAGTTGTGCTGAACCCGTTAGCGTCAACCTCTGCTGTTGAAATTGATATGGGAGAATAATCAACTTCCACTTCCGAAGAATCAGCATCGAAAAACAACAGTTCGACATTAAGTCCAAGTGGAAGCTTGTTTTCATAGATGATGGTAAGGTTAGCTGTTTCTATTGTTAGATCGTCATCTTCGCTTGGTACATCACCTAAAGAAACATTCTCTAAATCCTGTTCCACCGTAAGTGGTTCACCTTCAGATGTGGTAATATTAAGCGGCATGTTAGCATTCAGATTAGTTTCAAA
>Ga0136600_1000139_pt1 | contig 39718 bp, 38 predicted proteins | sample AntRauMFilla2698_FD_104634 | JGI IMG/M metagenome (GOLD analysis project Ga0136600, IMG submission 104634) | Saline lake microbial communities from Rauer Islands, Antarctica - Metagenome Filla 2 #698 | ecosystem: Environmental > Aquatic > Non-marine Saline and Alkaline > Saline | place...
CCCGCCCCCATAGTCTGGTGAATTTTAAAAGCACAATCCACAACCTCTTTTGAAAGCGGGTCAAAATCTATTTTATGAGCAGCTTCGTGCATCTTATTATCTTCGTGTTAAAAATTACACTTTTAAATCAGACCAGCATTGTAACAGGGTTTTCAATGAAGCGTTTGAAATATTGTAGATATTGCGCGCCAACGGCGCCATCAACGCTGCGGTGATCAGTCGAGAGAGTTACGCTCATTACGGTTTTAATTTTTACCTCGCCATTTTCCACGACAGGCTTTTGTTCGCCCGCTCCAACCGCCATGATGCAGCTTTGTGGCGGATTGATAATCGCCGAGAATTCCTTCACCCCGAACATACCGAGGTTGGAAATAGAGAATGTGCCGCCCTGAAATTCCGCGGGCTTTAATTTTCCTTCGCGGGCGCGACCGGCCAGATCTTTCATTTCCTCGGAAATTTCGCGTAACCCCTTGGTTTCGGCCGCCTTGATAATCGGCGTAATTAAGCCGTTGGGCGTGGCCACCGCGACAGAAATATCCGCATGTTCATATTGCAAAACCGCCGCATCCGTCCATGAGACATTCGCGGCAGGGTAAGCTTTGAGCGCCATTGCATTGGCCTTGATGATAAAATCATTCACGGAAAGTTTATAATCACCATTAGCTTTTTCATTGATCTCCTTACGAGCGGCGAGCAAATTATCCAGCGCACATTCAATGGTGAGATAAAAATGCGGGATAGTTTGCTTGGATTCCAGCAAACGCTGCGCGGTGATTTTCTTGACATTATTATTGGGGATTTCGGTGTACGTCATGCCGTACGCGTCTGCCAAAACCTTGGCATCAGGGCCGGAAGCCATAGTAGGAGCACTAGCCGGTTTTGCGGGCGCGGCATCAGGCTGTACGTTCTCAAGATCGGCCTTCACAATACGCCCGCGCGGGCCAGAGCCCTGGATATTCGCCAGATCAATATTCTTTTGCTCCGCAATGCGCCGCGCCAAGGGGGAGGCAAATATGCGGTCGCCTGAATTTACTTGTTGTGCCGGTTGTGACGAAGGAGCCGATTTTGGAGCTTCAGCTTTCAGAGCTTCTTCTTTTTTAGGCTCCTCTTCTTTTGCGTCTTCTTTGGAAGCTGGTGCTTGCTCTGCACTTACATCGCCAATATCACTGGCGCTCTCGCCATCTTCCAGTAACACCGCAATCACGGAATTTACCGCCACACCTTCCGTGCCCTCGGCGACAATAATCTTGCCAATCGTGCCATCATCAACGGCTTCGACTTCCATCGTGGCTTTATCGGTTTCAATCTCGGCAATCACATCACCGGCCTCAACCTTATCCCCTTCGGATTTTAGCCATGAGGCCAACGTTCCCTCGGTCATGGTCGGTGATAGAGCGGGCATTGTTATATTAATCGGCATAGCACACTCCTTTGGCCGCATCGATAATATGCTTGGCCTGCGGCAGCGCGAGCGCCTCCAGATTGGCGGCATAAGGCAGTGGCACATCCTTGGCGCACACACGCGCCAGCGGCGCATCCAGATAATCAAACGCATGCTCACCAATAAGCGCGGCAATCTCCGCGCCGATCCCGGCAAACGGCCAACCCTCTTCACATGTGACAATGCGGTTGGTTTTCTTGACGCTTTCAAGAATGGTATAGCGATCAAGCGGACGAATAGTCCGTAGATTAATCACCTCGGCATCAATGCCCTGCTCCGCCAGTTTTTCGGCGGCCTCCAAAGCGCGCCCAACCATAATAGAGAAAGCGACAATCGTCACATCGCTGCCTTCGCGTTCAATTTTTGCACGGCCAATGGGAATCACAAAATCCTCGGATGTCGGTACGTCGTGTGTATTGCCGTAAAGCATTTCATTTTCCAGGATCAATACCGGATTGGGGTCACGGATCGCGGCCTTCATCAGACCCTTGGCATCCGCGCCGCTCCATGGCGAGACAACTTTGAGGCCCGGCACATGAGCGTACCAACTCGCGTAACATTGCGAGTGCTGCGCGCCCACACGTGATGCCGCGCCGTTCGGACCGCGAAACACGATGGGGCAACCAAGCTGCCCGCCCGCCATATAAAGTGTTTTTCCGGCGGAATTAATAATGTGGTCAATCGCCTGCATGCCGAAATTCCATGTCATAAATTCGACAATCGGCTTGAGGCCATTCATCGCCGCGCCCACCGCAATACCGGCAAAACCATGCTCGGTGATCGGCGTATCGATGACGCGCTTGGCGCCAAATTCATCCAGCAACCCTTGGGACACCTTATAAGCGCCCTGATATTCGGCAACTTCCTCGCCCATCAGGAACACATCTTCATTAGCGCGCATTTCTTCGGCCATTGCATCGCGCAGAGCCTCGCGAATGGTGACTTCATGCGTATCGGTAAAGCTTGCCTCGTCGAAGGGGGGCGGCTCCAGTACTTCGCCTTGGGCATAAAGAATATCGCGGTTGTCGATTTCCTTGCCTGAATGCTGGCTCGCGGCTACGGCGGGCTTTGGCGGCGCACTTTCCTCTTGCGCTTCATCCGCGCCAGCGTCTTGCGGTGCAGATTGCGGCGTAGGCTCTCCGGCGCTTTCATCAATATCATTGGCGCTTTCGCCTTCCTCCAGCAGCACCGCAATTTTTGTGTTCACCGCCACATTTTGCGTACCTTCGGAAACCAGAATTTTTCCAATCACACCGTCGTCAACCGCTTCGACTTCCATCGTGGCTTTGTCGGTTTCGATCTCGGCAATTACATCACCGGCCTCGACCTTGTCACCTTCGGCCTTCAGCCATTTGGCCAAATTCCCTTCGGTCATGGTCGGCGATAATGCGGGCATTAAAATAGGGGTTGGCATAGCAATCCTTTGATTTTGTAACGAAGATAAGAAGAAGCGAAGTTTATTTTATACATTGTCTTTTAATCCCATCTTTAATAAGAGGCACGTTGAAATTTAACAAAAACCCCAGCTTTATACCGGACATTCTCATGTAAGAATATAATTGCGCCTGATGAACAGGTAGAATTTTTTCAACGCATTTTAGCTCAAGAATAATTTCATCCTCAACCACCAGATCCAGCCTATATTCAGGATCAAGCACAATGTCAGGCGGATAAATCACTTTAATTATTTTTTGTTTATCGAATTGCAAAAATCTTTTTTCTAACTCCACACACAAAGCCGATTCATAAACGCGCTCAGGAAAACCGGCGCCTAAATTTTTATGCACGTGATAAGCAGCATCAACGACCTTCTCGGCCATATCTTCAATATCATCAGATAAATCCGCATGCTTTTTAAGCAAAACTTCGCCCCTTAAAAACTTCGTTACATAATATCAACGCTACGCCTCCACCAAAATATCGGTCCATAGCTCATCAGGGTGCGGCTCGGGGCTTTCTTGCGCGAACTCCGCGGCCTCCTTGATGGTCTCTTTAATCTCTTTATCAATGCTTTTCAGCTCGTCTTCTTCAACACCCTTTTCTTGCAACGCCGCCTTCACCGCGTTAATCGGATCGCGGTCTTCCTTCATGGAATTTAATTCGTCTTTTGTGCGGTATTTCGCCGGATCGGACATAGAATGCCCGCGATAACGATAGGTCATTACCTCCAAAATATACGGCCCGCTGCCTGAACGCACATAATCAAGCGCCTGTCGCGCGGCGGCCTGCACCGCAAAAATATCCATGCCATCGACTTGCTCGCCGGGAATGCCGTAACCTTCGCCGCGGCGGTATAATGTCCCCGCCGATGAACGTTTCACGGATGTCCCCATGCCATATTGGTTATTCTCAATCACGAACAGCACCGGCAAATCCCATAGCGCCGCCATGTTGTAACATTCGGCAACCTGCCCCTGATTGGACGCACCATCACCCATATAAGCCACGGCCACACCGCCATCATTTTTATATTTATGCGAAAAGCCCAAACCTGTGCCGAGCGCGGTGCTGGCGCCGACAATGCCGTGCCCGCCGAAAAAACCTTTATCGCGGCTGAACATATGCATCGAGCCGCCTTTGCCGCGTGAATAGCCGCCCTCACGGCCCGTAAGCTCGGCCATAATGCCCTTGGGGTCCATATCACAAGCCAGCATGTGCGCGTGGTCACGATAGGCCGTCACCACCGTGTCTTGGGGTTCCTGCACGGATGTAATCCCTGTTACCACGGCCTCTTGCCCGATATAAAGATGGCAAAACCCGCCAATCAGACCCATACCGTAAAGCTGCCCCGCTTTTTCTTCAAAGCGGCGGATCAGCAACATATCACGGTAGAGTTTTTTTAACTCGTCAGCACCCGGATTTGAATCGCTATTGGATTTTGATTGTTTCTTCGTTGTTTTATTTGACGTTTTCTTAGCTTTAGCCACGCTCAGGGATCCCCTTCATGATTTGCAGAAAGATAGATAGCTGATTTAATAGCGCAAGGCTAGTAAAAAAATATAATTTGTGCGGCGCAACACATTGATATGACAAGAAAATTTAGATTTAAACAGGATATTTTTAGGAATTAAGCGACATTGTCGCCATTAGAATATATTGCTGGCTTATGACCGGTCGCGCACAACCCATTCATCCGCATGTTTATACCCTAAAACATCCCGCACACGCTCCTCAAGCAGGTCCTTATTAATACTATCGGGGCGCATCATGCTCACACGTTCTTGCAAGGCGGCGCGCTTATCGGTGAGGGCGGCTAGATCACTGCCTTGTTTAACAATTTGATTTTCAACAGAAAGCAACCGCGTGATAGAGCGCTGCCCCTGCACGGCGTGAAAACTGAAATAGACGCACAAACATATGCCGAGCAGCAGGAATAGCTTACCCCTCAAAATATTGCGCTGTCTGAATAATTCTCTCATATCTTCATAGAATCACAAGTGATTCGCTGTGGTCAAGCGAAAAAGCGTAATTGATTCAACGGCTTAATAAGAACATAAAAAGAACGAAACACGCTAAGCGATTCAAATGATTCAATAATTTAAACCTGAAAAAACTTAACATGAAGACCACGAAAAAGAATCACGAAGCTGATTTTCGAAAAACCCAATCTTGCAAAACCCAAAAACTGTTTGGATGAGAATTTTTTATATTTTTTGAACTGAATGCTTCGTGGATCTTCTTGTCTTCGCGTTAAAAATCAAAGCGGTGTTTTCAAAAAAGACCCGCCGCTATAACGTGCTTGTGGGCCTAATTCTTCTTCGATGCGCAGTAGCTGGTTGTATTTCGCGGTGCGGTCGGAGCGCGAGAGCGAGCCGGTTTTAATCTGCCCCGCATTGGTTGCCACGGCCAAATCTGCAATGATTGCGTCTTCGGTTTCGCCTGATCTATGCGACAGGACAATCCCGAAACCCGCTTTCTTGGCCATTTCAATGGTCTCCAGCGTCTCGGACAGCGTACCAATTTGATTAACCTTCACCAGCACGGCATTGCCGGCTTTTTCTTTGATGCCGCGCGCCAGACGCGCGGGATTGGTCACGTAAAGATCATCACCAACCAGTTGCACCGTATCGCCAATTGCCGCGGTAAGCGCGCTCCAGCCCGCCCAATCATCTTCATCCAGGCCATCTTCAATCGAGACAATCGGATAGCGGGCGCATAAATCTTCGTAATATTTTACCATTTCGCCGGAGCTCAGCACTTTGCCCTCGCCCGCCAGATGATATTTACCGTCTTTGTAAAATTCGCTTGAGGCACAATCCAGCGCGATAACGATGTCCTCGCCGGGCGTATACCCCGCTGCCGTGATTGATTTCATGATAAAATCGAGCGCTTCTTCGGACGAGCTTACGGCAGGCGCAAAGCCGCCCTCATCGCCGACATTGGTGTTATGTCCCGCATCCGATAGCTGCTTTTTCAGCGCATGGAAAATTTCTGCGCCCGCGCGCAGCCCTTCGGAGAAGTCCGGCGCAGACACAGGCATAATCATAAATTCCTGAATATCAACGGGGTTATCGGCATGCGCGCCGCCATTGATAATATTCATCATCGGGGTGGGCAGTAAATGCGCGTAAGACCCGCCAATATATTTGCAAAGCGGCACGTCCAGCTCATCGGCCATAGCCTTGGCCACAGCCATCGACACGCCCAAAATCGCATTCGCGCCAAGCTTTGATTTATTTGGCGTGCCATCAAGCTCGCGCATGACCTGATCGATATAAAGCTGTTCTTCCGCGTCAAGACCAACCAGAGCTTCATAAATCGTTGTGTTCACCGCCTCGGCGGCCTTATGCACAGATTTTCCGTTATAATAATCCTTGTTGCCATCACGCAGCTCAACCGCCTCATGTGCGCCCGTTGACGCGCCCGAAGGCACCGCCGCACGGCCTTTTGCACCGGTTTCCAGCACTACATCAACTTCAATGGTAGGGTTGCCGCGACTATCGAGAATTTGCCGTGCGTGAATATCTATAATGGCGCTCATGGGTATAACCTCCTGTGTGAATTAGGAACAAAATTCGTAACTTTTATCCCGAGGATGTTTTATAGCCTAACGCGGCGAAATTAAAGTGATTTTTGCGGTTTTATGCTTGGGTGTCCACGTTTCGCCCATTGGCAGAGCTTGCAACCCCGCCATCATCAACGGCGCTACGCAAGGATGGCGCGAGTTGACTGTCATTTTTTCCAGCGCGCAGAGCAAGGATTTGCTGCTGCATCCCTTCCACAGTCGCGTCCGGGCCTACGCCCAAGGAAAATACGGTGTTAAATGTGCTGGCTGTCGAACTAAGGAATTGATTATTGAGCGCCCGCGCACGCTGGGACAGGCCAATGCCGTTATTGCCGCCAATGCCGCGCCCTGTATCAAGCAAGCCAAGCGTGCCCGAGCCGGAACCCAGAATCGAGTTATTTTCCACAGGTGAGATTCCCCGCACATTGGCGAGCGTCGCTGTTGCTAAAAATCGGGATGCGCCTGCTACAGACATTATCAAAGCCTCCTGCTTTGCTTTTCAAAAGTGGACCCGCATTTCGGACTAAGTCCACTTTTATTTGCGTTTTGCTTACGCCTCGGTTTCCTAACCTACAACTACTATTCTACAGATTTTTAGCGATTTCGTCCAGCTTTATAAGCGTTGCCAGCAGCGCCTCCATATCATGCAAATGCATCATATTCGGCCCGTCAGAGGGCGCGTTATCGGGGTCTTGGTGAGTTTCAATGAATAGCCCCGCCACGCCAACCGCCACAGCCGCGCGCGATAAAACCGGAACCATTGTGCGATCACCGCCCGACGATGTGCCCTGCCCGCCCGGCTGTTGCACGGAATGGGTGGCATCGAAAATCACCGGATAGCCCGTCTCCGCCATTTGCGGCAAGCTGCGCATGTCACTGACCAGCGTATTATAACCAAAGCTGGCCCCGCGCTCGGTCAGGAGAATATTGTCATTGCCGCTTTGCGCGACTTTCGCGGCGACATTCTTCATGTCCCACGGCGCAAGAAACTGGCCCTTTTTGATGTTGACGACTTTTCCTGTATTCGCTGCCGCAATCAGTAAATCGGTCTGGCGGCATAAAAAAGCCGGAATTTGCAGCACATCAACGACCTTGCCAACCTCCGCGCATTGCTCGGCGGTATGCACATCGGTCAGCACCGGCACACCAAACTCGTCTTTCAGCGCGGCAAACACATCCATGGCTTTTTCCAGCCCCAGTCCGCGTTCGCCCTTTATCGAGGTGCGGTTCGCCTTGTCGTAGGATGTCTTGTAGATGAAGGGAATACCCAGCTTGGCGGTGATTTCCACCAACGCGCCGCACATATCAAACGCATGATCGCGGCTTTCCATTTGGCACGGTCCGGCGATCAGCGTTATAGGCTTGTTATTGGCAATTTCAATATTTTGAACAAATATATTTTTCATTCTTTTTCTTTATTCTTGGTTTTTAAACAATATAATTAGATTTAGACCATTTACGAAGGGAACGCCATGACCGAGATCAAAGAAAAAGCCAAAGACGCTGTCCATGAGGCCGAAAAAATAGTCGAGGCCGCTGCGAAAGACGAGCCGGAAACAAATAAAGAGGCGCGCCGCCGCCAAAGATGGATGCCCCTTGTTGGATCTGTACTGGCCGCGCTTATCTTATTTGCCATTCTTGGATATTATATGGGGTGGTTTTAAACCACACGGCTTTGTTACAACTTACATGGCAACTTAAGTTAAGCCAATGTAGGATTAAGCGTGTAAAAAGCAATGTGAGCCATAGTCCGCCGCCCACCATCATTCAATACATTATAAGAAATTTCTTCTTGCTGGTGGTAACATTGAGCCGTAAAAGCAGAAATGTCGTAAGCCTTGGTGTCAACTCCCGCAATTGTCGTAGGGGCGCAATCGGAAATAATATAGGCATGATAATGCTCTGTTTTCTGGCGGGTTTTTTGACATGGCGGGTCAGTATGAAATGGCCCCGCCTCAGCATTCACACCCTCATTTAGCTGCCATTGCTTTATATTTATAACCCCCTTCATCTTTCTAAAAATTTCAGGATTATGCTTTTGCTCAAACCCGGCTGCCATAGAAATCGCCGGAGCAAATTGCTGTAACCGCGTTTCAATTCTTAAAACGTCTTCACCATGTATTTTAAAAGGCACGTTGCGCGCAGGCATCTTAAATTGTGGGTGCGATTGAAGGAGCTCTCGATCATGTAAGGACTGAACTGTATTTCCAAACGCAGTACGGCAGCTTCTATCCAGCGAGCCAATAATCTGACATTGCCCCTTCATAGATTTGTGAATGGGTGCAGGAGGATAGGGATCAATGGGATCCTGAAAGTTACGGATAAGTAAAGGCGCAACCTTAGCGTTAGACCATGGCGACACGAAGACATAACGCTCCGGATCATGCCTACTGTAATAATTCCAAGGGAAATCCATTAATCTGCTCCTTCAAGAGCAGAAGACTAACAAATTAGTTTTCATAAATCAATATTTTTATGGGTGTTTTAAACCAAACGGCTTTGTTTGACCGCCGCTTCGATATAGCTCACGAATAATGGATGCGGCTCGAAGGGTTTGGATTTAAGCTCGGGATGATATTGCACGCCGACGAACCACGGGTGGTCCTGACGCTCGCCAATCTCGGGCAGCTTGCCATCGGGCGACATACCGGAGAAGATGAGCCCCTGCTCGCCTAGCTGTTCCAGATAATTAATATTCACCTCGTAGCGGTGGCGGTGGCGCTCGCTAATTTCTGTGGCGCCGTAAATCTCGGCAATCTTTGATCCTTTGGCAAGAACAGCCGGATAAGCACCCAAACGCATCGTTCCGCCCTTATTACCCTTATCGTCGCGCTCCTCGCGCTTATCACCCTTGAGCCATTCGGTCATAAGGCCGACAACGTGTTTGCCGCCTTCGGAAAACTCGCTGGAGGTGGCATCTTTCACGCCGCATAAATTGCGCGCCGCCTCGATCACCGCCATTTGCAGGCCCAGACAAATGCCGAAATACGGAATTTTCTTCTCGCGCGCATATTGGACAGCTTTGATCTTGCCTTCCGTGCCGCGCTCGCCGAAGCCGCCAGGCACCAAAATGCCGTGCACGCCTTGCAGGTAATGCTCGGGATTTTCATCGGCCTCGAACATTTCCGCCTCGATGAATTTCAATTTCACCGACACATTATTGGCCACGCCGCCATGCACAAGTGCCTCGTTGAGCGATTTATAGCTATCGGCGAGATTGGTATATTTGCCGACAATAGCGATTGTGACTTCGCTTTCGGGAGCCTGAATGCGGGCGTTTATATCGCTCCAGATGGATAGATCCAGATTTTTGACATCATCAATGCCAAAGCATTTCATGACCTGATTATCCAGCCCCTCTTCATGATATGTCAGGGGCACTTCATAGATGGAGGAGACATCAAGCGCGGGAATAACGTTATCTTCGGGGATGTTACAAAATAGCGCGATTTTGCGGCGTTCGTCATCGTCAATCGGCCGGTCAGCCCGGCACAGCAATATTTGCGGGCGAATACCATGGCTCATTAATTCCTTGACCGAATGCTGCGTTGGTTTGGTTTTCAACTCGCCCGCCGCCGGAATATAAGGCAGCAGCGTCACATGGATAAACAGCGCGCGGTCAGCACCGACTTCGTTGCCGAACTGGCGAATGGCTTCGAGGAAAGGCAGCGATTCAATATCGCCGACCGTGCCGCCAATCTCGCAGAGCACGAAATCCGCTGTGCCCTCTTTTTCATGGATGAAATCTTTGATCTCGTTGGTGATGTGCGGAATGACCTGAATGGTCGCGCCGAGATAATCGCCTCTGCGTTCTTTCGCCAGCACCTCGGTATAGACCTGCCCCGTCGTGATATTGTCCGAGCCTTTGGCATACACGCCGGTAAAGCGTTCATAGTGACCAAGATCCAGATCGGTTTCCGCGCCATCTTCGGTGACGTAAACCTCGCCGTGCTGAAACGGGCTCATCGTGCCCGGATCGACATTAAGGTACGGGTCAAGCTTGCATAGCCGGACGCGGTAGCCGCGCGCCTGTAATAACGCGCCAAGAGCCGCGGAGCCCAGACCTTTCCCCAATGAGGAAACCACGCCGCCGGTAATAAAAATATATCGTGTCATTGAACTCTAAAAAACCACAAAACCGTTATAATTGCTGCGCTTCGGACTTTTACTCAGCCAAAGGCGCAACAGGAACTTGATCATTACTACTCTCGGGGAGAGGAGCCGCAGGTGTATCAACTTGTTCTTCCGCAGCAGCCCCAACAGCAGCAGCCGGAACATCAGCAAGTATACCTTGCTGGCCTTGTGAATGGCCACCCGCGAGGATACCCAAACCCAGACTTGTACAGAAAAATGCTGCTGCACAAAATGCCGTGGCTTTTGTCAGGAAATTGGCTGTGCCGCGCGGCGAAGCGAGACCGCCCATGCCGCCGCCGGAACTACCGCCAATACCAAGCCCGCCGCCTTCAGAACGCTGAAGCAGGACGAGGCCGATAATAGCCAGTGCCAAAAACAAATGAATTACGAGTATGACCGATTCCATGGAAGTGTGTTCTAACTGGTTTAAACCGCCCTTGCAATCCCTAAAAATGATTTTGCGTCGATACTGGCGCCGCCAATCAATCCGCCATTCACACCCTTAAGCGCCAAAATCTCGGCGGCATTATCGGGCTTGAGCGAGCCACCATATAAAACGCGAATACCGCCATTATCGGAGAACAGGCTTTTATAAAGCCTGTGAATATGGGCGTGCATTTCATCAATATCGTTTAAGGACGGGACTTTGCCGGTGCCAATCGCCCATACGGGTTCGTAGGCAATGACGACCTCGTTGAAATTTTTATGATCCGGCACAGATTCGCGCACTTGCTGCTCCACCACATCCAGCGCACCGCCCGCCTCGCGCTGCACCAGCGTTTCACCCACACAAATTATCGGCGCTATATCATGCGAAATAAGCTGCGCGGCCTTTTGATTCACAATTTCATTTGTCTCGCCGTGATCGGCGCGGCGCTCGGAATGGCCGACAATCACGTAAGAGCAACTTGAATCCTGCGCCATCGAGGCGGATAAATCCCCCGTATGCGCGCCGTCATCATTCATTGACACATTTTGCATACCGAAAGAAATATAGGGAAAGCCATGCAAAGAATGCCGCACAGCCGCCAAATAAAGCGCGGGCGGGAAAACCGCAAAATCGCATTTATCCATGAGATCCTGATCGTCATGCATGTCATTCACAATGTTGGCAATGAGCTGACGGGTGCCATCCAGCGTCATATTCATTTTCCAGTTACCCGCAATCAGCTTTTTCATGGTTGTCTATCCTTCATTGGGTCTGTAAGAAGTAAATGTTGTAAACACAAAAACGAACAAAGCTGTGCTTTGCTTCGAACATAATTTTAAAACGAACAAAGCTGTGCTTTGCTTCGAACATAATCATAAGGAGTTTTTTGCATATGGCAATGCAGGCTTTACGCGATGGCGCATCTTCCGGACTTTTGAAAATATTCCTCATGGGGATGCTTGTTTTGGCCGTGGGGGGATTGGTGCTGAGCGATGTTGGCGGGTTCTTCCGTGGCGGCGTATCGGCATCGGATATTGTGAAAATCGACAACCACACAATCAGCGCGACCGCGTTCGACCAGCGCGCACGTCAGGCCCTATCGCGCGCGGGGATATCACCGCAACAAGCCTATGAGCTGGGCTATATCGAGGAAATTCTACGCGGGGAAATTGCGTCGAGCATATTAAGCATAACCGCCGCCGATAAAGGGCTGTTGGTGGGCGAAGACGTTATTAAATCGCGCCTGCATGATATGATCGAGCCGCTTATTCAAGATGGCCAAACCGCGCAAGATACGCTGGAGCAGATTTTGCGAAACCAAGGCATGAGCGAGGGGCAGTTTGTAAGTGCCCTTTCGCAGGAAATCCGCAACGGGTTACTCAGCAGCGCGCTGGGTGCGGGCTTTACCGCCCCGCCATCGCATATGATAACCGAGCTGATCCGCTTTGACGGGGAAACACGCGACATTGCCTATGTGAGCTTTACCAATGAAGAAATGGCCGTGACCAAGGCGCCGGGTGAAAGCGATTTGCGCGCTTATTACGAAGAAGAAAAAGAGCGATTTGCCATCCCCGAGCGCCGTGATATTCGCATCATACGCATTAAAGACGAGGCCTTAAAAGAAACTGTGGAAATCACAGATGAAGAATTACGAAGCACATATGAAGACCATATTGATGCGTTCAGCCTGCCCGAGCGGCGAATCGTTGCCCAATCAATCGTGACCGATAAAACGCAGGCGCAGGAAATTTACGCCAAGGCCAGTGAAAGCGGCAACCTTAAGACCGCAACCGCCGAGGTAACAGGCAGCGATAGCGCCTTTGTTGCCCCGAGCGCTTTTCAAAAAGACGGCTTGATGGAAGATATCGCCGCACAGATTTTTGCAGCCAATAAAAAAGGCACAATCATCGAGCCGGTCAAAACCCCTTTGGGGTGGCATGTCGCGCAGTTGGTGAATATGGAAGCCCCGCGCGTGCAGCCCTTTGCGGAGGTTTCTGATGCGCTGAAAGATGAATTAATGGCCGAGCGTATTATCGACGAGAAATACCGCCTTGCCGGTGATGTCGATGACTTGCTGGCCGGCGGCGCGAGCGCGGAAGAGCTAGGCGAGACCATTGCAGTTGAAAGCATTGATGTCTTCGGCCTGACCGAGGCAAACCCGCAAATCCCACCGAATTTCGCGGAGCAAAGCGCGACAATATTAGAGGAAGCCTTTGCCCTGCTGCCCGGTGAAGGGTCGGCTGTGCAGGAAACGCAAGACGGCATTTTATATGTTGTTTTTGTCGATGCCGTCACGCCGCAAGCCTATGAAGATTTCGGCGAAGTGCGCGGCGCGCTTAGCGAGATATGGATTGCCCGCCGCCAAAGCGCGGAAGCGCAAGCCAAGGCGCTGGCTTATTTAACGATCCTTGAGACGGGCGAGACAGATTTGGCCGCCTTTGCCACCGGGCAGAATAAGAGCGTTGAAACAATGTCTGGCATTGCGCGGACGAAGGCTCCGGCCGCGCCATTATTGCCGCAAACCTTGAACGCAATTTTTGATGCGCCGCTTGATGGGTATGCGCTGATTGATGTGAAGGGCGGCATCGCGCTGGCGCAGGTAACCGATGCCCACTTGCCGGAGATTGACGCCGATGCGCCGCAAACACAAATTCGCCGCGCGGAGATACGCGATAATCTGACGCAAGCCATTGCGAGCGAAGCGGTGAGCCTGTACCTGAAAGACCGTCAGGATGATTACGGCGTTAAGGTTAATCGCGCGCTTATCGAGCAAATGTACGGGCCGCAAACCGAGACATATTAATGAGCTTTTTGCCGGATTTTTCTGAATTCGAAACAAACCACAAAGCGGGAAAGAGCCAGCTTGTTTGGCGTATGATGCCCGCCGACATGGAAACGCCTGTCTCCGCTTATTTGAAATTATGCGGCCATGACCCTTATGGCTTGCTGCTGGAATCGGTTGAGGGCGGCGAGGTTTTGGGCCGTTACTCGATCATCGGAACCGGGTGCGATGAGGCATGGTCATGCAAGAATGGCGCGATTAAAAGTAAAGCCCTGCCCGATGGCGCGTGGGACGATGTGGATTGCGATGACCCGCTGGCGGCGCTCAAGGCGCGCCTGAATGAATGCCGCATAGATGTGATTGATCCGGCTTTGCCGCCCATGGCGGCCTCGGGGCTGTTTGGATATCTAGGCTATGACATGGTGCGGCTGTTCGAGGATATTCCTGCCGCCAATCCCGATGATTTGGGCGTGCCCGACTCAATTCTCATGCGGCCGCGTGTGCTGGCGATTTTCGACAATGTAAAGAATATGATGTGTTTCGTGACCACGGTTTATGAAACAAATGGTGATGCGCGCGAGAGCTATGATGCGGCGTGTGCGCGTTTGCAGGGCGCGCTTGAGCGTATGGCCGCGCCGATTGAGCGCGAACTGCTGGCGCATAAATCCGCGCTCGAAACACCGCTGGAGGTTTCCTCGAACACCACCAAAGATCAATATGCGGATATGGTGGAGCGCGCCGTTGAATATATACGCGCGGGCGATATTTTTCAGGTCGTCCCCAGCCAACGTTTCAGCGTGCCGTTTGATCTTCCCGCCTTTGCTTTATACCGCGTGTTGCGACGCCTGAACCCCTCGCCGTTTTTGTTTCATATCGCCTTTGAGGATTTCGCCATTACCGGCTCCAGCCCCGAAATTTTAGTGCGTGTGCGCGGCGGCACAGTGACCATTCGCCCGATTGCGGGAACGCGTAAACGCGGCAAGGATGAGGCGGAAGACAAAGCGCTGGCGGCGGATTTGCTGGCCGACCCCAAAGAGCGCGCCGAGCATCTGATGCTGCTGGATTTGGGGCGCAATGATGTGGGCCGCGTCGCCGAAATTGGCAGCGTCACGGTCACCGACCAGTTCATGATCGAGAATTATTCCCACGTCATGCATATTGTCTCCAACGTTGAAGGGCGGTTGCGCGATGACGTTGATATTATCGATGCGCTGTTTGCTGGCTTTCCGGCGGGAACCGTCAGCGGCGCGCCCAAAGTGCGGGCGATGGAAATTATCGACGAGCTTGAAACCTCGCGGCGCGGCGTTTATGCGGGCGCAGCAGGGTATTTCTCCGGCAATGGCGAAATGGATAGCTGTATTGCGCTAAGAACGGCGGTGGTTAAGGATGGCCGCGTTCATATTCAGGCTGGCGGCGGCGTGGTCGCGGATAGTAATGCCGAGGATGAATATGACGAGACGGTGAATAAATCACAGGCGCTGGTTAAGGCCACCCAGATCGCCATTGAAGAAAATCAGTAAATATAACCACAGAGAACACAGAGTTATAAAAAGAGATAAAAGAGTTTATTTTATAATTTTAAAAACAAAAAACGCCGTGAACTCTTTTTTCTCTTTTATCTCTTTGGTTAAAAATCAGTAAAATTTAAACCACTAAGTCACTAAGGGGTATCGGTTTTTCCGTCATGGGGCACACAACGCCTCAAGGATAAATACGCGAATGCTTCGCGGATACCCGCAATGACGAACTTCTTGTTTTAACTTATTGTCTTCGTGGTTAAAAATCAGTAAATAACGCTCTGCCCGTTTTGTAAACTATAGCCATGAATTGGCATGGATTGTTGCGGCGTGAAGGCTTCTCCGGCGGCGGGGGCAATCTCTTGTAATGTTTCGGGCGCTGCAATGATTTGCGCATCAGGCGTTTTCACAATTTCACTGGCCGCAACCAGATCAAAGCCCTTGGCCTGCAATGTCGGCAGCCATTCTTTTAACGCGCGCACCGTATGTTTTTTCGGATGGCCAATACCAACCGCGACGCCATTATGCAGAGCGACGCGCTCTAATTGCTCCAGCGCGGCTTTCACCGATTCTAAATCCGTATAATGATCCAAAAACACATCGCGCGTGGCGTGAGCGACGCCCGCTTGCGCAGCCATTTGTCCGGCGACAGAACTGCTGATCGTGCGCGAATCAACGAAATACAGCCCGCGCGTTTTAAGCTGCGCCATAACCGTTTTCATTGCCGCGGCATCTTGCGTAAGGCGGCTGCCCATATGGTTATTAATCCCCTGATAGCCCGTAAACGCCGTGAAGATTTTATCATTAAGCTCGCGCTTGATCTGCCGCGCGCTCATATCCGTATGCAGCGCGATTGCACCCAGATCCAGATCGGGATTTAATGGCTCCATCGGGACATGAATCATTAGCTCGTGCCCGTTATTCAGCGCCGCCGCCGTTTTCTCTTTCAAGTCATCAGCATAGGGCAAAAAGGCCAGCGTGAGCGGCCCGGGCAGATTTGTGATGTCCTTTGTGGCGCGCGAAGCCCCGCCCATATCGTCAATAATTACAACGATTTTAGGGCGCTCGCCTGCGGGTAAAATGCGGGCATTATGAATGGGCGGCAGAGGGTTATATGGCTTGGCATCGGGTTTATGAGCGATAGGCTTGTTGGGCGTCGGCAAGACAGGCGCGAGGTCGGCGTTTTTCACTCTCGCAGCAGGCACTTGCGGGATAGCAGTAGGAATTTCGGGCACCTCCGGCAATATCGCCGCCCCGACATTATTACTGGCATTATCATTGGAAATATCATTGGCGCTATGCTGCTCGGTATTTGTCACGGGCGACACAGGCGCAGTCGGCGCAGAGGAAGGCGGCGCGTCCATCACGGGAGCAGGCTTATCAAGCTCGCCCAGAACAAACACCTTGATAAAGATCATCAGCGCCACGCCGATGACAATAAATTTAAAACTGCTTTTGCTGTAACCGCGCCGTGCCATATGACTTCCTAACTTGCGGCCATTATAAATATGATTTTTCGTATTCATAGTTTTTTATATACGAAGGCGTATTTTGTCCTCTAGTTTTCTCCTTGCCTTCGGGCGTATTTCTGCGCGATAAAAGCAGGTCTTGTAAAGGAGCCGCAATGATCATTTTGATCGATAATTATGATAGCTTTACCTATAATCTGGTGCAATATTTGGGGGATTTAGGCGCAGATGTGCAGGTACGCCGCAATGACCAGATCAGCGCCGATGCGGTTATGGCATTAAACCCTGCGGGCATTATGATTTCGCCCGGACCGGCGGATCCCGATCAGGCGGGAATTTGTCTGGAATTGGTTGGTAAAGCGCATGAGAGCGATACGCCGCTATTTGGTGTCTGCCTTGGCTTTCAGGCGATCGGTCAATATTATGGCGGCAAAGTCGTGCGCGCCCCCTGCCCCATGCATGGCAAAATTTCGGCAATTACGCATAATGGCCACAAGATGTTTGAAGATATCCCTGACGAATTCGACGTGACGCGGTATCATTCATTAATTGTCGAGCGTGAAACGCTGCCTGAATGTCTGGAGATCACCGCTGAAAGCGCCGATGGCATTATAATGGGGCTGGCGCATAAAGGGGGAAACATTAGCGGTGTGCAGTTTCATCCGGAGAGCATCGCGACGCAAAATGGCCATGCCATGTTAAAAAACTTTCTGAAGGTTACAGGCTAATATGCTGACACATATAGACAAATTAAAATCAGGCGAAAATCTGAGCGAAGATACAATGACCCAGATCATGACCCGCATTATGGCGGGTGATGTGCGCGCGGATCATTTGGAGGACTTTTTGATCGCGCTTAGTGAAAAAGGCGAAACAGCCGACGAGATTACCGGCGCGGCGCGGGTGTTGCGGAGCCAGGCTCTCACGCTCAAGGCGCCCTATGATGCGGTGGATTGCTGCGGCACGGGCGGCGATGCACAAGGGGCGCATGGCGGCACGTATAATATCTCCACGGCGGTAGCGCTGGTTGCGGCGGCGTGCGGCGTTCCTATGGCCAAACACGGTAACCGCGCGGCGTCCTCGAAATCGGGCACGGCGGATGTGCTTGAGGCGCTGGGTGTAAATCTGGACATGCCCATCCCCGCGCTGGAAGGGGCATTGGAGGAATTTCGTTTTGCCTTTTTGATGGCGCCGCATCATCACAGCGCCATGAAACATGTGGCTGACGCGCGCAAGGCTATCGGCCAGAAAACCGGCGGGCGCACGATTTTCAACCTGCTCGGGCCACTGGCCAATCCGGCCGGAACGCAATTACAGCTCATTGGCGTGTTTGATAAGAAATGGCTGAAACCTATGGCCGAAGCGCTTCACAGGCTGGGTACATCGCGCGCATGGCTGGTTCATGGCACCGATGGGCTTGACGAGATTACGGTAACGGGCAAGACGCATATTGTGACGCTTAATGAAGAGGGCAATATGGAAGAAAAAACGCTGAGCCCTGATGATTTTGGATTGCAGACACATGATATTAGCGCGCTGAAAGGCGGCGCGCCGGAGGATAATGCGCGGGCGCTGCGGGCTTTGCTGGAGGGGCAAAAAGGCGCTTACCGCGATATTGTGCTGGCCAATGCGGCGGCGGCGCTGGTCATTCACGGCACGGCGGCAGATTTAAAAGATGGCGTGCGGCGCGGCGCAGAAGCGCTGGATAGCGGCATGGCCATGGAGGTTTTGACCGATTACATCACCCTCAGCCGCCATATGCAGGATGATAGCGCCCATGGATAAATTGCAGGAAATTTGCGCCCGCAAGGCTGCGCATGTTGCGCTCAAAAAAGCCGAAACGCCCCTCTCGGAGCTGCGCGCGCGTATTCATGACGCCCCCGCGCCGCGCGGTTTTATCAAGGCGCTGAAACTGAAGCCGCAAAGCCATCCGGCGCTCATTGCCGAGATCAAAAAAGCCTCGCCGAGCAAGGGCGTGATCCGTGATGATTTCGACCCTGCTAATCTGGCGCAATCCTATATGCATGGCGGCGCGGCATGTTTATCAGTTCTCACTGATGAACCGTATTTTCAAGGTCATGACACGTTTTTGGGTCAGGCGCGCGGTGCGTGTGCCCTGCCTGCCTTACGCAAGGATTTCATGATTGACGAATACCAGATATACGAATCGCGGATCATGGGCGCCGATTGTATTTTGCTAATTGTTGCGGCATTAAATGATAATCAATTAAAATCATTATATAACAGCTCACTAGAACTGGAAATGGATGTATTAATTGAAGTGCATGACCGCGCGGAATTAGACCGCGCGCTTGCTTTAAACCCTGCCATGATAGGGGTGAATAGCCGCAATTTAAAAACGCTGCAGGTTGATACGGCAACGGCGTTTGATCTGGCGCAGCATATGCCCGATGACGTGCTGCGCGTTGCGGAAAGCGGTATTACAGACCATGATTCTCTGGTTGCGCTGCAAACTGCCGGATATGATGCGTTTTTGGTGGGCGAAAGCCTGATGCGGCAAGATGATGTCACCGCCGCAACAAGGCGGCTTTTGGGACTTTCCGCGCACTCATAACCACTACAAGCATAAAAAATTTGACACAGAACAGGAACTAAAGTAGAACATAAGCAGAAACTTTGCTGATGCCATTCTTGTATCAGTTTTAAAAATATTTATTCTTGGAGCAGTCTTTTAGGGAAAGAAAGGCCATTACCATGCTGACACAAAAACAACATGACTTATTGCTGTTTATTAACAAAAGCCTCGCGCACAGCGATGTGGCGCCCTCTTTCGAGGAAATGAAAAAGGCGCTGGGGCTGAAATCAAAATCCGGCATTCACCGCCTTATTTCCGCGCTCGAAGAACGTGGCTATATTGAGCGCCTGCCCCACAGGGCGCGCGCACTCGAGATTAAACGCCTGCCCGAAGGTATGAAAAAGGCCGAAGCGGATGTGGCAACAATGCCCACCGGATCATCAATGCCATCTGGCCCTGCCATAGCCAATAGCAATATGTATGAAATTCCCCTTTACGGTAAAATTGCCGCCGGTACGCCGATTGAGGCGATTGCCGATGAGGGTTTTACCATCCCCGTGTCACCCGATTTTGCGGGAAGCGGCGAATTATACGCGCTTACCGTTGAGGGTGATTCCATGGTTAATGCGGGCATTCATGATTCCGATGTTGTCGTTATTCGTAGATGTGATACCGCCGAAAATGGCAGCATTGTTGTCGCGCTGGTAGATGATAGCGAAGCTACGCTTAAACGCTTGCGCCGCGCGGGTGATAAAATTGTGCTGGAGCCGGAAAATGACCAGTACGAGCCGCGCATTTTGGATTCGCACCGCGTGAAAATTCAGGGCCGCCTTGTAAGCTTGATGCGCTCTTATCATTAATTCCGGCCATTAAGCCGGAACTAATCTCTAAAATTAATCCAGATCAATACTTACTGGGCGGAAACACCACCCACGGCCGCGCGCCGCGATGCATAAGATCATTGCGAAGCCTAATCTTTTGCCCCGCATCCAGCCATAGCGCATGGGCGCCGCGATATTTCGTATCAAAATAATCAATAATATAAGGTGCAGTGCATTCACTTTGATAAACGGGAAATTGCGCCACTACAATATCCGCCCAAGCGCAATCATCCGGCAGGGCTGCTTTCTTTCGGGGGAAGGCAATATGCGTGTCTTTGAGGGTCACGCGGCACCCTTTTGGATCACAATGAACGGGCGAATGAATAAGCGCGTTCCCGTTCCCGTTCCCGCTCTCCTTACCCGCCCCGTCCCAGCGCGGCGGCAACTCCCCCTCGCGCCCTTCGCGGCGCATCCAGTTCTCTCGCGCGAAACGCTCGGCGCGGCGGGAATTAACCAGCAGATCGCCGTTATCGCTGCGGAAAGCGATTAATTTTGCGTATGAGGAAACCAGTATATCGGGTTGTTTTTGCGTAATAATAAAAATTGTAGACGCCCCCATAAAGACCGCGCCCAGCATTTTATAATATCGCGGCAAGACGATAAGGGCGATGCCCGCGGCCACGATCAAAATAAGGCTGACGAGCGGCCAGGCCCGTACGCGCCACACCGCATTTTCGATCCCCGCCGTCCAGTGAGCGATTGATAATATGACGCGCGTGCCCTCGCCCATGACCCATAGCGGCAATTCAGCCAGCCCGAGCGGGAACACAAATAAAGACAGCACCATGGCGGGCATCACCCAAAAGGCCAGCACGGGCACGGCGATCAAATTTGCCAGATTGCCGTATACGGCCGTTTGCTGAAAATGATACAGCGCAAAGGGCGCGGTGGCGGTGCCCGCGATTAATGTCGTGAATAACACCCCCATCAGATATAGCGCGACTTTGCGTGTAAAGCCCGCTTGCCGCGCCCAAGCCCGCCAATAATCGCGCGTATGTTCATAGGCAAAAACCAAGGCTGCCACGGCCGCAAAAGACATTTGGAAGCTCACCGAAATCAGGCTTTCAGGTTGGAGGATCAAAATCGCCGCCGCCGCCACGGCGACCAGCCGCATTGAAATCGGCGAGCGATCCAAAATTATCGCTAAAAAGAAAATGGTGGTCATGATCATGGCACGCTGGGTCGGGACGCTCGCGCCGGCAAGCAGCATATAAATAAGCGCGCTTGCAATCGCCAGCCCCGCCGCATATTTCTTGATCGGGTGACGCAGCGCAAAGCCGGGGATAAGCGCCATAATCAGGCGCATCATGAAAAACACCGCCCCCGCCACAAGCCCCACATGCAGACCGGAAATCGCCAGCATATGCGCCAGCCCTGCGGCGCGCATGGCTTCGGCATCGGGCTCGGCAATACCCGTGCGAATACCGGTGATGAGCGCGGTGATAATGCCCGCCTGCTGCGCATCATCGACCAGCGTATAAATCTGGCGGTTCAAATCCGCGCGAATATGCGACAGCCATGATGTGAAATTTTTGGCACTTGGCGCCGCGTCATAACCCATAACGCGGTAGACAAAACCGACCGCGCCCAGCCGTTTGAAATAGGAATAACGCTGAAAATCAAAGGCGCCGGGGGCAACGGGCGGCGATGGCGCATTGAGCTTGGCCAGCAAGGTAATATGCGCGCCGACCTGAAAGGCTGCCCCCTCATAGGTGCCCTGACGCAAAGTGAGACGCACAAGATGCGGCGTTTCACCGCGCGGAATATCCTCCAAAAGCAAATCAGAGAGCGTGACACGCACACCGCCGCCCTCTTGCAATTCAAGGGCATGAATGCGCCCCTGAACCTCGAGCGGGCCTATTTCCTCGCTCAGCATCGGTGCATGAACCGCCATCGCGCGCCATTTCGCCGCGCCAAAACCAAGCGTCACAAGAAACAGCGCAAATAGCGCCAGCCATAGCGGAAACAAGCGATGATGCGGGCTATGGAGCGGCCAGGCGGCAATGAACAGTATCAGGGTTGTGGCGCATAGAAAAATCGCTAGAAATGCAGGGGGCTCGGCGGGCAGCCCGAAATAAGCGCCAATACCAATGCCCAGCATAACGGGCATGAAGAGCACGAATTTCTCCGTGTAATCATGCGCTATGGCGGATTTTTTTAACCCCACGCGGTATTTCCCCCTTTTTTCTTGAGCGCCCATAGTGCATAAAAACGGGGCACAATAAAATATCGGATTTCAACTTATGAGCGTTATTACAAGATTCCCGCCCTCTCCCACCGGCTTTATGCATATCGGCAATGCCCGTACGGCGCTGTTTAACTGGCTGTATGCGCGTAGGAATGGCGGGAAATTTGTGGTGCGCATTGAAGATACCGACCGCAAACGCCATAGCGAAGAAGCGGTGCAGGCGATTATTGACGGGCTGGCGTGGCTGGAGCTGGATCATGATGGCGAGATTACCTCGCAATTTGCCAATCAGGCGCGCCATAGCGACGTGGCGCGGCAACTGCTTGCGGCGGGCAAGGCGTATGAATGTTATTGCAGCCCCGAAGAGCTTGAGCATATGCGTGACAAAGCGCGCGCCGAGGGTCGCCAGAATTTTTATGACCGCCGGTGGCGCGATAGCGATGCAGCGCCGCCCGAGGGCGTGAAGCCTGTTGTGCGCATCAAAGCGCCGCTGGAGGGGTCATTTACCATTCATGACCTTGTGCAGGGCGATGTCACGGTAAAGGCCGAGCAGCTTGATGATTTCATCATTTTGCGCAGTGACGGCAGCCCGACTTATATGCTGTCCGTTGTTGTCGATGACCATGATATGGGTATTACCCATGTGCTGCGCGGGGATGATCATTTGAACAATACCTTCCGGCAGAAAATCATTTTCGATGCGATGAATGACGTTGAAGGGGATTGGGGCGTACCGGAATTTGCGCATTTGCCACTGATTCACGGGGCGGATGGCGGGAAATTCTCCAAACGTCACGGCGCGCAAAGCGTTGAGGAATATCGCGATATGGGCTACCTGCCCGAGGCGATGCGTAATTATTTGCTGCGGCTGGGCTGGAGCCACGGCAATGACGAGATTATCAGCACGGAGCAAGCCGTAAAATGGTTCGATCTGGAGCATATCGGTAAATCTGCCGCCAAGTTTGATTTCGATAAGCTGGAGAGCCTTAACAGCCATTATATTGAAATTTGTGACCCGCAGCGTTTAATCGATTTGGCCCTGCCTTTTTATAAAACCCGTCACGATATCGCGCCGGATGACGCGGCGCAAAAACGCATCATTGCGGGTATTGATGAATTAAAGTCACGTGCCAAGACATTGCTGCAATTCGTTGATGAATCAGCATTTTATGCGAAAGCTCTGCCCTTTGATTATGATGAAAAAGCCGCAGGGATGCTGGCCGAGGGCGGCGCAGTTTTGCAAGCTCTGGATGATAAATTCGCGGCCCTTGATGAATTCACACCCGATAGCGTAAAGCAGGCTTGCTATGATGTGGCGCAAGAAGTGGCCGATGGTAAAATGGGTAAAGTCGGTATGCCTTTGCGCGCGGCGGTGACCGGCACAACCGTATCCCCAACAATTTTTGATGCGTGCGCGATATTGGGCCGCGATGAAACACGCGCCCGCGTGCAGGCAGCCATTGCGAAATTCTAAGACTCGGGTACAATCTTATTGTTCGCACTCGCAACAAGAGGATTCTCATGTCAAATAAAGAAGAAACATTCACACTTACCAATGATCAAACCGGCGAAAGCATGAAGCTGCCGCGGGTTAAGGGCACGTACGGCCCACATTGTATTGATATTCGCACGCTCAATGCCGAGATGGGGCATTTCACGCTCGACCCCAGCTTTACCGCCACGGGCAGTTGTAAATCGCGCATTACCTATATTGACGGTGATGAGGGCATTTTGATGCATCGCGGCTACCGTATTGAGGAGCTGGCCGCAAAAAGTAGCTTTATGGAGGTTGCCTATTTGCTGCTTAATGGCGATCTGCCCGATAAGGCGCAATTAAATAAGTTCGATCATGACATCACATATCACACGATGGTGCATGAGCAGTTGCATTATTTCTTTCGCGGGTTTCGCCGTGATGCGCACCCCATGGCGATTATGTGCGGCGTTGTCGGCGCCATGGCGGCGTTTTATCATGACTCTTTGGATATTTGGGACCCCGAGCAGCGCGAAATTTCTGCACATCGTTTGATTGCCAAAATCCCGACATTGGCAGCGATGACCATGAAATACTCTTTGGGCCAGCCCTTTATGTATCCACGCAATGAGCTGAGCTATCCCGAGAATTTCCTGTATATGTGCTTTGGCTTGCCGCCCGAGCCATATGAGAATAATCCCGTGCTGGCCAAGGCGATGGACCGTATTTTGATATTGCACGCCGATCACGAGCAAAATGCATCGACCTCGACCGTGCGTATTGCCGGAAGCTCGCAAGCCAACCCGTTTGCCTGTGTTTCTGCCGGTATTGCCTCGCTGTGGGGGCCCGCGCATGGCGGTGCAAACCAGTCAGTTCTGGAAATGCTCAACCAGATTGGCGATAAGAAAAATATTCCCGAATTCATCGAAAAGGCGAAAGATAAAGATGACCCCTTCCGCTTGATGGGCTTTGGCCACCGCGTTTACAAAAATGTAGATCCGCGCGCCAGTGTTTTGAAAGAGTCATGTGACGAGGTTCTGGCTGATTTGGGTATTAATGACCCGCATCTGGAACTTGCGATGGAACTGGAGCGTATTGCGCTGGAGGATGATTATTTCAAAGAACGCAAGCTGTTCCCCAATGTGGACTTTTATTCCGGCATAATCTTGAAGGCTATGGGCTTCCCGACATCCATGTTTACTGTGCTGTTCGCGGTATCGCGGACGGTGGGGTGGATTTCCCAGTGGAAAGAAATGATCGAGGAGCCAAGCCTTCGTATTGGCCGCCCGCGCCAGCTTTACACCGGCCCGGCCGAGCGCCCTTATGTCGATATGAAAGACCGGAAGTAGTAATTCACCACGAAGGTACTAAGGCTCACTGGGATATTATCGTCATTCCACAGCAAGCTGGAATCCCGTAATTGTACGCACTGGCTTCCTGCTTTCGCAGGGGTGACGTTTAATCCGACAAAATAAATTCTGCGGCTTTGTCCGAAGGGTTTGTACGGTCCGGGTTATGCATACGCGTACGGATTTTCTGAAAGGCCAGACGCTGCGCCGCGACTTTTTGTTCATCCTCAAGCAAATCAATCACCGCCGCCGACATTTTCTCGGATGTGCATTGCATCTGGATAAACTCCGGCACAGCGCGCTCTTGCAGCAAGATGTTGCCCAAATGCGCATATTTGGTTTTCACCATCATTTTCGCAATCGCATAGCTCAGCCATTTAAACCGGTAGCCAATAATATGCGGCGTACCGGCATAGGCAAGCTCCAGCCCCACCGTGCCGGATACCGCCACGGCCGCATCGCACGCCTTAAAGGCCGCCCATTTATCACTGACATCGGTCGTGATATGAACGGGCACGCCAATATCGCCCAGCAAGTCGCGCACGGTATATTCAAGATGCGGCAGCGTGGGCACAATCAGCGCCAGCCCCTTCACGCTCTCGGCGGCATATTGCGCCGTTTCGATTAACCGCCCCGACAGCGCTTTAATCTCGCCCTCGCGGCTCCCCAGCAAAAGCCCCAGTGTTCTTGTATCCGCGCCAATGCCCATTGCCGCGCGGAATGCGGCGGGGTCAGTGGCTTCGGGCTTCTCCTCAACAATCGGGTGCCCCGTGAAACAAGTCTTTAATCCGTGCGCCTCGAAATATGGCGGCTCGAAGGGGTAGAGGCACAGCAAGCCATCGAGGAACCCGGCAATTTTCTTCGCGCGATCGGGCCGCCACGCCCATACGGTCGGCGCGACATAATGAATAATTTTGCCCTTAAAGATTCCGCGTTTTTTCAGGCGCTTGGCCAGATGAAAATTGAAGTCGGGGAAATCAACCGTGACCAGAATATCGGGCTGGCGCGCTTCGATTTCGCGGGCGAGCCCATCCATGATCTTCAGCAGACGCGGCAGTTGAAACACCACCTCGGCAATACCCATCACGTTGAGCTCTTCCATATCGAGCAGGCAATCAAGCCCCTGCTCTTTCATACGCGGCCCGCCGACACCGGCCATTTGCACGGCGCTATCCTGCGCCTTGAGGGCGGCCATTAGCTTGCCACCCAGATTATCGCCCGACACCTCACCGGCCAGCAGGAAAATATTCATAGCTCCACCCCAATCAAAAATAATCCATATTGATCGGCCAGTGTAATGGTTTCGGCGCGATCGGCAATCAGCGTCGCGCCCGCCTGCACGGCAATACCGGATAATTTTGCACGATAGGCGGCCTCGATGGTTTTGGGGCCGATGGTGGGCAGATCCAAATCGCGGTCTTGCTGCGGCTTGCAGGTTTTCACAAGAATGCCGCCTTGGGATGCGCGAATAAGCGCGTCAGTGCCCGCCTTGCTCTCGTGGCCCGTAATCATACCGTGATGGACAATCACGCTTTGGCCGAGATCGTTGCGGCCCAATTCCTGCGAGGCCTCTATGCCCATATCGATATCTTGCCGTTGCGCGGCGCTTGGCGCGACCTGCCCCAGCGTCCCCGCGTCCGCCAATAAATCCGGCATAAATTCATGCACGCCATGCAGAGTAAAGCCGTCACCTTCCAACTCGCGGCGCATAGCCTTGAGCAGCCCGTCATCGCCCAGTGTGTTAAAGCCAACGCGGGCAAAAAAGCCGATTGTTTTGAAATCCAGACGTAAATCCCCCCAGGAAGGGCGGTGCATTTTACCAATGAAAACAAGGTCGTGAATATCGCGCTGCCGGAGGTGGCGGATAATGCCGCCCGCTTTGCCCACGGGCATAATTGTGTCGCACAGAGCCGGTTCGGCCTGCCCCTGAATGCCGATAATGTAGGAAGAGATATCGCGCGCCTTGCAAATTTCGAGCAGCTTGGTGGGCAATTCACCGCCGCCGGCAATAATGCCTAATTTTTGGATAGATGGCGCCATGGCCACTACCCTTTTTTAGCGGGCTGACATAGCGGGAATTTATCTTTACCGCGCGCAAATTCAACGATCTTTGTAATGGTTTCATCGTTGCTGTAATCCTCTGCGACCGCCGCGATGCGCTCATCCATTGTGCCTTCGCTGCCAAATAGATGGTTAAAGGCGCGCTGTAGATTCCGCACTTGGGCTTTGTCGAAACCTCTGCGCTCAAGGCCGATCAGGTTTAATCCGGCCAGTGATGCGCGCTCGCCCTTCACGCGGCCATAGGGAATGACGTCGCTCTCGACGCCCGACATGCCGCCGATAATGGCGTAATCGCCAATGCGTATAAATTGATGCACGGCAGACAGGCCGCCAATAATTACGAAATCACCGACATGCACATGGCCCGCCAGCGTTGCGTTATTCGCCAAAATCACGTTATTGCCAACCGCGCAATCATGCGCGATATGCGCGCCCATCATAAACAGGCAATTATCGCCCACGGTGGTTTTCCCACGATCACCCGCCGTGCCGGGGTTCATGGTGACGTGCTCGCGGATGGTGTTATTTTTACCGATGATCAGCTCGGTGCGCTCGCCCGCATATTTGAGGTCTTGCGGCGCCGTGCCGATGGAGGCAAAGGGAAAAATCTTGGCGCCCTCGCCGATTTGCGTGCAGCCATCAAGCACCACATGGGATTTGAGCACAGAATTATCGCCGATAACGACATCCGCGCCAACCGTGCAAAATGGCCCGATCGTTACGTTTTCGCCGATTTGCGCGCCGTCTTCAATGACAGATGAGGGATGGATGTTTGTCGTCATTTGGAAAGTTTACCGCGCGGAAATAAAAGAGGACAATCACAAAAGATTGCAGCGTGTTACAGTTTTGCTCTGGTGACTAATCTTTCGCAATCATAGCGCCAAAGCTGGCCTCGGCGCAGACTTTGCCATCCACGATTGCTTTGCCGGTGAATTTCCAGACATGGCCGCGTGATTGGGTTTTTGTCACATAAATTTCCATGGAATCACCCGGCACAACGGGCTTGCGGAAACGGGCATTATCGATGGTCATGAAATAAACCAGCTTGCCGGCAGCCTTTTCGCCCAAAGCTTTGACCACAACAATCGCCGCCGTTTGCGCCATTGCCTCGATGATAAGCACGCCGGGCATTACAGGCGCGCCGGGGAAATGGCCGTTAAAATGCGGCTCGTTCATTGTAACATTTTTAAGGCCCACGGCGCTTTCACCGGGAACATGATCCAAAATACGATCAACCAGAAGAATAGGATAACGATGCGGGATCATATCCATAATTTCTACGACGTTTATATGTTCAAAATCTTTGCTCATGTTTCTTTTCCAGTTTTTTATACAATCCCAATATTACGCGTTTTTCTCAAGCGGTTTTTTCTGGTCGGTTAGTTTTGCCAGTGTGACGACCTGCCGTAAATATTGTTTTATCGGCACCGCCGGATAGCCCATATATTCCGCGCCCGCAGGAACGTCGCGCGTTATGCCCGATTGCGCCGCGATGCGCGCGCCTGAGCCGATGGTTAAATGTCCGGCCACGCCCGCTTGCCCGCCCATAGCCACAAAATCCTCCAGCACCGTGGAGCCGGAAATGCCGACCTGCGCCGCCAAAATACAGCCACGGCCAATTTTTACATTATGCGCAATTTGCACCAGATTATCGATCCATGTCCCCGCGCCGATGATTGTGTCCGGCCCCGCGCCGCGATCAATGGTGGTATTCGCGCCAATCTGCACGCCATCTTCGATAATAACGCGGCCCAGTTGCGGCACAGCCACATGGCCCGCCGGATCAATCGCAAAGCCAAACCCTTGCTGGCCAATACAAGCGCCGGGATAGATATGCACATGGCTGCCTACAAGCGCATGTGTAACCACAGCATTTGCGCCAATGCGGCAATGATCGCCAATTTCAACATTCTCGCCGATAACCGCGCCCGCCTCAATCCGGCAGCCTTCGCCGATTTTAGCGCTATCGGCGATATGCGCGGCGGGGTGGATATTTTGCGCGGGTAATTCTTCGGGATAGAAGGCCTGCGCGGCAAGGGCGTAGGCTTTGTATGGCTGCGGCGTAATGAGCAGCGCGCAACCTTCAGGCGCCAATTCAGCCATATCGGGGCTGATGAAACAGGCGCCCGCCTTGGTGGCAGCGAATTGATCTTTATATTTTATATTATCGAGGAAGCTGACATGCCCCGCCTGCGCCTGATCCAGCGCAGCCACATCACTAAGTGATAAATCGCCATCACCCTTTTTGATCTCGGCGCCGGAAATCGCGGCGAGTTGGGCCAGCGTAAACGGGCCTTTATTCGTAAAAAACCGGGGATCGGCCATAGCGGTCTAACGCCTTACTGACTGGCGACCTCCAGCTTGATCTGGGTCACTGTATCATTGAGCTGCGTCATTACGTTATCGGTAATGTCCACGCTTTTGGCGGCGATCACAACGCTTTGGCGCGTGAGGACGATGTCATAGTTATTTTGAGCGGAAAGTGCGGCCACGATTGTCGCAATTTCGCCGCGCAGCAGAGCCGTCGATTTAATCACCGCCTCTTCCAATGCGCGTTTTTTACCCTGAACGAGGCGCTGCTTTTCGACCAATTCTTTTTCGAATTCCTGACGCTTTTTGGCAAATGCCTCGGGTGATAACGTGCTGCGCTGCTCGACTAATGATTTCTCGTTACTGCGCAATTCTTCTTCATATGTGGTGAATTCGCTTTGTAATTTTTCGCGGCGCGTTTTGACCTGCCCCTGAATATTTTGGGCAGCGGCCGATTTCGTTAGCAATTTTTGCACGTCAACCACGACCACGGATGCCTGCGCGGATGCCGCGGCAGGAAAGGCCAAAAGGGCAACAAGGACAATAGCAGCAAATTTTTGATATGCTTTCATAACTCAAACTCTCTTTTATGTGTGAAACATAATGCTCTTATAACAGGAACAGGCCGCCCCTAAAAGCGTGTTCCGAAATTAAAGCTAAAGACTTCGTCTTGGTCGAAATCTTCATCCGAATATGGCACGGCCAAATTCACGCGCAGCGGACCGAAGGGCGAGCGCCATGACAAGCCAACCCCAGCGCTGGCGCGAATGCTTGATTCATCGCGCAGAGCTGGATCACTCGCTTCGTCGATTTCAAACAAAGAACCGAAATCCGTGAAAGCATGGCCTTTTACCCCAAGCTCTTCAGCAAGCCCGACAGGAAAAGACGCTTCGATAGAGCCGCGATAAAAGCGGTTTCCGCCAAGGGCGTCGTCGGTAGAGATATCACGCGGTCCAACGCCTGATTTTTCGAAGCCGCGAAGATCGCTCCCGCCCATATAAAAACGTTCGTTAATCGTTACATTTTCATCGCCGTAGCCTTCAATCGCGCCCACTTCACCCAGGAAATTCAAGACAACGCTGTCGGTGACGGGGATAAAATATGACGCGCCAGTCACGCCTGAGATATATTTTGAATCACCGCCCAGTCCCGTAACTTCGGTATCAAACCAGAACATCATACCATCGGTGGGGAAAATTTTGCTGTCGCGCACATCATAAACCAAGCGCTGTGAAAAGGCGATCGTATCGCGCGTGCCTTCCTGATCGCGGATAAAGCGCGACGCGGTTGCATCAACATCTGTGATTTCATTGGTTTCACCGCGCACGCGCAGTGTCTGACGCCAAAATTCGGAGAGCGGATAACCAACACGCAGCCCCGCGCCCGAGCGTTGCTGGTCAAACGAGCTTTCATCTTGAAGGTCGCGCGTAATGTGGAAAGCATCAACTCCGGCGGATAAATCACGGCCTAGAAAATACGGCTCCGTGAAGGAGAAATCAAATTCTGTTCGCTTGCCCGCAATGGTCGAGGCCAGCACAACATCTTGTCCCTTGCCCATGAAATTACGCTCGCGGATACGGAAGTCGGCCAAAGGCCCGTCCGCCGTCGAGAAGCCCGCGCCGACTGACAAATCGCCGGTTGATTTCTCGCGCACATTAACGTCGATCGCGGTTTTATCAGGCGCGCTGCCCGGCTTTGTAATCACATCAATCGTTTCAAAGAAATCGAGATTGCGGATTTCCTGCTCGGAGCGCGCAAGCTTTGATTTATTGAACGGGTCACCCTCAACCAGCAGCAATTCGCGGCGCACAACTTTATCAAGCGTTCGAGAATTACCGCTCACATTAATACGCTCGACGAAAACGGGCGGGGTTTCACTGATGTTAAAAGCGATATCGACAGTTTGTGCGTCACGGTTACGGTTTATTTCGGGGCGCACTTCAACGAAAGCATATTGTAAATCGCCAAGGGCGTCGGTCATTTCATCAATGGTTCTCTTAACCTCGTCCGCGTTGTACCACTCGCCCTTTTTGATGGTGACGGATGATGTCAGCGCGCTGGCGTCGAAATTACGTATGGCCGAATTAATCGCGATTTCGCCGACCTTATAACGCGCCCCCTCTTCAAGGGTCATCGTGACAAAAAAGTGATCTTTATCTTTGGATAATTCCGCCACAGCAGAGCTGATCTGGAAATCGGCATACCCTTCGGATAGATAGAAACGTCGCAACAACTCCTGATCAAAGGCCAGACGGTCAGGGTCATAGCGATCGGCAGAGCTGAAGAAACGGTACCAGCGATTTTCCTTGGTTGAAATCTCGCTGCGTAGGCGGTCATCATCATAATGTTCGTTGCCGACAAAACGAATTGTACGAATGCGGGTAACCGCGCCCTCGTCAATTTCAAACACCAGATCAACGCGATTTTGATCCAGCTTGATCACTTTGGGATCGATATCGGCAGAAAAACGTCCGTTACGGCGGTAAATTTGATACAGCCGCGTAATGTCTTCTTGCACTTTGGTGCGGGTGAAAACCTGACGCGGGCGCAACTGTATTTCGGCTTGCAGCTCGTTATCATCAATATCTTCGTTGCCCTCGAATGCAACCTGATTAATGATCGGATTTTCGACAACATTCACGACAAGCGCGCCGCCATCCGCGCCGACACTCACATCGGCAAAAAGGCCACTGGCGAACAGGCTTTTCAGCGCATTATCGAGCGCATTGGCTGTTAAATCATCGCCCACGCGCACATCCATATAGGATAGAACCGTGGCGGGCTCGATACGCTCGGTGCCCTGCACGCGGATTTCACTGATGCGGCTTTGCGCCTGCGCGACGTTCGGCAGCGCCGTAATAAGCAGGAACCCCGCCAAAAAGAGGGGCAAAAACATATTCTTTATCAATGTCATGTTTAAATTATTCATTGTGATGTGGAAAATAGGCGAAAATGAAAGAAAGGTCAAAGACTTAATTCACTGTGAATCATACATGATTCAATCAAGTATCGCCAGAGCGCCCTTGTGGACAAGTCATGTATTGATTTTTAAAGCACGAGTTGCAGCAAATCATTAATATTGGCAAACGCCATCACACCGATGAGAAATGCAAACCCCGCGCGGAACGCATATTCCTGAAACCGCTCGGGGATGGGTTTACCCAGCAACGCCTCGAACGCATAAAACAGCAAATGCCCACCATCGAGCAGCGGGATGGGAAATAAATTAATCAGCCCCAGATTAATAGAGAGCAGCGCAGTAAACAGGATAATGGCGATTATACCTTGCTGCGCCATATCACCGGCAATCGCGCCGATGCGGATAATCCCGCCCAGCTCTTTCGCGCTGCGGGTGCCTGTTATCATTTGCCCCAAAGCCTCGAACGTGCCCAGCGTGATGGAATAGCTTTCCTTCACCGCATTGACCACGGCGGTCACAGGGCCTTTTTTGAGAAAAACCTCGCTATCATCAATGGAGAGCACAAGAATTTTACGCGCGCCCTCCTCAAAGCCATCGATAAGCGGCGCGTTGAGATCACGCAGGGGCGCAACCTCCAGCACATCAATGCGGGCGCCACGGTCAATTTCAATGGTAATATTGCGATCAAGCTTGCCCGCCAGCACAGCGCCGATTGCATCGATACGCGCGTCTTTTTCTGCCTCGGTGGCGTCCTCGCCCAGCTTGGCAAAGGCGCGGCCATCAATGGCGGTAATATTTGAAATTGCAACGGCGTGCTTGGGGCTAATCAGGCCCAGTAAGCCACGGCTCTGCTGGAAGCCGAAGCGATCTTCCTCGGTCACGCGCTCGGGCGCGGTGGTGATTTCGATTTCCCTGCCATCGCGCAAAATAGAAAAGGTCTTTTCCTGATCCAGCGCGATCATCATTTCGCGGCGAATATCCTCGAAGCTGTTAATTTTCTTGCCGTCGATATATAAAATCTCGTCATGCGGCTCGAAGCCCGCCTTCGCGGCGGCGCTACCGCCAATCACGGCAGAGGCTTGCGGCGGCGTTATAGGCTGGCCGTGGAACATATACAGCCCCGCCAGCAGGATAATCGCGAAAATATAATTAATTGCCGGACCCGCAACAACAATGGCCGCGCGCTGGCTGACCGGCTTGGCAAAGAAGGAGACTTCGCGCTGTTTCTTGGTCAGCTTTTTGGGTTTTTCATGCCCTGCGCTGGCCGGATCACTATCGCCGAACATTTTCACATACCCGCCCAGCGGGATCATCGAAAATTTCCAGCGCGTGCCGTGCTTATCATTAAAACCGAATAATTCTTTCCCGAAGCCAATCGAGAACACTTCAACCTTGACCCCGCACCAGCGCGCAACAATGTAATGGCCCCATTCATGGACAAAAACCAGAATGCTGAGCACCAGAATAAATGTACCGCCATACAGCCACACATTACTGCCTAGATTTTGGAAGAACTCAAAAAATTCCATAGATATTCCTTATCGGTTTTTCTTTACGCGGCGCGTTGTTTCAGGAAATCCGCGCTTAGGGCGCGAATTTTGGCATCGAACGCTTCGACATCGTCAATCGAGCCAAGCGCTTCATTATCTATACCGCCCAGAATATGGTCCTGACAAATCATAATATCAAGGAAGCCCGCTTTATTTGTTAAAAAGCGCTGCACGGCGATTTCATTAGCGGCGTTAAAGGCGATTTGCGCGTGCAAACCTTCCTTGAGCGCCTGATAACCCATGGCGAGTGAGGGGAATGCATCGGCATCCGACGCTTCGAAATCCAGCCGCGCCATGGCGGTTAAATCCAGCCGCGCGCCCGGTGTCTTTAAACGCTGCGGCCAGTTCATAACATTGGCCAGCGGCGTACGCATGTCACTCGCGCCCATTTGCGCCAAAACCGAGCCGTCGCAATATTCCACCATTGAATGAATGGTTGATTGCGGGTGAATAATCACATCAATTTGATCGGCTGGCATATCAAATAAATAATGCGCCTCGATCACCTCCAGCGCTTTATTGGTCAATGTAGCGCTGTCGATTGTGATCTTTGCGCCCATATCCCAATTAGGATGTTTAAGCGCTTGCTCGCGGGTCACGGCGGCGAGCTGCCCTTTGGTAAAACCGCGAAACGGCCCACCAGACCCCGTCAGGATAATGCGTTCGATGGCCTTGCGGTTATCGTTTTCAAAAACCTGAAATATCGCATTATGCTCGCTATCGATGGGCAGCAACGTCGCGCCGGATTTTTGCGCCGCCTGCATGACGAATGGTCCGGCCGCAACAAGCGGTTCTTTATTGGCAATCGCCACCGCGCCGCCCTGCTCTATCGCTTTTATTAATGGCCGCAATCCGGCAAAACCCATAATCGCCATAAGACTGACATCGGTTTTTTCGGCGGCAAGTTCCTCCAGCGCATCAGTGCCCGCGGCAACCGCGATATCCGTGCCGGACAGCGCGTTTTTCAAATCCTGAAACAGCGCTTCATCGGCAATCACGGCCTTTTGTGCGTTTAAATTCCGCGCACGCTGCGCTAATTTCTCGACATTGCTATGCGCCGTAACGCCATTAACATTAAACATATCGGACGCGGATAAAATGACATCGGCGGCGCTGTCGCCAATCGAGCCTGTCGCGCCGAATATGCTGATACTTTTCGTCATTTAAAGAATATAGGAAAGCGAGCTGACAAAAGCCAGAAAGACCGGCATACCCAGCAAGAGTGAATCAATCCGGTCGAGCAAGCCGCCATGGCCGGGGATAAGCGTTCCGGTATCTTTCACACCCACAACGCGTTTGAAGCTGGACATCAGCAAATCGCCCGCTTGGCCGACAATGCCGATACACGCCCCTAATGCAAAAGACATGATGCTGACCAGAACCACGCCTTGCTGCGCATCGAAATACAGATCATAAAGCTGTACCCAGCCCACGGCGATAAGCCCCGGAATAAAGAACGCGCCGAAAAATCCGGCCCATGTTTTGTTGGGTGAAATGGCCTCGACCAGCTTCGGCCCGCCAATCAGCTTGCCAAAGACATAGCCCGCAATATCGCTGCCCCAAATCAGCAGCGCCAGCAAGATTGCGCTGGCGAACCCGAATTCCTCGCGCAGCACATAGCCGCATAAGAAAGACAAAGGCACATACACCAATCCGGCAGCGGCCAGCGTCACAACATGTTCTGATTTGCGCGCCATTTGCAGCCATTCATAAAGCGAGATGAACGCCAGCGCGGTGATAAACAGGCCGAGCACAAGCCCGCCCATATAAATAACCAGCACGGAAACGGGGATAAGAACGAGAGCCGAGAGCAAACGCGTACGCAAGGAAGCGGGAATTTTATCGAGCGGATTAATCATCTGCGCTCTGCCCGCTCTTTTTTGCGCGGGGTCTTGCCTGTGTTTTGGCGCTGGCCGGATATATTGCCGAAGCGGCGCTCGCGCCTTGCATATTCATCAATGGCGGCGGCCAGTTCAGTGCGGCCAAAATCAGGCCATAGCACATCGGTAAAGACCATTTCGGTATAGGCGCATTGCCAGAGCAAAAAGTTGCTGATGCGTTGCTCACCGCTGGTGCGGATGAGTAAATCCGGCTCGGGCATATTGGCGGTCATCAAATATTCAGGCAGCTTTGCGGCAATATCTTCGGTGCTTAAATCCTGCCCGTCTTGAGTTCCGTCTTGCATCAGGCGCGCGGCGGCTTGGGCGATATCGTGCCGCCCGCCATAATTCAGCGCAATGGTAAGGCTCAGCGCGTTATTATCTGCGGTCAGACTCTCCGCCCGCCCCATCAACTCAAGGATATCCGCATCGAACTTAGAGCGATCACCAATGATTTTCAGGCAGATATTTTTGCTATGCAGCTCGGCAATTTCGGATTGTAAATAATAACGCAGCAAGCGCATCAGCTCTTTAATCTCGGTTTCGGGGCGGCTCCAGTTTTCCGATGAAAAACCGAATAAGGTCAGATATTTAACGCCAAACTCACCCGCCGCCTCGATCGCCTCACGCACCGCATCGACGCCCTTTTTATGCCCCGCCGTGCGCGGCAGCCCACGTGCCGCTGCCCAGCGGCCATTACCATCCATGATGATGGCAATATGCTTAGGGCTATTAGAGAGAGAGAATTCCAAACCACAAGAACGGCTCACTTAATTTTCTCCCATTCTTGTCGCGATATATCAGTTCCAACAAACGCTATCTTTTCAAAAGGCCACTCTTTTTTAATCCACGGCTTTACCAGATCATAAAGATGCTGATCGAGAGCGGGGATATCGGTATTACTGCGCCCCCACATCTCAACTTTAGCATCATAGTTTTTCCGCTCTGTTGGATAAATGTAAACACTGCCCACACATTCTGTATCGTCAGGGCGCATAACGGTGTAAGTAAACGATGAACGACACTGAAATTCTTTTTGGTGCCACCCCAGATCAATCAAATTTTGTTCAAACGTTAAATTATCAGGCCATTGAGAGTTTGATTCATTTGGGCTGCGCAGCTTGTCTCTACTCGCCATAACAGCGTCAAAGTCCTTTACAACATCATTCACCGTAAGCATGCGTAAATAAAAAAATTCGGAACGAGGAGCTTCGGGAATATAAAAATCATCTGAAACCAATTTCGGCATTAATAAACACTTTCTAACTTCTGATTGCTCTAAACCACCAACAATCAAATCAAACCTTCATAATGTCTTTTTCTTTATCCGCTAACATTGTGTCGATTTTTTGGATCACATCGTCGGTGGCTTTTTGGACATCATCGGACAGGCGCTTGAGATCATCTTCGGTGATTTCCTTGTCTTTTTCCTGTTTTTTCAGCGCATCCATGCCATCGCGGCGCACATTACGTACAGATATGCGGGCGCTCTCGGCGTATTTTCCGGCCACGCGCGTTAGTTCGGTGCGGCGCTCCTCATTAAGATCGGGAATAGGCAAACGGATCATCGTGCCCTCGGTTTGCGGGTTCAAACCCAGCCCCGCATCCATGATGGCCTTCTCGACAGCCTTGGTCATGCCCGCATCCCAGACTTGCACGGAGAGCATGCGCGTTTCGGGAACACTGATCGAGGCGACCTGATTAAGCGGCATTTTCGAGCCATAAGCATCAACCATAACCGGATCAAGAAGGCTGGCCGAGGCGCGCCCTGTACGCAGCCCTGCAAATTCTTTTTGAAGATTTTCAAGCGCGCCATCCATGCGGCGTTTCAGATCACTCATGTTAAAGTCAGACATTATATCTCTCTCCTAATTATTTGAAACAATGGTGCATTTCCCGTCGCCGCCAAGCACTTTGGCAAAATTGCCCTGCTCGCGGACGGAAAACACAACGATGGGAATATCATTTTCACGCGCCAGCGAAATCGCCGTCGCATCCATGACTTTAAGGTCTTTGGTCAGCACGTCGATATGGCTGATTTTCGCGAAATGCGTTGCATCGGGATTTGTCTGCGGGTCATCGGAATAAACACCGTCAACTTTCGTGCCCTTGAAGATCGCCTCGCAATCCATTTCAGAGGCACGCAATGCACCCGCCGTGTCGGTTGTGAAATACGGGTTTCCTGTTCCGGCGGCGAAGATAACCACGCGACCCTTCTCCATATGACGCATGGCTTTGCGGCGGATATAAGGCTCGCACACGCTATCCATACGAATGGCCGACATGACGCGTGTGTGAATGTCGATTTGCTCGAGCGCATTTTGCAGCGCCAAAGCGTTAATCACAATGCCCAGCATCCCCATGTAATCGGCCGTGGTGCGGTCCATGCCGTTGGCCGCGCCGGAGACACCGCGAAAAATATTTCCCGCGCCGACAACCACGCAAACTTCCACGCCCATATCAACGACTTGTTTAATGTCGGAGGCAACGCGCCCCACCGTTTCAGGGTCAAGCCCGTAATCGCGCGGGCCCATCAGAACCTCGCCGGACATTTTCAACATTATGCGTTTATACGGAAGTGCTTTGCCCATTTATATACCCTTTTGAAAAATGACGATCCCACTGTAAAGCCAGCCCCGCGAATATGCAATGGTGCCGGTGATATCAAGTAGGCGGATACAAAAAATCCTCGCCTTTTCCTCCTGCGTCATTCCAGCGCAAGCTGGAATCTAGTGCCTGAAAGCTCTGGATCCCTGCTTTCGCAGGGATGACGGCGGTAAGGTCGGCGGGGGTTTTAAATGGTTAACCGTTTGCGACTTTGGAGACCTCGGCGGCGAAGTCTTCAGCTTCTTTCTCGATGCCTTCACCCAGTTGGAAGCGAATAAAACCGGTCAGCTTGATCTCGGCGCCCGCGTCTTTTGCGGCGTTCGCAATCACGTCACCAACTTTGGTTTCGCCGTCCATGACAAATGTTTGATCAACCAGACAAATCTCTTCGAAATATTTACGAATGCGGCCTTCGACCATTTTCTCGGCAATTTCGGGGGGCTTGCCCGCTTCAACGGCTTGCTCTTTCAAAACTGTGCGCTCGCGCTCCAATTCTTCCGCATCAACAGAGTCACGGTCCAAAGCTTGCGGATTAGCAGCAGCCACATGCATGGCGATTTGCTTGCCCAGCGCCTGCAGCGCCGCATCATCAGCCGATGATTCAAGAGCCACCAGCACGCCGATTTTACCCATATTATCGGCCATAGCCGCATGGACATAACCGGTAACCGCGCCTTGTGATACCTCAAGGGAGGCCGCGCGGCGCAAAGCCATATTCTCGCCGATTTTGGCAATCATATCGGTCAATGTCTCTTTCACGGATTTGCCGCCCATATCCGCATCGGCCAATGCCGCCGCGTCATCAAGCTCAAGCGCTTTGGCCGCCGCATCTTTTACGAAGCTTTGGAATTGCTCGTTACGGGCAACGAAATCTGTCTCGGCGTTAATTTCAACAATGGCACCTTTTGTACCCGACGTCGCGATTGCCACCAAACCTTCAGCCGCCGTACGGCCTGATTTTTTCTCTGCCTTGGCCAAACCTTTGGTACGCAGCCAGTCAATAGCGACATCAATATCGCCGTTATTTTCAACCAGCGCTTTTTTGGCATCCATCATGCCGGCGCCGGATTTTTCACGAAGTTCTTTTACGAGGGATGCTGTAATTTCAGCCATTTTATTCTCCTATAATCTCTATGTTTTTCCCGCGAAGGCGCGGATTTTTATGTTACGGGCGCAAGCCCCCC
>Ga0136600_1000141_pt1 | contig 39216 bp, 36 predicted proteins | sample AntRauMFilla2698_FD_104634 | JGI IMG/M metagenome (GOLD analysis project Ga0136600, IMG submission 104634) | Saline lake microbial communities from Rauer Islands, Antarctica - Metagenome Filla 2 #698 | ecosystem: Environmental > Aquatic > Non-marine Saline and Alkaline > Saline | place...
ACAAATGGTTGGTCCAAGCTATCAAACTGATGATGGCCTAGCGACAAGAGTGATTATTGAGGAGAACTTAAGTGGCGACATTCCTGAAGGGACGAGCATGGTCTATGCTCTCGTTCCCAAAAATCCCAATCAAAAAATGAGAGTCTCAACAAATCTTGAGAGACTTGATTACTTCAAAGAGGCAGCTAACCCCATTATGAACTTCTATCTTATGCATAGAGATCCGATTGAGGAAAAGTTGGTCCCAACCATTAAGAGCTTCTTGGCGCGCTAAGGCTCGCCAAATGACCAAAAAGCAGTGCATCATAGTTCGTATTTCCTGACATGGAACAACTTGATGCTCTATGCTTTTTTAGCAAGAATAGGTCCTTCAAATAAGTATCTAAAGAAGGACTAATTTCATGAGCGAAAAATCAATCATAGGGCCTGATAATCCCCTTGGAATCAAGGCCATCGACCACCTAGAGTTTACCTGTGACTCTCTTGAAACCCCTACTCGTGCCCTCTTTCATAAGCTTGGTTTTGCTTGCACTGAAAAAGGACCCCATAATCAAGAACTCTTTTCACAAGGGCAAGTGCGCTTTCTTCTAAGAGCTGCACCCGAAGGTCATCCTCGCGAATATTTTAAATCTCATGGCGAAGGTGTCTCTACCTTATCTTTTCAAGTTGAAGACTGTGCTCATGCAATTAAAGAGGCCGTGTCGCGTGGAGCTGATTTGGTTCAAGATCTAATGGAAGCTGAAACGGCTGAAGGTGTTTTTAAAACGGCCATCATCAAAGGCTTTGGTGATGTTCACAATGAATTCGTGGAAAGGCCTAACTCCCATTTTCGCCCAGGATTTGAAAAAAACGAAGATGATTTAGCTTCCCCTCTAAGACAGCGGGCCGCAAGAATAGATCACCTCACCAATAATGTCCCAAAAGGAGAAATGCCAAAGTGGGTTGATTACTATAAGAAAATTTTTGGCATGAAAGTCACTCGCTACTTTGATATCAAAGGGGCAAAAACAGGCTTGCAATCAGAGGTTGTTCAGCTTCCTAATAACTCTGTCATTATCCCTATTAACGAGCCCGATGCGGAAAATGGGAAATCACAGATTCAAGAATTTCTCGATCTTCATAAAGGAGCAGGCGTTCAGCATATCGCTCTGATGAGTGCTGACATTATCGATACCGTGAAGGAGCTAAGAGACAGAGGAATCAATTTCCTCGATATTCCTTCGACCTACTATGAGGCAATCCCAACTCGTCCCTTCAAAGTTGAAGAAGACCTTGAGGTCTTAGAGAATACTCAGCTTCTCGTTGATGGAGACGAAGACGGCTACCTTATTCAAAACTTTTCTGAAACTTATGTGGGACCGCTTTTCTTTGAGTACATCCAAAGAAAGAATCACTGGGGTTTTGGCGAAGGAAATTTTCAAGCGCTCTTTGATGCTATTGAAAGGGATCAAATGAAAAGGGGCTATCTTGAGTAACTCCTTTGAAAATATTCTCGTCAATGAAAACTATGAGGGTAATAGCGGTATTACTCTTATCACCCTCAATAGACCAAAAGTGCTCAATGCACTGAATACTCAAACCCTTAAAGAGATCACCACTGCTCTTTGCACGACCAAGTCTCATGTCATCATCTTGACCGGTAATGATAAAGCTTTTGCTGCAGGAGCTGATATTCGTCAGATGCTTGAAGCGAAACCAAGTGATCAAATTAATGATGAGAGAGAAAAACTTTGGAAAGAGTTTAATAACTTTCCCTACCCCATAATTGCCGCTGTTAATGGCTTTTGCTTAGGTGGTGGTCACGAACTCGCCATGGCCTGTGACATCATCATCAGTGGAGACAACGCCAAGTTTGGCCAACCTGAAATCAATATTGGCACGACTCCAGGCGCAGGTGGTACTCAACGTTTTACTCGCACCATCGGCAAATCAAGAGCAAGCTACTATGCCATGACGGGAGAGATGTTCACTGCTGTTGAAGCCAAAGATTGGGGCCTTGTCACTAAAGTCGTTCCCTACCGAACAACGATAAGAGAATCCTTAGAAGCGGCTAAAAAGATGGCGATAAAATCTCCCATGGCCCTGCGTCTTATCAAAGAAGGAATCCAAGCTTCTTTTAATACCACCCTAGATGAAGGGTTGAAGCTCGAGCGCAGAAATTTCTACCTCACCTTCTCTTTAGAAGATCAAAAAGAAGGTATGAATGCCTTCTTAGAAAAGAGGGCCCCCAACTATCAAGGCCAATAAAGGAAAAACATGTCTTACCAATACCTAAAAATAAAGAATGATAATGGCACCTCTGTCATAACGATTAATAGACCAGAAGTTTATGGTGCCCTCAATTTTGATTCTAAAATGGAGATCATTCGCGCGATTCGAGAAGCAGGAAAAGACGAAAGTGTTCGCTCTCTCATTCTCACCAGCGAAGGCAAAGCTTTTTGTTCTGGACAAGACCTCAATGATCGCAACGTCCAAGGCAATGAAGGCAAGAAAGTCGACCTTGGTCATACTCTGGAAACAGAATGGAATCCCCTAATCAACTCTATTCGCGAAAGTAAGAAGCTTATTATTGGTGCTATCAATGGTGTCGCTGCAGGAGCTGGTCTCTCTGTGGCCATGGCCTGTGATCTTATTGTTGCCGCGCCAAAGGTCAAATTTGTCAGTGGCTTTAGTCAGCTCGGTCTTGCACCAGATGCTGGCTCCAGTTTTACTTTTGTGAAGGCGCTAGGTTATCAAAAGACTCTCGAATTCTTCCTCTTTAACCAACCCCTCTACAGTGAAGACCTACAACTTGCTGGATTAATCAACTTTATCGCAGAAAACCCACTTGAAGCTGCAGAGGAAATGGCGGCAAAGATCAATTTAATGGCCCCGCTCTCACTTGAACTTATCAAGAAAAATTTACAGGGCGCCCAAGAAGTGAGCTTTAGGGATTCTATGGAAAAAGAGACCGTAACACAGCGTTTTTTGGGGGCAAGTGGTGACTATCAGGAAGGTTTAAAGGCCTTTTTCGATAAAAGAAAGCCCCAATTTAAAGGCATTTAAAGGGCTTTTTGGCCGTCAGGCCTTTGATTTCTCGATCAGTCTGTTTTATTGATAAAATAAGAGATATATTAACCAAGCAAAGAGTGAATATTTTAAAATCTAAGGAGCATGGAATGACGAATAATGTAAGCGAGAGAAACTACTCAGCCGAAGATGAAAAACTCTTCCAAGAGATCGCTGATGGCCGCACCTTTGATAAAGGTGAAGAGCTTCCTCCTCTATACAGAAAAAACTTAATGAACCTTCTTTGGATGCAAGGTGATTCTGAATATTCTGGGGCCCTTGGTTATATGCCGTGGATTGAAAAAGCTCCCGACGTGAAAGAAAAGGTTCTTGTCGCTCAAATCACAAAAGATGAAATGCGCCACTCACAAGTAATCTATAAAATGCTTCGTGATCTTGGTGAAGATCCAGAAAAGCATATTGAAGAAACAGATATGGGTTGGAAAATACCTGAAGATGAAATCAATATTGGTTTTCAGCGTTTGAAAAACGACTATCGTGTCAATATTTTCTATTACAACATTAAATACTGGGAAGATTTCATTCTCTTTAACTTTTTAATGGATAGGGCCGCTGGCCATCAACTTGAAGACACCCTTCACTCTTCTTATCTTCCTTGGAAGAAAGGAATTGAAGGCATCTATAAAGAAGAAGTCTTTCATGTGACTCACGGCGACACTAACATGAAGAAACTTTGTAAAGACCCAGAGAAAAGAGCTTTCATTCAAGAGCGTCTTAACATTTGGTGGCCAAGAGTCATGAATGTCTTTGGCAAAACCATTGGTGGAGCCAACGATATCTACGTAAGACTTGGACTAAAGCGCCGAACGAATAAAGAAGTTCGTGATATTTTTGTTGAAGAAATTAAAGGCCTCGCTGCAGAATGTGGACTCGTTGTTCCAGACTGGAGTGAAGAAGAAAATCTTAAAATTACTTATACAGCATAATCAATCCCCCTCATGCACTGCATGAGGGGATTCTTTCAATCTTTGTCTACTCCCCTAAAATTTGCGAAAATGACCTCCTAGAATTTCTTAATTAGGAGAAAGAGTGAAGCTTCAAAAAGTCGCTATTCTTGGTGCGGGCACAATGGGCTCAGGCATTGCTGGTTGGTTTACCCAGGCTGGCTGTATTGTTGAATTAGCAGACGCCAATATTGAACAAGCTGAAAGGGCCATTGATAACCTCCATAAGGGTTGGGATAAACTCTTAGAGCGAGGAAAGTTCTCTGAAAAAGAGGTTAAGTCCTTTAAAGAAAATATTTCTGTCACAGAAGAGTTCTCAAAGGATTGCGACCTCTTACTTGAGGCCATCATAGAAGACCTTCCCATTAAAATTGAAGTCTTCCAAAAGTTTGATCGTCACTTCGATGAAAAAACTATCTTCGCTAGCAATACAAGTAGCATCCCCATCGATGCGATGGCCAAAGAGTTGACTGAAAAAAGAAGATCACAATTCCTGGGCCTTCACTTTTTTAATCCAGCGCAAATTATGAAGCTTGTAGAGATCATCAAAGGCCATTGGACCACAGATGATTTAACAAGCGATCTCAAAGAATGGTTTTCAAATGCAGGAAAAAAGCCTGCTCTGTGCCAAGACGGTCCGGGCTTTATTGTCAATCGCCTTGCCCGTAACTTCTATGGTGAATCTCTTCGTTTGGCAGGAACAGAGAATAAAGAAAAGATTAAGGAAATCGACCACGTCTTAAAAGAGTGTGGTGGCTTTCGCATGGGTCCTTTCGAGCTGATGGACCTCATAGGCATTGATATTAATTATGCGGTAACTGAATCGGTGTGGAAGTCCTTTTATCACGAGCCTCGCTTTGCTCCGCATGCCCTTCAACGAAAGATGGTGACCAGTGGCCGCCTTGGTCGCAAAACAAAGAGAGGTTTTTATGACTACGAGTAACCTCATAATCCTCTCTAATAAAGAACACCCTCTTTATGAAGAATTGAAGAAACTTCCCTTTCACTTCTATGACCTCGAAAAAGATGAGCCCTCTGCTGGAAAAGAAACCAGATATCAAGATGCTGACTGTGTTTTTGATATGACTCTTGTGACCTCCCCCATAAAAGAAAAACTTCTTCGCCATATCTGTGTGCAATTTAAAGCGCCTGTAATAAGTGATCTCTCTTGTCATTGGGGGGAAGGTCTTATTAATCAATTCCCAAGACTTGCTGGTGGTGTGGCGCTGGCCTTTAAATCACCAAAAGGCGCTGTTGAAACCTTTTGCCGTGAAGAGAAGCTAAAACCTTTTCTCAGTGAGTTTATCGCCGCACTTAATCTCAAAGAGGTTTCCGTAACAAGTCCAGGTCATGGCTTTATTTATCCTCGTACTATTTCTATGCTCGTAAATGAGGCCTACTATTCTCTGGAAGATAAGTTAGCCGAAAGAGAGGATATGGATACCGCGATGAAGTTTGGAGTGAATTATCCACTAGGACTTTTTGAATGGTCTGAGCTCATTGGAGCTCGCCCAATTTCCATGCTTTTAGAAGACCTCTATCAAGTCACAAAAGAACCTCGTTATCGTCTATGCCCAGCTCTTAAGCTAAAGGCACTGAAAAAGGAATTACAATGAAAGATGCCTATCTCGTCTATGCCAAAAGAACTCCCATTGGCAGAATAGGAGGTCTGCTCTCTCCTGTAAGAGTAGATGATATGATGGCCGACCTCATAAGAGATTATGCTACCAAAGCCAACTATCCCCTTACTGAGATCGATGACGTCATTCTAGGCTGCGCCAATCAAGCAGGAGAAGACAATAGAAATCTGGCCCGCATGGCAGGAGTTCTTGCTGGGCTTCCCATGGAAGTACCTGGAGTGACACTAAATCGTCTGTGTGGAAGCTCACTCGATGCAGTTATTGATGCTTGTGGCAGGATATCCTTGGGTCTAGCCGATTGTCTTTTGGTTGGTGGTGCAGAGAGCATGACCCGCGCACCATTTGTCATGTCCAAGGGATCTAGCGCTTTTGGAAGAGACTCTAAAATGTATGACACCACTTTTGGTTGGCGCTTTCCTAATCCTAAAATGGAAGCGATGTTTCCTCTCTATGGCATGGGAGAAACGGCAGAGAACGTTGGAGAGGAATATAAAATCTCAAGAGAAGATCAAGATAAATTTGCGCTTGCGAGTCACCAAAAGGCCCTAAAGGCATGGGATGACGGTTCATTTACTGATGAGGTACTACCTGTCCACGTCAAACTGAGAAAGAAAGAATACACTGTTGATAGAGACGAAGGGCCAAGGGCCGATACAAGTCTTGAAAAACTCTCTAGCTTAAAAGCTGTTTTTAGAAAAGGAGGAACCGTTACCGCTGGAAACGCATCTAGCATGAATGATGGTGCGGCCTTAGTCGTTGTGGTTAGCGGTGACTTCCTAAAAAAGCACAACCTCACACCTATCGCTAAAATTACCGGTATGGGTGTTCGCGGCGTTCACCCCAATGTTATGGGATTAGGTCCTATTGAAGCAACGAAAGTCTTATGTAAGAAGTTTGGCATGAAGACTGCTGATTTTGATGCCATTGAACTTAATGAAGCTTTCGCTGTGCAGGCCCTTGCTTGTATGAGAGACCTTGAGCTAGACCCCGAAAAAGTCAACCTCCATGGGGGGGCGATAGCGATTGGTCACCCTCTTGGATGTAGTGGAGCAAGAATTCTCACAACTCTTCTTGGGGTTATGAAAAAAGACCCGGCTAAGAAAAAAGGGCTTGCCACCATGTGTATTGGAGTAGGCCAAGGTGTTGCCCTGTCAATTGAGAAGTGTTGAGTTAAAGAAAGCAGGGGGCCTTACTTCCTCACTCCTTTCTTTCTTACTACTTTTAAGTTTTCTCCTTTTATCTTCCGCTCAAGCGAGGGTGAAGATAAATCATATTAATATTGTGGTGGGTGATCTCGATAAAGCAGCTCGCTTCTTTTCCTCCCAGGGTTTCACCCTCAAAAAGCCTCACCGCTATAGCTTAGGAGTAAGAAGTGGGCTTATCACTCAAGCGATTCGCTTCCAAGATGGCAGCTATTTACAACTCATTGACCCTAACTCTCATAAAGAGACGAAAAGAGGTGCCCTTACAAAGTGGTATCAAGACCAATTAAAAAATGGAGAAGGTGCCGTAAGCTTTGTCCTAGAAAAAAATAATCTTAAAGAGCTACAAATTGTTTTTGGTAAAAATAAAATAGAATCCTCTTATCAAAAGTATCCTCGTTATCAGTGGCTGTCTTTTAAAACAGGCTCACCTTATCAGTACCTTGCCTTTATCAATGAAACGAATCCGCCTTATATCTCCCCCTCTCTCACAGGCCATCAAAATAAAACAACAGGAGTTTACGCCCTCTCCTTTGCACCACCAGGTGACCCGGCCATGTGGGCGAAGCTTATGACTTTGGCCGCTGCGAGGGACCTCTCCCTCAATTTTGAAAGCCATCGCTTTGACTCTGCTCCTATAGGAGAGGTCTATATTAAAGGATTGCCTCTTAAATTCTCTTGGGGGAAGACTCTTTTTCGCCCACCAGCTAAATAGAAACGATTAGTTAGGGCCCCTATACCCAACTCATAACTTCGAGAACCCTGTCGAGATTCCGATAATTTACTAAACTTTTAAGGACATAATCTCTTGGTTATTAAGAACCTGATATTATTTATAACAATCATGTCTCTCAGTGAGAAGGAAAGTAAAATCCTAATTCAAAAGCAAAAAGATTTTTTGCTCAACTTCTTCACTAAAGAAGATGCTCTTTCTAATGAAGAATGACACTTCATATAAGATGTGCTAAGAAACCCCATGATTATTATTAGTAGCTGCCTTGCTGGCGAAAACTGTCGTTATGATGGCAAAAATAAGCTTAACGCTGACCTCTTGGAACTTGTTCGCAAAGGTGAGGCCAAGTGTGTTTGTCCTGAGGTTTTAGGCGGATTAACTATTCCCAGAGAGCCCTCGGAAAAAGTTGGTGAAAAGTACCAAACAATTACTGGAGTAGATGTCACACAAAACTTCATTGATGGTGCACTCAAAGCATGGCAAGAAGTTGCTCCTTTTTTTCCTACTAAGGCAATACTGAAGAGCAAGTCACCAATGTGTGGCTTTAGAGAAATTTATGATGGGACATTTACAGGAAGGTTTATGAATGGTTCAGGCGAATTCGCCAAGCTCTGCCAAAGTATGGGATTAGAAATAGAGGTAAGAGAATAATGAATTTTCCTTATACATCCGAAGATTTTCAAGAGGTCGCAGGACTCCTTGGTCGTGAGCCAAGAGGCCTTTATAAAGTTATTAAGCGTCATCCCGTAAAAAATCACCCCATGGTTATTAAGGTTATTCCTTGGGTAAAGAATCAACCCTTCCCCACCCTTTACTGGCTAACTTGCCCGATCCTAAAAAAAGAAATTAGCCACATTGAAAAGGATGGTTGGATTGGTCGCTTTGAAAAAAAGTATTTTGAACCCGATAGTGAACTTAATGAAGTCTTACAAGCTCAGCATGCTGCCTACAGGGACGAGAGGATAGAGCTCTTTAACAAAGTTGATGGTGACTGGGAAAAGCTTCCCGTGGCCATGCAAGAAATTCTTAAAAAAAGTGGCATTGGCGGCATCAGCGACTTTAATCATATAAAATGTTTTCATCTCCACTATGCTCACTACCTTGCTACCGGCAAGAACCCGGTAGCGGAACTGTTAAATGAACTATTTCAAATGAGCCGCCACTATTAAAAGATAAATCCACTCTTGATTCACTGCGGATTGTGCGTAAGTTATGCGTAAGTTATATTATTAATAACACACCTGCTTACGCATAAATAATTATATGGGGAGCGAGCTTGAAATCAGGCCAAACCCTTAGCAACACAATTGAGCATACCCTAAGCGCATGAGACCAAGGTCACCACACACGGATACAAGGAGGTTCCTGATGACTAAACCACAAACACATAACCCACACTTTAAAGGCTTTCTTACAAAAATGCTGCATGAGGCATTTTATTTAGAGGAAGATTACTTTCAGGGTGAAAGGAAGGTACCTGACAATTTTGATCTCTATGAACCAGAGGAAGAAATTGATAAGGCCACGTTTATTAAAAGTTTTCTTAGGCCTTTTATGAGCTAAGCTCTATTCATGGACCCAACGTATTGTATAATGGGTCCATGCCCAGTTTTACTCAAGAAGTTGAATACCTTTTTCTTTTTAGCGCTGTACTCATTTTGCCAAAAATCATCAAGCGCTTTAGAATCCCAATAGGAATCACCTGTATTTTCCTAGGACTCCTCTGTTCATTTTTTTGGAAGTCTTTCAATGACGACCAACTCCTGCTTCTTCTCTCTAGACTAGGAATTACCTCACTCTTTCTCTTTGCAGGAATGGAAGTAGAGATGGAAGAGTTAAAAGAAAATAAGGGGCCTATCAGTAAACACTTGGCCCTAAACCTTTTAATGATTGGTTTTGTCTCAGCTTTTATCGGTTACTTCTTCCATCTAGACTTGAGGCCTGCCATCATTCTCACCATTGGCTTAATGACGCCCAGTGCTGGATTTATTCTCGATTCAATTAGTGACTTTAAATTAACAAAGAGTCATCAATACTGGATAAAATCAAAATCTATCTCTGAAGAAATATTAAGTGTTTTTATTCTCTTCTTTGCTATGCAATCTCATGATGCAAATCAACTCATTATAAGTATTTTTATTTTGGTGGGCCTTCTTACCTTTCTTCCAATCCTCTTTAAAGTCTATGTCCGCTATGTGGCCCCTTACGCCCCAAAGTCAGAAGTTGCTTTTCTCATTATTCTCGCCCTTGTCTGTGGAGTGATCACTAAGAAAATTGGTACTTATTATCTGGTAGGTGCATTTATCGTGGGTCTCATTGCAGGACGCTTTAAGCACTTTATGGGGAAAGTTGAAGGCATTAACATCTTTAATGCCCTCTCCATTTTCTTTGGCATTTTTATCCCCTTCTACTTTTTTAAAGCTGGACTCGGATTCTCCAGTGACCATCTCAATAAAGAGGGCTTCTTTGTGGGCCTTGGCTTTATTCTTATCCTCATTCCTATTCGCTTTCTGTTTATTCTCTATACCCAAAAGAAGTTTGTTGATAACCGGGTCTATAAGCCTTGGAAAATTTCATTAAGTCTAATGCCAAACCTTATCTTTGGACTTGTTATCTCCAGTATCCTTACTGAACGCTACAATGTTGATAGCTCCATTATTGCGGGACTATTTATCTACACTATCTTCACATCTATCTTGCCTACATTTTCTTTTAAGAAAGTCCCACCTAAAGAGTATGATACTAGTAGCGCTTGACTCCTCTCTTGCGTTAAACCATGGAAGAATTATAATTAATCATCTAAAAAATTAATCTGGAAATTTCGTGAGCTTTTTTTCCTTTGATACCTCAGACTTCATGCCTCATGGCCATTGTATTCTTTGGCGTGAAGAGATTCTCTACCCTATGGTGATTAGTGATATCATCATTTTTCTCTCTTACTCGGCCATTCCCTTTGCTCTCTTTTACTTTATCAATAAACGACCTGACTTATCTCCTAGGGTAAAGAGAATGATTTTTCTCTTTTGCATTTTCATTCAAGCCTGTGGCTTTACTCACCTAGTTACTGCTTCCAACTACTGGCGATCTGACTATCAATTAGAGCTTATTTTAAAAGTTATAACGGCTCTTGTGAGCTTTATTACGGCGGTAGTCGCTGCTATGAATATTAAGGAGCTTATTTCACTTCCCTCCCCGGAGCAATATAATCAAAAGAATCAGGAGCTGATTCGCCTGAATGAAAGCTTAGAAGAAGAGGTAAAAAAGAGAACTCAAGACCTCGAAGACCAAAGAGCTTATTTGGAATCTATTTTGAGTGGGGTTCAAGATGGTATCATTGAGTTTCATCCCATAAAAAATGATACCGGAGAGATCATCGACCTCAATAGTAAATTTATTAATGAACAAGTCGAGGTGCAGCTAGCGAGTGGTGCAAGGAGTTTAAATGAAAGAGATAGTCTATTATCCCAATTACCTGAAACTAAAAATAGAGGAGTCTTCGAGATAATAAAGACAGTGTTCGAAACAGGAAAAACACATGTCCTTGACCCTGACCACTCTATAGAACTTGGAAAATACTATCGTTCAGTGTTTTCAAAAAATCCAACTAGGGAAAGCGTTTTTGTTTTCTTTAGTGATGTTACTGACCGTGAAGAAAACAAGCTTCAAGTTATCAACAACTCTCGCCTCTCTGCACTGGGAGAATTAGCCGGTGGAATCGCTCATGAAATTAACTCTCCTTTACAAATTATTGATGGCTCTCTTCGGCAAGTGAGAAGGTCTATAGAGAAGCCTAGCGAAGACCAAAATCGTTATCTCGATATCATTAAAGATACAGTAAAGAAGATAGCCAAAATAACTCAAAACCTCAGAAGACTTTCACACGGAGACCTCAATAGTGTTCAAGAGACTGAAGTCGTTCAATTCTTATCCGAAATTATAGATATCACCTCCGAGAAGCTAAAAAGTAGAGGTGTTACTCTTAAACAGCATTTCCTCAATCAATCAGCTACTATCATTAAAACGAATAAAGTTGCACTTTCCCAAATCATTATTAACCTCATCAACAATGCCTTAGATGAGCTAGATCAAAAAGAAGGTGAAAAAGTTATAGGGGTCTCCTTCTTTGTAACAGAGAGTCACTATGTCATTGAAGTTTCTGACAATGGTGGTGGTGTTCCAACAGATAATATTGATAAGATTTTTAATCCTCTCTTTACAACAAAGGAAGTAGGTAAAGGTTCAGGGCTAGGTCTAAGTCTCTCTTCTCGATTGGCAACAAGCATGGGAGCACGAGTGTTTCTTGTTCAAAATGATTTTACACGCTTTCAAGTCCTCTTTCCGAAGGAAGAACAATGAATATTTTAATTTGTGATGATGAGTCATTATTATTAGAGCTCTATGAGTCTGAGCTTTCACAAATTGAAGCCTGTCAGATTTTCACTGCAGCTGATGGCCTAGAGGGGCTTGAAATCTTAACGAATAATGAAATAGACATCTTACTCACTGATGGAAAGATGCCACGGATGGATGGTATTAAACTCGTAAATGAAGCAAGTAGAAAAGGGGTATTGCCTAGGCATGTGTACTTGATAACTGGCTATCACGGTGAATACAAAGATGAAGAGCTCAAAGAAATGGGCATTCAAAAGATCATTGATAAGCCGGTAGATTTTGACTGGCTTATAAACTTTGTCACTAAATTAGACTAAGTAAAGTTAACCTCAAGATAATATCTTCAATAATTAATCTGTACGATTAATTCCATCATCCACATCAAACTCTATGCGAAAGCGGTCATTTTCCAAGTCGACAACAAAGTCTAAGTTGTAAAAATTAACAGTATTGCTAGATGCCTCATAATACCACTGGCCTCCAGCTTCTTCTGAACCTGGGGTAAGAAGTAGATCTTGATAAAAAACCTTTAAAGTTTCGACCTTAGGCCTTCTCCTTAGAAGTAAGCTCGGCAACCCAACAATTGAAGCGATATCCTGACCAATCTTGGCCAACTCCGTCCCAAAGTCATTAAGACATGCAGAGATGACAAAGCCGTTTGAATGACTGATGATTTTTTCAAATTCACTGCCTAGCCAAGCTTCACCCCATGTTGAGCGGGTACACTCTTTAAGGTCTTTATGTTTTATAGCGCCATAGAACCTTAAAACTCTATCACTAGGCACCAAACGTGCAACTGAGTCGTAGAAACGAATCGCTTCATAACGATCACCAAAATCAATGGATTGTTCTTCTTCATCAGAGATCATAATAACCACAAGGTGACTCCCACCTCTTTGAAAGGACTCGCGACCACCACTTCCATTGTAGTCATTTATATGCCTTTCAATATTATAAAAAGAGTACTCACTTGCAGAACCATTCGTTCCCAAACGGCCAACAGCTTGTTGAAACTCTGCCACAACACCATCAAAGCTATTAGGGTCCCTTGGATCAATAAGAGTGGAATCAAAACTGCGCTCAAAACCCAGATATGGCCTTTCATTTCTATCGGTAGAAATAATTCCCAACTTCCATCTTATAAAGGGCTGCCTTGCGAACTGCTCGAAGAAGAGCTTTGCGTTTCTGATAACGTCGTCTTGAATAGGTTGCATACTTCCAGAGTTATCGATGACAAGAATAACATCAATCCCCTTGTCCGCTTGAAGTACACTAAGAGGATATATTCTCTCGTCTTCTTCTTGCACCGGTAAGATCTGGTTAAAAAGATAAGCCGTGTCTCCTCCAACGCAGGAGAATAAGAAGAGAAAAGTTAAAAGATAGTATTTATTTCTCATAAAACTTCCCTTGAATACACTGGTTTTTAACTTCAGCACTCATGTTGAAAAGCTCATCTCCCCAGAGCATACCGTCATTAGGGAAAATAATCTGATTAGCTTTTGCCGGCGCTGCTTCATACCGACTAATCGTATCCTGATTAGGGATTTGATCTTTTAAGCCCTCAGCGAGTGCACGCATGCGACTTAACATCTCAATCCTTACAAACTTCATTTTATAAAGAGCACCTTCTAAAATTTTCTCTTTATTAACCCATTGTCTTCGCGATTCAGAAACAAGAGCCATTTTTATTAAGTCATTTTTCTTTGTAAGGCTTACATTGTAGCGACTAATTTCTTTACTATTTAAACTCTCAAGCTCTCTCAGAATATTTTTAGAACTCTTACGAGCGCGTGTAATATAAAAGTTTTCATTAATCATTGCTGGTGTCTCGGCTTTTTTATTTTCTTCGATCTTCTTAGCCCAGACCTTATTGGTTGAAATAAACCTATTGATACTTTCACGAGCGTCAGTAAACTCACAAAGCATGGTATGACCAATGGCACTCACAACAAAAACCTCTGGATAGAAGCGGTCTTCAAATATTGGTAGCTTTAAAGTGGCGAGCTCTCCCATCGCACTAGAGAAGTCTCTTGTTTGCAAGCTAACCCATAAGTGCTCTGTTCTCGCTTGAAGAAAATATTGAGAGGTTTGGGGAACAAGTTTGTAATAGACCGCAGCTTGTTCAAAAGCTTTTGCCTGATAAAGCAAGCGACCAAGAGTTAAATAATAGAGGGAGACCTGTTCAGTGACCTCAGTTTCTTCCATCCAAGGCTCTACAACTTTTTTGATAAGCTTACCAGAGGCACCAAGCTTACCATTTCTAGCATAGGATAGAACACTCGAGTAAGAAAGGTAGAGCCTAAGAATATCATCCTCTTTTAACTTTCCAATCCAGCGTGTTGCCTTTTTCCCCGTTCTAAGAGCTTTAAAACCCTGAAGAGAGTAATTTATTTGTAGGTTAACCTCTTCAATTTGAGAAAGAAGCTCACTTTGTTTACTTGTTAAGAAAAAGCCTGAATTAACAAGTAACTTTGAGCTCTGATTACCTACAACATGATCAAGTGCGAGGGATAGTTCAGAGCCAAGCCATTGAGCATTAGTGGAAGCATCAATCCACTCACTTAGAAAGGTTTGAAAATAACCGGCCTTAAAAAGAAGATACAACTCTATTGGTCTTTTTAAAGCCAACGCCTTCGTATCAGTTACGACATCAAGGTCTTTTAATGCTGAAATATACTCTTTATTAAGTACCTTTCCTACAAGCTCATTTGTCTGAGGAGTGACGGCACCCAATGCTTTCCAACGACTATAAAGCTGAATAAGGAAGGCATCATCGAGCTGAAGTGTTTTTTGAGTTTTCAGACTTTTACTGAAATCTAACTCAGAACCATCTTGCTCCATGAGTAGATTTGAATTACCAAAAGCAACATTAGTAAAAGTGAAAAATATAAGAGCGAAAGTAAGCTTTTTTATAATCATCCCTGATCACCAGAGCCGAAAAGATAGCCTATTTCTAAGTAACCCATACCATTATGCATAAACCTTTCACCAGAGAGTTGCTGTTGATTATAGAACTCATTTTTGATTCCTACTCTCATTGAGCCGTGCTTTCCTAACCAAAAAACAAGGCCTAGGTCAACAAGGCCGTGGTTTGTTTTTCCAGATGCTAGCTCAATCTGACCAGCACCCAAAGAGATATACTGATCAAAGTAAACAACCGTATTCTGAGACCAACGAAGCTTTCCGTAAATTGTATTATAAGTGGCAAAAATCTCTTGAGAATTGAAAGCAAAGTCTTGATCAGGAACGATCTTTTGATCATCTAACAAGCGCTTTCCTGCGTTTGTTAATTCATTTGTATAGCGATTATAACGAAGACCAAATGACCACTTTGAGTTTAGGTGATAGCGATAACTTAGCGCCGATTGCTTAACATCCAGGTGGCTATCAGCAGTGAGGTTATGAGAGCCTTGCAAAGTAAACTCATGACGGTTCACCAGGCTTGAATACCGTGTATTCACGATGAAGAGCTCTTGTTTAGAAAGAACAGGAGTCACCTTGTCATCTGGAATATGAAGTTCATCCAGCTTATTGGTTAAGCTCTTTCCACTTTCTTCAGCGAAGAGAAGTGGACTAGAGAGGAGAAAAATTGTCGACAATAATAATTTAATTTTGTTTATCTTTTTCATCATTTACCTCTAGAAGTTACCATTAAGCATTGTATTGAACCACTTAACGGGAATCTCTTTGTCATCTTCACCTACCAAGAGATCTGCCCACTCAGTACCCATTACCGTAATACGACCACCATTTTTGCGTTTGCAGGCAAGCCCTATAGGAAGTGGGTTATTTCCAGTAGCACTAATCCCGACAATTCCTTTACAGTTTTTATTGGTATCAAATAGACCGCCGTTAAAAAGCATAGGATCCTTAGACTCTTCAGAAGTCGTTCCTTTAAGACCAATATCTCCCTTTGGCTTAGCGAATTGGCTTGTGGTGACAAACTTCATCTTATCAAGACCAGGGATATTGGGTTGTTGCGAAAGACGACCAATCGGAAAGAGATCATACTCCTCGACAAGAGTTTTTAAGAACTTCTCAGGAAGGTTATCGATAAGCGGTGTCGCAATGACGATATTATCAATCTTATCAATCGCTTCTTGTATTTTATCAGAATAACTCTTATCCAAAAGTGTAGAAGTAGTAATCACAAGAGTTTTTCTATCTGAAATATTTCTTAAGCTAACATCTTGAATAGCAGGATTCATAATATCCATTGTGCCAAAGGTACTTCTATAGAAAACCACTTCAGGGTCTCTTGTTGAATCAGCAAAGAGAAGAACCCCATTTCGATTTTCAGGGAAGACCTCTACGATAAAACTTTCGGCCGAGGACATATTATAATCACTCGTCGCAATTACATTAAATTGGAAGACTCCGGCCTCTTTAAATTGCATATTGAGGCGATTATTCCGCCAAGAAACATACTTCCTTAAAGACTCAGGAAATATTTCAACCTTTGGCTGAAGCTTAGGGTCTTCTCTGTCTTTAACCGTTAATCTTTTCTCTAGTTTTTCATCAAAGCCTAGGTAAATAAGCTCATTTGTTGGCCAATCTGTTCTTGAAATAGAGGGAGGAGTTCTGTCTCTTACGACAATCTTAATTTTCGTTTCATCTTCCTCACAATTATTCATATTTCCGCTAGAGTCGAGAACACATGAACGAAAACGAAGTGTTTGCTTAGTTCCGTTATAGGCTGGAGGGATGTCTTTCCAGCTTATATTAAGAGCTGAGTTAAAGCTTTTTTCATCTTTAATAAGCTTAGTCTCAAAGGTGCCAAAGTTAGGCCTCCTTGAAAGAAGCTCAATCTCTGGAGCCACTTCACGATTAAGGTCGTAAGACGAAACCTGAATACTCACATCAAGGCCTTGAATCAGCTCTTCGGGTGCAACTATCTTGGTCTCTCTTCTTACGTCATTCACAGTTATTGGGAAGTCTTTTTCTTCGAGGTGATTAGCTGGGTTAGCAACAATAATTTTACCCTGATAGCGCTTATTTCTACCGACCTTTCTGTTAACGTGAAAGTAATCAGGTGAAAAGCTAAGCTCAAACTTATCCGGAGCCAATTCCTTAACCTCTGTGTTGGAAGGCATACCTTTTGTCACAACCTTAAAAGGTCCCTGCGGGTAATCCACATTTTTAATAGTGATAATTTCAGTAAACTTCTTACCCTCATCAACACTTCCGCTACGATTTGTTTGGATATCAATAATCTGCGGAATATCTTCAACAAGGAGACTCATCCTCTTCACTTCAGCATCTTTAGGAAGTGCTGTTGATCTCAACGTTACCTGAATCGGGTAGATTTGTTGCTTAATTGTGGGGTCATTTGGATCATTTCCATCAAAGTAAGTTGGTCTCCAACTGATAGTAAAGTCTTCCGCATTAAACTCTGCCCCTTCTGGTAGACCTTTTACAGTAACAATCGGAACTCCAGGCTCTTCAACCTCAACTCTTATTTTATACTTGCGAAAGCGACCTTCTTTGAAGCCTACGACATCATCGAGCTTAAGAGTAAGAGGAGGCAAAGGCTCATCAGCTTCAATTGGCTCAGTAACTCTTAAGGTCCCCTCAGTTGGATAGGGGTCCTGATTGCAACCCACAAAGAGTAGTGATGAAACGCATAAAAGTGTTAAAAGAAACAAATTCTTCATAATACTAACCTACTTACCTATGACCCTACAGGTCTTAACATAAAGGGATACTTAACGGGCACTTTCACTCCACCTTTTGGTTTAGGAAATTGCCAAGTCATCATTTTCTTACTTATACATTGTTCTGTGGGCTTATCTTTCAAGGTGCTTCTATTCACGTTGGCGAAGTTAAGCATTCCCGTTGAGCTAATTTCAAAGCTCATCTCAACAAGACCTTGAATATCTGGTTTCGTCTTTAGTTGGGTTTCATAACAACGACGAACCTGATTGAGATACTTTGCTATCGTGGCATTTATTGCATAACGAGAAATCCCACCTTCTAAAACCATATCAGAACTACTGACGGCAATCGCTGAAATTCCATTGCCACTGCCACTTGCGACCAATGTATTCCCATAGCCACCTTTGCCACCACCAGAAGTACCTTTTGTCACAAGCTTGCCACCAAGCCCTGCAACACCAGTATTGCCAACAGTTGTTTTCTTAAGACCTTTGCCAAGATTAGTGAGAACTTCACCACCACTACCAGCGTCTCCACCAGGGCCAGCTCCTGCAGTCGCTTTCTTAAGGTCTTGCGGAACACCCCCAACAGCGTCTTTAACTGTTTTTGAGCCCACCATACCAAGAAAACCGAGATTTCTTTTCACGGCCCTTTTACTGATCTCTGCTTTCGTTAGTGGCTTAACTTTAATATTTGGATTTACATCCCTTTGCACATTAACAGTCTTTACTTGCTTAATAATTTGAACCGTTATGGGCTCTAGTTCTTTTTCTGGTTCCAACTCTTCTTCAAGAGGCTTCTCTTGCATAAAGTAGATTATTGGTATCAAGAGAAAAGTGATAAGAAAGGTAAGCTCCAGTGCTCGAGCAAGCCAGCCTGCTTTATCTTCGTGGTCCTCAAGGAGGGTGTTAACATAATCAGCTCCCCCTTTAACCATCTTAAATTTTCCAAGAGGTGTATCCAGAAGCCAGCCTTCACTGGTCTTAAGAACATCACATCCGTCTGTCTTGGAGATTTTTATCTCTTCGCCATCTTCAGTAAGGTCGAATGAACAATGCCAATCATTACGAGTAAAGTCATAACCCTGACGTTTTCTCGTTTCGACCCTTTTTTCGGCAACACCCTTACTAATGAAACCAAACTGCTCGTGGAAACCAAAGTTCCCAGCGGTTACATTCCTTAAAACCTTAACCAGTTCTCCATTTTCGGACTCAATTGCGATCATTCTACATTCTCCCCAAAATCGTCTGCCATGACATCTAAGAAGTCCTTACGAAACTTAAGAAGCCCAGAGTCCTTCTCACCAATATTACCGGTGACAACGGCCATCTCTGGTTTCTTCCTCTCTCCTTCAATAAGAAGAGATTCAAAGTCGATCCTACTTGATTTCTTATACTTAACCTTTTTCTTATCAACTTCACCTGCTGCAAAAGCCGTGAAGGTGGTTAAAAAGATCAAAATAATAGCAAGCCTTTTCATAAATCTTCCTTAATTATTTAAGCTCTCAAGCCTTCCTGCATAGTAAGCAGCCAGGCGATCTAATTTCTTCGTTTTATAAAGCTCTTTTAAGCTCCTAAGAATTTCCTTATTCGTCGGAGTCTTTAATAAGTTTTCTTTAAGGGTCATTCCTTCTTCAACGGCACTCAAGGCAACTACCCTACTCTCTGGCGCTTCACCAAGTTTAATAAGGTCTGAATAATTCGCAGGGTTTGCGTCAAGGTTGACTTGAACTGTTTTAAGTTTCTCAGGCTTCATTTCCTTTAACTGAGCTCCAAGTAGTCTTTGGTAATCACTTCTCACTTTTTCAAAGGGAGCCGACATACCTTGCAGTTGACCTTGAACCTGAGCCATTGTCTCTGCGTCTAAATCTTTTGGAAGCGGAGTCGCAAGAATATCTTCCGTCATCTTTGAGTAAACGCGAGTAAGCATATGAAGGATATAGGCTCTTGTTTCGAGATCTGCTCCATCAAGGTACTTTTTTGAGAGATTAACAAAGCTATCAATCGCCTTAGTTCTCTTTTTGAAAAGATATTTACTGTAGCGCCCGTAGAACTTAATTTTATTCGCCTTTTTAAAGGGCTCAGTAAACTTCTTTAAAACAAGCTTAGACCAGATCGGCCCCTGACTTTCTTTTTGACCGAGGATCATCTTCTTCGTGTCTTTACTAGGCGCCTCTAACTCAAAACGACGAGCAAGACTAAGTTTTCTCTTAAGAGACCAGGGAAGAAAGAGTGCTCTTTTATTTATAAGACCAGCCTCTTCAAGTGTAAGAAAAAGTGCGCCTTCCCACTTTGCAGAAAGAGACTTCTCCCTCTTCATTTTCTTCATCATTCGGGTCAGAATTTGGTCTCTCTTTTTAAAGTTACCATCAAGCTCATAAAGAAGAGATATCTTTAAGAAAAGCTCGTATGGAGCTTTTAGACCTTGTGGACTAAGCTTAAGTTTCTCTTGTAAAGCTGCAGCATCTGAATAGCGGCCCATCAGCTCATATTCTGTCACAAGAGCTTTCTCGTCATTTGCTTTTTCTAGCAATGAGATAAGCTTTGCTTGGTCTGCAAACTTAAGTGACAAGACCTTTGCATTAGAGCAACTCTTCTTGGGGTAAACCCCCTCAAAGCAGAAGTTATAGAAAACATCGAGGGCTTCACGACTCTCTTTCATATTAGCCGCTCTCGCAAAACGGGCATCAATATTGAGCTTTGACATCGCTTTGTTTTCTTTGAGGACCTCAATGTTTTTGTTGTCTTTTGTGCTGTCTTTCCAAAAAGCAACTTGTTCAATAATACCGTCGAAGTTGTCTTGAGCATTATAAATATCCAAAACAAGGTTTTGAGACTGAAGTCCCCATTTACCAAGCTCGGGATATGCTACTGCTTTTTTTATTAGTTCTTTAAAAAGCGGGAGCGCTTTATCATAGCTTTTGAGACCATAATATTCTCTCGCAGCGACGTAATTAAACTCGTCGGCTTCTGGCTTTCCTTCCAGAATTTCTGCAATGGCCAGTGCTTCTTCTAGCACAACACTAGTGAGCTCACTTTTTCGAGCCTCTGTTGTTTCACTTTGGTTTTTAAGTGTTTGGGCATAAGAGAGTCTTGTTTGACGTAACTTTCTAATATCACTTTCTTTTAAACCTAAACTAATATCTTCTTTAATCCATTTACCGAGGCGACTAATCTTTGCGGAGGGATCCGTTTCGGCCTTAAGCCAACCTTGCTGTAATTTTCTTCTCAGGTCATCATTAGGATAAATTCCTAAGTAAACATCAATTGACTTCTTGAGATAATCGTTAAGTTCAGGCACAACATTGGCCTCACTATCAACTTGAACAAGGTAGCGTCTCAGGATTTTTTGAACTTCTTTAGCATGATCTTTTTTAGTTGGAACATCTGTTGGTCCTCTTTTCGCCATGGCCGCAAGAAGCCCATCGACTTTCTCCCACTTTCTAAAGCCATAGAATTCTTCGAGGAGCCTAGTTTCAAAATAAAGACTAGGTGACCTTTCATTTATGATAGAGAGGAGATTACTCCCCGCTCTTCTGTTACCCGCTACATAGAAAGCTTCAACTAAAAGTTGAACCAGTTCAGGACGGTTTAGTTTTTGAGAAAGACTATTGATAAAGCCATGTTCTTTAAGCCCATCTGTACTGGCATTAGACATAAAGAGAATAAGGTCTTGGAGAGAAGACTCCCTAATTTCGCTCTCTGTTGCCCACAAAGATGCCTTCATTTCAGCTATGGCAGAATCTAACTTTGTATCTTTAAAGAAGAGCCATGCTTTTCTGTAGTGAGCATAGTTACAGGAAGACCTTACATCGCACAGAGAAATGGCTTGGTCATAATATTTTTTAGAGAGCTCATAGCGGGCATCTTCTTCATACCACTCAGCAAGAGCAAGGGAAGCCTGCTCTTTCATTTTCGTTGGAACTTCCTTTTGAGCTTGAACATTCAAGTAATGCTTCTCAGCTCTTTTGAACTCCTGAAGTCTTGAGAGAAGTCTCGCCATTTGAAATTCAATCTTCAAACGAGTCATTCCCTCTGCTCTATTTACGCCATCGGTTCCATTGAGACTATGTTCATAGAGAGACAAGGCTTTCATACGGTTATCTTTTAACTTCTTATAATCACCTTCTCCACCTCCAGCTTCTTTGATCGATACATCAAAGTAGAGGTCGGCAAGGCGAAGAGTTAGGTCAACTCTTGCCGGGTCATCAAGCTCAAGGGAGTCACGCAGTGACTCCATTTCTTTAATAAGGTATTGAGCATCCTTTGCTTGAGGAGCTACTAAGAAAAGAAAAGCTAAGAGAATCGCCGCCGTTATTTTCATTATCTATGCCCTACTACCGCCAGCTCAATGGATTGAAATTGACTACTTGTAAGAATACCCATGATTTGAGCAACTATTGTTGACTTAATTTCTCTATCCGCTTGAAGGTTGATTTCTCCCGTAAAAGGAGTTTTGTGGGACTTTGCCCAAGTTTTTTTAATTTTATTAAGTTTTTGTAAGAGCTCATTTGGTTTCTTAGAAACATCTTCCGTCTTTCCTACAAGCATTTGGTCCAAGTAGAGGTTGCCATCACTAGAGATGGCAAGAACTGGTGCCTCGCGAACTTGTGAAGGGGTAATAGAGTTTGGAAGCTCAACACCTTTCGTAACCAAAATTTCTGGTGAACTTGAAAAAGTTTGCAGGAGAAAAACCACAAGCATACTAAACATATCGACCATGGAGGTTAACATCAGAGTAAAGCCTGCTGCTTTTAAACCCCAATGCTTCTTTCTCTTTCGATTAATAAGGTGTTTTTCAAAGGCATCCGCTGCCACAACACTTTGATTAAGAATCATTACTGACCTTTTGCCGTTAAGACGCCAATATTGACGATCTTATTTTTACGAAGCACATCGAGAGTCGAAATAAGACTGCCGTAATTAACTGTGCTTCTAGGAGTAACAGTGGCCGTCGCAATCTCAATGGCTTTATTCTTATAGTTAAGAACGTTAGCGCTGATTGTCGTGTTGAGACTGCTGATCATGCCTTCAAAGGAGTCACTTTTCACATTGAAGGACTTAACTCTCTTGCCACTTTTTTTGAGATTTAACCGCATTTCTGTAGGGTCTTTGAAAACCAGATCGAGGTCATAAGTTTCCTTCTTCTCGCTGGCGGCACTGGTGCCATGACTCTGCTTTACTTCAACAGTTCCGATTTCAATCCAAACCGCTGTAATAAGCAAAAAGCAAACACAGGTTGAAAGAAGGTCAATAAAAGGAGTTAGGTTCAATTGAGCATCGAGCTCTTTCTTTTTCCCTAAACCAGTCTTCTTACGCATTTTAGTCCCCTATCCTTAGAGTTCCTATAGAAACTTGAGGTTAACTAGTTTCGTGTCATTGTCTCGGTGTTAGCGAGAGTGGATTTCATTGGCTTAAGTTCTTCTTCACCAGCCGTGTGGCTTTCAGTGTAGAAGAGGAAGTCATGATAGATCTCACTGGATTTTTCAGTAAGCTCAGTAATTATTTTCTCTGTTCTATTTTGGTAAACAGCATAAGCAACAAGAGCTGGAATCGCTGCAACTAGACCAAAAGCTGTCGAGTTCAGTGCTTCTGAAATACCTTGAGAAAGAAGGTTTGCTCTCTCTACAGGTGAAGCTGCTGCCACACCGGCAAATGAACTAATAAGACCTGTAACAGTACCAAGCAGTCCAAAGAGTGTTGAGACGTTACCAAACATGGCCAAAAAGCCTGTTCTCTTGTCATAGCTTGAGATCTCTTTTGAGAGTTGCTCATCCATTCTTGCTTGAAGGGCCTCATCGCCTGCACCGGCGGAGCGCATTTTACAAGCAACAGAAGTGATCTTACCAAGACTAGTGTTTGCTGCACTCATCTCAATGTAGTCACTAGCTGCCTTAAAATCGCCAGAAACAATAAAGCCTAGAATGTTCTTTCTAAAATCAGCAGGTGCTGTTTTTAGAGTCGCATAAAGAGCGATAAAACGTTCGATAATAAAGGCAAACGTCAAAAGACCAAATGCCAAAATAAAATACATGAAAAAGCCACCGGCTTGAAATTGTTGTACGAGGTTCATTGACCCTCCTCCTTAAGAAAATCCAACAAATGAAAATTAGACCAAATAAGTCTCCCGAGACCCAAGGTTTATGTCAATGGAACTCATCACAAACTTGATTAAAGTATGAAATTGTAAGAATAGAGATAATTTCTATTTGAAAACAATGATTTGTATCATCTTCTAAAGTGAAGAACTTTGGGGATTAATTAGGCCATTCAGTTTTTTTAAAACAGTCATGACTCCATATTTGGCGCTTGTTAATGGGGATTGCCGCAAAACCTGGCTGCGGTGTTTCATCGGTCATATAGTAAATCTGGAATGACTGTAGGCGTTTAGCGCCTCGTGGCAGATTATGATTATAAGTTCGGCAAATATACTTACCAAAATAGAGGCGATACTCAGCATATTTATCTTTTCCGATTCTTTCGACGTATTTTCGCCAAACATTATTTGAGAATTCATCAGCTAAGTTCTTTGGAGTTGAAAAGTCCACTGCTCCATTTCGCCAAGGGTCAACATGCGTGCCATCAGTAAGGAGACCATCAACCACAATCCAGCCTTCCGCATGAGCGGGATAAGGGGCGAACATATTCCATCTTTGATTCAGTCTTAATAAATAGGAAGTATCGCGCAACTTTCCTTTAAGAGGCAGAACCTTAGCATCTGTAAATCCACTTATATTGTAAACCAAAGACAACAAGATACAGTACAGACCAAATGCAAGAGTAAGTTTGCGTGGCTTTAAGAGAATATTAGAGTAACTGATTAAGTTAACAATATCGGCAAAGAAGCCTCTATTTACCGCGACCAATCTGTAAGTGCTGCTACCGAGTAAATTCGGTAATAGCCTAATCATCTGAGGAAATTTGGGTATTAAAGAATAAAAGGCCAACCGTTTAAAGTTTTCCCACTCAAATGAGAGCTCTTTTTTATTCACACCTCCGGCCCAAGAGTTCTTCTTCATCATCTCTTTATGAACTAGCTTATCTACCTCTGAGGAGTGAATTTTCACATTATGAAAAAGGAATAGACTTTTAAGCGCATAAACCATTTTCCTACAAAAGCCACAGTCTTTGTCAAAGTAGATGTGGTAACTCTCAACAGGTATTTTTCTTTTTAACCTAGCAGATAAATGATCCCAAAAGTTGTGAGGAATAAGAGGCAGCCAAAGAATGCAACAAACCAAGGGAAATGTACCAATGGTCATTGTAAGACCTATGCCAATATGAAGACCTAGAAAAGATAAAATAACGAGGCTTCTTAAGTAAGAACTTTTAAAAGGGATCAAAATGAGAAAGGGACCTGCCCCCTCTAAGGTCAATGTCGCTAACGCCATCGCTTTTAAAAGACTTGGAAAGTTCAGTAACCACTTACCAAAGTCAGTCGTAAAAGAATCAAGATTAAGAGCGTAGTAAATCGCATTGGCTTCTTTGAACCAATCCGGATGCCACTTATAAAGAAAAGTGAATAAATAAAGTGAGAAAATGAGACTAAGCCAGCCAAAAGTGAAGAGGTTAAAGAAAACAGGGTCCTCCTCACTTTCCTCTAATACATTAGGGTTCTTTAAATTTTCAAAACCCCTATCCCAACTGGCCCTTGCATTCATCGGTAAAAAGAAAGACCAGAAGACCATTATGGTTACAAGAATATCGCCTGCATTGAGGGCAAGAGGAAAACGTTCATGAAAGCTTATGAGAATTAGCCATATGATAAAGCTCATCACACGGGTGCGAGCACCAATAGCAAATAACAAGCTCGCGATCATACCAATGCCTAAGAGTATGTAGGCAAAGGTCGGTGAACCATTAATCATCAAAAGGCTCAGTTTCCAAATATTGTGAAACTTTTCGAGATGAACGGAGCGGCTAATTATTCCAACATCACTGAAAAACGGTTCAACAAAAGGAATACGCCTTAGAAAGTCATAAAATAGGATAAGGCCCAGTAAAAACCGGGTAAGCGCCAGTGAGCGAAGGTCAAAGTAAAGCAGCTTCTTAAACATATTTATCCAAAAAGAAACCCCCAATTCTGGGGGTTATCCTGTTCTATTTTAAAGGAAATCGCTCGACTTATTACCCAATAAGTTTAAGAGCGTTTTGACCTTGAGCATTGGACTGAGCAAGAACTGAAGTACCAGCAGCATTAAGAATATTAAGTCTGGCATTATTTGCTGTTTCAGCCGCGTAGTCCGTGTCACGGATACGAGAGTTGGCAGCATTTAAGTTCTCGTTACTCACTTGCAGGTTTTGAACGGTAGAGGTTAGTCTGTTTTGCTTCGCCCCTAACTCAGCTCTTTGTCCCGATACTTTCATAATCGCAGCGTCAAGAGAAGCAAGTCCTTCTTGAGCGTTAATTTTAGATGCTACACCTAGTTCTTGAACTCCGAGGTTTTCAGAAGAACTATTAAGCATTTGAGCGTCAAACTTTATCCGGTCTTGGAAGTCATCATTGTTAATACCGATTTGGAAGTCATAAGTTTCCCCTTCGCCATTAAGAAGCTTCTTGCCGTTAAACTCGGTCACTTGTGAGATACGCTCAATCTCTTGCTTGAGGTTTTGATACTCAAGATCTGTAAAGCCTCTTTCAGAATCACCTACTGTGTCTGAAGCTGCTTGAACAGATAGCTCTCTCATTCTGACGAGAATGTTTCCTACTTCACTGAGACCACCTTCAGCGGTTTGAATCATCGAAATACCATCATTCGCATTTCTTTCAGCCTGACTCTGACCTCTGATTTGTGCTTTCAGTTTTTCACTGATGGCCAGTCCAGCAGCATCGTCAGCAGAGCGAACAATTCTTGTTCCTGATGACAATTTACCTAGTGACTTAGCCTGTGCTTGATTGTTGACGCCTAGTGTTCTCTGGGCAGAGAGCGACGTCGTGTTTGTGTTAATACGTAAACCCATTCGATCCTCCTTGTCTTCTTGGCGCCTCTCCTTGGTGCTTGATCCCTAACCTTGAGGAAAAATGAGCTTCTTGCTCGCATGAATTCGTGGTTTAAAAGTTAGATTGCTACCATGCAATCAAATACAATTTCGGAGTATCGCGGCAGGACTTTAGAAAAATTTTCCGGAAAAAAATAAAAAAATAACCGACAAAAACGCTTTCTTCACTATTTGTAAAATTATCCTCATTTCTCCTTATATAGACACTCTTGCCCTAATCTCTCTTTGGTGGGCCGCCGATAAGAAAAGGTATGAGCATCGGCACCAAACCCCTGATATTCCTAGAACCACTTTCTGAAACCCTCATAAAACTAAAAGAGATTTTAGATGAAAATGCGGAAGCGGAAGGAATAGAAATTTTCGAACTGGATTCGCTTGAAGAAGCGAACCAACTTATACCAACAATTGGTCAATGCTTAACCCTCACATCAAGCCCAAAGAAATGTGCCATTATGCTGCAATCGAATCGAAAAGCAGTGAAAAAATTCCAATCGAAAACAATTCTTCTGTCGCCAAAGGCAATGCCAAGAAAAACTTTGGACAAATTTATGAAGGTTGGTCTTACGGAATGTATTGTCGAGCCTGTTAATCCAAAAACACTACTCTACAAAGTAAGACTGCAGTTACGTGCTATCGCTACCCAGAAAGATGAAGAAGAGGAAGGCGAGATGAACACTCGCTTTGGTGATGGCTCACAAGATGGAGCGGATACTGAAGAAGATAAGAAAGTCCGTGCTGAAAAGGGAGTTCTCCCAGATGATGAAGAAGAAAGTGAAGTCCGTTCAAAGAAACAAGCTGAAGAAACAGTTATGGAGGACTACACCAAGCCTAAGAAAAGTAATTATCAAGAAGAAGCAATAGACGGCTACTACAAGGGAAGTAATAAAAAACATGAAGATGTAGATATTGACTATGGTGAAGATAAAGAAAAACAGAAATATCAAGAAGAGGCCATAGACGGCCACTATAAAGGAAATTTAAAGAAAGCAGAATATGAAGAAGAGGAAGAAGATACCCCAAAGAAAAAGACAAAACTTGAATTAGAAGAGGAAGAGATTGAGGCACTTAAGCATGAACTCAATTTAGAAGCTGAGAATAACCTCAATCATCACAAGAAAAAAGAAATACTTGAATTTGAAGAAGAGACCAAAGAAAAGAAGAAGGCCGTCCAGCTAGATATAGAAGAACAAAAAGCAGAGAGAGAGAAGAGTGACCGTGAAGCTGAAGACCTGGGTGGCCACTACAAGGGAAAGGTTAATAAAAAGCTAGATATTGAAGAAGAAGACTCTGAGTTCCTCGACAAGGTAGAAGAAGACCACATCGATGAAGAGAAAAAGAAAAAAACAGCGAAGCTCGAAATCCTTGAAGATGAGAAAGACGACTTTGTAGACAAGGTTGAAGAAGAGGAATTGGAATCTCAAGCAAGAAAGAAGAAGCCAAAGTTTGAGATCAATGATGATGATTCAAAAGATATGCACCAAGAAGCAGAGGCTTATGAAGAGGGACCTATCATCAAAGAAAAGCGGGCAAAGCTTGAAGTGACTGAAGAAAATGAAAAGGACCCTCTAAAGAAAGAGGTGCTTTTAGAAGAAGAGAAAGAAAAGAAAAAACATGGAAATATTGCTGATGACATCGATGGATATCTGCGAGGTGGTGCTGCAAAAAAAGGTCTCACCCTAGAAGATGAAGAGGATATCTACAATGACGAATCTCTTGCAGAAGAAATGGCAGATAAAAAGAAGAAAAGAGCGGCCCTAGAGTTAGAAGAGGATGAAATAGAAAAAGATCCTTTACTTGGAGAGAAGGAATACGACGAAGATTTGGATAAAAAGAAAAAAGCTGAAAAACTTCTGTTGGAAGATGACGACCCAGGCGATAAGGCGACAGGAGCAAGCCAAGACGAAGAGCTTGAAAAAGAGAGACGCAAGAGTTCTTATCAAGAAGGTGATCTTGGCTTTGGAAAAGGTCAAGGAAAGGGCTCAACGGATAAGATTGAAAATGCAAGTAATCGTTCAAATGCGAGAGCCGACCAAATAAAAACTCACTACTCGAGTAAAGAGAGTATAAAACACGGTGATCAAGACTGGGATGTTCAATGGGAAAAGCAAGAAAAAGAGCAAGAAGAGTTCCCTAAAGAAAAAAGAGAAGAAAATGCTCTAATCATCGAAAAGGAAGACCTTGGAGAGCAGACCATTGACTATGGAAAGCTTAAGGCGGAGTTTGAGGGCATCAGCATTGACGGCGTTGCTAATAAGAAAAAAGAGTATGGTAGCTTTGAAAATGTTGCTGAAATCAAAACCTATAAAAAGACCATTCTTTCACCCGAAGGCGAGTTGGAGGAAATGGAGTTTGAGGAGGTAATGACCCAAGAAGAGGAAGAAAGCGGTCATCAAGTTTTTGAGCCTAATTCCCTGGGGATGGAAATTGCTATTCAAATTCAAAATTTCTACTTCACCAAAGACATAGAAGCAAAAGATGTCTGCGAATTTATGCACAAAATGGTTAAGAAACAATTCAGAGGCTCTACCCTCTTTTATTCCTTTGCTCATAGCAAAGAGATAGAGACAACCTTATTTAATGGCTCCATTTTTGAGGAACAAGGTGCTCCACCGAAGAAACCAAGCAATGATGAACTGGAGCAGATGCCACGAAAAGAGAGAAAAGAACTCGAGGCAGATTATGCGGAAGACTTAAAAGAGTATATTGCAATAAAAAATACTATCCTCGATAATTTTAAAGGCAAGTACTCCGGTGAATTTATCAATTGGTTAGAGTACCGATTTCCAACGTGGAAGGATGAGACTTTTCAAGACCCGGAGAATATTTTCATTTTCCCTTTTTATGAAGGAGAAACTATTTTAGGCCTTGGTGTATTTATTCCCGATAGTGACTTTAATATTGAAAAAGCTGATGCTCTTGAGGCCGTCTTTGAGGTAGCGAGAGGAATCATAATGACAGATTATCATCAGGCAAAAGGTGAAGGAAAACTAAGAGAAGCAACGAAGAAAGAGGACACCTCAAAGAAGAAAGGCCTCTTTGGGAAACTCTTTGGGAGTAAAGCAAGCTAATGAGAGATTTAGAGTTTTTTACTATTCAATTAGAACAACTTAAGGCACAGGAAAATATCATCTTTCCCTTTCACCTCTATGTCTATAATCCTCAAAATGAAAGAAACTCGATTTTTCTCCATGCCAACTCCCCACTCACAAAAGACAAACTAGAGTTCCTAGTATTTATTGTGGGTAAAGGCGGCGAAGCAGCGATTAGCATTAACCAAAAGAAAACTTTTCTTGCTGATAGAAATATAAAAGAGTCCGAGATTGAAGCGCTTCAAGAAGTACCAGAACACGAATTCATTGCGAGAAGAGAAAAGAGATTAAAAGAGAGAGAAAAAAAGACAGAGACAAAAGGAAAGTTTCACTTTAAGGAGGCACTAAGTAATGCCAGTAAAGATGACAACTACCTTCCGTTAATACGAGAAACAAGGGATGAAGCCCTTACCTTTGACTATACAGTCTCACACACGGTAAGCCTTGCAAGCTATCTAGCAGAAAAGCTTCTTACTGAAGATAATTATATTAATCGTATCACTGCCCTCGCCTTTCAACTTGCGAAAGGCTGTAGCATGAATGACCCAACGGCTCTTGGCGACCTTCTCTGCGCCTCACTTATGTCACACCTTGGTCATACACAAATGAATCTTCTTTACTCCCAAAAAGCTCAGCTTGAAATGAGTGATAAAGAAAGAAGAGAGTATAAAAAACATCCCGGTTTAACCCAACACCTTTTGAAAAAGTCAGGTCTCATTATTAGTGAAAGGTGTAATAAAATTATTTATCAACACCATGAAAGGTTTGATGGTGGCGGCTATCCAGAGTTTAAACAAGGACAATTTATAGAACCCCTGTCCCTTGTCCTTGGGGCAGCTGCTCATATTATGGAATACACAAGTGGTAAGATTACAGGCTCACCAGTTGCAATGGTGAGTGTCATTAAAAACTTAAAAGAAAAGAATTTAACACCAGGTCTAGAGCTAGAATTTGGTGATACAATTTATGAAAGTTTGATATACTTACTTGATACAAATAAAGAAGCCTCGGACGACCTTGCCGCTTGAGGTATTTTATGAGTTGTTTTATTAAGAGGAAAAGATGGCCTTAAAATCCAGTATGAAAATTGTAATTGCTGATCCTTCACCTGGTAATCGTCAGTACCTCAAAAAAATGCTCTCTGATATTGGATTTAAAAATGTTCTTGAAGCAGCAGATGGTGACATTGCTTGGGGTCATGTTGATAACCTAAGAGAAGAAGGCCAAATTGAACTTATTATTTCAGAGTGGGAACTTCCAAAAACGAGTGGACTCGATCTCCTAAAAAAAGTCAAAGCTGATGATTCTCTTAAAAAGACTAAGTTTCTCATGATTACAGGAGAAGCTGCTCAACAGAATGTTGTAATTGCCGTCAAAAGTGGAGTCAATAATGTTATGGTTCGTCCATTTTCTGCAAATACTTTGATGGAAAAAATCGGAAAGATTTTTGGTCAAAGTTAAAAACTCAATTTAAGCCCAAGCTAAAGCTTGGGCAAAGTTCTTACTTACATTTAGCATCTATAATAGCGATTTGACTTCTCTTAACAGTATCTGCTCCAGCATTACGAAGACGACCGAAGAAAACACCAATACCTGTTGAAGGTTCTTCCCTACTCACACTTTCACTAAAATTAACATAGTCCTGATTACCTGAAATCACAGCACGTACTCGAACGCGATCTCTTAGGTCATTATAAATTCCCTTATAACTATCAACGCACTCTTCAACATCAGGGCTTTCCGTAAAGTAACAGGCTGCTCTGAGTGCTTTTACGCCTGTGGATATGGCCGCAACCTCTGCTGCAAATGAAGTATTATCCAAACCCTTATTATTAAAATCAACAATTCTATCTCTTAGATCAAGATAACCATCTCTATAAACTTCAACACACTCTTGATTACTGAGAGCACTGGCCGATAGGCAGAAAGTGGAAAGAGCAATAATCGTGATAATCTTCTTCTTCGAAAGCATTGAGGTCTCCTTATTTTTAGTAATTCATAAATATTATAGAAAAGAATGCTACCCATCAGGGTCTGCTTGAAAGGATTACGAGGGGCCGTTAGAAAGCTGACAGCGCTGGAGCAATAAGAGTATGTAATGTTAAGTAGTTATGATTTCTTTAAGAAACCAATTAAGCCGAAGAAGAGAAAAATGGCAGGCCTCCTACCGAAGAAGTTTATAGATTTTCAAAAGAGGACTACTCAAAAATTTAAGAGTGTTGGCCCTTTGTAATAATTACAGATCCACCATTAATTCCCCTTATATAGCGCCAACTCTTCTATCCTATTAACTATAAAGAGGAGAAATTATGAATAACCGTGGACTTTGTTTAATAGTAGGCATTTGCGTCTCTATGCCCAGTACCTTTGCTAATTTTTACCATATCCAACCGCCTGTAGAACAAGGTGAAGTCTGGGGACCAAAGCAAGTTGGTCATGTTGAAGAAGTCGCTAGAGTCTTTAAAGAGACCCTGATCGAAGCCACTGCAGATGATAGTGAGATGAAAAGAGATGCCCATCCCAAAGCCCATGGTTGTGTGACGGGAAAACTATCGATTAATCCTAAAAACTTAAAGAGCTCTCATCAGGTTGGTCTTTTTAAAGAAATTGCAGAATTTAAGACTATCACTCGCTTTTCAAATGGTGATCCAGACTTTAGAAAAAGTGACCATAAAGGTGATGTCAGAGGAATGGCGACTAAGATATTAGGCGTTCCTTACCAAAATATACTTCAAGAAGCCTCCCTGGAAGAGCAGTCTGTGCACGATCTTGTTTTTATGAACTCAGATGAATTCTTTATCAGTAACCCTGCTCAATATGAAAAGTTTATGAGAGCGACCCAAGGCCGCTTTGGAGTTATTCCCTATCTTCTCACTCACTGGCGCTCACTCAGAGTGATTTTTGGTGCAAGAGAGAAAATTGCGAATCCTCTCGATATTAATTATAGAAGTGCGACTCCTTATAAAATTGGCTCAAACTCTATGAAAATGAAGTTTGAGACTTGTCGTAAGCATGAAGGACAACTTGATAAAATGCCTAAATCCACTGAGGATGAGAACTTTCTCTCTAAGAGACTTCAAAAGACCTTAAGCAAGAAAGAACAATGCTTCAACCTTATGGTTCAAGTTAATAGGGACCCTAAAAAGAATAATATTGAAGATGCTATTGATTCTTGGAGCGAAAAGAAATCTCCCTTTGTTAAAGTGGGAAAACTTATTCTTGACCAACAATCTAACTTTCTCACGACAACAAACAAAGCCTCTTGCGAGAAAATGACCTTTAATCCTTGGAGGGCTCCAAAGGCAAACCGTCCTCTTGGTGGTCTCAATCGCGTAAGACTTGAGGTTTATTTACGTCAATTTGATTTGAGAACAGAATACAATAATTAGACTTCAGAAAAAGGCAGATGATTAACCCCATGCCAGGCCCTGAGAGAAATCTCAGGCCGTTTCTCCTCATCGAAGAAATTGAGCTGTGCATAGGTTAGCTGCGGACCATTTGAATCCTTGCCCCAGTCCATATGATACATATCCGTCCAGGTTCCAGTATTAATAAATGAAGTGCCATCGACATAAGTCCTGTAGATAGGCTCATGAGTGTGACCCACGATAAGACAATGAATGTCAGATCTTTTCTCAAAGATGTCTTTAGTAAGCTCCTCATAATCTCCGAAGAGCTCCAGCTCCCCTAGCGAGTGTTTAAAGATCTCCTTAAAAGATTTCCCTTGTTTAAAAAAGTAAATAAAGCGCACCATGAGAAAATAGAAACCATTGGCGAGCATAAAGCGAATAGTGAAAACAGTATCGTAAATGAGGCCATTAATCATTGCCTTCTTGATAGGTCTGACAGCATTAATGTAACCACGTTCTTCCTTAAATTTATTAATCACTCTCGTCACGTAGTACGAGCCCCACGGAGGAATGAAATAGCGTCTGCCATCTTCATCCTTGGCCACAGAGGTAATGGGATCAAACTGATGGGCCACTTCATATTCATGTCCATGCTTTATCAAAATACCTTCATGAGGAATATACTCTCCTCCCACTTCAGATAGAATTTGAACATTTGAGCGAATATCTTCCGGAAACTGCTCTAGAAAATAATTCTGAAGACTCTTGAGGGCAAGTTCACCATCATGATTACCAATGATATAAGTTATCTTCTTATTTTTGTGAGAAGCGAATTGCCTAAAAGCTTCCATAACTTCAGGGTGGGCCTTAATAATCATCTTTAATTTTTCGAGGGCCGCCTCTTCACTCCAGAATTCGTCATCATAGAATTCAACAAAAGGAACGGCGAGAAGATCGAGAAGGTCTCCGTTAATAATCAGCTCAACATTCCTCTTATCAAAATCACCATTAGAGTAATATTTGAGAAACTCCACCATTTCTTCATCATAGTGAAAGTCTTCTAAGAAGTTTCTTACGCCATCAACATAAGCTCCAGCACCAAGGTGGATATCAGAAATAACAAGAATCGTTTTATGCGCTTTATTGGCGCGGAGGAATCTCATAGGGCCTATTTCCTAGCTTTAGTTCAACCTTTTGAAAGGGAGGAGACAAGGGGATAAAAAACAACTTATCACTCTTTAGTCTCTTTACTGACTTTGAAACTGATTTCCCTGGCTCCAGGGCAATATGGGTCAGCATTTCTCCGCGACCTGTCTCAATTCTCCCTTTGATTTGCACCAAGGTTTTATTTTCAATAATGACAGTTAGACTGGGATCAAATTGGGTAGGACTTAGTACTTTTACCTTGTCATCAAAAATCTTCACAACAAAGGCGTCAGACTTTTCATAACTATTTATCGTTAGAGAAGTTAAAATTGAAAGAAGAAAAATAAAGCTCTTTAAGTCCATGTAATTATTCTAACATGATTCAAATAATTCAATGCTAGAAGGCCAAACGTGCCTCAGTAAGAGTCTTGATTTCATCCCTCACCCTAGCGGCTTCTTCAAAGTTAAGCTCTTTGGCCAATGCTTTCATTTCAAGCTTCAACTCTTTGATTTTCTCATCTATGGCAGCAGGAGACAGAGTAGTCTTCTCAACTTTTGTCTTCTTCTTTCTTCTGCCCTTGGCCCCGCGAAGAGTATCAATAATCCCTCCGCTCACATCTTTAATAATTGTTTGTGGCTCTATTCCATGAACTTTATTGTACTCAATTTGAACCTTTCTCCTTCTCTCCGTTTCCGAGATGGCTTTCTCCATACTCTTTGTCATCTTGTAAGCATAGAGGATGACTCTTCCTTCTGAGTTCCTTGCCGCCCGACCAATTGTTTGGATGAGGGAGCGCTCGGATCTTAGGAACCCTTCTTTATCAGCATCCAGTATACCAACCAAGGCGACTTCTGGAAGATCGAGCCCTTCTCGCAAAAGATTAATCCCCACTAGAATATCAAACTCTCCTAGACGCAAATCCCTTAAGATTTCCATGCGCTCAAGAGTATCTATATCACTATGAAGATAACGAATCCGCATGCCGACACTTTTAAAGTAACTGGTAAGTTCTTCTGCCATTTTCTTGGTAAGTGTGGTGATAAGAATGCGAAAGCCATCTTTAATGACTTTCTTTGCTTCCACAAGAATGTCATCAACTTGAGTTTTGGCATCTCTAACTTCTATAACCGGATCAAGTAGCCCTGTTGGTCGAATAATTTGCTCAACATATTCGCCGCCTGTCTTTTCTAGCTCATACTTTCCAGGTGTAGCCGAAACATAGAGCACATTGCTTTTCTTTCCTTCGAATTCACTAAACTGAAGAGGACGATTATCAAGGGCAGAAGGCAGACGAAAGCCAAAGTTGACGAGATTTTCTTTTCGAGACCTGTCTCCTCGATACATGCCTCCGACCTGAGAGACCGTAATATGCGACTCATCGATAATGAGAAGGAAATCATCACCAAAGAAATCAATTAAAGTTGGTGGTGGCTCGCCTTCTTTCGCCCCTGTTAAGTGGCGCGAATAGTTTTCAATTCCGCTGCAAAAGCCCATCTCTTCAAGCATTTCAAGGTCAAGCATTGTTCTCTGTTCAAGACGCTGTCTTTCTACTAATTTTTCCTTCGCCTCTAAGTCTTGAAGTGTTTCTCTTAGCTCAAGTTTTATAGTTTCAATGGCCGCTTCAAGGCGGTCACTGCTGACAACATAGTGAGATTTTGGATAAATAGTGACCTTTGGTAAACTTGAAAGAACTCTGCCCCTAAGAGGATCTACAATAGAAATGCTATCAATTTCATCATCAAAGAATTCTATGCGAATAACATCACTATCTTCATAGCTTGGAAAAACCTCTACTAAATCCCCTCTTACCCTAAAGCACCCTCGGGAAAAATCAATGTCATTTCTCTCATACTGAATACTTACCAGGTTCTTCAAAAAGGCATCACGATCAAGCGTGTCGCCTACAAAGAGAGAGATTCTTTGACCACGATATTCCGCAGGAGATCCGATACCGTATATACAGCTCACACTACTAACCACAATCACGTCGTCTCTTTCCAGGAGGCTTCTTGTGGCGGAGTGGCGCAGCTTATCTATCTCATCATTTATGGCCGAGTCTTTTTCAATATAAGTATCTGTTCCTGGCACATAGGCTTCTGGCTGGTAATAATCGTAATAAGAGACAAAGTACTCTACCGCATTCTCAGGAAAGAATTCCTTAAACTCTGCATAGAGCTGAGCGGCAAGAGTCTTATTATGAGCGAGAATCAGAGTCTTCTTACCCAAGCTTTTTATCACATGGGCCATAGTGAATGTTTTTCCAGAGCCTGTGACACCTAGTAAGGTTTGCTCATGGCACCCATTTTCAAACTGATTCACAAGAGTTTTTATCGCTCCCGGCTGATCTCCCATGGGTTCAAACTTAGATTTAAGCTTAAATGTATCTTTGTTTCTTTCAGTCACTTTAAAATTGCCTTACAATAGAGCTATGAAATCACCATGGAACTACAACGACTCACAACTTAGCTTTGACAATATACCACTATCTGAGTTTTGTGAAAAAATCCCCACCCCCTTTTACCTGTACAGCTGCCCGCAAATTAAGAAAAACTATCAAGAGTTCATTGATGCAGCACACGAGCAAAAGGTTAATCAACCCCTTGTCTGCTTTGCCCTCAAATCAAATGCGAATAGAGAGTTACTGCAAACTTTGGCATCCCTTGGCGCCGGGGCAGACATTGTAAGTGGCGGTGAACTTCGCCAAGCACTAAAAAGCGGTATTCCAGCAAATAGAATTGTTTTCTCCGGAGTAGGCAAGCAAGATTGGGAGATTGAGGACGCTCTAAATGCAGCTGATAAGGGTATCTACTCATTCAATGTAGAATCAGGTGAAGAGCTTGAAGATATTGAAAGAATTTCTAAAGCACTTGGTAAAGTGGCCAGAGTAGCGTTTCGTTTGAACCCTAGGGTTGCGGCAAAGACTCACAAACACATTTCAACAGGTTTTAAAACACACAAATTTGGAATTCTCTACTCTGATGTCATAGAGCTTGTAAAAAAGTACCAAAAGAGTGAGGCCATTAAAATTGTTGGCTTAAGCGTACACATTGGAAGCCAGCTTACCTGTATGGAAGCAACATCAGAGGCACTAAACAACTTAAAAAAAACATCAGATGACGTTTCCAAAATTCTTGGTAGAGAGCTCGATTTTCTCGATGTGGGCGGAGGACTAGGAGTTGACTATTCTCCTGCGGATAAGAGCATATACACCACCCCTAACGATTATATGGCCGTGGTTTCGAAGGCCATGACCGGATTTTCGGGGGTCATCGTTTTTGAGCCAGGAAGAGTTATCTCTGCTCGGGCAGGTCTCTTTGTGACAAAAGTCATTCGAAAAAAAGAATCTGAAGACCACAGCTTTATTATTGTTGATGGGGGCATGAATGATTTTGTGAGGACTTCTCTTTATGAAGCCTATCATGAAATCTTCCCCACAAGAATACGGCAAGGCGCAGATAGTATTGTTGATATTGTTGGGCCCATTTGTGAAACGGCTGATTGCTTTGCTCATCAAAGAAGCCTTGGGCCGGTGGAAAAAGGCGACTTCTTAGGTGTTGCAGACACCGGTGCTTATGGCTTTACTATGGCCAGTCGCTACAACATGAGAAATTTACCCAAAGAAGTTGTTGTGCTCGAAAGTGGAAAATGGGTTATTAGCCCAATAGAGTCCACATCAGAGGAAATTTAAGCTGGCGTATCACTTGCTGGAAAACAATTATCGATATCTTCTTTCACTCTAATAGTTTCCAATCCACCTGTAATAGAAAGCTCTTGGGCGATAAGGTCGCGACACTGGTCAAGCATCTTCTTTTCGCCAAAACTTAAATTCTTTTTTTGTTTTAAAAGAAATAGCGCACGTAAGACTTCCGCAATTTCAATCAAAGAGCCAGTCTTTACCTTTGTCATATAATCTCTGTAACGTCTGTTCCATGTGGAGTTATCGACTTCAACATCGTGATCTTTAAGTACGTCGAATACACCATCCATATCTTTGTCTGAAATAAGTGCCCTGATGCCATCTTCTGATGTTGTTGGAACCATGACTTTCATTCCATTCGCAATGACTTTTACGATATAGAACCTAAGGCTTTCACCACCCATCTCACGCTCTTCAAAGTCAACAACTTGACCTACGCCGTGACCGGGACAAACTGCATAATCGCCAATATTAAACATTATTCCTCCATGAGAACAAAGTCCTCGCTTTTTATATCCAACTCCAATTTATCGCATTGCGCAATAAGTCACAATGAACACTGTATTAATTACAGGCGCTTAAAAGAATTAGTCACTCTAAGTAACTGAAAATATGGTCTACCTCCCCTGTTTATTTTCCTCTACAATAGTTTTTAAGATGAAAGTTTTAATAATTGATAATGATGACAGGTTCCGCCAATTTCTCATTGTGACCCTAGAGAATATTCTAGGGGAGATTGATGTAATCGAAGCTACCAACTTTAGGGTGGCGAAGATGATTTTTGAAAGTGATCCCTACTTCGAGTGTATTATCTCAAGCCTCGACCTCGACTCCTCTTTTATGGATTTATGGCAACATTTTAAAGACCAAGAGTATAATATCCCCTTTGTCCTCTACTCCTTGGACAAAACAGACCTCGTTCTCCCAGGGACCCCAACCCTCCTCAAAGATCCTGAAAGTAATTACAGTAACTTTAAAAATGAGCTTTCTAGCCTTGAGCTATTTCAGGGGCAATCGACGGCAAAGAAAGTCCACCAAGGATACAAGCAGGTCCGTCTCTTTTTCTTTTGGCGCTTTTCTTATGTGGACTATCCTCTTTTTTTAAAACTCGGCGAACAAAAGTTTGTAAAAGTGCTCAATGAAGGAGAGAGGTATGGCCCAGACTTTTTACAAAAGTACCAAGATAAGGGGAGTCTCTATTTCTTTGTCCGTGAAAAAGACTACGCCCAATTCACAAAAGACCTCCTTACAAAACCGCTCATTGAATTAGATGAAAATCTCGACCCCGAAGAGAAAAGT
>Ga0136600_1000143_pt1 | contig 38697 bp, 29 predicted proteins | sample AntRauMFilla2698_FD_104634 | JGI IMG/M metagenome (GOLD analysis project Ga0136600, IMG submission 104634) | Saline lake microbial communities from Rauer Islands, Antarctica - Metagenome Filla 2 #698 | ecosystem: Environmental > Aquatic > Non-marine Saline and Alkaline > Saline | place...
AAGAATAGTTTCATTGATTTCATTGCTCTCTCCATACGTTCCGTTTTACGTCTTAGAAGGAGCAAGCATCATGCCAAAAGAGAAACCCCAAATAGTCGGAAGTACATTCCTCTACTCAAAATTCCTGTATTAATTTCCTACGGTGTCTCTTTTTTGGTCAGGTGCCATGCACTTTTGGTTTCGCACGTGCATAATCTAAGACTCCTAACTGATGAATCATCTTCCATTCATCACTTACTTTCGTATAAGTTTTGCCTGTTCTTCCCAGCCAATTCATCTGTTCACCAGTCTTATGATTCTTCCAAAGAGTATTTATATCGACAACAGCGAAAGCACCGTCTCCTTCTCTAGAGAGATCAACCTTTTTAGTTACTCTTTCATTATGAATCAAAGCATGAGAGTCAAAAAGCTCCTGCCAGCCAGATGCCCACCTCTTACGATCAAATCTTCCCTGGACAATTATCCAGTCCATTGGGTCGTGGGCAGAAGAATCCTTTGGCCAAGGCCACACCATATCAGGATGAAAAACAGAAATAAGGAGATCAACGTTCTGAGTATTCCAGGCGAGGGTTTCCCTATCAATTATTTCTTGTATTGCACTTTTCATTTAACTTTCCTCTATACTTAATTAAATATCTCATTTAATTCTATTAGTAATCATACAAAATCTATCTAAAGGAGAAAGCAATAAAACTAAAGATTTTCCCCCTACTGGGAATTACTATTATTGTCATATGCTCTTACCTTATTAGCCTAGATTATTACAGTTTCTGGTTTGATGAATTGGGCACATTAGTTGTCATAAAAAACTCTTTTAAAGACCTTTTAATAAAAAATATCGACCCACGCCATCCCAAACTGTATTATTTCATCACCAAAGCTTGGTACGAATCAGGCTCTTTATTTTTTAATACTCCGCCCCCCTACTTTCTTAAACTCCTCCCTTTTGCTTTTGGTTTAGGCACCTATTTTCTTTTATTACAAAATCTAAAAAATATTTCTGAAAAGACTTACTTTTCTTTAATCTATCTAACTTCTCCATCAATATTTATTTTCTTTCAAGAATTAAGACCCTATTCGATGATGACCTTTTTCTTAGCACTCGCCTTTATAAGTCTAGAAAAAGGTCAATCTATTAGGGCTTGCCTCTGGAGTCTCATCGCATTGGGATCTCATCATTTATCAGCTTTATTTATTACGATCTTTCTCATTTTTGAATTCATAGATGAGAGAGAGAGGCGAGATAAGTATAAGCTCGTTCTTATTCCATTCTTAATAGCTAGCTATTATCACCTCCTCCAAACTTTCCTTAATTTAAAAGGACAGAACCATAAACAAATCATTTTAAATATAAAGCAATTTATTATTTATTTTAGCCAATTTTTTGATCCTCTTGAGAGTTTGTCCTTGATTGAAGCGACCCTTGTTTCATTATTCGTTTTAGGGGTAATTCTTTATATAGAACTTTTTTTAAAAAAAAGACGGTCTACTTCTGAAAAGACTTTCCTTACTTTATTGCCACTATTTTGGTTTTCTAGTTTACTAACCATTAATTCTTATTCCTCTCCTAAATATAATTATCTTATTATTTTCTACTTCCCTTACTACTTAGTGAGAAATCTAACTCCTCAAAGATTGCGATACTTAGCTCCATTCCTATTAGCTCTAAATATTTATATTATTTGTAAACCCAATTGGGGATTAATCGACTTTGAACATAGACCAAAGTACAAGGAAGCGTTTCAATCTTTAAGAGGCTTAGAAACAAAGAAAGTGATTAAGCTCTGTCATCGTTGGAATGAATACCTGCCAGGGCACTTTGAATATTATCCAGAGCTCTTAGGTATTACTAACAATGTCGTAGCAAATGACTGTCACCACGTACCTTTTCATTTACCTTCAAAGAATGAAGTATTCATCGTCCTCAAGAATTCTCCATGGTGGAAAGCGGCAAAAGAGCAAGCAAAGTACCATACATTCAAATCAAGAAGACTCATCATCATCCAGCCTTTACCAAGTGGATCAACCAATTAGAATCTCATTTCAAAATTGATGCAGTTAACACAAGTTAAAATTGTGCAACTGCGAAACCAAAGGTGCATGGCACCTAGAGAACAAAGTAAAGAATAGCTGCGCTAAGACTAGCAAGAGCGATGCCTTTAAGAAAGTCACGCGTGAGAAAAGTTCTTTTGCCAAGGTCTTCGAAAACCTGAAAGAGAAACTTCTTACTCCACAAGCTTGTGCTGTCTTTCTCTTCGAGTCTTTGAAAGGCGAGCTTCAATGATTCTTTAATTTCTCGCTTTACTAAACTTTGAAAGTTCTCTGGCAAGGAAGCTACTGGAATAGCCCGATTAACGCTCATTAAAAGTGCTGAATACTCACGAGCCTTTTTCTGGCAAATAGAACACTCATTAATATGCTTTGAATAGAAAGGTCCTGGCTCCCTTTCTCCATTTTCAAGAAAAACTAAAAGGTTTCTCGAGAAAACACATTCGCTACTATTGAACTCGTCCAGCATCCGATGATAAAGATCAATATTGTTTTTAGAATAAAGATAGGTCGACTCTACCATCTTGTTTCACCTGCTGCTTTTTCAAGTTTTAAATGAGACACCATCGCACTTCTTGCTTGGTGAATTTGGGCGATTGTTGTCTCTGGTCTTTCACCGCAAGCTCTTGCCATGGAAGAGTAATCCCATGCGAGTTTATCGCGAAGATAGAGCAAAAACCTTTCCTTAAGAGAGAGCTTAAAAAAAGAATCCGTCTTTTTAAAGGCAAAGTGTTTACTGCGTAGGCGTGCCAGTTCATAGAGGTGAAAAACATACTCTACTTCTAATTCTTCATCCCAATTTTCGAGAGAAGTTTGACTCAGACCCCAACGGGCAACGCTATCAATGATCAACTGAGTGGCCATGAGGTCATCCGGGCAAAGGCAAAAAGCCAGAGGATAAAAGCGACAGGCCAGGTCTTCCATTTCTTGATTGATTTCTTCCATAGTCTTTATTTTATTCCTACCCTCTCTACAGTGACAAGAAATCCTGTCAAAACTCTTCTATCTGGACTGTCAAAACCTTGAACATATATACTTTCAACTACTTAGCAAACCCCTAAAGCAAACGAAGCCACTCAAGAAATTCCTTCTGAATCCGATAAGACATATGAAATGGGCTCAAAATGAGGAAATTTTTATGAAGAGATTGGCCAATCTTAAAAGACATTCAAAAACAGCCACAAGTTTAATAACCCTGGCTTTGATATTTGGAATGACTAGTTGTGATCAAAAAACAACGAAGAAAAATGTTAACCCAACGACCTCTAATCCTTTAGTTAATCCTACTACAGTTCCCTATCCAGGATATACACCTCCGCCAACTTATACACCCGGGCCAGGTGGAAATTGTCCTAATGGAACAGGAAGTGAGCAAGGAATTGCAGATACGGGTCAAACCATTGAGTACTATAAGCTCAATAATCCTCCAGTCATTGCTCACGGTGGCCAAGGCGGTCAGATCCTCTTTTCAACGGAATCAAACCTACCATCAAGTTATAATCAAAATATCTTTTTCTCAGATACTCGCTTTAATGTGCGCGTGATTCCTAAATATCAAAACAAAGGAACGGATAGTAAAGGCCAACCTTGTGCCTACTCTCCTCAGCCTTTTACAAAAATGAATATTGGCATTGTTGTGCGCTCTCGCCAAAGTAGTCCCGGTGTTGGTGACTACTATCAATTTAGAGATGTTCCCGTTAACTGCTCCTCACAAGTTCACGAGTTTCAAGTTCCTTCAACATCAGACCCACTTGTCGTGGAAGTGATGAACGTAGAATGGGACTGGAGCTGCTTAAGCTATGAGCAACAGGGCTATCCAAATGTTCCTGGGGTTTGTCCTTATGACAATGTTTGGGCAACTGAATGTTATCAAGTGGAAGTTCAATTCTCTACGGATACAACCAAAGATCTACCGGGGCCTCGAACTTACTAGAGACCCTTAAGATTTTTCCATCTTAGAATTTAAAAGATATTTCTCAAGGCTTTCCACTAAGGGAACGGCTAAGTTCTCACCCACAGCTTTAGAAACCTCAACTAAAAGTCCCGGACAAGTAAGATTGGCTTCTTGAATAATCCCACCAAGAATATCGTAGGCAATCCAAGGGACACCCTTCTTAGCAAAATCCTCAGCCATCTCACGACAAGCTTTTTCCACTTCAGGCTCAAGCTGACAAGATTCATAAGTAGCGCCTCTCGCAATATTGGCGAGAAACTCTCCCTCGGGCGGAGTTTTAACAATGGAACCAAGCTCTTTACCGTTAAAGTAAAGTGCCCTTATCTCACCTTTCTCAACTTCTTTTAAATAAGGTTGGGCAACGACTGGCCCACCGTATTCAACTTGTTTCTCTGCGAAACGAATCAGAATATCTTCATCCCTAGCGTCTTCACTAATTTTTTCCACCCCAATCCCCTGAAAGAGATCGAGAGGCTTTAAGATCAAGCCAGGAAAATGTTCTTTCTTACGAAGCCTCGCAAGGAAGTTTTTAAAGCCATCTGGAGAACTGCCCACAAAAGTAGAGACGGCTCCAACTCTTTGATAGCTAACCATTTTTTCATTATTAACAAGAATCCCATTAGGGTCATTTAAGATGCGCACTCCAAACCTTTCCTGCAGTCCAGATAGCATCCACTGGTAGCGCAAATAACGACTATCAAAAGGTGGATCAAGCCGCATATGCAGAACAGTATGACTATTCAAATCGACATCATAAGGCTCGCCACAAGCAAATGAGCGAATATATGGCGACTCTTTTTCAAACTCTCCCTTAAAATCATAAACACGAAAAAGAGGATGAATATCATTTGAGAAGTAGAAGTCTTCCTCGAATAAAAGGTAAACTGTTCTCCCCATTTCTTTCAAAGTAAGGGCCAACTGAAGAGACGAATCTTTATGAACATCTAGCTTATTGAGGTTATCGATAAAAAGTATATGGCACCAAGAAAATTCCATTTTAAAGCTCCCAGAGATAAGGACTAAATTACGAGAGGTCTCATTAGAAACTTTGTGAAGGATCCTTCAGGGTCCTCCTCCTCGTAAGTCTCATACTGGGCCTTAATATAATGGAAAAATCCCTTTAGGTCTTGTCCCACATGGGTAAAGAGTTCTTTAATCTTTGCCCCCTCCTTTTCGTAGGTCAAAAAAGCAGCAAAAGAAGCGTTATTCCATTCTCTTTTGAGTGGATAACACGTTTTTAGTTCAAGTTTTTGACACTTTTTTGCAATAGCGGGCTTAAATTCATTTTCTAAAAAGAAATTTAAGTAGGCATTCGCCACTTTCTTCTCGTTGAAAGCCTTCTTCTTGTAGTTATCTTGAAGAACTTTAGCCTTATCAACTATGAGTTCGTTTAAGGCGTTTAATTTATCCTCTCTCGCTTCTTTGGATGCTTTTTGCTTAGGTGACCATAGGTAAAATTCTAAAGCCATCTCACGGGCAAAGAAATTAGCTAAAGATTCATTAAGATCAACTTCGTCATCAATAAAAAACAAAGTATGGAAGAGCTCATGAAAAATAAGCTCAGTGAGTCCAAATTCATCGTAGTGAAAAAAGCTAGAGAGAATATTATCTTCGAAGTAACCAAGGGTAGAATAAGCATACACAGGACGTCTGTATGTCACCCATGGCCCTTCCTCGAGCTCCAGCTGATGACTTTTAGCCTGTTCTTCAGAAAAGAAGCCTAAATAGGGAAAGCAGCCCATAAATGGAAAACAGTTCTCTCGAGCCTTGATCGTATCAAATGGTGAGGCAATCACCAGATAAGTAACAGCATCTCTTCCAAGGAGGGTCGTTTCAGAGTAGATCCCTGTGGGCTCCATGGTCCAATATTTATAAAAATGCTTTTTGAGCTCTTCAATCTTTCGAATCTTGGACTTAACCTCTTCTGGAATATCGTTTCTTTGCAAGAGGACCTCATTTTTCACCCCTTTTCTAAACAAAGTCAGCTGGCCTAAACCCTGATTCCATAGATAGCTGACTTTGGCGCAAGAAAAAGTGAATGTCATGAGAGAGAAAAGCAGAAAAAATTTTATAAGAACCACGAAAAGCCTACTGTGTACTGCACATTATCCTTGGCCTTATCAAAATCAAAGGCCTTGAAGATGGTTTTTACCGATCCTCTCAAGCTAATGGTCTGGGTAAGTTTCAATTCTAAATTAAAACTTCCAAAAACTGAATCATCTCGCAATTTACTAACATCATCTGAAATCGAAAAGGTCTGCCCAGTATCATTATCTCTAAAAGTGGCCTCTGTCGTATCGCGAATAAACTGCCTCGCATAACCAATACTCATACTCGGTCTGAAGCGCGCTTTTCGCGAAGCAAAGGCTTGGCGAATGCCAATACCATAAGAATAGACAAGTACATTATTCTCTTGGCTAATCAGGTCAAAGGTATCGTTGATTCTAAGGGTGTTGTTCTCAGTGGTCACTGTCTCAGTCTGAGAATAGTTAAGTTCAATTGCCGTGAGATTGAAAAGGTAGAGAGCAACTGAGCCACCAATTGTCGTGGCTTCAATGTTATTACTTCTATCTGCGCCGTATTTTTGGGTGCTCAAACCATACTCACCATTTAATTCGATGAGAGCAAAAGAGCTCTGGCTGTACAGAAAAATGGAAAAGAGACTTAAAAAGAGAATGCTTCTTTTCATAATTGACCTCACCATTAGTTTACAACTTGTGGAATAGGCCCATAAAAAAAGGGAGGTATTTGCCTCCCTTCTGGTTAATCCGTTAGTAATTTTAGACACTTAGAGAGTATTTTAAAGCCTTGGAGCATCCTTTGGCATTCGCCTACCCCAAACTTTCTTCAGCTCACCTTGGCACGAAAAAGCAGTGGCAGACGTCACTTCGACCTCTACCCAGTGCCACTTAAGGTCTTGCTCTAATGATTCAGGTTTAAAGTGAACAATTCTCATGCAGTTGGTTCTGCCCTTCCACTTTTTCTCGCCACCCATGAAACCATGACCATCAACAAGTACCGTAAAACGCTTTCCAATGGTTCCTAATCTTAGTTTTTCCTGAATTTTTGTTTGAAAAGCTTGGATCTCCCTTAGTCTCTCCCCACGAATATCATCAGTAAGAACATCTTCCATGCGAGATGCTCTCGTTTTTGCCCTCATTGAATAAGAGTAAGAATAAATGAAGTCATATTGAGCAAGCTCGAGAAGTTTAAGCGTTGCTTGATGCTCTTCTTCTGTTTCGTTTACGAAGCCAGCGATAATATCTGTGCTTAGTACAATCTCAGGATTGGCTTTTCTTAATTTTTCAAGAAGCCCAAGGTAATGCTCTACTGTGTACTCTCGAAGCATTCGCTGTAAACATGTATCAGAGCCAGACTGCACAGGTAAATGAAGATGACGAGACAGCTTCTTAGCTGAACCATGAACCTCAATAAGCTCATCAGAAACATCATAGGGGTGACTTGTTGTATAGCGAATCAGCTCAAGGCCTTCAATTTTATCAAGCTCAGTGATAAGGCCTGCAAGGGATTCCCCATTTTCTTTGCCGTATGAATTCACATTTTGACCCAGAAGAGTCACTTCCTGAATACCTTGATACTCAACAAGCTTTCTCACATCATCGACCACTTCGGCGAGACGGCGAGACTTCTCTTTGCCTCGAGTAAAGGGGACGATGCAATAAGAGCAACACTTATTACAACCCTTAATAATATTCACAAATGCTTGGGGACTACCGTGAGTAACTTTCGTTTCAATTGAAAAGTTCTGTGATCGATCCCAGGTATTAATCGCAAATGGATCCTCCCCTGCATAAGTTCGGTAGACAAGATCATTAATAGTATCAATCACATCGGTTCCGAATGAGAAGTCGAGATGCTTATACTTTTTAATAAGATCTTTTCCTTCTGTCTGAGCAACACAACCACCCACCCCAATTTTCACATCTGGATTCTTCTTTTTCAGATGCTTCGTGTCTCCAAGTTTTGAGTAAAACTTTTGATTGGCAAGATCGCGAATGGCACAGGTATTAAAAAGTACCAAATCAGCTTCATCTTGGGTTTCAGTTTGAGAGAAGTTTAAACTCTCGAGATGAGCCAAAACGCGCTCAGTGTCATGATAATTCATTTGGCACCCAAAAGTTTTCATCCAAACTTTTCGCGGAGGAAAGGACATATTTCCGACAACTGCCGTCTGTTTTCCAGTATTCGGGTCTTTAACCCACTCTTCTTTTGGCAGCGCGCCGTCGCGTGTACCAAGACCACTTGAGGTCGTCATAAAGCATCTCCATTAAAAAGGTTTACAACGATGAAATATTCGAAGTTTAGTGCGGGGCAATTTAACAAGATGGACCATTATTGGCAACTTTCTCACAGGCCATCTAGCGCTTTCAAAATTTTCACTCGGGGGTAAGCCAGGGGATTTCGATAAAAGCTAGCGGTCTAAAAGCCCATAAACTCGTAAAAATCAAAAGGCTCGGGTTTGTAAGTGCCTAAAAAGACAAAAAAAAAGCTCCCTATTAGGGAGCCCTTTTTATAATCTCACTATAAGTGTGACTATTTTTTCTTTTTAGCTACTTTTTTCTTAGTAGCTTTTTTCTTTGCTACTTTTTTCTTAGTGGCTTTTTTCTTTGCTACTTTTTTCTTAGCAACTTTCTTCTTAGTTGCTTTCTTTTTAGTAGCTTTCTTCTTAGTAGCTTTCTTCTTAGCTACCTTCTTCTTCGCTGCTTTTTTCTTAGTTGCTTTTTTCTTAGCGACTTTTTTCTTTGCAGCTTTCTTTTTTGTAGCTTTTTTAGCTACTTTTTTCTTTGCTACTTTTTTCTTAGTAGCCTTCTTCGTTGCTTTCTTTGCTACTTTCTTTTTAGTAGCTTTTTTCTTAACAGCCATTTGACGTCCTCCTGGTTGTAAAACCTTTTTTAAAGAATAAACACAATTTTGTTTTAACGCAAACAAAAATCTGAGGTTACCCCACTATTAGGTGTTTTCTCTTTTTCGCCATAAAGGAAACTTTTCTTTAATTTAAATTAAAGGTTTTTCTAAAACATCCGTGACAAAAGCAATGAAACATCGATGGCCATTAGCTTTTCTCATTTTTTTTATTCTTATTTTTTTTTACTTTAATGGGTCGTTTTCTATAAATGTAGGCTCATTTTGGGTAAAATTATTTAAAAAAAAAGGTGCATTTTTTTCTCTTTTGGAGCAAAAAAATTCACTAATTTGGCTTCTTTTATTGGCGTTTATGACCCTTTTCCATAAAAAAAGCCTCCACTAGGGAGGCTTTTTCACTAAAACTTCATGAGATTTTCTCTTCTTTTTAGGCTGGTTGTAGCTCTTTTTCGTTTTGAAATTCAAAGCCAATCTGCTTTTTACCATCCTTTTCTTCGATGATAACTTTCACTTTTCCACCCTTTTCAAGTAGCCCAAAAAGGATCTCTTGAGAAAGTGGTCGCTTAATCTCGTTATCTACCATTCTAGAAATCGGTCTTGCCCCCATTTTAGGGTCATAACCCGTCTCCGCTATCCACTCTTTCGCCTCTTCTGAGACCTCTAGGTTAACATTCTTAGAAGCTAGTTTAGTCTCAAGCTCAGTAATGAACTTCTCCACGATTCTTACGATGAAGTCATTTCCAAGTTTATTAAAGTGAACAATACCATCGAGTCTATTCCTGAACTCAGGGGTAAAGAAGTTTTTAATCGACTGATCCCTCTTATGTGTGGCCTCTTTTGCCATTCCACCGGACAGACCAATACTGCCACTTTCCATCTCTTTAGCACCAGCATTTGTCGTCATAATGATAACAACATTACTGAAGTCAGTAGTTCTGCCCTGAGCATCCGTTAAAGCCCCATGATCCATAACTTGAAGTAGGATATTAAAAATATCTGGGTGAGCTTTCTCAATTTCATCTAATAAGAGTATGCAATGAGGGTTCTTCTTAATGGCATCAGTAAGAAGTCCACCCTGATCGTAACCGACGTAACCAGGAGGCGCTCCAATAAGCTTACTTACTGAGTGCTTTTCCATGTACTCAGACATATCAAAGCGCTGGAGATGACTTTCAAGGTTGAAAGCAAGTTGGCGAGCAAGTTCTGTCTTCCCAACACCCGTGGGCCCAGCAAAGAGGAAACTTGCCATTGGCTTATTTTCACTACCTAGCCCACTTCGAGAAAGTAAAATGGCATCACTAACCTTTTTAACAGCTTCATCTTGACCATAAATTGTCATAAGGAGATTATTTCTTAGATCTCGTAGCTTATCTTTCTCATTACCAACAACAGAGATATTGGGAATCTTTGCGAGCTTTGCCACAATATTCTCGACATCTTTTTTTGTTATTTTGGCTCTTTTTGTGGCCAAGAGCTGAGTGTAAGCTCCGGCTTCATCAATGACATCAATTGCCTTATCAGGATTCTTACGATCGGTAATATACCTATTTGAGAGGTCCACAGCCGCCTTTAAAACAGCGTTACTATATTTAACACCGTGATGATCCTCAAACTTAGGTCTAAGGCCTTGAAGAATCTTAAATGTATCTTCTAGCGAAGGCTCTTCGACATCAATTTTTTGAAAACGACGACTAAAAGCAGAGTCTTTCTCAATAAACTTTCGATACTCTTCATATGTTGTCGAACCCAGGACTCTAATTTTTCCTGATGTCAGCGATGGCTTTAGTAAGTTCGAAGCATCCATACTGCCACCAGCGGTTGCCCCGGCTCCCATAACAGTATGAATTTCATCAATGAAGAGGATAGGCTGCTTTCCGACTTCACCTAGGTCTGTGAGATCTTTCACTACACCTTTAAGCCTCTGCTCAAAATCTCCTCGGAACTTTGCACCAGCCAAGAGCGAGGCCATATCGAGTGCATAAACAGTAGTGTCTGCGAGGACTTCAGGAACTTCATCCCTATCTATAAAATAGGCCAGTCCTTCAGCAATGGCCGTCTTACCTACGCCAGCCTCCCCAACAAGAAGAGGGTTATTTTTGCGTCGACGGCAAAGAATCTGAATAATTCTTCTTACTTCATCTTCTCTGCCAATAACGGGGTCAATTTTTTGTTTTGCCGCAAGCTCATTGAGGTTGTCTGCATATTCCTCAAGAAATTTAAACTTCTTTGCTTTTCCCTTTCCCGTATCAAAGGTTTCAGCGCCAACGTGCTCTTCATCAGAACTTTCAGGACCACCTGATTCAAGTAAGCCTTCACTGACACTCGTCTCTGGTTGATCAATACCGTGAGAAATATATTTAACCACATCAAATCGCTCTATCCCCCTCTTTTGAAGCGTATAGAGAGCATAGGATTCTTTTTCCTGAAACATGGCCACAAGTAAGTTAATTCCTCTTATGTGCCTCTTACCAGAAGATTGAACGTGGATAGCAGCTCGCTGGATAACCCTTTGCAGAGAGAGACTAATTTCCGGTTGATAAACAATCCCTGAATCTTTTGCGAGCCTTCTTAGCTCCTCATCGACGAATTGTTTTTTACTTAATTCTTCGACCTCAATTTCAGATAAAATACTGAAGTTTTCTTTTTGGGAAAGAAACTCTTCAAGGTCTCCACGTATATCACTAGCTTTAGCTTCGCAGGAACGAATGACTTCGAGAACCTGCTCGTCTTCAAGCATAGCTAAAAGCATAGCTTCAAGAGTGAGATACTCATGTTTTAACTCATTCGCTTTGCGAATGGCCGTGTTAATGATGACTTCAAGTTTTTTTGACATCATAATTCTTACCTCTTTTTTAATGTTATTCGGGCTCGTAGCTGCACATTAGGGGATGGCCATTTTCTTTTGCTTCCTGACCGACCTTAGCAACTTTACTCTCAGCCACCTCGTAGGTGTATATGCCACAAACCCCTACTCCATCGTTATGTACTCTAAGCATTATGCCTTGGGCTTCTGCCATCGTTTTACCAAAATGCTTTTGCAGAACATAAACAACAAATTCCATGGTTGTGTAATCATCGTTATGAAGAAGAACTTTGTAGAGACGTGGCTTTTGCACTTTTTTCTTAACAATAGTGGCAACACCACTACCTTCTTCCTCGTCACCTTCCTCATTACCAAAGATGGGAGTCAATATTTCATCGTCAAGGTGTAAGCTTTTCTTCTTTCTCATAACTTTCTTTAGCGTCTAACTTCAATAAATTCTCTAGTATTAACTGGTCCTTAAGAAGAAATGCCCTAAATAAAGGCTTCCTCTTAATTTATTTTACCAATAAATAGACTTCTAAGATAGGGTGTATAAGGTCTTGTACATGAGACAACGTTGCGAAATTCTTTAGTTTTCTCTAACATGATGGGTAAAGAACTCCTCAACTAAAGAGTGAGTCTAACAATAGGTTATTACGATGGGTCTTTTTTCAAACTTTCTTGCAAACCTCTCAGGTGATGAGTCCACACAATTTACAAGTCGCTTACACCAAAAAATAGCAGAGCTGCTCCCTGAAAAGAATGAGGAAGATCTTATAAAAACAGCATGCCTATCAGGCTTAATGGCAAGAATTGCTTATAATGACATGGAAATTCATGAGGGAGAGATGGAGCTGATTACTCAATCCCTAGAAAAGTGGATGAGCCTAAATCCAGAAGAATCAAAGGCCACGGCAAAACTTTGTGTGGAAGAAATAAAAGAACTTGCTGGAATAGAAAATCACCTTTACTGCTTACCATTGCGTGAAAGTCTAACCCTAAAGGCGCGCTATAAGATTATAGAATGCCTCTTTGCTATCGCTGCCAGTGACGGCTCAGTCTCCAATCAAGAAGCTGAAGAAATTAGAAATATAAATCAAGGTCTTTTACTAGAGCATCAACATTTTATTTCTGCAAAATCAACAGTGCTTGAACACCTGGCATCTTTAAAGTCTTAGAAGACTTGCCCTGCTTTAAAGGCACACTCTTTCGGCCATCCCACTAAAGTACCCATCTGGCACATGGCCTCGAGGATTGAGGTTACACATGATATTTCTCCCTTCAGGATCAAGTGAGTAATAAACGACCTCTTCTGAATTCTTATCATAGAACTCATGGTAACAATCCTTCAGACCGAGAATATGTCCTAATTCATGAGCAAAGGTAATATGAAGAACATTATATCCGATCAGCTTGGAGAGGTAGATGGTTCTTGGCTCTGATGCTTTAACCACAGATAAACTCGAATCATTCCATTTGATTTTTAAAAGATTACTGCCTTCCTTTTCAAAGGTTAAATTGATTCTGACTTTTGAACTGGACCACTTTTCATTAACAAAATCACGAAGTGGTACAAAAGAGCCACCGAGTTTATTTTTTAAAGTTTGATCATAGGCCACTGGAATATTGATTACCGTAACATTACCAGAAGTCGTACATTTCCACTTCTCCATAGGACTAGCTTCGAAGAACTTTGCCAGTCTATTTTCCATGCGACTTTTATAGTGCTCCACAAACTGAGAAAGGTGACCTTTACGCTGTGAAATTTTATACTCCATCAAACAAGTCACTTCTCTGGAGCTCTCCCGACAAAGGTCCATAACTTTGGTCTTAATAGGTTCATCAGGGTTACTCAGTGCTTTCTCATATTCAAAGAGGCTACGAACATCATCCTTTGCCCGCTTAGCAAGTTCTTCAAGTGAGCACTGAAGAGAACTCCACCGTAAGGACTGTTGACGGAGTAGCCATAGTTTTTGATGAAGTTCATTTACCCTTTTAATATTATCCTTTATTGATTCGACCTTTGCCCTTTCCTCTGCACTAAAAATCTGATCAGAATCAATACTTAGAAGATCAGTATTTTCTTTTCCAACGAGTAGCTCCCACTCACTTGAAATCTCCTGCAACTCTATTCTTAAGATATCATCACTTACTGTCAGAGGATTAGTCGGACTAGAGTTGATTGTATTTCCAGAGGAAGAATGAAAAGGTGAAATGATAAAGGGAAAGAATTTTTGATTATAGACCGTTGTAAATTGATTCGCTCTTTTAATAAAGGAAAAAACTTCTTCAGAGCTCTTAGTGGAAATCATGGCAGCGCCATCCTCACAGGCTTTATAGTTTTCGCTAAAAACCTCAGGAGCCTCTGTGGCCCTTTGCAGAGGGTTCACTCTCTCAACCCGAAGCCCACAAGAGACCATAGAGATTGCCAATAAAAAGTAGAAAATATTTGCCAACGGTTTCACCTGTTTAAAGTTTAGACAGTCCTGATTCTTGAAACATCAAGAGAGGCCTTAAGTCTTAGCTAATTGCTTTTCACGGATTATATATGCAGAAGTTGTGCCAATATCTTAAGGATTCTCGAGCTTTACAACGCCTATGGGTAGACTCTCGCCTAAATCATTATTTAAAAAAATCAGAGAATTACTCAGAGAAAATAAAAGGTCACGAGGCTTATTCTCTAAATAACTTGGTCCTTTAAAGACAAAGGTCTCATCAATAGGAAAATCATTTATTGAGACTTCTAAACACTCCCCTCTCTTTATCTTTGCCTTAAAAAGAGCCCCACCAAGATTCAAAGCAATCTCTGTCTTCTTACTCAGAAACTTAAATTCACTAGGATATAAGCAAATACCCTTTAGGCTCGATTGAACAAAGTCTATTTCACTCATCTCCAATTCAGCCAAAAAGATATTGCTGGTAAGCTTTATCAAGCTGCCAATTCTATAGTTTTTATGATCAATCTCAAGAGAGAGATTATTGGATTGAATCAAATCAACAGAAAATGGATAAAGAACTCCATCGCCCCAAAACTCTCCTTTTCGAAAGAAGAAAACCCCCTCTTCAGGCCACTTTTTCACTGCATCTCGATATCCGTTTCGTCTAAGTACCCCAAGTGGGTTCCCAGCACTGACAAAGGAAGCCGCTTTTAAAGAGAAGGCTTCATTACTTGTATATCGCTGAGAATTTAGCGTAATCACTGGTCTTTTTATTAAGGTCTTCTCTAAGATAAGGGAAGCAAAGGCATCACTCATAATTTCTAATTCATAAGGGCTAGCATGGTCTGTTCTTTGATAGGGTAACCTCTTCTTTCTTGGAGAAAAAAAGTAAACATCATTAGCGAGTGGTCCATCTTCAAGTCTCTTTTTATATTTTTTAAAACGCCTCTTTTTATTAAAGGTTGCAAAAAACTTCTTTTGAGGATTCCTCTCCTTAATTTTTTCCAGCAAGCGCGAGTTAATTTCTACGGACTCTTCATCAGCAGAGTTACCTGAGTAATAGAATGGATTTTCCTCTAAAGAAGGAAAAGCTACTTTGTATAGAAGCGGGAGCCCTCTTTCATACTTCCAATAATCGGCAGAAGGAAAGAAACTCAAGAGCTCTTGATGACGATTCTGATAATTTCTCATAGCTGGATGATTCACTTCTCTGACATCATTTCCACTCAAAATAAAACGATTTTTAGGAACAAAAGGATTTAAGAAGGGATGAAAAGAGAGCTCTCTTTCGGGCTGATAACCTCTTGGACCAAAAATGATAATATCAAGTTCAAGGTCTTGATGATATTTCTCAAAAAGAAAGAGGCTTTGATGAAAAGATCCTCCTCCCAATCCAAAATTTAAAACTTCATAGGGCACCTTCCCACTCTGATTAAGCTTTTCACTTAAAAAAACAGCAAGGCTATTTCTCATATCAACTTCTGATGAGTAAGTATGTGAATCACCAAAAAGCCCTACCCTCATAACACCATCTTTCTTAGGCTTTTGAGAATAATTCAAAAAGTGATGAATTCGTTTATCGGGAAATGACACTGAGCCCATTCTCTTTAAAAAAGGCATTGAATAGATACTTTTGGCTTTCTCAAGCTCTACTTCATTTGAATAGGTTGTCTTGAGATAGGACGCTCTTTTAGCACCCAGAAAGAACGAAATCGCCAATAAACTTCCAATGAAGAGAAGAAGGAGAAATAAAATGGTATTTTTAAAGACAAACCTCACCCCATCATTATTAACTCCAATGGTTAAAAGTCCAATTTTTATGGACTTAGCTCGTCATCATTAATGAGCACCGAGTCAAAGCACGCTTTCGGTTAAAAAATACCTTATCCATAGACACATGGTGACTCAATTTTTATAAACCTAGGGCACAACTCAATAAAAATTCCGTGAGGAGGGATAATGAAGTCTTTATTAATGACCCTAGCAATGCTTTCAACTCTAAGTTTAAGCGCTGCAACTATTCAAGATGCTAATGATCTCTACGCCAAAAGAGGTGAAGATTTTGAAAATGCAGTAAAAGCTGCTGATATGTACGCTGAGCTCGCAACAACTTCAGCGACGAAACTAGAGAAAGCGCAAATGCTAACTCTACAAGGCCTTGCTCTTTATTTTTACGGCGAAAGACAAAAATCGACAAATACAAAAGAGAAACTCCATAAAGATGCATTTGAAATTGCTGACTCTGCTATCAAAAATATTAATAAAGAAGGCACAGAGTTCGGGGCAACTCCGACACAGAATACTCCAGAGTACAGAAAAGCTCTTGCTGAAGCTCACTATGTGTCGGCCATCAATATGGGTAAATGGGCCGAGGCCAGAGGCGTACTCGCTTCTCTTGGTCAGTGGGGCAATATGAAGAAACACCTTGAAGGTGTTATTGCCAATGATGAGACTGTTGCTGATTACGGTGCTTATAGGACTTACGGCCGCGCATGGCTTAAGCTTCCCTTTACTCACGGTGGCTCTAAAAAGAAGTCTCTTCGTGACCTTAAAAAAGCTTATGATAATACACTTAATGAAGACTATGGAACGGCCTCGTCTTCAACAACAACACTCTTCTACCTTGATACATTAGTGGCAAATAAAGTTCGTGGTGATGAATTCTGTGATGTTTACTTTGGAATGGCTGACCTTGAATTTCTCAGCGATGAAGAACTTATGGAAATCAATCCGGAAAATCTACCTGAGTTTAAAATTGATATCGAGAAATTTCTTAACCAAGAAGACTTTGAAGAGGACGTGAAAGGCTGGGCAGACGCAAACTGCTAATTCACTTTTTATGAGGAGCATTTAAAAATGCTCCTCTTTTTTCATTCGTGTTTAGGAAAAGTTAATGAAGTATTGGTTATCATCACTTTTTATCTTAGGAATAGGGAGCTCTTCAGTACTGGCCAACCCTATTCAAACGCCCTTTATTTTTCCAACAGCGAGAGTACTCCCAAAAGGTGTTAGAAACTTAAGTTATAAAGGTGCCGTTATTGATGCCAATAGAAAGTTTGATGAAAATGGCCAAAATGTTTCTATTGCAGAGCCATTTTTTCAACCTCTCAGTTTCGAGAAAATTATGGAAGGCGAAACTGACCCGGCAAAGAGAGGTCTTATTGAGGACACCATGAATGCTCTCGGTGCCAACACAAATGATTCCTTTGGCCAAACAACTGGCCAAATTAACGTCAAGGTAAATGCTCACGTTCCCGTATTTGCTTGGGGCGTAACAAAGAGAATAACTGTTGCTGCAGTCGTGCCCATTGTTAATTCATCTCTTAATGTTGACTCTGGTGTACTCCAGGAGAACCAAGCTCTCCACGCACAGATGATTGCGGACATTAAATCAAAAGGTGCTTCATCTAAGGTGGTCGAGTTTATCGAGAAAATGAATCAACCTATTCCTGAAAAGCTAAAAGAATATGGATACGACCCTTTAACAAATGAGAATAAAACTAAATTAGGCGACATTAGACTCATTTCAAAATACCAAGCTATGAGTAATAGTAAGAATCGCCTTACTTTTACTGGTGCAGTAAACCTACCGACTGGTCAAGACCAGCGAGTCAATAAAGTTGTTGATGTTATCTCTGGTGATGGTCAAACAGACCTCGCCGTTGGTGCTGACTATGACTTCCTATTAAATGAACGTTTCACTCTATCAGTTGGAACTCTTTATACAGTTCAACTTGCAGACCAAAATGCGGAGAGAATTCCAGAAAGAGTCGATTCAAAACTCTCTCCTGATGTTGACCCTGAAACAGAAAGAAACCTCGGGGATATTTTAATGGTTGCAGCTGCGACGAGCTTCAACTACCAAGGGTTCCAGGCTGCTGCAGGTTATAACCTACAAGTCAGGCAGAGAGATCAATATAGCGGCACTCTTTACGAACAAGGTCGCTACCAATGGTTAGGAGAAGAAACAAAACAACGAATGCACTCCGCTCTTGCCATGATCGGATACAACACCATTCACCTTTTTAAACAAAAAAAATTCCCTATTCCATTAGGTGTTTCTCTCACTCATGTCCAAGTGCTTGGTGGAGAAAATGTTGTTAATGATGGTCTCACGGCCCTAGATATGAGTATTTTTTTCTAAGGGATCTGATGTGGAATTAAAAATGAAAACTATCTATTTACTTCTCTTTTTTCTCTTTCTTTCTTGCGGTCGTGAAGCTGAATTAAAAACAGCGCCCAAGAGCTTCAATGAGCAAACTGTTGGCCTTCAAGCTTTTAATGCAAACTTAGGCCAAATGGAAAGTCAGGTTCGGGCTTTTACTCTTCTCTTTTATCCGCGACCAAAGCAGATCACAGCTTTTAGCTACTCTCCTGATGATTTAGCTCAGGGACCTTGGGATACTTTTTTGGCAACTATTCCCTATGCTGATCGTGTTGTGCAAACCTATGAGGTCAACTGGGACCCCGAGTTCAAGGTGCAAAAAATGGTCGCCGCATTACAATCAGTTGGTCGTAGTCGTGACGAAGCTTGGCGAAAAATGGAACCACTCGATAAAAAAATGAGTGAAATCAATGTTGAAAAATCAGTGCTCAATACTAGAATTGAAGAATTAGAGCCTAATCTAGAGTGGCGTGACTTCACTTGTTTCTACGCAAAGAGACCTCGTCGCGGAGAGAAGTATGATTGTCGTATCACTCGAGAAGGTGACTATAAAAGAAGATCAGTTCCTCGCGGTTGTGATGATCTACTAGAGTTTGAATTTACTTTTGAGTCGGCAGATCAAGAAGAGCCGGTAAAAAGAGCAATGGCAAAGTGCCAAGCCGTTTTTCCAGAGATTAAAAAGCTTGAAGACAAAATTCAAAACCTAAATGGCGAGTTTGATTCTCTGTATGAAAATTTTGAGCCTTTAGAGTTCATTAGAAAGTCCGGTGAGTCTGTTGCCCTTGATATTCTCCAAGCAGCTGAACGTCACACACTCGCAGAAGGAAATCCTCAGGTCTTTATTGCTACAGGTTCTTCTAAGGAGAAGCCAAATAATCAAGACATTCTTTCTGAAGTAAAAATTAATTGGAAGGAAATGACCATTGAGAAGTTAAGCCTCTATATAGAGTTTGGGCTCAATTATAGTGGAGGTACTCAAAGTCAGGAGTACTCCATAGCAAATGGAAGAATTAAAAATGTATCGATGAGGATCGTTGCAGGAAACCCCACTGCTAATTTCGAAATTCATACAGATGACTTCTGGGTAGAGTGTGCACTTGATATTACTAACGATGACCCCGCCATGGGATACCGTATGGTGGGAGAAGTTTTTGCACACTTCCCCGACGGCTCTTTTACTCGAGGTGGAATGAAGCTTGAATTCAATATGCGCTAGATTGACTGGCCAAATAACTGGAAATCCACTATAAATAATGCCATGTATCAACACCATTCTCTGACTCCACAGAGAAAGTTTTTTTTCACCTTTTTAATCTTGAGCCTAATCACTCATGGTGCTGTTCTTCTCTATAAGAGAAGTGGTCGAAACTTTTCCGTTTCCAGTCAAAATCAACCTTCTGCGATCACTGTTAAAATTAATCTCCAGCAAAACTCCTCTTTGCCCAAGCCACGCCCTATTGTTAAAAAAATCGTAAAAAAACCAAAGCCGATTAAAAGAAAAACTCTTTTAAAAAAAGAAGAATTAAAACAAGAGAAGATTAAAGAGCCAACACAACAAGCCTCTGGTGGCCCCAAGGCTTTTGACTCTATGATAAAGAATTACCGCCAGCCCCACTACCCTAGGATTGCTCTGCGCAGAGGTATCACAGGTGTGGTTAAACTCTCTCTTTGGATTAAGGGAAATGGTCAAATCGAAAAGGTTATTGTCCTAGAAAGCTCCGGCCACGAGGCTTTGGATAACTCCGCACTCACAGCTGCCAAGTCTTGGACCTTTAAAGCATTTGATCCAAGCTCTGATCGCTCCTTTCGCCTTGAAAAAAGGGTTGTTTACAAAATCAACTAATTTCTATTTTGTTGAAAGCGAAAATCCAATAGACCTGTAGTGATAAACGCTAATAGGTCTTTTTTTTCTGCTTCCGTTAAATTAAGTCCTCGTCTTACTTCACCGACAGAGATCAAATTAATTCTTAATTTATTTCGAAGAGGATCTTCATCCTTAACAAAGGTTTCTGCACTATAGGGCTGGATGTTTAAAAGGTCTGTCGTATAGTTTGCAAGACTCTGTTTAGGAGCATTGTAATGCTCAATAACCTGCTCTAGTGTTTCAAAGACTCCATTATGCATATAGGGCGCAGTAAGGGCTAAATGTCTTAAAGCCGGAGTTCTAAACTTAAAGAGGTCACTCTTATCCCCAGTCACCTCAAAGCGGCCCTGATCAAAAGGGGCTTTATAGCGTGTGCTCGTAACCTGAGGAGTTCCTACTGTTTTAAATTTAAAGTCACTTAGATGGGGACCATTATGACACTCTATACATTTGCCTCTATTCACAAACACAATAAGCCCACGCTTTTCAGAGGGAGTCATGGCAGAGGTATTACCTTTTAAATAAGCATCGTAGGGAGTGTTAATAATATTAAAGCTGCCTTTGAGAAAGCTGCCTAGGGCTTCTCCGACATGGCCAATATTATAATCTAACGTATTAGGATAAGCTTTTTGAAAAGCTTTTAGATAAGCTTCACTCTTTGGACCTTCGGTTAATCTTTTCATAACCGCAACCCATGCTCCTAAATTACCAGAAGCATCGGCAACATCGTTGCCCGCCTGACCTTTCATCTCCAAGTCATTAGCAATGGGAAAAATTGCCTGAGCACTTAGAGAGCTTTTCAATACATTAGCAATATCCGCTCTGAGTGGATTTTCTCCATTTAATGCAGGCTCAGGAGTTTGCAAAATGCCTGTAACGCTATCTCTAAAAACTCGCCCATCCCAAAACATGTGTTCAATTTCTGGATAACCAAGATTAAGGAGATGGGCTGAATGCCTCTTGGTTACACCGCCAAGCTCTTGAGTTCTCAAACCACCAACCCCTTGTCCCCCCTCTCCAATAGAAAAAGGCATAGCATCCGATGTTCCGAAACGAGGATGGTGACAATGAGCACAGCTAATATTTCGAGGTCCACTTAACTCTGTTTCATGAAAGAGTATTGAGCCCAAACGAGAAACGTCAGAAGAGCTCCTTATGACAGGTTTGAGTGGTTGTAGATTTTTTTCAGTAATCAGCTTCTGTAGAGTCGCATCAAGGTCACTTCCATATGCCGTGCCAATCAATATCCAGAGAATGCTAAAAGTTTTAAGTTTCATTATAATTTTTCCCTCTTTAGCTTGCCACAAGCACTTTGTATGTTTATACATACCTAAGTTTGAGCAATCAAACAAATATAAAAATAAATCATTGAGAATAATATTATCATGATAAAAAGGAGATGATATGTATAGTAAGGTATTGATTTTAATCAGCTTTTTTTCTTTTTTGGGAAGCCCTTCTGCCTACAAAATTCCATTTCAAAAGAGCGCTTCGCTAGAGCAAAAGGTGATTTCGGATTATGCCATAATGGCCGAAGCTACATATAACGACTCTCTTCTAGGTGCCGAAAAACTTACGACTGCACTCTCCAACCTTTCCACAAATCAAGAGCAACAGAGTTTAAAGGCTGCCATTGGTAAGGCGAAAGACACTTGGGCCAAAGAGGCCAGAATTCCCTATGGTCAAAGTGAAATCTTTCGCTTTATGAATGGACCAATTGACTTTGAAGCCATTAACGATGGCCATACCAGCTACCTGGAGTCAATAAACTTTGAAAGTGCTGAAGGTATGATGAATGCCTGGCCTCTAGATGAAGCCTATATCGACTATGTCCAAGGCGCACCAGACTCTGGCCTCATCAATGACCTATCCATCAATCTCACTCAAGAAGTTATCCTTACTCTCAATGAAAGAGATGGCGAAAAAAATATATCTACTGGTTACCACGCAATTGAATTTCTCTTATGGGGCCAAGACTTTGACGACCAAGGCCCTGGCATACGTCCTTTGAAGGACTTCATGATAAAGCATAGTCCTCAATCAGCGAGAAGGATCCAATACCTAAACCTTCTTGGCGATACTCTTTTAGATCACCTCATGAAAGTGACAGAACAGTGGGCACCACATGAAACAAACTATAGAAAAGAGCTTCTTTCACGCCCCTCTCATGACGTATTATCTGGAATTTTTACTTCTCTTATCTCTATGGCCGGGGATGAACTCAAAAGCGAAAGGATTGAAAATGCTCTTCTCTTAGGAGATCAAGAAGAAGAGCAAAGCTGCTTCTCCGATACAACGGTCAATGATATTTACGCAAATGCTCTCGGTGTGAAAAACCTATATTATGGAACATACTCCGCTACAAACACCAACTTAGTTATTAATGGAATTGGAGTTGATAAGTTAGTACTTATGGTGAACCCTGAATTAGACAGGGACATTAAAGAGAGCTTCCAAAAGCTTTTTCAAAATATAACGAGCTTCTATTCTTTAGATTCAAATGGTGAGCCCCTCATTGGTGATATATTGGTGCCCTTTGATTATGCTATTGTGAATGAGCAGAGCATGGTTCAAGCCATTGTCGATGAGTTAGTAGTTCTCGATCATATGCTGAGGCAAGCAGCAAAAGAACTAGGCCTAACGATTGCTATCTAAAAGTTTTAATGTCCATTTAAGTCTTAGTGTTTGGCTTCTTTGCTTGCAGATAATTTCCTTTAAAGCAGAGGCCAAGACACTAAGCGGCTCTTTTAAAAAGGACTTCTCTACCTTGCGAGAGAATCTCTCCAAAGAAGAAATACGCCTACTCAAGGTTGGTTTTAGTCTCTTTTCAAAACCGTGGGTAACTGCTCCAAGCTCCACGAAGAGAAGAGATGGCCTAGGCCCCCATTTCAATGCCATCAGTTGCATAAGTTGCCATCATGGACTTGGAAGAGGTGCTCCTCCGGGAGTAATTCAGGAGACAGATCCCGCTCTTCTCTTCAAGGTTTCTCCTTCAAGCTCTCTCCATGAAAAATTTGGTGTTCAAATAAACTCTCGGTCACTTCCGAATCTATTGCCTGAGCCACAAGTCGTTCTTAGAAGAAAGCCTCAAGATGCTTTTGTCCATGACAAAGAAAAAGCCCAAGACAATGCCCAAGCCCAATACCTATATCATCTCATAGGCTTCCCCAAGCAATTGGTAAGTCCACGAATTGCCCCCCATTTAGCAGGCCTGGGCCTCATTGCTGAAATCCCCGATCAAGAGATCATTGAAAATCTTAAACTCTCCCAAGGAAAAATACGCATTATCAATAACTCTATTGGTAGGTTTGGTTGGAAAGCAGATCACTCAACACTTAAGTCACAAATAGCGGCTGCTTTTAGAAATGATTTAGGTATAACAAACTCTCTTTTCCCAGAAGAGGCCTGCTCCTCTAGACAACAAAAATGTAGAGAAGCTCAGTCGGGTGACGATGAAGAGGGGGTTGAAATTAGAGACGATCATCTTGGATTTGTGGTGGGCCTTATAAGCTCAATCGCAGCACCAAAAAAAAGTGCAAATTTCAACGTAAGAGGTAAGCAAATATTTTCTCAAATTAGCTGCACAAGTTGTCATAGACCGAATTATCTTACCAAAAATAATGAGACGATTAGCCCCTACAGTGACTTTCTTCTACATAATATGGGCAAAGCTTTATCAGATGGTCTAAATGAGAAGCTCTCCTCTTACTGGAAGACTCCTCCCCTGTGGGGCTTAGGCGCCATTAAAAGAGTCAATGGACATAGTCGACTTCTTCATGATGGCAGAGCGACCTCTATTGAAGACGCGATTGCCTGGCATGGTGGAGAGGCGAAAGAGAGTAAAAACAACTACCTTCGCCTGTCAAAAGAAGATAAGCTTGCTCTCCTATCCTTTCTCGAAAGTATCTAAATACTCCGAAATCTCAATGTTTTACTCAAACCTAGCTCTAGGATAAAATAGAGCTATGAAATCAGGTTTTTGCGTTCTTCCTTTCATTCATATGGAAATTCAACCAAGTGGTGGAGTCTACTCTTGTTGTCATTCCAATAATCCTCAGGAGCTAGGCCATCTTCACAAAGATAGTCTGCTTGAAGTTTGGAATGGCAAAAACCTAGAGAGTTTCCAAGATGAATTTACCAAGGGAAGCCCCCAAGACCTTGAGCATTGTAAAGATTGTTTTTATTATGAAAGTCTCGATGCAGAGTCTTGGCGCCAAGCAGAGAACAGAAATTGGAAAGAGATTATACCAAAACTAGAAAGTGGAAAGCTTACTCAACCTAAATCTATTTCTATTCGCTTTAGTAACCTCTGCAACTTTTCTTGTCGCACATGCAAACCTGCAACAAGCACTGGTTGGTTTCCCGATGCTAAGTTTTTAAACCCTAAAGGTGATTATCACAAGAAAAGCAGCACCTTGCCCACAAACCCGATGCTCAACCAAATCGACCCCTTTATTGATGACCTCCATCACCTCTACTTTGCTGGGGGCGAGCCAATGATGGAAATTGAGCACTATCAAATCTTAGAAGAGTTCATTAAAAGAAACTCTGCAGTAGAGCTCTCTTACGATACCAATTTAAGCATTCTAAAGCTTGGTAAGTATAATGCTATCGAGCAGTGGAAGAAGTTTAAAACAGTTAACCTATCGGCCAGTATTGATGGCTTTGGACCTAAGGGCGAATATATTCGAAAAGGTCTCGTATGGGACGATTATTTAAATAACTGGAACCTTATTAAACGAGAGCTCCCCCACGTCAGAATGCGCATCAACTTTACTCTTAGTATTTATAATATGTTTCATGTTCTCGAGTTTATTGAGGAAGCCATTAGACTTGATATGTTTTCCGATAACGATCCTAATGACCTAACGATTAGTCTGGTTGAAGAGCCGAGTTGGCAAAGCCTACAGGCTCTTCCTGCAAATGTTAAAGACATTGTTGAAGGGAGATATCTTGATTTTATCAAAAAAAATATTGGTTTTGGCAAAATAGAAAAAGACCTCAACATTGCTCTCAAATATATGAGGGGTGATGACCTCTCTAACTTAATGCCTACCTTTAGAACTTTTAATACAAAGATTGATCTCATCAGGGCCGAAAAATTCAAAGGCCTCTTCGAAGAAGAGGCCAAGCTTTTAGGTATCAAGTAATTTAAGTTTTACTAGATTTCGAATTCACTAGGCTGGTACCAACATAGTGGTCTTACGCCTTCAGTTTCACCATGGTGACGACTGCAAGTTCCAATATTTGGGTCGTTTGCATCAGTATCAACACTTGAATTAACCGTACAAGTAGCAGCACTGAAATATGTATCTAAACGACATTGTGGCAATGGATGCCCATGGTAAGTACTTTTAACAACACTGGGATCTTTTGTTTCAAATGATAGTGGCTCTGAAAGATTTCTTAATGCATGAAAAAGTGAGGCTAGCGAGCGACCAGCATAAGTTGAACGAACACATATGGCCGCATCTTCTGTACTTGCAGGAAACGAAGCCTCACAAGTTGCTCTTACTTCTTCTTCTACTTCCATTTTAGAAACAACTTCTACACTATCTGCTCTTTTCTCAAGAAGCTTTCTAAAACACTTTGAAGTTCCCCAGTAGTCTGCTTGACCTTCATTCGCGGCCCAACGCAAATTTCCCGTCCACATATCTAACTTTCGAGGAGCACCACCAAGGTGATGACCAAGCTCGTGGCAAACAACGAGGGCAAAGCCATCCGCTGTAATTGTTTCATGGCGAGCAAGTCCACCAAACATATGTACTTCATAATCTGTTGCCGTTCTTCTTGCAAAAGCATTTACTGTACCATCATTCCAATTTCTTACTACTTTTAGGTTGGAGCCTTCGTTAACGACCACTTCCCCATAAAGAGCAGTCACATCATCGATGGCCTTATTAAACTCATCTAAAGTTATTCCTGCCGCGCTCTTATCGTTCGCGCCGATCCACAAATCATTTTCAATGGTAATGCCAGTCTTTCCGTGAAAGTCACAAGCCATTGTCCATGAAGTTAATAATAAAGCTGTAAGAGTTACAAAAGATTTCATTGCCGTTTTCTCCCTGAAATACGATAGCAGCAATCTACTGAGTTCCTGTGGCCCTCGCCAACCGATGTAAGTTTTTGATAGCAAAACCGACCAACATTGTAAGATATTATGTCCAATTGACAGAATATCAATAAAAAGACCCATAGCCGCACAGCACAACATTGGCGATAGCATTTTGAATTGGTAGTGTCCTGTCACCTTATTAGGTAGCCATAGGAGGTCGTCATGGGATGGCTAAAGAACTTCGTCTTAAAAACTTATTTCCAGATGATTCAAAGAAAAATTAATCACTGGCAAAAGAATCCTCTTTCTTCTCAAAGAGCTGTGTTTAATAAGCTTCTCCATAAAGGCATGATGACGAGTTTTGGTAAAGAGCATCGCTTTAACCAAATCAAAAGCTATGAGGACTTTAAAGCTAATGTTCCTCTTCATAGCTATGATCGGCTTTTGAAGTATATTGAACGAATTCGTGCAGGCGAAAAGGATGTCCTGTGGCCTGGTCGCCCTCTTTATCTTGCAACCACATCAGGAACAACCTCAGGTGAAAAATATATTCCTGTTACCAAAGACTCCCTCAAGAAGGGAATGGCTTCCACAGTTCTATGCAGTGCTAGCTACATCACTGAAACCGATAATACAGACCCCCTTAATCGCAAAATGGTCATTCTCTCGGCCAACCCTGAACTTAAAGAAGACAAGTACCTTAAGTATGGAAAAATAACCGGGATATTTAATAATCATATTCCAAATTTTTTGAAAACTCAGCGTATTCCATCTATCAAGACAAATATGATTTGGGACTGGGAAGCCAAGATGACTCAAACGGTCAAAGAAAGTATCGGTCAAGATGTTGGCATGGTTGGGGGCTTTCCCGCGTGGATCATTCGCTACTTTGAAAGAATCTTAGAAGAGACAGGAAAAAAGACTATTGCCGAAGTTTTTCCCAACCTTCAAGTAATAACCCATGGTGGTGTCGCCTACCCACCTTATAAAAAAAGAATGGAAAGCCTCATTGGAAAATCTTTTCACCGTCTCGAAGTTTTTAGTGCCTCAGAAGGTTTCATGGCATATCAAGACAAGCAAGGTCGAGATGATCTTCTCCTCGTTCCTGATGGCGAAATTTTTTATGAATTTGTGCCTCTAGAAGATTATGGAAAAGAGAACCCTCGTCGCTTTCAACTTTCAGAAGTAGAGATTGGTATTAACTATGCCCTTTACATTAGTACTATGGGTGGGCTTTGGGCCTATGAGATTGGAGACACTGTCACCTTCACAGAAACGAAGCCGTATCGACTAAAAGTTAGCGGTAGGACAAAGCACTTTATCAGTAACTCTGGGGAACACCTTATTTCAGAGCAGGTTGAAATGGCCCTTGGAAAAACTTGTGACAAATTAAATGTTGAAGTGAGGGACTTCTCAGTTGCTCCATCAATTAAGGATGAGGCTGGTGGTAATCGCCACGAGTGGCTAATTGAATTCAAGGACCTTCCAAAAGATCTTTCAACTTTTAGTGCCGAGCTCTCCCTTGCCCTCAGAGAAGTAAGTGATAATTACAACCTACTCGTTGAAAGTGAAGTTTTAAACTTACCTATTATTACTCCCCTAAAGAAGGGAGCTTTTGTTGAATACATGAAATCTATTAACAAGATGACCCATCAAAACAAAGTTCCGCGTTTGATGAATAATCGCGAACTTGCTAATGGTATCCAACCTTGGGCCCTAGATGGCTCAAAAGAGAGTGTTTATGAAGGACATTATTAGTCGCTATATTTTGCTTACCCAAACACATCCCAAAAAGCTTATTGGCTTAACTCTTGGTATCATGTTATTTCTCAGCCTTGGTCTGGTTAAATTTGAGTCCAAAAATGACGTGCGTATTTGGTTTAAGCCCAATGACCCCAAACTCGACTCTCTAAATTATCTCGAGAAAACATTCGGAAATGATGAAACTCTTGTTATAGCCATTAACCTTCCTGATGACCAAAAAGGAGACCTCTTTTCTCCTGAGTATATTAAAGTTATTCAAGAAATCACTAAAAGCGCTTGGCAAATCCCACAAGTATTAAGAGTGGAGTCCATTACAAATAACAACCATATAACGTCCATCGATGATGATATAATAGTCGAGCCCTTAATTGGTGACAATATTACTTCAGAACAACTTCTAGAGAAGAAAAAAATAGCCCTTAATGACAAGAGTATTAAAGGTTACCTCATTGACGAAAAAGCCAGACTTGCACTTGTTTTTGCCCACTTAATACCAAGTAACGTTGAAAAGCTTCGCTATAAGCAAATCATTAATTCTGCAAAGAAAATAACAGAAAAATATAAAGATACGCCATTACAGTTTCACTTCACAGGTAAGGCGAGTCTTAACTATGCCTTTGAAGAAGTTTCCATGGGAGACGTTAAGACAATTCTGCCTTTGCTCTTTTTTCTACTTCTAGGCTACCTTTATTACATTTTTAGAAGCTTTAAAGCGATGGTTTTGCCCCTCTTCTTAGTTTCTATATGTGTTACAGCGACTCTAGGACTTGGCTTCTGGTTCGGAATTCACTTCAGTGCGATACTGGCAATCCTTCCGATCATTTTAGTGGCCATTGGCATTGCCGACAGCGTTCATGTCATGGTGAACTTCTTCCAATTTAGAGGCGCTGGTAATGATATAAAGAAAGCCATTGAACTTACGATTCATAAGAACTTTATTCCCACATTTCTAACATCATTTTCTACTAGTGTGGGTCTTTTTAGTCTTATGACGACACAACTTGTCCCCATCAAGCACCTAGGTCTTCTTGCTGGTATTGGCTGCATGCTAGCGTGGTTATTCACCATTCTTTTTCTTGTTCCGCTTCTATATCTTATCCCTTATGAAGTCCCACCAATCTTTATAAAGAGTACCGAAGATTCAAATGGAGAAAGTAAAACAAAACAGTTCATCAAAAAATATTATCACTTTTTACAAGTGAATCGCTGGCCAATTTTTGTTATCTTTTTTGGTATAACAGCTTTTGCCATTTACACCGGTAAGGATGTACGCACCAATGCTGATCCCGATAGCTACTTCAGTGACAGTTCATCAATTGCCAAGGCAAATAATGTGGTCAAGAAGTACATTGGTGGTAGTGCAGGCCCCGATCTTATTCTAGACGCTGGAGGACCAGACAAAGCAAAAGACCCCGTCTTTTTAAAGAAAGTTGCATCTTTTAATGATTGGCTTAGGTCCCTACCTCCAGTTAACAATACTGTTTCTATCCTTGATGTCTTAAAAAAGATGAATAAAGTTCTGCACCAAAACAAAGAAGAATTTTATAAAATCCCAGAGACCACCTCTCAAGTAGGACAATACCTTTTTCTTTACACACTTTCCGTACCTCCAGGCATGGATATAAATGATAGAATTTCTCTTGATTACTCTGCTACGAGAATTTCATTATTATGGACTGTTTACGATACGACGAACTGGGCCATTTACCGTGACAAGATAAAAGCGAAAGCAAAAGAGTTAGGACTCAGCCTCACTATTGCAGGTAAGGCCAATGTCTTTCAAGATATGATTGATTATGTTGTTGATACTTTTATCCGATCCATTTTTATGGCCATGGCATTTGTCTCCATACTCTTAATGATATTCTTTAGGTCTATTAAGGTCGGACTCATTTCCCTTATTCCAAACTTAATGCCCCTTTGCTTTGGGGCCGCAACCATGGGTCTTTTTAATATGGACTTAAACTTGGGGACGTCCCTTGTTGCTAGTGTTTGTTTGGGGATTGCAGTTGATGACACTATTCACTTTCTTTCCAATTATCTTAAAAATAGAGATAAAGGCATGGGACCTGAAGAGAATATGACTCTTATTTTTCGTTACACGGGTTCCGCGCTTATTATTACAACCCTTATCCTTAGTTCTGCTTTTGGACTTTATATTTTTGGGGATTTTCTTCCAAATGTTAATTTTGGTATCTTGTGCTCTGTAACATTAATGTCAGCTCTGGTTATCGACCTTATTTTCCTACCGGCATTTCTCTTAATTGTGGATCGCACGGTTAGCTTTAAGGAGAAGCCGGTAAGCGCCCAGTAGCAGAGCGAAGATCAAGAGTTTCCAAGAGATTGGCTGCGCCGGGCTTTTTACCAGGCTCAGCATTACCCTTTACAACCCAAATCTCCCAAGGTTTATCAGGATTTCTGACAAAAGACTTCTCAATAGAACGATCACTATTCATCACTTTCAAAATCATAATCGAATCAGGGTCAGCTGCTCCAACGCCCATGACTTCTTGTTGACGAAAATACTTGTAGGAGAACTTGTCTCTTAATTTTTTAAGTCGCATAAAATCAACATCTTTTACCGAACGCCTGGCGCCAACAACGATTCGTTGATGAACTTTTGCCTGGTTTTGTGGCTTTAAATAGTCTGGAATTTTATCACCAGGCAGTGTTCTGTATTCTCCAACGACCATGGCCCCCATAGCAAAGTCTTGACCAACCTTTTCCGTCTTCGAAGTTGAGTACCCAATAGAGTCTCCATAATGGGGATTTATCGCCTCAGAGTGCCATTTTGAAATATCAGCAAGATCCCCATCTCCATGATTAAATAGAGACTTTTCATAGGAGTTCATATTCTCCAGCGCTGCGGCCTTAATATCTTTTGGTTTACCACTTTTAACTGTGCGAAGGATATTATTAGAGGTCATGTGCATATCCAGTTCTCTAAAGAGATCTAATATGCCTTCATCGCCTCTCACACCAGCAGGATTTCTCGTTGCTAGTCCCCGCCAGTTAATCTCCTCGTCGTACCACGAGTCCATCTTATGTTGATACTTTACCGGGTCATCAAATGAGGATACTCCAAACATTGCCTTGTAGTCGTCGTCAACCAACCCTAGTCTTAAACGCTCCACACGCTCTTTCCCATTTCTTCTATTCTTGTAATCATAATAAATATTATTTTCTTTATAGAGGGCCTGGGCCTCTTCATGAATTTTATCCCATGTATCTTTTGGACTTGTTTTAAGCTGTGCCCTTAGCTCCGGCTTATTCTCTAAAACTATTTCAATATATTCCCTATATTGTCGTTTATCGATGGCCTCAACTGTTGGACCTTCAACCCAAGGGTCTTTCTTTTTATCTCTTAACATTTGAGGCCGAACCTCTTGCTTTCCAAGTGGTGCGATGAGTTCCGGTGAATCCTCGAGCGCTAACCCAAAGCGCGCTCGCATTTCGAGATCGTCTATCAAGTTTTGGCTACTCAGTATGCCTTGCTTAACTTGCTCCTGCCATTCAGATAATGGCCGGTAAAGATCAAGGTTAGGGTCAAGTAGTCGCGGCGGAGGAAAGCCCTCTTTCATTAAGGGATAATAGAGAGCAAACTGCCTTGTGGAGCGACCATTGCCATTTCCAAAGGGGTGAATAGAAACGAGATCCCTTTGAAACTTAGCGACTATGTTAGAAAAAGCTTCCAACTGGTCAGGACTATCCAAAACCCCTAGCCTTTTACGAGAACGATTGTACCAATCAATTCTTTCTCGCGTAAGGGCTTCCACTAAGCTCTTTTGAAGCTCACCTGATCTGCCTTGGAATTCAGCTTTTCTAGTTTTCAGAATATCAAGCTGGTCTTGGTGATTTTTTAAGAATTGTGGAAGGTCGGTTTCAAAGTTTTTAATCTTCCTCTCAAGGTCAGCGATACTGTCGACAATTGCCAGGTATTCCTCATTCTGATGAGTAGTTTTAACAAAAAGACCATCCAACTCAGCTTTCTTAATTTGTGCTTGCTCTAATTGAGACTTGAATCTAGCTTTACCATCTTTAATTTCTATGATTCTCTTTTCGACCTTACCGATTTCTCCATTAATATCCCTAAAGGTTCTGATATCTGCGACAAGTTCAGGGTATGTACCTTCAATTTTAGAGAGAGCAGTATCTTTTACATTTGGGATATTGGGATATTGAATTTCACCATAAAATTTTTGGCCATCATTGTTACCAAATATTTTAAAGCTAGTATAATCATTTTCTTCTATTACAGAAAGAGTTTTAGAATCAATTGGTTTGTTGGAAGGGACGTTACCAATAACACCAGCATCCCTAACATCCCCCATATGATTAACCCGAATATTTTCAACCCCTCCTTCCATGAAACGGGCCTGGATTCTTTTGAAAGTCTCAAGAGATATTTCAGGTTTTTCATCCATCAGCCACTTATTCGTCTTATCAAAGTTACCAAAAGCATTGTCATTATTATTATAGCGAATAGACAATCCCGCATCTTGGAGTTTTTTATTGCCAAGACTAACTTCTATAAGTTCATCACTAATGTGCGAATAATCTACGAAGTAAAGACCCTTTATGTTTTCGCTAATGCGCTGTACGTCTTCCTTGGACCGACCAGCTGTTGCAAGAGCGTTTTCTAAATTCTGAAGAGAATCATTAAAGGGAACTCTTCCCAGATTTTGATTTGAACTGGAAAAAAAACCATCCCCTTGACCACTAAAACGATTAGGTGGTCTTGCTGCAGCTCCAGAGCGAACTAAGTAACTTGCCTCAGAATCTGTAAAACCACCATTAAGAAGAATTCTTTTTATTTCCTTAATTTCTTGTTGAGTATATGAGAATGCTCCAGCTCCTCTGCTCTTACCAACTTGTAAAGCCTGTTCAATCGCTAATTTGTGTGAATCACTTAGCGTTCTACCGAATCTTATTTCTGCTTTGGCTAGCCTAACAGTCAAATTGCTATTAGCTACGGCCACAATCTCAGAATAAGAATGAGTAACAACTCCTTTGAGTTTCACAGCATCGGAAAATGAAACCCCCTCAGAGTGGAATCTCAATTGGCTTAAGAGATTACCATCAAAATTATCTGATAAATTTCTTAACTCACTTGCTGTTAGATAAGGCTTATTAAAATATGGTGAGGGTAACGCTTGTGAGTTTTTCGGGAAAAATAACCAATCCTCCACGTTTGAACCGTTCTTAATAAAATTAAACCCCATAGATTCATCAACAGTAGAAATAGTTCTAAAGTTTGAAGGTTCCAAAGAGTTGAGTGAAATCTTCCCATTTCGCACTAGCTCCTGAAGGGAGGATTCGCTTTGACGAACAAAATCGACAAAGTCACCATTGCTTCTTCCTTTATTTGTTTTAAAGTCAAATCTCCTGGTTATATCGTCAGCCAAGTAGCGCAGCTCATTTTCGATTCGACTGGTCACTTTAAATTTATAGAAGCCGTTCTCCTCCCAGGAGCGAACCATAAACCCATTATTAAAGTCGATATCACGGCCGACTTTAGCCAATATCTGACCAACCTTTTGATAAGGTTTACCATCGATAAGACCTCCATCCATACGAAGGACCTGGCTACCATGATAAGGCTCACTTCTTAAAAGCGCATATTCAACGCCATCATTACCTTTAAAACGAAAAAAGTTTTCAGGTTCTAGTTGTTGAGGAATGAGTCTTTGCCTAATGAGTGAATTTTTAAGAGTATCCGCATGTGTTTGAAGAAATTTCTGATAATCTGCTCCTTTAAAATTAGGAATACTCTTTGATTTTTCAAAAAGGTCATCAAAGTATTTATTTCCATCAAAGAACTTTTCAGTAACAGCACCTTCGCCGATCCGATAATTATTAAAGATTCCAAATTCACCTTTCGTTATGTCAAGATAACGTCCATCGTCTAAGATGAAACGAGTTGGAGTGTCTCCATTAAATTCTTGAACACTACCACTTCTGGTTCCGTTTAATCGTTTTCCCTTTTCTTTAGTAAAGAAAACCATATTCCGAATTTCATCTTCTTTGGCAATATCACCAAAAAGGTAAACTCGTTGATCACTAAACGGCTCATACACTTCTTTAAAAAGAGCTGGATTGATTTGATCTGGAGAAATCTTTCCAGCCTGAAATTGAGCAAATATCTCATCACTATTCTTTTTCAAAAACTCGCTAAAGCGTGCCTTGTCAGCAGGATCCACATAAGGAGTTCTTTCTAGAACAAATTCTTTCCAATATTTAAATTCATTCTTTGTTGTTGGTATCTTACCCGAGACGATTTTAACTTCTGTAAGGTTGCCACTAGGTCCAGCTTCTCTAAAAACAGTATCTCCTAGAGAGTTTTCAAAAATATTCCCCTCTCTTGTTTTTAGCTCACTCCATTTTAGATGTGACTTTTTCTTTAATAGCCCAAAGCTCTTTCCATCAGCTCTAAAGACATAAGACTCCGGTGAGTAGCTACTTTTTAAGAGAAAGTATTCGTTTCCAGTCTTCTTGGAGGTGATGAAGTGAATATTCTCTGGACTCAATTCTAGGGACTTGATGTTACCTCTTTCAAGTAACTCATTGACTCCAATACGATTTTTAGTGAGAAAATCCTCAAAAACTTGCCTCTGCTTTAAAGGAAGGTCAGAGAAGCTTTTAATAAGTTCTGGTATGTCTTTCGGGTTAATTTTTTCAACCTTTGCAAGATCTGGAATACCACCAGCAATCCCGGAGCGGATAATATATCCTGCCTGATCTGAAGAAAAACCTGAATCTCTTAGGACTCTAAATTTTTGAGATATCTCCAAGGGGGTATATTCATAAACACCTGCCCCTCTTTTTACCCCAATAAGATGGGCATTTTCTATCGCTCTCTCAAAGCTTAAAACCTCCTCTCTTGGTAAATTATCAACTTTTAGACCAGAGATCTCTAAGCCCTTCTTAGCACGAGCTTTGGGACCCAATCTAGCATTAAGCATGACCTCCTGAGGATGAAAAAATTTCTTTCTATCAAGATTCCTCACTCGTCTGGAAGGCTGAGAGCGCCAGTGTTGAAACTCCATTGTTAATTGCTGCTTTCTTATTGGATCATTAACTTGGGAGATGAGTCGACCTAACTCTCGTTCTGCGGCTACAACATCGCTTTTTGATACGGTTCGAGAAAGGTTGTCTGCATACTTTAACTCAGGAAAAAGCTCTTCAATAACATTAGCAACCTTTACTTCTTTTTGGGCCAATAAATCGGGAACAGTATCTAGTCGCTTTTCTCGTGTCAGCTTAAGGTACTCATCACGAGACTTTACAAAAATTTCTAGTGAAGCATCGAACTTTGCTCTATCGATTGGCACACCGTCTCTGTTTCCTTTCAGGTAACCAGATAGTTCATCTCCGGCCTTTGTCATTTGTACAAATGGCTCATCCACTTCTTCTAAGGCACGTGCTGTATCAGCAGCAATGCCTGATGCTCTTGCGGCACCTATTACTTTAGGTTTACCTACATTTAAACCGAGATCAAACGCCTTTCTCGTAAGAGGGTTTTCGATCGGATAGATGATAACCTTTCCGAACTTTTTAAAGCCCTTCCACCCAAACCCAATTAAGGTTTTTCCATTTTGTACAATTTTATAAGTTCCAAGTTTATTCCCAAGGTTGGCCATTGCATCAAGGGAGCGACTAACGCCCGCTCTCAAAGGGCTAACCATAAAACGTTTTACGGTTTGCAATGTTTTTGACATAAGGGCTTTAGATGAACCAAGAAATTTAGATTGATTAAGAAGACTTGAGGTTTCTCTACTGGCCTTACTTGTAAGATTACCAATTCGAGAAGCTTTAATTGCTTCCCTATTTTTTTCACTAAATTTAATACCTTTTGCCAAACTGGCGGCAGCTTTTCCACCATGCTTAATGGCTGTAATGGCACCACCTGTCAGGAAGGCCGGAACGACTTCTGCGAGGACTGCGCCAACAAGGTGGCAACCTCCATTAAACATTGACTTACAGCTTATGCAATCCCAACCCGCAGCTGGTTCAAGACATTCGCTTTGATGTGCAAGTCCTTCCCACTTTTGGCAGAAAACATCATTGGCCATCCAATTCTTTATCATTCCAACAAGCCCTTCCCACATATTAGAGAGAGCTTTTCCTGGACTATTTAAGAATAATTGAAAAGCACTTTCATCTTCACTTGCCTCTGCCATAGCGAGAGCGTCGGTAGATGATTCATCTTCCACTTCCCAAAATGAATTCCAAGCAGATACGACACCATTTTTTATTCCACTTCCTGCCATTTTGAGAAGTGACCAAGTTCCTTCAAAGAAAGCAAGAGCTGCATTGATGAAACCACTGGCAAGTTGAACCATGCAGTTATCATCAAAGGCTGAACAGTTTTCACCTAATATACCGTTGAGGGCCTCTTTGCCTCCAATCATTTCAACAACGAAGCCACCAGCTAATCCCGCAAGATTTGCAGCAATGGCGCAACCGGCATCGCCTAAGCAATCTGACTTTATCTGTTCTCTTTTCTCTTCAGTACACTGTGGCCCCTCAGTTTCATTTTCAACTGCGGCAACGAGGTCTGCAGAGAGAATGTCATTTCCATCGACTTCTTCGGGCTCACATCGAACATCCTGCCCCTCAGCCTGATTGACCATTTCAGATTCAATTAACAGCATGTGGTCTTCAAGTTTTTTTAAGGCGCGAATGGCCATAAGACAGTTTTCATTTAACAAGGCATCTTCAAAAAAAGAAGACACCTCCTCATCGGTCGCTTCATCCGGAGGCAAGCAGCCTTGCTCTTTTGCATAAGTTGCAACGGCTTCGTATTGTTCTACGAGTTGATCAACACATTCCCCATCTTTGCACTCGGGGTCAAAGGAGATCAAATCCGCTCCTAGAGCGAAGTTTTCACTCTCTGGTACCACGTCTTCACCAAAAACAGAAAAGCTTGGTAAAAGTAGTGATAGAATAAGGCTTAAGATCAAGTTTTTATGGAGCACAGCTAATTCCCTCCACAAAGTCTTTAACCTCGTTTAAGTGTCTCTTATTTTTCTCTAGGGATAAGGCTTTAGAGTAAATTAATTTTTCGCCACACTCAATGTAATAGCTCATTTCATGATATTTTTTATTTTTATAAGTATAGAGAACACCAAGCCTATGAACAGTATGACCTTTTTTGTTTTGATAACTTTTAAAAGGGTCGAGCTTGTCTACTTTAGCACCTACTTTCTTAGCCCATATTTTCTTACCGGCTTCAAAGTTTTTAATATCGGCTTGTAGCTTTTTAGCATCAAGCTTTATAGAAGTTCCAGTATGAGTAAAGGAGACATTACTTCTTGAACCATTTTCTTTTTCAGAGAAAAACATAAATGGCATTCCAAGAACTCGCTCCTTCAACATCCAATTCAGTGGCTTATTAAAAGTGATGGTTCCCCACTTCGTCTCGAGAGTACTGGTTGTCGCGACAGCAAAAATTTGAGCTGAAACTAAAATAGAGGAAAGAAAATAGAACATTACTAATTTCATCAAATTACACCTTTACACTCAACTTTTCGGTACTTTGACAAAAAATGTTTAAAAAAAAAGGCCCTTTAAAGGGCCCTTAAGCATATGAAATGGTTGGCTTTATTAGCCGACATCTCCGAACTTGTCTTCGTCGTAATCCGTCCAAGCTGTTTCATAATCGAGAATCACTGGCTTCTCTATTTTACGATGAATTTTATTTCTTTGGCGTTCATGTTTCTTATGGAGCTGCTTTTCAAGCTTACTCACAACGAGATCAATACTTTTATAAAGACTATCCGAATTGGCAGAGGCATGAAATTCACACTTAGGACCGAGCAAATCTATCTCTGCATAGTGAACGTGATCTTCTACATAACAATTCCACTTTGCATGAGTTTTTCCTTCCAAATACTTTTCAAGTTTTTTTGTTTTCTCTTGAATCCTAGAATCAAGAGATGGTGTATGCTCTAGACTTTGGAAAGAAATTGTAATCTTCATAAAGTATTCTCCCTTAGACCTCTATCTCTAAAAGCCATAAAAAAATGAGGTAAGTTCTTTTTCGAACCTACACTACTATTACTTAACCTTTCTTTTTGAAGAAGATAAGATTCCTAATATTTCTCTATATTTAGCCACAGTCCTTCTCGCAACCTTTACATCATCTCGACTGAGAAGCTCTGCTATCTTTTGGTCAGACAATGGTTTCTTTGGATTCTCATTGGCCACAAGCTCTTTAATCTTAAGTTTGAGAACCTCACTGGAAACGTCGATTCCACCATTTTTGCCACCAACACCCGTATTAAAGAAGTACTTTAATTCAAATAGCCCTATTGGTGTATGCATGTATTTATTTGTTGTTACTCGAGATACCGTTGACTCGTGCATTCCAATTTCATTAGCAATGTCTTTTAAAACCATTGGCTTTAAAAAGCGTGGTCCCTTTTTAAAGAAGTCCTGTTGTTGGGCCACAATCGCCTGAGACACTTTATAAATAGTTCTTTGTCTGTTTTGAATTGAACGAATAAGCCATAGAGCGCTCTTTAATTTTTCTTGAACATAGTCTTGCGCTTCTTTATTGTCTTTTTGAGCAAGCATTTTTTGGTAGAGCTGACTCACTCTAAGTCTTGGAACGCCATCATCATTTACCTTAACAGTAAATTCAGTTCCCATTAAAACAACGTAAATATCAGGTACCACATAGTGAGTTTCTCCAGGAGAAACCAAACGTCCAGGTTTCG
>Ga0136600_1000148_pt1 | contig 38323 bp, 31 predicted proteins | sample AntRauMFilla2698_FD_104634 | JGI IMG/M metagenome (GOLD analysis project Ga0136600, IMG submission 104634) | Saline lake microbial communities from Rauer Islands, Antarctica - Metagenome Filla 2 #698 | ecosystem: Environmental > Aquatic > Non-marine Saline and Alkaline > Saline | place...
GTGAGCAAGCTCACAAAAGCAGAAATGCTGGAAGTGAGAAGCCTAAAATGGTTACTAACTGCATCCACCTGTCAAATGACGGGCGGAAACTTGAAGCCAGCAAAGCCCACCTTTTTATTTTCTCCCCTTAAATTGACAACAAGATGCAAAAAATTGATGATTAAGTAATGGAAAACTTAAACAGCAATTCTACAGAATCGACTACTTGGATAGAGAATCTGGCTATCCAAGAAATAAATATGGATGAGTCTGGTGTTATTGATATTCATGAGCATCTCAACCCGATCCATTTTTTAGAAGAAGCTTCAATTGAGCTTATGAATGAAATTCGAGATATGTATGAACTCTATGTTTCAAAGTTTAATCAATATCGTGGCCCTTCAACAAATGGGCATATCAAGATTTTTAAAATCTCGAATACAGTAAATGACTTCATGTTATTTAGAAATTCTCTAAGACTTATTTTTGCTAGAAAAGCCAATGATGTTATCAGTATTGCTTTCATCACCAATGGAAAAGATCTTTTAGCACCCCGATTGAGAATGGAAGATCATCTCGGTTCTGAAGGGGTTCATGAAATCCGTGCTCACCTAGGGCCATTTAATAAAATCACTTGGAGATTCCAAGGTGAAATTGTTGATCGTCAGGCAATGGTTAAGCATTACCTATCTGAATTTATTAAGCAATCAGCGCAATAAGTTTATTTTTAAATAAACTTTACGCCCTCACCCTGATCAGGCTTTTTATTGCTACTAGATATTCCTCCCAGTCTTTTGAAGGTAAATTCTAGCGATTCTTCAATGGTAGGGACCTCTATATTTAGAAAGCCCTCTAAGTTAGCAGTATCTAACTTAAAGAAAAGGTGGTCTCCAACCTGAGTAGAAGCCTGTGCCTTGTTTATAGGAAAAGCCCACCGTCCTTTGGAAATGCGGTCCTTGGCCAAGCCAAAGACATCTGAATATGATTTCAGAAAATCATAACCGGTTGCAATATCAGAGCTGGAAATTTGAAATAATCTATTACTTACTTCTTTTTGAAAACTCATCTTCATAAGCATGGCTAAATAATCCACATCCAAATAGCCCGTATTAATAAAGTGATCCATAGAGAGCTGCTTATTTTGAGTGATTTTTCTCTGCAGGTTTTCAAACCATGTTGGCCTTGAAGAAATAATTCCTCTTCCATATAAACGACAGCATCTAAAAATTAAGTAATTAAGGGATGTCTTTTGAATGTAAAACTCTGCTGCTGCTTGGGTTTTACCATAAGTTGTTGCTGAATCCGGAATATCCATTTCAAAGTAGTTCTTCTTTTCGCCTGCAAATATAAAGCCTGAGGAAACGTAACAGATTTGCGCCTTATACCGCTGACAATATTCAGCTACATTAAAGAGTCCAGAGGTATTCAAAGCATCCGCTCTGTCTTCATGTTTGTGACAATCACTTACGGAAGAGACACCGACACAATAAATAACAATATCCGGTTTAAAAGCAAAAAGTACGAGTTGAACCTCTTCTTTGGCCAAGACATCGCATGGCAAGGTCATAACACCAGGAATACGCACAGAATTCTTATGATAAGTTCCAATAACCTTATATTCTCGTTTAAAAAATTCAGCTAAATTTGAGCCTATAAATGAAGAAACACCAAAAATCACAACTGTTTTTTGGCCGGCTTTTTTTTCGGTAGTTTTATTCTTACTCGTAGGCATGCCGTTATTTTATCATTTAAGGAAGGGAAATACGTGTGGGCAAAATATGTTTGAAAAAATAAAAAGCGCCCATGCTTCATTCGAAGCCTTGGGCGCTAAAAAAGAAAGTTATTTATCCTAGTAACTTGAGGGCGCTGTTAGGTGCCTGATTTGCTTGTGACAATACAGACGTACCAGCTTGAACAAGAATATTGTTTCGAGCGAGATCTGCAGTTTCAGCTGCGACATCCACGTCACGAATTCTTGATTTTGCGGCACTAAGGTTTTCATCGCTGATCGCAAGATTGTTGATCGTTGAAGAAAGCCTATTCTGGGTTGCCCCAAGTTCTGCCCTAACTCCGTTAATTTGCACCAAGGCATCATCCAACTTTTGTAGTGTTGTTTGAGCCCCCTCTTTGGTGGTAACGGATTCGCCTGATAGTGCGAGTGATGCAAGTGTTGTATTAGCTTTTGTCCCATCATAGCGCAAACGGTCCAGTATCGGGTCATTGTGGACACCAACCTGAAATTCCAGCATTCCTCCAGAGCCATCAAGGAGATTGATCCCGTTGAACTCTGCTGATTTTGAGATCCTATCGACCTCCTCTTTGAGTTGCTGAAACTCAATATCGGTAAAGCCTCTCTCTGTGCCACCGACTGTGTCCGAAGCAGCTTGGACAGCGAGTTCTCTAAGACGAATGATAATGTTAGAAATCTCACTTAAGCCTCCCTCGGCCGTTTGTATCATAGAAATAGCATCGTTAGCGTTTCGGCTTGCTTGTCTATTTCCTCTTATATGCGCTTTTAAGTTTTCACTAATTGCTAAACCTGCAGCATCGTCACTTGCACGCGTAATTCTTTCTCCCGAAGAAAGTTTCCTCAGGTTGTCGTTCATTCTCCTAGTTGTTACACCGAGAGATCTTTGTGCCGACAGTGACGGCGTGTTGGTATTTATTCGTAGTCCCATGACTAATCTCCTCTACACATCTTTTACCTCCTGTAATTTGTCGCGATCATCATGTTCGCCCATAGTTAATAATAGTTTTCAATAGTTTCGGATAACCAACTTTCTTTTTTTGTATATTCAATTTACTCAGCGATTCACTATTGCAGGCTAGTTTATCGCTTTAAAACATTCATCCATTTGGTCCAATCATCACATTCTCCATTAAGTTAGGGTTAGCCTTGAGCGGCTGACTGAATTAAGCTTAGTGCACCCTTAGTGGAGGCATTGGCTTGTGATAACACTGAAGTACCTGCGGCCATAAGGATATTATTCCTTGTCAGCTCGGCTGTCTCAGCGGCTACATCAGTATCTCTAACTCGAGAGTTTGCAGCTGAAAGGTTTTCAACACTGACCGCAATATTATTAACTGTTGATTGCAATCGGTTTTGAAGAGCACCAAAATCTGCTCTAATTCCAGAAACGGAAATGATAGATTGATCGATTGCTGAAAGAGAGTTCTGTGCAGAAATCTTATCAGCAACTGAGGCCAGGTTGAGTCCAAGAGCAGCGACGTTTACATCCGCGCTTGAAGCATCAAAGGTTAATCTATCTGATATAGGGTCATTTCTCGTGCCAATTTGAATATCGAAAACTGCGCCTGTACCGTTTAGTAGCGGCACCCTGTTGAACTCGGTTGAGTTCGCAATACGGTCAATTTCTGATGTTAGCTGTTCAAATTCCACATTAAGGAACTTTCTTTCCGTTCCACCAATGGTATCCGAAGCAGCTTGGACACTGAGTTCTCGAAGTCGAATAAGGATATTCGATACTTCACTTAGAGCGCCTTCTGCAATCTGAACTAATGAAATACCATCTTCCGCATTTCTCTCAGCTTGCTTAAGCCCTCTGACTTGTGCTTTTAAGTTTTCAGAGATTGCTAAACCAGCAGCATCATCTCCAGCTCTGTTGATTCTTTGCCCAGAACTTAACTTTTCCAGCGATTTATTCATCGATAGACGAGTGCCTCTCAAATTCCTCTGGGCGTTGAGGGAGGCCACGTTCGTGTTAATTCGAAGTCCCATATTATCCTCCTTGATATTTGGGTCCCAGCTGGAAAATCCGAGCTGGCGTACCCTTCGTCTTATCTATCCATGATGGACTAGGGGCACCTTCTGATTACTTTTCGCCACACACAAAATAATCTTTAGAAAAAAGTGACTCTTTTTTATACAGTGCAAAAAGTGCTAAATACCTGATTTTACTTGATTTAATGATTTTTTATATGACTAAAGGAGTCGGAGAAGTGTCAAAAAAAGTTATATTGGATGTGGTTTTTGCCAAGTTTTTCTTCACAATAGCGATATGAATGTAAAAAACTTAAACGATAACCCAGAAGGCTTGAACTCTTGCCTAAAACTAATCGAAAATTCTTTTAACTATCCTACTGAGCATAGCTACAAAGAAGACTTCTCTCTTCTCTTTCATGAGAACAATTTAAAAAACTGTTTTTTTTTAGAAAGCGAAGAAGGTCCTGTCGCAACACTCTTCACTCTTCCAAGAATATTAAAATATAAATCTATCGAGCTGCCTGTTTTATTCTTAGGTGGAATTAGCGTTAAGGACGAAGCGAGAGGGGCGGGGTTATTTAGAACTCTACTTGAAACAATTTTAATGCTTAATCAAGACTGCGCTTTCTTCTTTCTTTGGTCAGATCTATCACAGCTGTATGAAAAGTTTAACTTCTTTGAATTTGGACTTATTGAAGAGATAGATTTTACCAATCAGGAATCTTCAGATCTCTTACCATTAACTGCCGAAGATTATATGGAGCTAAAAAGACTCTATGAAAATGTCCATGAAATTAACCTTCTTCCCAAAAGGAGTCCAGATGACTGGGAAATACTAAAGAGTTCAAATGTAATTTCAAAGGGCAAAGATAATAAAAGTAATAGTGATAACTTTTACCTCTGTAATAAAGGATTCGATCTTCAAGGCATATGCCATGAAAGGCATCCTTCAAAGGCTCCCTTGTTAAAGGGTAAAGTCAATTGGAACCTTCTTCAAGATAACCCCGACGGGAATAAGGTTCTACGCTATATGGGTTTTATAAGACTTGGGAATATTGATTTAATTTCTGGCTTCGTTTCGCAGGTGACAAATAATCGCATTAAAATCCAGGAAACCTCCGGTTCAAAAATGACAATCTCTTTTGATAATGAGATTTTTGAAATGGAAGCTAAGGACTTCATTCAAGGCTTATGGGGACCCGGAAAGATTCATGAATGGGTCGGTCTGGTTCCAGATATCATGGTTTATGGATTTGATTCTATTTAGCTCTTTTCAGAGTTATGTAGCCCCTTCCAAAGCAAATTCCACCTAAGGCCCAGAATATCCAAGTAATTGTAGGGACACTTCTCCAGCCACTCACACTCCCCTGACTCCCGAGAAAGAAAACCCCCGAGCCAATAAAAAGACAGGTCAGAAGAGTAAAAGCGAGAAAAATCAATGAACCATTGATGATCCGAACACCCTCTTCATGACCACTATGAATAAGCTCAAAGGCATACTTCTTATTTGAAAAATCCTTTAGAAACCACTTCAGGTGCCTTGGGATAATTCTTGCCATCGATATAATATCTTTCGCTGCCCAGACACCCTCTTCAATAAGCTCTTCTTTAGAGAAACTATGTTTGATGATATCGTGAATATCATCCTCCATCATTGCATAAATATCGTAGTCCTGCCCTAATGAGCGCCCAACACCATCAAGAGTGATGAGGGCCCTGAAAACAATGAACCACTCACGAGGCAAGAAAATTTCATGTCGCTTAAGAGTCGTGATGACACTTTTAAGAACCTGACTAAAGTCAGTCTGCTGAACAGTCAGACCAATATAAGGAGAAAGCGATTCCCTTACATCTTCTATTAGCTTATCTATATCAGGTATTTTTTCATAGTCAGCAACTTCTAGAAATTCATAAACCACATTTTCATAGTTGAAAGTTATTAATGAATAAATAATTGCAATAAAGGACTTTCTTCCCTTTTTGGAAAGAGTACCCATCAAACCAAAGTCGATTAACCCAATCTTCTTATCGGACAGATAAAAGAAGTTTCCACCGTGGAGGTCAGCATGAAAGAAGCCCTCTTGAAGAAATGTTTTTATAAATATCCTTAATCCAAGGTCTAGCTTTTCGGATAAGTTCTCCAAATGCGGCTCAATTCTTTCTTGATCGCTGAAAGGAACCCCCTCAAGCATCTCCATCACCAGAAGGTCTCTTGAGCTATATTCTGTATAAATCTTTGGAACATATAAGAGCTGATCAGGATCATGAGGCTCTAAAACCTTTTTGAAGCGATTACAGTTCAATGCTTCAAAATTAAAATTAAGCTCATTCACTAGAGACAAACTAAAGTCTTTAACAATTCGAGACACTCCAAGGTACTTTACTTCTTCAGATGCTTTTTCTGCCTGAGCCGCAAGAAACCTCAAAATAGAAAAGTCAGTCTCCATCATTTTCTCTATCCCGGGTCTTTTAACTTTTAAAACGACCTTTTCACCAGATATCAACTCTCCCTTAAAAACTACACCGATTGAAGCTGTTCCAATTGGATTTGGGTCAATATTTTTAAAGACAGTATCGAGTGGCCCACCGATAGACTCTTCAATTCCCTTTTTAACAGCTTCAAAGGGTACGGCCTTCACCTTATCTCTAAGCTTCTGCATCTCTTCTATAAAGGAGCTATCAAAGATATCTTCACGGCTCGAAAGAAGTTGTCCTAATTTTATGAATGCAGGGCCTAGCTCTTCAAAGCATAACCTTAGCCTGTAGCCTAAAACTCGTGGCCAGTCCGTTTCCGTCTTTTCGTCTAACTCTTCTTTAATGCTTCTTCTTGATTTCGGTAGAACAAAGTTAGGTATGCTTGAAGTCACCCCTAATGAGATAAATTCATCAAAACCATTCTTGGCAAAGACCAGAACGATTTCTCGTAGCCGACTCACATTTCTAATCGTTTTAGAGATTCCAATACCTGTTTTGATAATATCCATAAGAGTTCCTTTCCCCCTATTCTAGGCACTCCCTCTTTTAATAACAAGATGCAACACCGTTAATTCAATTATTTTATGGGTGGTGCTTTTTCTGATAGACTCAGTGGTTATGAAAATTAGAGTTACCCTTTTACTCACATTGATTCTTGTCGCGGCGCAAATACAAGCGGTTGATACCTGCAGCCGGCTGGCGATTATTAATTACCAAGAAGTTCTTGTAGACACCAACTCTACCGAAAAGGGTGAAGGCCTGCGCTTTCATATCGAGAAAGATCCTGTAGCCAAAAGCTACCTTGATACTTATCAGCAAGGAACGCAAATAAGATGGCAAAATGCGGCGCTCGGTACTGTTGGCACAGGAATGATGCTCGCTGGCGTTATTGGTGAACATAGTGCTGATAGGGAGAAGGTCCTCCTTTTCGGTGGTGCGACCCTAATGCTCATTAACTTCTTTGTTGCGCGAACTTTAGAGAGCTCTAATGAGCAAAACTTGATAAAAGCCATTGAGGAGTATAACAAAAGAAACCTACCCAAGATTTACTTCAACCCTGAACAAAAGGGTGATGGCACTCTTGGATCTGAAGTTTCCTTAGTTATTGGAAAAGATTGGTCCTTTTAAGTTTAGAGATTTGTTATGGAAAAAGAGAAAAGTACTGTGGATTGCTACAAGTGCGATAAAGATACCGCATTAAATAATGAGCAAAAAATAAGTCGCCAAGAAGAATGTCAGCATTGTTTTGCCTCACTTCATTGCTGCAAAATGTGTGGATTTTATGACATGAGTTCCTATAATGAATGCCGAGAGCCATCTGCAAATAGAATTTTAGATAAAGAAAAACCAAATTTTTGTGACTATTTTAAACTACAAGGCAAGAGCGGCAATGGTCCTCAATCCAAGGATATCTTCAGTGCTGCCGACTCCCTGTTTAAAGACTAAAAGGAAAACCAATGAAAGGCGAAACACCAATTACAAAGAAAGGCTATAATGAAGTTGAAAGTGAGCTTAGCCATCTTATAAAAGTTGAAAGAGAAGAAATCAAAACAGCAATTTCCGAAGCCCGTGAACTGGGGGATCTAAAGGAAAATGCTGAGTACCATTCTGCTAAAGAAAAACAGTCTATGATTGAGGGCAGAATCTCTCAACTTCAAGGTGTTCTTGCCACTGCGAAAGTTATTGATCCCTCTAAAATGAACTCTGAAAGAATTGTTTTTGGTGCAACAGTTTCTCTTCTTGATGTTGATAAAGATGAGAAGGTTAAATATCAACTTGTCGGTGATATCGAATCTGACCTAAGCAAAGGAAAGGTTTCTTTTCAAAGTCCACTTGGCAAAGCCCTTATCGGAAAAGAAGAAGGCGACACTGTGATCGTCAAAGCGCCCAAGGGTGACATCGAGTATGAGGTGGACCTCATTGAATTCCTTAACGATTAACTGGGACTCACCACTATCGTCCCTCGTAAAGGGAAGAAAGAGCAAAACAATTGAGAAGCTTGCAAAAGCTGATATTACTTTATTAAGTGATCTCTTGTGGATTATTCCTCTAAGAACACAAGTTTCACCGATGGTCAGAAAACTGCAGCACGCAAGCACTGGCGATCTCTTTAAAGGTGTTGGTAAAGTAATCAGTACAAAGGATCAGCCCAACTTTAAAGTGAAGGGCAAGGGAAAAACTCCCCTAACCAATATAACACTCATAGTTCAAGACCGATTTTCGAGTAGTACCATCTCTCTCAAATGGTTTAATCTTTACCCATCTCAAGTGGCCAAAGTAAAAGAGCACCAATATATTTTCTTTCATGGTCAAGTATCAGAATTTATGAGTTCTCACCAAATGATCTCACCCGACATTATAGACCTTACGAAAGAGGAATTTGAAAAAGATCAAAATCATTGGAATAGCGAGCAAGAAGAATCAATTCATGTTACCTACCCAACCATTGATGGTATCTCACCAAATCACCTTCTCGGGCTTTTTCAAAAAATCCCTGAAGAACTATGGGTAAATATTCCTGACCTTCTACCGAAAGAACTTATTCAAGAAAAAGGTTTAATGTCACTAAGTGACGCCTTTAAAGTTATTCACGGTAAGTGCAAACCAAATCAAATGGATGAGAAGACAAGGGCATTAGCGCTTAAAAGGCTTATCTATCAAGAGTTTTTGACAGAACAGCTTAAAATTCTTGTTCGAAAAGAAGTCCTAAAAAAAAGAGCAGCAATAACCCTCAAGGACCCTCACTATGAGACATTCCTCAAACTCTTTCCCTATCATTTAACTGAAGATCAAAAGACCTCTCTTGAAGAAGTTGTTAATGATATTAAATCAACATCACCAATGATGAGACTCATTCAAGGTGATGTAGGTAGTGGAAAAACAACCGTTGCCCTCATCTCATCAATGATAATGGCAACAGAAGGTTATCAAACCGCCATTATGTGCCCAACAGAATCACTTGCACTTCAACATTTTTTGACGGCAAAAGAAACTCTTAAGGAAGAGATTCAGTGTGACATCCTTGTTGGTAGTCTTAGTAAAAAAGAAAAAGAAGAGGCCCTACTCAAGCTAAAGAAAAATGAAACAAAGCTTATTATTGGTACCCATGCTTTAATTCAAGATAGTGTTGAATTTAAAAACCTAGGACTGGCCATTATCGATGAACAACATAAGTTTGGCGTTAAACAACGAGTCAAGCTTACTCAAAAAGGCAAAGGAGTGCACTCGCTTCTTATGACCGCTACTCCTATTCCGAGAAGCCTAAGCCTTACACAATATGGTGACTTAGATGTAAGCGTGATAAAAACCATGCCAAGCAACAGAAAAGCTATTCATACTCGAATTGTTACTTACGACACTTACCCCAAATACTTATCATTTTTAAAAACACGTATCTCCATGAACGAGCAAGCCTATATTGTTGTTCCTGCCATTGAGGATAATCCAGAACAAGACATGCTAAACCTTGAGGTGGTTCTCAAGAAATATCGAGAGTACTTTCCTGAAGCAAGTATCTCGGGGCTTCACGGAAAAATGAAAACTGAAGAAAAGAATGAGGCGTTTTATCAATTCCGTGACAAATCAATTGATATGCTTATTTCAACCTCTGTTATTGAAGTTGGCATTAATAATCCAAATGCCACAGTGATGGCGATCTTAAGTCCAGAGAGATTTGGCCTCTCTTCACTTCACCAGCTAAGAGGAAGGGTAGGAAGAGGCGAAAAACCAGGATTTTGCTTTCTTGTTAACGATAAAAAATCCTCCCCGGAGTCAATGAATAGGCTTAAGGTCATTGAATCTAGCACTGATGGCTTTTACATTGCTGAACAAGACCTAAAGATCAGAGGAGAAGGTGACCTATTTGGTAAAGAACAGTCCGGCATTAAGTCCAGCAAGGTTCTCGCCTCTCTCATTGAACATCAAGACATTCTCTTTTCGGCGAAAGAAGACGCTATAAAAATTAAAGAGAGTTATCAACATATCTATAGTCACTATGTTGATAAAGTTGCCCAAGATGACATCCTTCTAACATCTGTATAAAATTAATACCAATATGATACGAATCGAAATCATCAGTAAAAATAGAAAAGAAAAAGAATTGGTAACTCTCTACTTTGAAAGGTTCTTTATAGGGTCTGGTAACCAAAGCCAATTAAAAATAAAGGCACAGATCCCACCTCAGTTTTTAAAGCTCAGTATAAAATCTAATGGTGTCCTTGTCGAAACAATAGGAAACTCCCCAACAACGATAAATGGAAAAAAAATCCTAGGCGCTAAGCTTTGCAAAATTCAGGATATCATTCAAATTGAAAATCACTCTTTAAAGATAATTGATCTTGATCCCAATCAAACAAACTCATCAATGGATCTCTCAAGTCTCTATGACAACTTTTATGAAAATAATGAAGAGTATGCTCAAATACTCAATGCCATTGATAAAGAACTACTTTACGAGGATTACAATATAGATATCAAGGGATCAGAGTCATGAGTTTTGATGGCTTTATGGAAGGTACATTTACGACCTCTGAAGGTATTGAAATCAACTATGGTAAAAACTTCACTTCTCTTGAGGACGATAAAAATAAACACACCTTAGTTTTTAATTATGGACTTGTGTGCAATATTGCTCACTGGGAAGAGCAAATCCCTTATTTTCACTCACGTGGATATAACGTGATTTACCATGATTATCGCTTCCACTTTAAGTCATCAAGTACTGAAGATATAAGTGACCTAAACTTTAAAAATATTGCTCGCGATATGAATGAACTTTTTGATTCGCTTCAAGTCACTGGTGCCATCCATCTCGGCCATAGCATGGGGGTAAACACAACCCTTGAGTATGCCTACCAATTCCCAGAAAAAGTAAAAGGCATTGTTTTAATCTCTGGAACAGTTCTTCCCCCTCAAGACGTTCTCTTTGACTCAAACTGGATGGAAATCATTCAGCCCATACTCGAATTACTACTTGAAAAATATCCAACACTTTATGAAAATGTGTGGAAAACAGGACACCTTAACCCACTAGCAACTCACTTAGTACACAGAGGAGGCTTTAACACAAAAAAAGTACCCATTAAGTTTGTTGAATACTATCTAAAGAAAATTGGTGAACTTAAGCCTGATGTTTTTTTCCAACTTCTCAAAGAAATGAAAAATCACGATATTATTTCTCATCTTGAAAGCATCAAAACCCCATCCCTTATTATGGGCGGCGACCAAGACCAGGTTATCCCAAATTTTTTACAGAATATTCTTAAAGACTCTCTCCCAAATTCGTCAATGTACATTATAAAAGACGGAAGCCATGTGCCTCAGGTGGACTTTCCAAGTACTGTAAACCAAAGAATCGAAATTTTTATAGAAAACCTTAGTTAGGCATTTTTTCACCAAGCTCTTCCAGCAGGGGACCAAATATCCTCTTCATGGCAGTATTGATTTGTTGTTTTTTATATTCCATGTGTGACGCTTCCCCTTCAGAGTTAATTTGATGAGACTCTTTGTCCACAATTTGAACTTCATAAGGATAGAAAAAGCGAATATCTCTAGCAATAAGGGAGTAGTCCATATTCAGAATTTTCTTCGACAACTCCTCTTCTTTCTTTTCCTTTGCAGATTTTCTAACTTCTATGAATTCTTGCAAGAAGGGATTTTTATATTTAATGAGTTGCCTACAAGTAAACTGAATCGCCTGATACCCACTAAGGCTATGAGTATTTCGATCTCCTGACAGTTTACTTTGCTGAGAACATTCTAGAATTTCTCTCTCGACAGCTTCTAGAAACTTGTCCTCGCTCAAGTTGTTCCGAAGAGCAAACTTTATTAAATTCGAGTGCCTATCCTTAAATGACGGGAGATCAACAAGGGAGTTTAGCGAACGACTTGGCTTAATATTATGAGGAATCACGACGTAGTTCTCAATGAGGAACTTTATAACTCTAAGAGAATCAAAACGAGTACCCGTGACAATTCTTACACCTACTCTATCAAAAAGTTCTTCTGCCACATTCTCTGCTTTATGAAGAAGCTTAATAATTACTGAGTCCCTTGTCTTTTTGGACTTAGTTTCGAATTCTAAAAGTGGAACCTTTGACTTGCTCTTATCTTTTCCTGGTTTAGCAAAGAATAGCTCCTCCCCCTCACGGTAAAGAAACTTGTAAAACCTATCAAATATTTGTGTCTGAATTTCTGAGAAGTAGTTGGAGCGAAGATCTTTATCAACATGAAGAATGGTGTGCATTACTTTTAGAACGATTTCTGCCCACAGGCAATCCCCTTTACTTTGTCCTTCTCTGTTACCTGTAGCCATAAGAAAAAGGTCACTGATGTCAGTAATCATAAAAATACTATTTGGTACCTTTATATCGATTCCATCATCACTACCCTCAATAAGGAAGTAGCGACGAATAAACTGAATGGCCTCTTGAAAGTTTCCAAATAACTCTGCTCGAGCCACGGGATCATTTGGGTCTAATCCATAACCCGTTAAAAACCTTTCCACCATTTCCTCATTGGACATTGGCCCAATGAAGAACTTTGAATCAAGGGCGGACCTGCCACCAATGACAACCTCAAAGGATTCCCAATCAAATAGGTATTTGGATAAATAACTTGGTCTTTCCATAAAATTTAAATAACCTGTAGCTTAAGTTGATGCATTATAGCGGTGGACTATGAAAGAGGAAAACGCACCAAGTCTATATAATCCAGAGGTGATGTTCCTTTCCTTTTTTGGTGTTGGATTTTTACCAAAGGCCCCAGGCACTTGGGGAACTCTTGCCATTTGTCCCCTGCTATACGTCATGGGCCAGTTTAATGCTCCTCCCTTTATCTTTATTCCCTTTTTGATCATGGTCACAATCGTAAGTTGCTTTGTGGCCGATTTTGCCCAAAAAGCTCACGAAGTGCATGACCCTAGTTGGATCGTAATAGACAAAGTACTTGGAATGTGGACAACATGGCTTTTTACCCTCAATCATCAAACAAGCCTCCCCTCAATGCTCTACGCCTTCTTTCTTTTTAGGTTTTTGAATATCTTTAAAGTTTTCCCAGCCACTTACTTTGATAAACGAGTTAATCACGGTGCAGGTAGAATTTTGGATGATTTAGTCAGCGGCATCTTCGCTGGCAGCATTTACTATTACACCTTCCCATTATTTTTAAATATTTTTTAATAACCCCCATTGACTTACGCACCACTTACGCACACAATGTTTATATAAACTTAATAACACTAGATCATTCTATTAACTTAAGCGACGAAAGCCTATAAATATCAAACAGTTATAGGTTTAGGAAGATCCAAGATTTGTTAAGGCAATTGAGAGTAATTGAAAGGTGTCAAGCCGCCCGTGTGATGTTATTTTTTTGATACACACAACTAAGCAAAAGCACTTTTTAAGTTAGGATAACTTAAATCTTTTAGGAGACATTATGGCCGTTTCAAAAACCACTGCAGGCGAATCAAACAAGAAAAAGGCACTAGACCTCGCCTTAAGCACAATCGAAAAACAATTTGGCAAAGGCGCCATCATGAAGCTTGATGCTGGAGGAGAAATCCCAAAGCTTCCTTCAATCCCTACGGGTTGTTTAAGCCTTGATCTCGCTTTAGGAATTGGCGGTATTCCAAAAGGCAGAATTATAGAAGTCTACGGACCAGAGTCATCTGGTAAAACAACTCTTACCCTACACATCGCAGCAGAATGCCAAAAGCAAGGCGGAACTGTAGCCTTCGTAGATGCGGAACATGCCCTTGATACGGGTTATGCATCGAAACTTGGTGTAGATATTCCAAATACATTAATTTCTCAGCCAGACTCTGGTGAGCAGGCGCTAGAAATTACAGACATGCTTGTTCGTAGTGGCGCAGTTGATCTTCTTATCGTTGACTCAGTAGCAGCACTTACACCAAGAGCTGAACTTGAAGGCGATATGGGTGACTCTCACATGGGTCTTCAAGCAAGACTCATGTCTCAGGCGTTAAGAAAACTTACAGGAAGTATTTCTCGTTCAAATACGACTGTCATCTTCATTAACCAACTAAGAATGAAAATTGGTGTTATGTTCGGAAATCCAGAGACAACAACTGGTGGTAACGCCCTTAAATTCTACTCTTCTGTTAGATTAGACATCAGAAGAACTGGTGCAATTAAGGACGGCGATAGTGTTATTGGAAACAGAACGAAAATCAAAGTTGTTAAAAACAAAGTAGCACCTCCATTTAAAGTCATTGAATTTGATATCATGTATGGTTCTGGGATTTCACGAACCGGGGATGTTCTTGACCTTGCCGTGCAAAACGGTATCGTTGAAAAGGCAGGAGCTTGGTTTAGTTATGACAATGGAAAGATTGGACAAGGTCGTGAAAATTCAAAAACCTTCCTTGATGAAAACCCAGAAATTCTTAACGAGATAGAAACCAAAGTTCTTTCTAAGTATGGACTTGCTGATGCACCTGCTGAAGCTGCTGCAGATATGGTAGACCCCGCAACTGGTGAAATCGTAGAAAGCGAGGCTCCTAAAAAGAGTACCAAGAAACCTAAGAAAACTATTCAATAGGAATTACTGCCGGGACAATTGTCCCGGCTTTATTTATGGAAGAAGACGTTAGTAAGAAAGCATTCAATTATGCCATTCGCCTTTTAAGCAGAAGGGACTACTCAAAGTATAAGCTCCTGCAAAAGCTAAAGGAAAAAGGTTTCCCTAAAGAAATTCATGAAGAAATCATTAATAAGCTTATTGAGCTAAAGTACCTCAACGAAGATGAGTACAAACTTGCTAGAATTAAAGGCTTCATACGCAAAGGCTACTCTAGTGATGCCATTGTCTTTAAGCTCAAACAAGAGAATTGCTCCGCATCAAGCACTGAGATCTTAAGTATCTTTCAAGAACTTGAAACAAACGATGATTTGATAGCAACAGATATTGTCCAAAAGAAATATCGTCTTGAAAAAGACTTCTCCACCAATACAAAAAAGCTAAAAAACAAGGTCATAAGATACGCCCTGCAGCGTGGCCACTCCTTTTCTAAGATAACCAATATTCTCGAACAAATAAACAATTAACGAGCTCCAAAGTTTCTTTCTCATAATCACCATTAAACGACTCCTATAGCTATAAAAAAACTGTTTGGCGTGATATCTTGAATTAAAAATTCCAACAAAATTTTGGTGGTTTTCTATCAAGGCAAAGTTCATGAAAGTACAAGAAATTAGAGAGAGGTTTAGTAAGTTCTTTGAAAACAAAGGGCATGTCAAGTTATCCAGCTCGCCCCTTGTACCAATAAATGACGACACCTTACTTTTTACAAATGCAGGAATGAATCAATTCAAAGACTTTTTCACCGGCAAAGCTAAAGCCAAAGATAAGAGGGCCGTAACAATTCAAAAGGTCGTGCGCGCCGGTGGAAAACACAATGATCTCGAAAATGTAGGCTTAACAGCAAGGCACCATACATTTTTTGAAATGCTAGGAAACTTCTCCTTTGGAGATTACTTTAAAGAAGACGCAATAAAACTTGCATGGGAGTTCCTGACTGTAGAACTTTCAATTCCACCAGAGAAGCTTTACGTCACTGTTCATCATACAGATGATGAAGCTTTTGGTATCTGGGAGAAAACGATAGGTATCCCGAAAGAGAGGATTTTTAAAAAGGGTGATAAAGACAACTTCTGGGAAATGGGTGATATTGGACCCTGTGGACCCTGTAGTGAAATCTTTTACGATCATGGTGAAAAATACACGACTCCTGGTTTTAAACCTGGAAAAGATCAAGATCTTCTAGATGATGAAATGAGGTATGTCGAAATATGGAACCTTGTTTTTATGCAATTTGAAAAAGACGGCTCTACTGATCCAAAGCCATTGCCGAATCCAAGCATTGATACTGGTATGGGATTAGAGCGTATTGCGGCCGTACTACAAGGAAAGTATTGGAATTACGATACTGATGCTTTTACACCAATCATCTCCGAAATTGAAAAATTAACAAAGAAATCGTACAAGGATGCCAAGTTTACTTCCTCAATGAGAATAGCCGCCGACCATATTCGCTCTTCAACAATGCTAATTACAGATGGAGTAATACCGAGTAATGAAGGTAGAGGTTACGTTTTAAGACGAATTATAAGAAGAGCAGTTAGACACCTAAAAAACTTAGAAGCTCCAAAAGGAACATTTTCGACTCTTTCAAAAGTTGTCATGAAAGAACTCGGTTCTGAATATCCACAAAATAAGGCTAATGCCTCCCTCGCTGAAAAACTACTCTTACTTGAAGAAGAAAAGTTCTTAGAAACTTTAGATACAGGACTAAAGTATCTTGAAGAAGCTATTCAAAAGGATGTAACGAATAAAATTTTATCAGGTAAATCTGCTTTTAAATTGTATGATACTTATGGCTTCCCCCTTGACCTTACCCAAATCATTCTCGAAGAGAAGGGTCTGCAACTTAACGAGAAAGAATTTCAACAGTGTATGCAAGAAAGAAGAGAAGACTCTAAAAAGTCGTGGAAGGGCGCTCTTTCTTTAGATGACAAAGTTTTCCATCAAGCCAAGGAAGAGGCTGGAAGTACAAAATTCCTGGGTTATCAAAAACTTGAATCACAGGCGACTCTTTTAAAAACTATAGACCTAGATGACCAAGTGGCACTTATATTTGACCAGACACCATTTTATGGTGAAGGTGGTGGACAAATTGGTGATAAAGGCTGGGTTTTAGATGAGAGTGGAAAAGTCGTCGCTGAAGTAGTCGACACTCAGAAGCCTGTTGATGATTTCTGGATTCACATAGTTAATGGATCAGCTCTAACTTTTAATCCTAACTCGAAATACTTATTGAAAGTGAATAAAGAAAAAAGAGCACTGACGGCAAGAAACCACTCTGCAACCCACCTATTACAATCCGCCCTCATCAGAATACTCGGCTCCCATGTTAAGCAAAGTGGATCCCTTGTGGACTCGGAAAGGCTTCGCTTTGACTTTACCCACATGAAAGCCATGTCTGAAAGCGAATTGGAAGAGGTAGAGGGTTTGGTTAATGACCAAATTCAACTCTCAAACAATGTCGAATCAAATATTATGAGTATGGATGGCGCCTTGAAATCAGGAGCACTTGCCCTGTTTGGCGAAAAATATACTGACGAGGTCCGGGTACTGAAAATGGGGGAATTTTCTACTGAGCTCTGTGGAGGTACTCACGTCTCTAACACTTTTGAGATCGGCTTATTCTCTATCATTTCAGAATCTTCACTTAGTACTGGTATCCGCAGGATAGAAGCAACAACCAGCCTTAATGCCTTTCGCAGACTCAATCTTAGAAGCCAGACGCTGAAGAGTGTCGAAAGAATTCTTTCAACAAAAGGTGAAAGGGTTGTGGAGAAGGTCAAATCCCTAGGAGCAGAAGTAAAGGCCCTCCAAAAAGAAATCAACAACTTAAGCGATAAGCTCGTGGCCTCCAGTACAACAGATCTCTTTAAAGAACCAGAAAAACTAAAAGCTGGGACGCCTTTTAAATACGCTCATGCACCAAAGGACTCTGATTTAAGAAAGTTGTCAGACCTATTTTTAGATAAGTTTCCAAACGGAATCCTCCTTATCACAGGTGAAAGTAAGGGTAAGTTATCCATATTATTAAGAACAAATAAAAAGACCAAGATTCCATGCAATGAGATTCTTAAGGAGACTCTTCCCATGCTTAATGGCCGAGGTGGTGGGCGTCCTGATATGGCACAAGGCTCCGGAGAAATGGGCGATATCCAACTTTTTGTAGAACGAACTAAGCAAATTATTGAGAGTAAACTTTAGGATTCTTATGAAACAAATTATTATTTTTATCACTCTCTTACTTAGCTTATTGGGTTGCCAAAAAAATAGTGACAGTGACGGAGCGGGAAATATTCTTCAGTATCCTTTATCGGGTGAGATTAGCACGCTTGATCCAGCTAACTCTTATGATGTCATCTCTGCATCTGTTATTTATCAGTGTGTTGAACCATTATTTGAATACCATTACCTGAAAAGACCTTATACCCTAGAGCCGCTTTTGGCTGAGGGACTTCCAAAGGTTGAACAAAATGGCTTGCGTTATATAATAAAGATTAAGAAAAAAATTGCTTATCATCCTGACCCTGTTTTTAAAGGGAAAGTGAGATACGTGAAAGCACAAGACTTTATCACTCAAATAAAAAGATTGGCCTTCATCCCAAATGCTTCAAATGGATGGTGGCTCTTTGATGGAAAAATTAAAGGATTAAATGAGTTTAGGGATACTGTTAAATCTGACTTGAATAAATTTGTTAACACAGAGGTTGAGGGCTTGCGCGCCCCTGATGACCATACTCTTATTATCGACCTGACCGAACCCTATCCGCAGATGATGTTTAGCTTAGCGATGAGTTTCACCGCACCAGTTCCCAAGGAAGCCGTTCTAGAGTATAACAATAAATTAAGTGACCGGATCATTGGAACCGGTCCTTTTATGCTAAAAAAATGGAGCCGAAACTCCGGTCTTTCTTTAGAGAAAAACCCAAATTATCACTCAAGCTTCTACCCTTCACAAGGGGATAGGCTTGCTCACAGCAGGGGTCTTCTAAAGGACGCTGGAAAGAAGGTTCCCTTTCTTGATGGTATTGAATTTAAAATTATGAAAGAGAGCCAGACTCGATGGCTAAACTTTCTCAGTGCAAAGATTCACGTATTAACCAATATTCCCAAAGATAACTATAATTCAGCAGTAGATGCCAGAGGCGAACTAAGTCCCGAACTAGGAAAGCAAGGCATTCATCTACAAGCTTTTCCAACCCTTACTTTTTGGTGGCTATCTTTCAATATGAGAAGCTCTATTTTTGCAAAGAATAAAAACCTCCGATTGGCCGTTGCCCATGCCTTTGATTACGATCGTTACGTTGAGCTCTTCACAAATAATATTGGTCAAAAAGCTAACTCCATCTATCCTCCGGGCATTCCTGGCTATAACCCAAGCCACATCCTTCCCTACTCTCATGATATCGAGAAAGCTAAAGAGTACCTCAAAAAGGCTGGATACCCAGGTGGAAAAGGTCTTCCCATGGTTACTTTTGACGTAAGGGGAACCTCCGCTACCAATCGGCAACAGGGCGAATTCATAAAGTCGCAACTTGAAAAGATAGGCGTCAAAGTCAGAGTCATCACCAATACCTTCCCTGACTTTCTTAAGAAAGCGAAAACCGGTGAACTACAGTTCTGGCAAGATGGATGGGCAATGGACTATCCTGACGCAGAAAATGTTCTTCAATTACTCGTCACCAAGAACCATAGCCCTGGACCGAATGTCACATTTTACTCTAATCCAAAGTTCGACTCTTACTTCCAGGAGTTAAAGTTTCTTCCGGAAGGTAAAAGGAAGTGGAAACTCATGAAACAAATGGAAGATATTTTAAACGAAGATGTTCCATGGGTTATGCAATATTATGCGAGAAACTATGTCCTGTACCACAATAAGCTTAAAAACTTTAGGCATAGTGATTTAATCTATAACAATATGAAGTACTTAAGACTTAAAGATAGGTAATTATTTCCCCCTAAAGACTCTCACCTCTCCGGGAACTTTAATTCACGGACACAAGTCCCGATTAGTTTCATAAGGCTTCCTTCCTGCAAGAAGAGGACATTATGAGATTAAAAAACCTGCAAGTAGCATTATTTCTTATTTTTACTTTTACGGCCTCTATGGGCTTTGCCAGAGACTATATCATCTTCTCTATTGCTCAAGACATACCTATGGGCATAAAGGGAGAAAATATAAAAAAGAACTTCTACGTTAATATGGGCGATAAACAGGGGTTGAAACCTGGCACAACATTAGATGTATTTAGAGTTATTAGCCGTCTTGATCCCTATCAGAGCAAAAAGCGTTACAACTATAGAGTTAAAATTGGAGAGCTTGAAGTTCTTCATACTGAAGAGAATTCAGCCATAACAAACCTAAAGACAATTAACCTCCAAGAGCAGACTCCCTTTTTTGAAGTACAAGGTCTTATGATTGGAGACCATGTTGGAGTTAAGATAGACTAAGATAATATTCCTCAATTATCATTGATAGAGTGAAGATGCTCTCGTCTCTCCTTTACCGCTTCGCAAATTTTCTTTACGGAGTTCACGACCTTCTCCAAGCGCTCTTTCTCTTTTTCTCCAACTCCATCATTTTGAAGAAGAGCTTTCTGTAAGAAAGAAGACATACCTTGAGCAACAACTAAGTAATTACTTATATCATGGAGAAATTTTCGTTCTCCATGAACTAACTCTTCTATTTGTTTTTCCATTTCATCCATAAAAATTCCATCAAATGTTGCTATACAGGCCCTCTCATTAATGATAACTCCTTTATCCGTTTAATGTTACCCCGCAATTCTCCCCCCTTAATAACCGTCATATTTAGATGGATAATATAATCTTCATTTTCTACTAGCGATAGTCCTTCACCCATAGCTAAAACTTTTGTTACCTTTTTTCCCAAATACCAACCTTTAAAATGAAACTTATAATCGCCATTTGAATTCTTTTTTATAAGTCTAGAGACAAGTAAACAATCATTTCTCATTACAAACTTCCTTTTTTAGATCATTTAAGTGAGAATTAACCATGCTTCTTTATCAATTGCTTTCACAAAAAGTTAAACATCACCCCCATCAAATAGCCGTTGGCTCAATTAAAAATGGGTCACTTAGGCATCTCAATTATTTAGATTTTAAGGAACGTATTTTTCTAAGTATTTCTTATCTAAAATCAAAAGGTATTCAAGAAGGAGACTTTGTTTTCCTTTTAGGAAATACTGGCTTAGATTGGCATATTTTCGACCTTGCCATTATGATGATGGGAGCTATTTGTGTTCCTCTCTACCCCAGCTTTGGTAAAAAAGATCTGCTCGATATTACATCTCATTTCGATGACTACTCAGTAGTAGCGACGGATATTGATAACTTTGAACTCTTTAATGAGCATATTTCCACCTTTAAAAGCGTTATTCACTCACCTGAATTAGATTGGGGGGACTCCTTAACAAGTGAGGAACACGACCTTATCGAGAATCAGATCTTAAAGATTCAAGATGACTCAATCGCTACGATAATTTTCACATCAGGTACAACAGGAGAACCTAAAGGCGCTATTTTTGACCAAAGAAGTTTTTATGAAGTACTTGATTCTATTTACAATTTTTTAGGCAAAAGAATTAAAAATGGCAGCAGATCATTTTGTAGTTTGCCGCTTGCACATGTTCTTGGTAGATGCGACTCCCTTCTTCACCTAAAGTTAAATGTCAGCACCTTTTTTGGTGAGTCCCTCGAAACTTTTCAAAAGGACCTCAAGGCCGCTAAACCAAATTATCTGATTACTGTTCCAAGAGTTCTTGAAAAAATTGAAGAGAGGATATTGGCGATAGTGGCGAATACCAGTAGTCTTCATCAAAGGCTATTTAAAATTAACATTGAAATCTCAAATAATTTCTATTCCAAGGTTGAACGAGGGAATAAGCCCTCAATTTTAGAGCGCAATTTATTTCTCTCATCTCAAAAATACTTTTTTAAGCAAATTAAAAAGCAAATTAGCCCCAATATAGACTTTATGGTTACAGGTGGTGCTCCTTTAAAAAATGCCACATTTAACTTTTTTAGGTCTATTGGTATCCCCATACTTGAAGGTTATGGCTTAACAGAGACCTTAGGACCAGTTACTTTAAATCCGCTTGAGTACCAATCAAGAGGTTCCGTTGGGCAGGCACTTCCTGGTGTTCAAATCAACATTTGTCCCGATGGAGAGATCGAAATCCGTTGTCCTTATATGTTTAAAGGATACTTTGACGAGCCCAAGAATACACTTTCTGCAAAGAACTTTCTTAAGACTGGAGACATTGGTGATATCGATTCATCCGGTTTTCTAAAAATTACTGATCGTAAGAAGAATATCATTATCACTAGTGGCGGTAAAAATATTGCTCCCCAAAAAATTGAGAACCTCCTAGCTCATAGCCCCTATATTGATTATGCCCTCGTGACAGGAGACGGTGAGAAGTTTCTTGGAGCTATTATCTCTTTTAATCGGGACAATATTCTCAACTTCCTGGGTGAGAGGCTTGACCTTGCCAACTACTCCTACGAAAGCTTAAGCAAGAGCCCCGAAGTTTATGTGCTCTTAGAGCAGACCATTAAAGAAATTAATCAAGATCTCGCGAATTTCGAGAGGATTAAAAAGTTTGTCATTCTCCCAATTGAACTTAAGGATGACACCAATTTTTTAACACCCTCCCTTAAGGTTAAAAGGTCGGCTCTTCTCAACAAGTTTCAAAAGCACATTGACAGCATGCACAACGATTCATAAACCTTTGACTTTTGACTCTCCTTGTCCTAAAAAGGTGGATTCATCATTTAATTAGAGGAGCTATTCAAATGGCAAGAATTACAATTGAAGATTGTCTTGAAAGAGTTGAAAATCGCTACGAGTTAGTTCACTTAGCTACTAAGCGAGTAAAGCAGCTTCGTGAAGGTGCAGATCGCCTCGTTAGAAGTAAAAATAAAGATATTGTCACTTCACTTCGTGAAATTGCCGCCGGTAAGGTGAGACACACTGAAGTCGCAGAATACGACGAAGACGAATTCTAGATATAAAAAAGCCCCGAAAGGGGCTTTTTTTTTAGCTTCTTCGTTTTGGTAGGGCCACCTTTAAGACTTCATCAAAGTGGGAAACGGGATGAAACTTCAGCCCTTTCCTATGCCTCTCAGGAACCTCTTTTAAATCTTTTTCATTCTCTTTAGGTAAGATTATTTCTTTAATTCCCGCTCTCTTTGCAGCAAGTACCTTTTCCTTTATTCCACCAACAGGAAGTACTTTTCCCGTTAAGCTCAACTCCCCTGTCATGGCCAATCCAGCTTTAACTTTTTTCTTCATCGCTAAACTAACCAGAGCGAGAGCCATTGTAATGCCTGCACTAGGTCCATCTTTGGGCGTGGCTCCTGCCGGTAAATGGAGATGTACCTCATGTTTTGAAAGAAAGTCCAAAGCCTCTACCGTAGACTTTTCACCTTTCTCAATCTTTTTGAGGCCTGGCTTTCCTGACTTATTTTTTTCGAGCTCTTCCTCGAGTAGTTTTTTTACGTAACTATAAGCAATATTAGCGGACTCGTTCATCACATTACCCATTTGGCCTGTTAACTTCAGAGTACCCTTTCCTTTTAATGGTATCGTTTCGATAAAAAGGATTTCTCCACCGTATGAAGTCCATGCTAGTCCAGTAACAACACCAGGACTCATCGACTTTTGAGCTAGCTCTGTTTGAAACCTTGCCCCTCCCAAGTGCTCTTCTAAATTTGCAGGACGCGGCGAGAATTTCTTCTTTCGCCTTGATGAAACTTTTATAAGCGCCGCTTTTCGACAAAGCTTCGCCACATACTGCTCCATCATTCTAACGCCAGGCTCTCTAGCGTAATCACCAATAAGCTTTTTAAGTGTAGCTACTGGGATAGAGAAGTCTTCCTTTGTTAAACCATGCTTTTTTAATTGTTTTGGTATTACCCATTTATTAGCAATGGAAACTTTTTCTTCTATTGTGTAACCGCTTAATTCTATGATCTCCATTCTATCAAGAAGCGGAGCCGGAATATTACCAATATAATTAGCCGTAGCGATAAAAAGAACTTTAGATAAATCAAAGGGTATATCTAAATAGTGGTCAATAAATGATCTATTTTGTTCAGGATCTAAAACCTCAAGAAGGGCACTAGCAGGATCACCCTGAAAGCTAGACCCAAGCTTATCAATCTCATCAAGCATTATTACAGGATTGTTTACTTCTACCCTTTTCAACGCTTGAATTATTCTTCCTGGCATAGCTCCTACATAGGTTCTTCTGTGACCTTTAATCTCCGCCTCATCTCGCATTCCCCCCAGGGAGAAACGATAAAACTTTCTTCCCAGGGAAGCGGCTATACTTTTACCAAGAGATGTTTTACCAACACCAGGAGGTCCAGCTAAACATAGTATCGTTCCATCGTACTCCGGTTTAAGCTTTCTGACGGCTAGAAACTCAAGAATTCTTTCTTTCGCTTTTTCTAAGCCATAATGATCTTTTTCTAAGATTTTTCTGGCTGCCCCCATCTCTATTTTTTCTGGAGTAGAAACCGACCAAGGAAGGTCGACCAACCAATTGAGATAAGTTCTTGTTACATTATACTCAGGACTACTATCTGGTATAACCTCCAGCCTCTCAAGTTCCTCCTGAGCGGCCTTCATGGCATCCTCTGGTAATCCCAACTCCAATAGCTTTTCAGTAAATAAGCTTATATCTCGAGACTTTTCATCTTCATCCATTCCTAATTCTGAACGGATCACTTTTAGCTGTTCTCTTAAAAAGTATTCTCTTTGATATTTGTTAACCTTATCGTTTACTTCATCAGATATTTTTTTCTGAATATCCGCGACATCCTTTTCTCTTCTTAGATAGACTAGAAGCTTTGCGAAACGCTTTTTAACCACGAGAGTTTCTAAGAAATCTTGTGCTTCTGGTATATCAAGGGAAATGGCAAAGGCGACAAGATCAGCAAGACTTCCTGGTGAAGGTGAGTTTAGCATTGCTAGTTTCATCTCTTCATTAAAATACGGATTTATTTCACTTAACTTTTTAACCTGGTTAATTACAGAGCGCGTATAAGCATCTAGTTCTTCATCTGTCTCTAAAATATCTTCAAAGACTTCAAACTCAGCTTTAATAAGGGGTTTTTCTTCAATGTAGGTACTTGCCCGATAGCGCTTAATTCCATGAACCAAAACATTAACCGAACCATCAGGTAACTTTAACTTCTTTACTACCTTACAAAGTACACCTACTTTGTATATGTCTCTTGGTTTAATAACTCTTTCATCAAGGTCGATCTCCTCTTCAGGCACAAATTTACCATCTTCATCTTTTAAGTCCGATTTGACCAAGTTTAAGGCAACGAAGCCTGACCTCATCAAGATATCATCAAGTTCTGGAGTAAACTTATCCTCACTTAGAATGATTGGTGCAATCATTCCGGGAAATATTGGACTATTCATTATTGGTATAATCACGACCTCATCAGGAAACTCAAAGTTTGTCTCTTGATTTGGTTTTATTTGAACTTGATATTCACTTTCAATATCTGACATTAATAAGCTCCTTAAATTTGAATGAGGTCTTTACCCTTTGATATCTATTACGAGGCGACCTGGAGAGGACAGGTAGAAGACGTCTAAAGAAACATTCTTCTTAAATATCACTTCTACGCTGAGTGTGTCTTTTTGAATTGGAAAAAAGTTTACTGACTGAACATATTTACTATTACCAAAAGAATCAAGAGAAGGAGGCAGGTCAGTTGTAAACAGGTCTAAATACAGCTTTTTTTCAGTTCGAGAAATATAACCATAAATTCTTGGTAGCTCACTTGTTGTAAAATCAAGGACGACCCTTTCGTAACCACGTTTAGCAGAAAAGTTATGCCTAATGGCCTTAAGCTTTGATGACCTCTTTGGACCACCATTATGGAAAATTCCAGTATCTAAATAAATTGACTTCTTACGTGAAGAAACTCTACGAATTCTCTCTTCCAGTAAATTTTGTGAGTGAACACTTGTTACAAAGAGATTAATAAGAAATAGAGAAGCAATGAGCTTGGAGAATGTATTCTTTGTCTTTTCCATCTGGTTAAGAATACAAGAAACTGGACTATTTTGAACACCAAAAATTTTAATTCTCAGCTCGTCTCATATTTAAAAGGCAGACTGTAAAAAAGAAGCCTAGAATGACAGTAAAGGGCCCACCTCCTCCACTGTTATTGTCATCAATATCAATGGTCCCGCAAGCCAATGCACCAGCTTCTGACTTCTTTCTTCCAACACCCTTTGAAGTAACACCTGTTACCGCGCCAGAGGGCTTAACGCTATAAGTCTTCTGGGCCTCCATACAACTGAGATTGCTCCTTGGACGGGCATAATTATAGTGAGAGCTAACCGAGTAAAGAGGTCCACTACTTTCTGAAACGAAGTAAATGAACTGATAAAAAAACCGTGAATCTCCGATATTAGAAAAGTCAGGAAAGAACATAGACTCTAGAGGAAAAGAAGAGAAAGGAAGAAAACCATCAAAGTCTTTAGGTTTAATTGTTAGAGTGAACACATTATTTGAAGACACTGATGGGTCGAGTGGAACTCTGCCAAGAATATTTAAGTTAGGATTGGTATCTGAGTCAATTGAGTAATTGAAGTTATAAATTCCATTAGGTGAAGAGACCTCAACATCATAAGCAACCCTACTTTGGAAATCCTGACTCAATAGCCTTAAATCCAAGTTTTTGTTTCCAGCACTTGCATCAACATGGCTTAGGTCAATTGTAATGATGTCTTCGGCAAGGTTTGAAATCTCATTTTCTGTAAAAAATCCAACAAAGGAGTCACCCGAAACAGACCTTCCGCTATGAGGATCAAAATTACCGGCCTGTCGCCCTTCAAAGTAATTGAGAGGTACATTAAGATTACATTTTATTGTAATGACTCCTAGATTCACCTGACTGTTTGAAGAGGTTAAGTTAATTCCATGAGGATAACCTCTTCTTGAACTATCACAAGCTTCGTAGAAGCCTCCACGAAAAGAAGAAAAGCTCGTACAAAAATCACTTTTGATTGTTCGATAATATGGAGAGATAGAGTTTAGGTTCTTTAATGGTTTTACAAAAATATAATATACATCGTTTAAACCTATCCCAGAAAAAGAAAAGCTCCCATCTGGCTCACTTACAACAGAAGCGACAACACGACCCTCTGTTGAAGAGATCAATTGTATATCAGCTCCAAAAACGCCAACAGCACCCTGACCGCCAGCGATCCTTCCGGCAATCACCCCAGTGGCCCTTTTATAGTTATATAAACTGTCAGCCGCAAGCTGGTCATCATAGGAAATTGAATTTTGCCCTCTTACGAGCTTATAAAACATCGTAGAAAAAGCTAATGATGAGTGGTCCAGGCCTAGTAAATGTCCGATTTCATGTGAAAAAATATCCCCAATAAAGGGAGATGATGTTTTAGAGTTTGAAAAGAGAACCGAATCCTTTATCACAATATCTGCTTCAATTATACTTCCTGTCACATCATTAAATGTACTTTCTGTTACAGCTAAGACTGATGTACTAGAAAAAAAGATCGGATCATTGGAAAAGTAAATATCATTTCTTCCTGGCGTTCCTGAAGAAGTTGTAGAGAACTGAGTTAAGCTTGGCGCCCCCGTGCCGTTCCATTCAGAAACTGACTCTGATACACGAGAAAAAATACTACTGTCTGAAATGCCTGAAGAATTACTTGGATTAACATAGAGATTTATTGCTTGTCCTTTTTTCCAAACAAAGGATTTGCCTGATAAAGTCTTTTGATGAACGAATCCTTGAATAGTGCTTATTTGTGAAAAAAGTACGATCAGAAATAATTGCTTCATTCAGACTTTTCCTTAAATAAAAGATGAGGAACAAAGCCAAGAAAACCAAAGCCGAAAATAAACCACCATAAGGGAATTTCATTATCATCTTCACTCTTTTTTTCTGCTCTTGAAGCTGGGGAACGTTTTGATGATCTATTTGAACGATAGGGACGCTCTTCTAATTTATTTGGATTAAAAATAAACTTATCTGAATCAATCTTCTTTAAGCTTTGGCCATAAACATCTTGAGCCAAAAGATTGAAGTTTTTGAGTGAGATCTTTCCGACCCCATCCTTTTCACTAAAAATCGAAGACACTAATTCTTTCTTTCCAGCCGTTCCCTTCAGTGAGAACTTACTCATTCCCAAATTTGGTAAGATATATCCAAAATCAGACTTTTTAACGATGATGATGACTTCCTCATCTTTGTTAAATACTGGGCTGCCTTGAACTTTATGGGTCATTCCATTCCAGTTTCCGCCAGGGTAGAGGACCTTGAAGATTTTAGGATTCACTAAACGATGTGGCTCTATTCCTGAAACCTCACTTACCTTTACTGTTACCTCAGTGACCACCCTTCCCGTAGGAAGCTTTTTATAGGCCATTCCTAGGTATTGACCCCTAACTACTCCTGATGAACTCGACAAACGATCTTTCAACGGTGTCGGCAAAAAGGTCGTTGCCGAAAGGCTTAGACTATAAGATATTAAAATAATTGAAAAAGTCTGTTTCCAGGACATAGCGCCTCCTAGAAACTAATCGGTAATACAGACTGAATACTTTACCTAAATAGTCGGAAACTATTAAAATTAAGGTGAAATCTGGAAACTTAATTCAAATTTGATCGCTTATAGCTTAATTTCACTATAAGCCATCGAAATAACACTAGGGTTTTGGTCAGCGACTATAATCGTATTGCCTGAGTGAGTGAGTGAGTCGACAAAGTCAAAAAGCTTCTCAACCTCAGGTTTCGATAAGCCTGAGCTTATATTATCGAAAATAAGAATCGAATCTTCTAGCTTAGAAGCCAATTGAGATACGAGTTTTACCCTCAGCCTCTCACCACCAGAAAGACTAGATAAAGGCCGCCCCAGACTTAAATAACTCAAATTCAACAACTCTACCAAGGACCAAAGCTTTTTAAATTTAGGAGTTAAGGGCAATCGAGGTATAACCTCCGTCATTGGTAGGGCATAAGCTTCATCAATTGTAATATGACCATCACTAATACTAGCAATAAAAGGCTTTAGCTTCTTACCTTCACAATCATCACAAACAAGAACAATGTCCTCGAGAAATGACATCTCTATTTCTTTTATGCCCTTACCCTCACAACTTGGGCATCTACCAAGCTCTGAGTTTGGAGAGAAATGACCCTTCTCAAGTGAGAGTTCTCTCGACACAGGTAGCTTTGCAAAGTACTTTCTCAACTCAGGAGAAAGGCCAATCGTAGTTCCTACTGTCGATCTCGAACTGACTTTCCCCAATGAAGAATCAAATAAATAAACACCTTCAAATTTTTTCCCACTACTCAAGATTAAAGATGGATCAATCGTTTTCATATCAAGCAACGGTTCTCCACTTACAAAGTAATTTAAGTTATTTGCCAGCAGATTTTTGAAGTAAAAGTCCTTAAGAGAGCTCGAATCTCCCCAAAGAACAGTTGTCTTTCCAATCGGAATTGTCATTTTTGAAAAAAGCTTGCCCTCAACCACGACCTTTTCAAACTCTAAAACCTCAATGGTTGCATCTCTTTTGATTTTTTTCCTCTTTTTTGTTTCGGTAGGCTTTCTACTTTTCTTTGGTTTAAAAGACTTGAGAACCTCTCCTCCGAGATAGCCTGCACCAGGTCCCATTTGAATATTAAAATCTGATTGATTTCTTAAATATTCACTATGTTCAACAATAACAACCGTATTCCCCTGATCCCTAACCTGCTCAAGGCTTTCAAATAATTTCCCTTGGTCCTCCAAAGTTAAATCAAAAGACGGCTCATCTAAAATAAACATTGAACCAGAACCTTGATAACTCAGTATCTTTGTTAATAAGGAACGCTGATATTCTGAGCTACTTATATATTTTGATTTTTTCCACATTGAGAGATTTTCAAGACCTAAACGACCCGCTAAGTCTAAGTGGCCAAGAATGTCCTCTAAATTTCTTTTCACTAAGGAGTCTTTTGTCACTTTTTTAAGCTTTTCTAGCTGCTCCTTACTTTCCTTAAGTGAAAAAAGCCAAATCTCCTTGAATGTGATTGGATATAAGTCCGAGATGATATGGTTTTGAACATCCTCGTTAATACGGGTTCCATGACAAGCTTCACATAGTACTTCAGACTTTAAACGCCTAGAGAAAATTCTTACTGTGCGTTTGTAGCGTCGAGAATTTAAATAATCATAGCAGCTTTTTAATCCTGGCCAATCCCCCGCCCCTTCCTCTAACAACTTCCAAAGCTTTTTCTGAGGTAGGTTTTCAAAGGGCTTGGATAAACTTATTCTTTGCTTTTTTAGCTCTTTGACCAAGTATTCATAAAGATAACTAAAGTGACTTGATTCCAGAATAGAAATGGCGCCCTCTTCTATCGGCAGATAAGGATACTTTACCACTTTCAAACGGTCATACTCCAGATTCATGCCATGGCCACTACAAGAACTACATGCACCCCCTGCATTATACGGGCTAAACTCTAGTGGCGAATACTGTTTGTTTAACTTTCCATGATCACATTCAGGGCATCTCAGTATATTATTCTGCGGCAGCGGAACAAAGCCAGGTACCTCAGAACGACAAATAAAAAGTTTTGAAAACGGAATTTTACTATCAGAAATTTTTGCTTTAACTACCTTTAAGCTTTTGGCCTTAAATCTAAATACCTCCCAATAAAGATCTTCCTCTGAGAAAGGTCCAATCACATCCTTTTCAAAGTTATAAGATCGCGCAGGAGTAGCTCCATCACCGAAGGTGCTCGCATATATCCCTCTTTCGCATAAAATATGAAATACATCCCCCTCACTAAAGTCACTTCCTTCTTTCACAAAATTTTGAAAAGTCTCACCCCAATCTTCAAGTAAAAGCTTCTTCTTATGGGTAGGACAAGAGGGCGATCCAAAAGTTGACCATAACTTTTGTAGCTTTTCTCCTATACCAATTGTATCTGCGACATTAGGTCTTGAGCCTAGTATGGGATTTATTTGTGCCAAACCCCATACAGGTAACACCGGCTTTATAGAGTCCACATCTGCACTGGTTGGCATATTCCAAAAAAACTTAACATCATTTGGTAGAGAGTTCATATACCTCCTCTTTGACTCTGCAAGGAGTGTATGAAAGGCCAGCGATGACTTCCCTGAACCAGAGGGACCATAAATACAAGTAATCTTATTCAATGGAATAGAGACATCTACGTTTTTTAGGTTGTGAGTATTCGCACCCTTTATTTCTATGTAGTCTTGCTTTTTAGAAGGCATAGGCTAACTTAGCTTAAACGGCACAAGTTTGTGCAGAAATGATTTTAACTTTCCATTAGGCAAAAAAAAAGCCCACTCGGAAGTGGGCTTTTCATTATAGATTTTGAATAGATTAACGCTTAGAAAATTGAAATCTCTTACGAGCACCTGGTTGACCTGGTTTCTTTCTTTCAACTTTTCTTGGGTCACGAGTAAGAAAGCCTGCTTTCTTAAGTTCGCCTCTTACGGTTGGATCAATTTTTAAGATTGCTCGTGAAATACCGTGACGAATCGCCCCTGCTTGACCAGTAGTACCGCCACCACGAACATTAATTTTTATATCAAATTTATCAGCAATTTTAAGAAGGTTAAGCGCTTGGCTTACAACGTAACGATCTGTTGCCTTTGGGAAGTAGTCTTTAATATCCCTTGAGTTAATTGTGATAATACCTTTTCCAGACTCAGATACATATACTCTAGCAACAGAAGACTTTCTTCTTCCAACAGTTTGAGCTTCGTATTTTTTACCTTTAGTGGCCATTTGCTATTCCTTTTAAATTTTTAAAGTTTGATTTCTACAGGTTTTTGAGCTTCGTGGTCATGCTCAGTTCCAGCATAAACCTTAAGCTTAGTAAGTTGCTTTCTTCCAAGAGTATTTTTTGGAAGCATACCTTTGACTGCTGACATAAGAACCTTAGTCGGCTGACGCTCAAGCTGCTCTCTAGCAGTTCTTTCTTTTAAGCCACCAATATAACCAGTGTGCTTATAATAAATTTTTTGGTCAAGCTTATTACCAGTGAACTTAACCTTGTCAGCGTTTACAACGACAACAAAGTCTCCAGAGTCAGTATGCGGAGTATATTTTGGGTTTATTTTTCCTCTAAGGATATCAGCAATTTTCGTAGCAATACGACCAACAGTTTGGTTTTCAGCATTTACGATATACCAATTTTTTTCAGCATCAGCAGGTTTCAACACGAACGACTTTTGAGTATACATAAGATAGTCCTTAAACAGCTATTGTTTAATAGCAGTAATTATTTTACATAAGTAGAGGGTTTTTAATACATTATTGGGCCTGTCGTCAAGGAACTTCTTAATATAGATAGTCAAAAATACCCAATACTAAGATGAAATCTCCCAAATGACTCGCGGCCCCCATTATCAAATCTTTTTCTACGCAACTTGAACCCATAATCAAAATCAAGTGTACCCACAGGTGTTAAGAATTTAAAGGTTAAACCTGCAGAAGTACGAAGATCTATAGGCCTAAAACTATCAATAAAAAGCCTACCCGCGTCAAAAAATGGTCCTACTACAATACTATCACTTAAGTAGTACCTTGGCTCAAACTTAAGGTTTGTAAAGAAGGCCTTACCGTCAATGCGCCGGACTGTTATGTCCTCACCGTCCTCGAGCCTATTAATCTCGCTATCTGCATAACCTCTAACCAAGTCAAAGCCGTCAAGTCTAAATACCTTTATTGACGGTATATAACCTTTTGTTTGAACTACACCATTACTATTTGTTGTTAACTGGCTCGCATAATTTTGCTGCATACCGGCTGCTAAACTAAAAGCTAAAACGAAGTTTTTTGAGCCCATCGGTATATAGAACCTATTTCTACTAATGACTTTTGAAAAATTTATTTCTATTTCTTGATCCTTTTGAGAACCAAAATAAGGACTCGCGAATTCCCAACTTAGCCCAAAGTACGCACCACTTCTTGGTGAGATAGGACTATCCCTAAAATCTAAGGTGATAGCTGGAGTGAGTGAACCAATTTCGAATGTGGCCCTATCCTTTAATTGGGTGGCATCGAATTGCCTAATTCTTTCATATTGATATTTAAGGGAAAGACCGAAGCGTTTACTTACCTGCTTAGTTATCTGAGGAGAGATGCGATAGATATCTGCATCAAAAGCAAAGAACCTTCTTCTTTGAATTGAAAAATCTCCGCTAAAATCAGCGAGGTTCAGAAAATATGGGAATTGATAACTTACCCTAGCAAGGCCCTCAATTCGCTGCTTTGTACTAGAAGCTCTTCGAGCATCAAATTGACTTACACTGAATCTTCTATTTATTTGAAGCTTTAAAGTGCCAGAATCATTAAGACCTAAAAGGTTTCCTTTAGATAGAGTGAAAGAGAGCTTTGCTCCGATATCGGTTCTATAGCCAGGTGCAATTTCACCCCGACCAAACTTCTTTTCTTGGACCTGAATTATAATATTAGTTTTATTAACTTCATCGTCGGTTAGCTTATTGGTCACGAGCGGAATAACTTGAATGCTTCCAAAAAGCCCTAGGGAATTAATATTATCCTTAATTTCTTTCATTTTCTCTGGGGTTACAGCATCGCCTTTTATAAGGTTAACCTCACGAAGAAGAACAATATCTTTAGTAACCCTATTTCCAGAGAGCACAACATTATCAAAAGTGGTGAGCTTTCCAACCTTAAAATCTAAATTAAGAAATGCTCTGGTATAATTAGAGTCATAAGACACAACATTGTCAGAGTTGAGGTTGGTGATCGTAGCAAAGTAATACCCTTTTTCTCGAACATGGTTAAGGGTTCTCACGAGATCATTTTCAAGTTCAATTACATTTAAAGCCGTACCTTCCTTATTTTTCAGAGTAGCTAAAACATCATTTTTAATAGGGTCAGGAACACCGTTTAAGTTTATTTTTTCTAAAAAGCACTGCTGACGCTCCTTTATCGAAAAAGTAACCTCTGCCTCACCTTTTTTCTGATCAATGACCAAACGAGGTTTTGAAATATCGATAAATACAAATCCTCTCTGAAGATAAAAATCTTTTAAAGTAATTGAGAACTGCTCAAGGTACCTTTGATCGACAAAGTCTCTTTTTGCAAGAACGCTACCTTTCCCATAATAGAGTTCTCGAAGTTCCTCCAGACCGACCTTTAGGTTGCCCTTAAAATTGAGCTTCTTTAACCTAACCTTATTTCCTTCAACAATTTTAAAGAAATAGGTTAGAGCACTGCCTCCTCCTATCGTTTTTCCAGCTCTGTTATAAAAAGTTACTTTAGTATTATATAAGCCTAACTCCTTATACTTTTTCTCAACGACCTCTACCAAGTCCTTCGGCCGCAGCACGCTTGTTCCTTCGGAAATGGCCTTACGTAAACCAAGAGAGAGGTCCTCCTTTGAAATATATTTATTTCCAACAAAAGAAAACTGAAACCTTTCCCCAAGCGATAAAGATACTTTAACTCTGCCCGTGTTCCCTTTAATCTCTTCATTAAAAGAGACGTTACTATTAAAATAACCCTCTGAGCTAAGCTCACTCTTTACTTTGTCTAATGCCAGCTTAAAGTTAACACGACTATATGGCTTCCCTTTAAACTTAAAGATTGGACGGAAGAGTTCCTTAGAAAGATTATTCTGTTCACCAACAATCTCTAATTTTTTTAATGTTAATTTATCTTTAAAATCAATTAATACTTTGACCTCGTTACTCCCAACGTCAGCCTCCTTGATCTTAAATGAAACAACTGGTCCGAGATAACCTCTTTCATAAAGCCATCCTTCTATTCTACCTTTTGCATCCTCAAGATCAGACTCGTTAAAGTAGACTCCTTCTTGTAGGCTGGAAATTCTTTGAATCTGTTCAAGATCTATTTGTTTACTTGAACTAAAGCTGAGTTCTGTTACTAGTGGCTTTTTTTCGATTAATATTTGAACATCACCACTTGGCAACGTCTCAACCTTAAAGAAGCTAATCCCTTTATCTAACCCTAGACTACGGATTGTGACGAGTGCCCCACTAGAGTTACTATCATCGCCTTTGAACTTCTTTCTGATTTCATCGCATCTATTTTGGGGAACGCAAATGAGCAAAACCTCGCTAAAGGCTGAAAAACTTATAATAAATAGAAACGCTACCTTTAAAAAGACCATTGATATTTTACATCCGCACCAGCAGAGTCTGGTAACTCCTGCTCCAGTTCATCATTTGAGCGTACCTCATAAACACCTTCAAGTGACCACTTTTGATTAATTTTATAATTTACATTCATCTGTTGATTCTGATCGACACTTCCACCGAGAGTAGAGCTAACGGATAAATTAACCTTCTTACTTATTCTCTTTTGAATTTTTACGACCGTGGAGGACCTAAAGCGATTACCCACGTCGCGACTTCCTTCAGTTCTCCCATCAAGTAGACTACCTTCATCTTCAATGAATTCAGGCTGAATACTCAATCTTAAACCGAGACTATCGTTGAGGCTTTGATTAATCTTGAGTTGGTCAATTAGCAATGAACCAATGCTCAAAGTTGTAATTGATTGCCTTTGCCGATCCCCCAAGCTTCTCGAGACATCGCTAGTTACCCCTAATGTCAAAAGAGAGAGAATATCTGCTTGAACAAGTGGAGGGTTCGATGTCATTTCCACTAAAAGATTGTCTGCAGGACCATTTAAGTTAATGTAAACATCGTAGTCACTAATTCGAGAAACCCCACTAAACTTTAATTCTGGACTTTCTTTTCTTGCTCCATCTACAAACTTAATTTCGCCTTCCGACAAGATAAACTCATGACCCTTAAAGAGAAACTTATTTTCTTGATTTCTTAAGCCTAAATCTCCGTTTACTTTAGGGTTAAGTAAACTGCCAAAAATCCTCAAATTTCCACCTAGACCAATATCAATCATGCCATTCTTTATCCTCATAGGGGAAAAGCTTGTAATTCTTAAATCAGTATTTATAAAGCTTACATTTCCTTCAAGATATCCGACTGGTATAAACCTTTGGTACCCATCATTAGAAATTGCCGATGAAGCCAGGTCGTTCATTTCCTCAATGATTTCACCTTGGATAATCGCGAGACTCCCTGTGAGATCATAGGGTAATTTCTTTCCTGATAGCTGCATATCCCCAGAAACGACAACCTCACTTTTCTTAAACATTGGAAACTTTGCTTTTTCAACTGAAAGATTTAGATCCACTTCAGGGAAGGGAAACTTTAACTTTACATTACCCCTTCCCCTTACCTTTCCATTTCCATACTCTCCATTTACGCTCTTTAGCCTTAATACGTTATCTTCCATATAGAGGTCTAGGTTAACATTTGAGAAAAGGCCTGGTAACTTTCTTACTTTAAAACTGAGATCACTGGACTTGACTGTTAAAAACTGACTAAGGCTCTGGTAATTCCCTACCAAGAGATAACTTCCGTTAACCTTACCTTGGCTCTTTTCAATCAAGTCTGTAATTAACTCTGAGACAGAACTGTCTACCTGAAACTCATTATTTAATTTAAACTTTTCTGATAATTTTCCTGTTGCTGAGGATCTAAGGCTCAAACCTTTTCCTTTTATATCCAAGTTCCAGTTTTTAAAAACACCATTTTCTATTTTTAAATTTTCTTTCCTACTCGCAAAGTCCACACTAATGCCTGGATATCTAAACTTTAATTTATCTAGTTTAGCCGAGAGGTTCACACTATCCCAATCATCAAGAATAAAGTCCGAAGAAAAACTAGCGTTGAGCTCTCCCTCTATGTTTGTATTATTAATATTATGTTTACTAAAGACGCCTGATAGTAATCGAATTTCTTTTGAGTTTATTTCAGTCTTAATGCTACTTCTTTTCTCATTACCCTTACCCAGATTTATGTAACCTTCTGCTTTAGCGTCTCCGCCTAACAAAATACTACTAAAGAACAAGTCATCTTCATTATTATAAATCGTAATTATCGAGTCATTGAGTTTAATGTTTTCTATAGAGCTATTAGTGACTCTGGCATGTGAACGGCTTGAAAACTTATCAACCCCACCGACGCCATAGAACTCACCGTAAACATCACCATCCAAACCTAGGTTTAATACTCTGTAGTAGAAAATATCCTTAAGCCTTAGGTTTGAGATATTAAACTTATAACTATAATCCTTCTTAGCGAGGTTATAAAAGCCTTCTCCCTGGAAACGGCCAGAGACTTTCTTTCCTTTTAGTTCGTAGAAAGAGAACTTATTATCGAAAAGTTTAAATTTTAATCGAAGAGATTCAACATCCTCTGCTCCAACGATAATATTACTGGCTGAAATATTGCCAAGGACATTCAGTTTATCTATGGATAAGCCGCCCCTTAATAACATCTCAGCAGAATAATTAAACTGAACATTCTCAAGGTACTTTGAAAGAGGGTTAACAATTGGTGCTAAAGCACTTTTAGAGTCCTCGAGGTTAGACTTAAGCAGGGAGACCTTCATGTTTAGGGCATTTATACCCTTTTCAAATTCAATACTCCCTCCACCTTCATAATCGATCCCCTCATAGTTACCACTCAACTCACTTAATTCTAGTCGAGAATCTTTAAGAAAATATCTCAAACCTCCACTTATCTTCCCTAAGTTAAATCCTAAAGTCTTAAAGTCTGCCAAATTTAAATTAAACTTAAAAGTTACATCATCAAGAGGCCCCCTAATATATCCCTGTGCCGGTCCTCTTCCCTCAATCTTTAAGCCAGAGACTGGACCAAATTCCTTAAAATTAACAAAGCTATTCTCTATTCTTGTATTAACAACTTTTCCATCTACATAACCTTCGAGATTTATTTTTGAATCTGGAAACTCTATTTGGGTTTTAAAGTTTACTTTCCCCTTGTAATCAATATTCAGAACACTACCCTTGTTAAACTTAAGGCTTGGATTTTCTATAATATTCTGATTCTTGCCAACAATTTTCAATTCGCTAAAAAAGAAATTATCCTCCGATAGAAGGTTCACTGAACTCTTGCCGACCTCAGCGCGGATATTGCCATCAATCTTAAATTTAGCTCTATTCAGCTCTGGCAAAAAAAACATTAAGTCGTTGGAAAAAATGTTGGTGACCCTAAGATTTAGATTAGGAAAAATAAAGTTTTTGTTTTTTCCGTCAAAAATCTCGGAGCTTCCGACCTGACGAATACTTCCCGTTGATATATCTGTTGTCACATTCGATATATAGCCAACATTGTTCTTGAAGCTTAGTTCCCCTTTTATAGTATCTAAATTATAAAAACGAGACGTTAACCTCTCTCCACCAAAGTCACCTGAGAAATTGTAATTGTTTTTACTTCCTTCGCCTTTAAGGCTTATGGCCATTGCACCATTTGGTAAAACTTCATCATTAACTGTTTCTGCAGGTATTAGTTTTTTAAATCGGTTTAAGTTTAGAAACGAATTCAAGCTTCCACTCCTAAGCTCTCCGGTATACAGGTATTTCCCACTAACATCTATGTAAC